>Ga0233431_1000271_pt1 | contig 120101 bp, 102 predicted proteins | sample SI_118_April2016_FD_179867 | JGI IMG/M metagenome (GOLD analysis project Ga0233431, IMG submission 179867) | Seawater microbial communities from Saanich Inlet, British Columbia, Canada - SI_118_April2016_200_MG | ecosystem: Environmental > Aquatic > Marine > Inlet | place: Canada: British... | reverse complement strand
TGAGCCGATTGTTGAAGATTATGCAACCGGGAGTGTTGTGTTAAGTGTAGTTGAGAATCCTGATTTTAGAGAGGTGAGTGTTGATGAAGATATCTAATAATAGTTTGGTAGTATTGTTAGCAGTTGCGATTATTGCTTCTGTTTCTGGCACATTTGTTAGTCTTAATTTCATGGATGATTTGATTACGGGTGCTGCTACTACTACTGGAAATGTTACTTTGTCGATTCCTAGTGCGGCAGATTGTAGTGCTACTGATGCATTGATTGCATTTGGTACTTTGGCTCAGGGGGCAAGTAATCAGAGCGAACCTTCTTTAGACTTTATTGTTATAAATAATACGGGAAATGTTAATTTGGCAATTACTGTGGCACAGACAGTAGATTTATTTAGCGCAGAGTCGGCGCCAAGTGCATATTGGTTAGTACATTGTAATGATTCTTCAACTGGAACATGTAATGAAACCTATTTTCAAATTGATGGAACTTACCGTGATCTTGTAACAGGACTTCAATTTGCAGATGGGAGCGATAATTTGACTGTAGGCGTTAATGTTACTGTTCCTAATGATGAACCTTCTGGAGATAAGAACGCAGAGTTGACTTTTACCTGTCTTGAGGGTTAATATTATTGTATATTTTTTTGAAAACATTTAAATACTGGTTTCTAGTTTAAGATGTATATGAGTAAAAAGAAAAAAGAGGTATCCGATAAGTTGGTTGTAGTTTTATTAGCTGTTGCGGTTATTGTTTCTGTTCTTGGTGCATATGTTGTTTATGATTATTCACATTCTTATGGGATTGAAAGTGAGCCGATTGTTGAAGATTATGCAACCGGGAGTGTTGTGTTAAGTGTAGTTGAGAATCCTGATTTTAGAGAGGTGAGTGTTGATGAAGATATCTAATAATAGTATTATCGTTTTGCTTTTTGTGGCTATTGTTGCATCCATAAGTGGAACTTTTTTTGCTATGAGTTTTTTAAATGAGGTAATTACCGGTGCGGCTACAACTACTGGAAATGTTACTTTAACAATTCCTAGTGCGGCGGATTGTAGTGCTACTGATGCTTTGATTGCGTTTGGTACTTTGGCGCAGGGAGCAAGTAATCAGAGTGAGCCTTCTTTAGATTTTATTGTTATAAATAATACGGGAAATGTTAATTTGAAGATTACTGCTGCTGCCACAGTTGAATTATTTAGTACACAATCCGCACCCAGTGATTTTTGGCAGATTCATTGTAATAATTCTCTGTCAGGAACTTGCAATACAACCTATCATCAAGTCCATAATACGGGCAGTGTAATAGTAACTTCCTTGGATTATTCAGATGTTATTGATAATGTTACAATCGGAATTAATGTCACTGTTCCTGCGCCTGAACCAGCCGGGGAAAAAAATGGAGAGATTACTTTCACATGTCTTGAAGGATGATTAATAGAAATTCTTAAAAATCCCTATTTTTATTTTTAATCATGAAAAAGAAGTTTAATTATATCATATTTCTAGTTTTTCTTATTGTGATTCCTAGTGCTTACTCTTTGGCCGTTAGTCCCAGCAAGACACTTATATTTTTTAATGGAGATAGTATTTATGAAGAACTGACAGTTAGTGTAAGGAATAAGAATAATTTTGAGGTTTTGGGAGAACTTTATATGCAATCTGATGAGGTCCCTTTGGAGTATGTTGATTTTGAAACTATTAATATTACTTTTGCTCCTGGCGAGACCAAGAGCTTTAGCTTTAATTTGAGTATTCCCAATCAGTTTGGTGAGCCGGGAGATCACGAATTTGATTTCATTGCTCGAGAATTATTGCCAACAAATAGAACAGAGTTGATTACTATTCGGACTGCAGTAGGAAGTATTTTTTTGGTTAGGGTTCCGTATGAAGGATACTTTTTGAAATCTTCCTTGAGCGCGAAGAGTGTGACTGTTGGAGAGAAAGTGCCATTTCAACTTATTTTGGAGAATTTAGGAACGTATCCTATTAGTGATATAGTCGGGACATTGGAAATATATGATGGGGAGATGAATGAGATTGATCAAATACCATTTACTTATTCACTTAAAACAAATTCTTATGAAACTTTAGATTTGGACTGGGATTCTTCGGGATTTTCTTATGGGAATTACCATGCAAAGGCAATTTTGAAGTTTAATGGCAAAGTTGAAACTGCGGAAACGGATTTTAAACTTGGGGAGGTCCATATATCTATAACAGATTATAGTGATTCTATTATTGCAGGAGATATAAATAAATATAAATTGAAGGTTAGGAGTGACTGGGGAGCCAAGATTTCGGGGGCAGTGGCCACACTTAATGTGGATACAGATTTTCCCACTAGTTTTAGAAGTGAAAATTTTGATTTGGCCCCTTGGGAAGAAAAAGATATTATAATATATGTTGATGCGGAGGGAATTAAGAAAGGAAAGTATTCTGCAGGATTAGTTATTTCTTATGAGGGACTGATAACAGAAGAAAGCCTTATTTTGAATGTTTCTGGATTTGATTATCTTCTGATTGTTATTGGTGTAGCAATATTCGTAGTTGTATTTGGAGTAGGATATTTTATCTTACTAAGGAAGCATAAAAAGAAAGGAAAAGATGGAAATAAAAGTTAGGACAGTTATAATTATATTTGCATTTTTTTTAATTGCGGTTTCTATAGCTATGCCAAGCGTATTATATTTTAAGTATTCGAAAGTTGGAGAACCTGCAGATTCCTATGCTGCTGCGTCAATTTCCCTAAGGGTTGTAAGTGTGGATTGTGGAGATGGTTATTGTAATGAAACTAGTGGAGAAGACTGTGTATCTTGTCCAGAGGATTGTGGAGAGTGTCCTGTAATTCCTGTGACTGGTGGAGGCGGAGGAAGCGGAGGAAGAATTGTAGCAAATTTTAGATTTATTCCTAGTTATCTTGAAGAGAATTTGTTTCCTGGTGAATCTTTCGGGAAGGAGGTTGAAATTGAGAATACAGGGAGTAAGGAAATTGATGTAGATTTGAGCGTTGCAGATCTAAGAAATTTTATTTTTCTAGAAAAGGATAAATTTAATTTGATAGCGGGTAAAAAAGAATCATTTGAGGTGTTGATTAGTGCAAGTGAATCTGTGGATCCCGGTGTTTACTTAGGAGATATTGTTGGTGAAAGTGAAGATTTAGAGAGGAGGTTGCCAATTGTTTTGAGAGTAGATATGAGGGGGGCCCCGATAGTGGTAGATATTGATATCCCTGAAAATAATAGGGTTATTCGGCCAGGAGATATAGTTCAAGGGGAGATTAACGTTTTGAATAACCTTTCTGAGAGTATAGAAGTAAGTATGGAATATACAATAAAGAATAGCGACGAGATTGTTGAATTTAGCAAAAGTAGTATTATTTCATTAAAACCCGGGAATAATTTCTTTGTTGAAGATTATGAAAGTAGATTTGATATGGATGATGGGTATTATTTATATTATGCTAGAGTTCACTATGAAGGAGAATTTTATACTGATGCTGCTTCCTTTAAAATTGAATCTGGGTTGGAAGTTCCAGGAGTATTTTTTGGATCTTATATTATGTATGGATTTATTTTATTTTTGATTTTAGCGCTTTTGATATTGTTTTACTTATTTGTTGCTAAGAAGAGAAAGAAAAAAGAAAAGAAAGTGGTGGTGAAAATTCCAATGGATTATCAAAAGTTAATTGGTTCTACACTTAAGGGACTATATGCTCTTAAGTTGGATACAAAAAAGAGATATGAAAGTGGCCTAATAGATAGATACTTTAAAATAATTCGGCATTTCTTTTCTACATACTATTCTGTAAGTTTTGGGTTAACTTTCCAAGAATTAGAATCTTATATTAAGAAGAAAAATGTCAAGAGGGGCAAGAGTGTTGTTGCCTTCTTGGAAAAAATTGCAAATATCCCCTATCATAAAGGGTTGATCTCGAAGAAGGAGTTTAATCAAATTATTGATGAATCTATTAAAGTGGTTAGTGCATATAAATTAGATAGGAAAACTGCAGAAAAATCGGTTAGAAAAGAGAGTAAATTGAGAACTATTTCTAAAAAAAAGAAAAGAAAAAAATAATAATTAAACAATAATTTTTTAAATAGGAATTTTAATAATTAATCTGGGAGAGGTTGATATATGAGTGTGAAACGAGGAACTAAAAAAAAGCCTAGGAAAGTTTCTAAAAAGGTTGTAAAGAAAGTAAAACTGAAAATTAAATCTTCTGAAAGTGTTGATCCTAAAATGATTAAGGAAATTGATAAAGCAAATGTTAAAATTAATATGATAAGGGAAGAAATAAAAAAAGTTGTTGTTGGACAAGATAAAGTAGTTAATGATCTTTTGGTTTGTTTGGTTTCTGGGGGGAATGCTTTGCTGGAAGGGGTTCCAGGGATAGCTAAAACATTGATTATAAAATCTCTTGCAAAGTCGGTAAGATGTACTTCGAAAAGGATACAGTTTACTGCAGATCTTCTACCTACTGATATAACTGGATTTACGGCTTATAGTCGAAATAAAGGGTTTTTTGTTGTAAAGGGCCCGATTTTTGCAAACTTTGTTTTAGCAGATGAAATAAACAGATCTCCACCTAAAGTTCAGTCTGCTTTGATAGAGGTTATGCAGGAAAGGCAGGTAACTATAGGTAATAAGACATATCACTTGGATAATCCGTTTATTATTTTTGCTACTGAGAATCCATTAGAAAATAGAGGAGTGTATAAATTGCCAGAAGCACAAGTGGATAGATTTTTGTTTAAGATTTTGATGACATATCCTAGTATTGAGGAAGAAGAACTTATAATGGATTCTAATGTTACTTTGAAGAAATTTGAGAATTACAATATTAAACCGGTTGCAAGTCCAAAAGATATTTTGGATATACAGGAATTGGTCAAGAAGATTTATGTAAGCCCTAAAATAAAAAGTTATATTGCAAAAATAGTTCATTATACTAGGCCTTCTAAGGGAAGCGATTTGAAATCTATGAAACACATAGAATGGGGAGCCAGTCCAAGGGCATCTATAAATTTATATGTCGCGGCTAGAGCGAATTCATTGTTAGCCAATAGGGCCTTTGTAATTCCACAAGATGTGAAAGATGTGGCATATAATGTATTGAGACACCGGATAATCTTAAATTATCAGGGGCAGATCAGTGGAGTAAGTACTGAAGATATAATTTCAGATATTCTAAATAAAGTTAAGGTTCCTTAAAGATGGGAAGATTTCCTATAGAAATAATTGGTTTGGGTAAACAAGTTGACATTTTGAGTAGGCATGCCGATAGTGGGGAGGAATCTGTTGGAATAGGGGAAGGATATATGAGTCTTTTTGGAGTTTTGAAAGGGGCAGGATTGGAATTTAGAGGATATAGGGAGTATTCCCCTCAAGATGATTCTAGGAATATTGATTGGAAAGCTAGTTTAAGATCAGATAAATTGTTAGTAAAAGAATATTATCAAGAAAAGGGAATTGATGTTGTTTTTTTGTATGATGTTAGTGAAAGCATGTTGTTTGGTTCTCAAAAGAAGATAAAGGCCCATTATGGTGCCGAATTTATATTGGCTTTAGCAGGAACCGCAATAGAATCAAATTATAATGTTGGGTTGGTTTGTTTTTCTGATAAAATTAAAAAATCATTTTTACCTGAGGCAGGCGAAACACAGATTCCTGTTTTTTTAAATGTATTGGGAGATCACTCTACTTATGGGGGGAATTTTGGATTAAATAATGCTTTAGAGTTTGTTAATGAGATTTATAATCCTGGGTCCATTATAATTTTAGTTTCAGATTTTTTGGGAGATAAGTTCGAACTTAAAAAATATCGAAATAAGTTCAAGCAAGTAACACAAAGATTTGATTTAATTTCTGTAGTTTTAAGGGACCCTAGAGATGAGGTTATGCCTTCGCAGAATATGGATGTAGTGGTATCTAGCCCGTATGATGGGAGGCAGGTTTCTTTTAATGTTGGAAAGATAAGGAAAAAATATGAGGCTCATACGAAGAAACAGAAGGTAGATTTAAGAAAATTTCTCGAAGAGGCAAATTCGGAAATGCTAGAGCTATATACTAATGAATCTTTTGTTGAAAAGACCTTGATGTTTTTTAGGAAACGGGGTGGTGCAGTATTGAAATAATATTTAATTATCCTAGATTCCTCTGGTTGTTAATTGGAATTTTTGCGCTAGTGATATCCCATAATATTAGTTTTGGATGGAATAAGAAAAAATCTATCAAATTTGCTAATTTTGATGCAATTTCCAAGGTAACTAGACAGACATTGTTCCCCAGGAGAACATTGCCACTATTAATTAGGGGAGTGGTATTAGTTTTTATTATTTTAGGAATCTCTGGATTTGGAGTATGGTATGATGGAAAAATTAGTGAGATGGATTATATTTTGGCCATAGATTCTTCTGGGAGTATGCTTGCAGATGATTTTGATCCAAATAGATTAGAAGTTGCTAAACGGACAGCCATAGATTTTGTTGAGGGATTAGAGGTTGAAACTAATATTGGAGTAATCTCTTTCTCTGGTACAGCAGTATTAGATCAACCCTTAACTATCGATAAAAGGCTTGTTAAAGACGCAATTAATGAAATTGGAGGAATATATGCTTCTGGCACATCTATTGGGGATGCACTTACTTTGGCATCAAGTATATTTGGTACCAGCGAATTAATGGGGAAATCTAGGGCAGTAATTTTGTTGACTGATGGGCAGAGTAATGTTGGATTGCCCATTGAAGAGGCAGTAGAGTATTCTAAAGAGCATGGAGTGGTGGTACATGTATTGGGAATAGGCACCGAAGAAGGGGGCACTTTTCTTGGAGATTTGGCGATTAGTACCATTAATTACGAAGCTCTTGAAATTTTAACTGAAGATACAGGTGGGAATTTTTATTTGATTGGAACTGAAGAGGATATGGAGCAAGCATATTTCGAAATATCTGATTCTAATGAAGGGAGGATATTTTTTGATGCTGGCAGATATTTAATATTAATTGCTTGTATTTTTTTATTAGTTGAGTGGATTTTAGCAAATACAAGATATAAAACGATAATTTAAAATACTCTTGAATATAGTCCTTGATTATAGGTGATATTATGTTATTATGTAAAAGGGGGAAGATTGGTCAGTTTCTATTTTTTGGCGTTGCTTTAGTTGTAGCACTTGTTTTTTTATCTTTCCTTCGAGTGTATACTGGGGGCGCCACCTATGAAACTTTACAGTATAATATTGATGAAATTCCGAAAGTAATTGAGGTTGAAAATGGGGAAGAATTTTATTTAGATATTGATGCTCCAGAGGGATATATATTTTCTGATGATTCCGAATTATTTGATATCGATTCATCCAGTGGAGTGATAAGTTTTATTCCAGGGGAAGAGGGAGAATATTATTTTGTGATTGTTGCTTTGAATAGTGTGGAAGATTTTCAGTATAAATTGGTAAAACTGAGGGTGATTGAGTGATGAAGAAATTGATTTTATTTGTAGTTTTTTTGTTGTTAGTAAATATTGTTTATGCGGATCCTCCTGTTTTAGATACTATTCCTGGGCCCCAGAACTTGACTGAGGGAGCATCTTATTTTTATGATGTTAATGCGACTGGCGGAGAAGGAGATTTGGTATTTTCTGATGATAGTCCATATTTTGCCATTAGTACTTCTTCGGGGATTATTTCATTTACTCCAACAAATGATATGATTGGAGATTTTATTGCGGTAATAATTGTTAGAGATGAGAATTTTAGTGTTGATGCCCAAGCTGTTAATTTTACGGTAAATGGTGCCCCTTATTTCACTGATTTGGGAGATGGGGATGTTACAGTTGGAGGGCAATTTTATTATGATGTAAATGCCACTGACCCAGAAGACGGAGGTAGTGTTAATTATGTTGATGATAGTGGTTTGTTTGTAATTAATTCTACTACCGGGATAATTAATTTTACTACTTCGGATTCAGATATTGATGATCACATAATTACTATTACTATTAATGATAGTTTAAATGCTTTAAATTCGAGTACATTTATATTGTCTATTAATGATTGGCCAAATATTACTGGAATCATAAATAGTACATCTACAGAGGATGTCAGCTTTCAGTTAAATATTTCGGAATATACAAATAATACTGTTGGTAGCTTAAGTTTTACAGATGATAGCGATTTTTTTGTTATAAATTTAACGACTGGACTGATTAATTTTACTCCAAACCAATCAATGGTAGGAAATAATCATTTAATCACAATTACTGCAGAAGACGAATATGGATTGTCAGGTTTGGGTTCTTTTTATTTGAATGTCTCTGGCATGAATGATTTCCCTATTTTTCCAGAAATTGAAAATCAATCTGGCAAGATAGGAGTTAACTTTATGTTAGATATAAATGCGACAGATGAAGAAGGAGATGATATTTCTTATTATGATAATGCTAGTTTTTTTGAAATTAATTTAACTACGGGATTGATTGATTTTTTAGTTAATGATAGTATGATTGGATTTCATATTATCAATATCAGTATTAATGATACCTATGGAGGGAATTATTCCGATACATTTGTTTTAAATATATCTAATAATACTGCCCCACTATTTGGGAAGAATTTTACTACCTCTATAACTCCAAATTCTGATGCCTATGTCGATTCAAATTTTGCAGGGAGTAACTTTGGGGGCAGTGAATATCTGCAAGCATCTGATGTTTCTGGATCCATTAAAAGAAGTTATTTAAATTTTAGTTTATCCGGCATCTCTAATTTTGCACTTATTTTGTTTTCTTCATTGAATTTGACTATTGAGACAAATTTAAGTGGCACAAATTTATCTTTGTTTTTGGTTAATCAAACTTGGGAGAGTGAGAATATAACTTATAATGATCAGCCAACTATAAATCCATTAGTTTCATCTAATTTTAGCTCAGGGAATAGCCAAGGGGAGGATAGTTTTAATATTACTGATATTGTCCGTGGATGGTTTAATGGTACCTTAAATAATGAAGGGATCTCTGTGAGATTTGAGGATGAAGCTTCTAATCGGGGGAGCATTAGATATTATTCTAAAGATAGTAGTAATAGCACAAGATGGCCATTTTTGTATGTGGTATATAATCAGACTATCGCTAATCAGACAGTTATTGCAGGAAATAATGAAACAGATATATTGGATTTGGATGATTATTTTTATGATCCTGACTCATTGGATACATTGACTTATTCTATTGGAGATCCGAGCAATTGTAATATAACTGTAGATTCGGATAATAATATTTCAATATTTACTTCCCTAGACACTGAAGCCTCGTCTGAAAATGTAAGGGTGAACGCTACGGACGGATTTAATTATACTTATAGTAATTGGTTTTCTATTGGGATTTCTGCTGCCTCTCAGGAGATTAATACAGTGGTTTCCTCTGGAAGTGGAGGGGGCGGAGGAGGTTCTAAGAATGCGGCATTGAGTATTTCTTTGGATTCTACTAGGAAATCTATAACTAAGGGGGAAATTTTACAATTGGCTTTGGAGGTAGAAAATATTGGGCAGGTCGGGATCGGTGCTATTAATTTGGGACTATCTTCTGATAAGGTTGGCTTGGATATGACATTATCAATAGAAAAAATAGAATCCCTTGAAATTAATGAGAAGAAGGATTTAACTATGATCTTAGATACTCGAAATTCTGGGGAAGGGAGCTATATTATTACTTTATCTGCTGAATCTGATGATCCCACTGTGAATGATAGTTCTATATTTGTTTTGGATATTGAAGGAGAAGGAGATCTTATCCAGAAGGAAATAGTATTTGCTCAAGATTTATTTAGGAATAATCCTGAGTGTTTGGAATTGAAAGAATTAATAGATAATGCTCAAGCTTCCTTGGATGCAGGGGAATATAAAGAAGCAAAGAGCAATATTGCTATTGCTATTGAAAGTTGTAGACAATTGGTTAAAGGGCACCAACCTTCTAAAGAAAAAGTAAATAAATTATCTTTTAGCATGGTAATGATATTTTTAACTTTATTAACAGTTTTGATTATTGGTGGCTATATTGTTTACCTAAGAACAAAATATAAGTATTAATTTGTAGGTAAACTATAGTAGAAAGGTTTTTATATAATATTTTAACTTATTTCTATTGTAAAAGAGGGATTAGTTTGGTTTATAAGAAGTATATTAAGAGAGGGGGGAAGACCTTTGGTCCATATTATTTTAAGAGTGTTAGAGATAAAAATGGAAAGGTTAAGAGTGTTTATTTGGGGAGTGAGAATCCTTCTAGGAGAAGTTTACCTACGTTAAGTTTGGCGGTTTTATTAGTTTTATTTTTTGTTTTAGGTACTTTGGGATTTTTTGCTTATCAAGGATTTCAGGTTGCAGAAATTGTTGAAACGTTAAGTGAGGGGACAATTGAAGATATTGATATTGTTGAAGAAGACCCCATAGTTATGCTAGAAGAAGATCTTGAGATTGAGGAAGAAGAAATTATAATTGATGAACCGTTGTCAGAAGAGGAAATTGCGGAACCAGAAATAATAGAAGAGATAGGGGGCAAGCCCATTGTTGAAATTAATGAAACTGAGATTGAGATTAATTCTTCTGAAGAGAATATTACTTTTGAAGCAGAGATTGAATTGGATAGCGATTCTTCTGAGGGGAATGTTTCCTTTGAGAATATTACTCCGGAGGAAATTATACCTGAATTAGAAGGTATTGAAGCTGAAATTAGCTTAAGCAATCTAGGAGTTATCATCAATCAACCAGTTAGATGGGAGAAGAAGATTAATTTGAATAAGGAATTAAAAGATTATTCTGTTTATGTACCTGAAAATGCATTTGATATCAAGGTTTATGATTTGACTGGAGGGGAAGAGGTATTGATTTTTGAAGAGAAATCTGAAGAAAGTTATAATTTGATTACTGGAAATGTGGTTTGGAATTTTTTTGGAGGACTTTTTGGATTTACGGGAAAAGTAATTTTTGAAGAGGAAAAAAGCCAGGTTGTAATGAAAGAATCATTGAGAGAGTTTTTGATTAAATATTCTACTGCAGGCCCTAAGGCCAATGAAACTGTAATTTCTAATTCTAAAAAAAGTGTAATTGTGGAAGGAGAAGAATTTGAAAATGTTTTGGTTTATAGCTATTTAGGTAATCTTCCTTTTGGGAGTGTTAAAGTTTTTAATAAAGGGGCGATAATTGAAGCCATTGAAAAAGATTTGGATGATGATGGACTTGTTGATTATGTGGAATGGGAAATTTTAAAACTGGATGGGGTTGATGAATTTGAAATTGAAATTATTGTTTTGAATGTTCAAAGCTACCCTGCTGTTGGGGGAAATTGGACTGTTGAATTCAATACAACTGGGATTGCAGATTTGAGGATTAGGCCTATAAATGGGACAACTTGGAGTCTAGAGAATGAATCGGGGGTTGATTTACAATTTTTAGATGTTGGATGTGGGGGTGAGAGCCTGGATTATATGTGGGTTAACGGTTCTGTGTTGGTTGAAAATTATTCTTGTCATGATATTGGGTATGAAATCAGCACAGTTTTTACAGATGATAAACATTATTTAGAATTTGATTTTGGGGGACAAAAAGCATATGCGAAGAATGATGTTTTATCTTGTGGAGATACAATTTCTTCTAGTGGGGAGGTAGTTTTGGAAAATGATCTGACTGGTTGTACAGGACATGGCATCCAAATAAATGCATATAATGTAGTTTTTAATTGTGATGGCCATACAATTGCGGGAGATGGAGATACAGATAATTATGCGGTTTATACTAGTTATGAAAATAATGTAACTATTAAAAATTGTTTGCTTAGAAATTTTTCTAATGGAATACTTATCACTGATGATGATACCACAATAATTAATAATACAATTATGAATATTTTTGATTCAGGGGTTTATGCATATGCCGGGGCTAGAATGAATATAACCAATAACACATTTAAAGATTACCAAGAGGGTGGGTCTAAAAGGGGAGTATATAGGAAATATTTCGAGGATTCGGAAATCTCTAATAATATATTTTCTAATATGAGCGCTGGCGGTGGGTTGTATCTTGATAGATCTGGGGCCACCTGTTCAAATAATCGTATATTTGGGAATATTATTACTGGGAATAGGTGGGGAATCTTTATTTCAGAATGTACAAACACAGATATATATAATAATACGGCCTATGATAATTCTGAATATGGGATTTACTTGTATGGAAACAATACAAATCATACTGTGAGGGACAATATAGTTTATACTACAGATGGATCTCAAAATAGGGGAATTTATCTTGCTAACTCTACAGTGTCGGGAGATGAGCCAACTAACAATACCATAAAAAATAATGTGATTTATGATCATACAGTAGAAGCTGGGATTCGTTTTGTTGGGGGGAGGGTAACTGGAAACAATATTACTAATAATACTATATATGGGAATGCTTATGGGGTATATATAGATCAATCAGACAAAAATTTAATTGAAGGAAATAGGATTTATGATAATACTGGTAGAGGGATTTTTTTTAACACGGGGGCAGATAATAATACAATATTGAATAATACGGTATATAATTCTAATCAGGCTAGTCCTGAAACAGATTATGGGATAAGATTGGATGCTTCTTCGGGGAATATTATTAAATATAATACTATTAAGAACATCTCTGGATCTAGTGACTATGGAATTAGATTATACGATGATGGCTGCGATTATACTGTTATTGAAAATAATACTCTTGTTGATAACTATTATGCGATATGGAACCAGGGGGGAGATTATGTTAACATAAGTTACAATAATTTTTCTTCTACAATCGCGAGTAGTCGGGGGATAGAGACAGATGATTCTGGAGGATCTAATTATAACCGGTTTGTTAATAATAAGTTTACAACTACTACTGAAGCGGGGAGCACGTATGATCACTATTTGAGGTATTGTTATAATTGTACGATTTTAGATTATAATATAGAGGATGCATCGGATTATTCTTTGTATCTTAGGGATAGTTCTGGAGTGAATATAACAAATTTTACTGCAAATGATGCGGAGTCATATAATTGGTATTTTAATTATGCTAATGGGACTTTTGATCAAGTTACATTATCTACCTCCACCTATGGTTTGGTCTTTTATAACTCTCGAGATGCGGTATTTAAGAACTCAGTTATTAATGCGACTAGTTATGGGGTATTATTCTATACAAACGCAGATAATAATCAATTTGTGGATTCATTCCTTTATGCCCCAACTTATGGTATGAGGGAACTTTCTGGAAGTGGATGGAAACAAAATATTTTATTGAATACTAGTTACAATAATAATATATTATATACTTCTGGTGGAACGGGGATTTTAGATTTCCAGTATTATCTAGATGTTAAAGTTAATGATACTGATGGAGGGGATATTCAGAATGCAAATGTTACATTGTTTAATATTACTGGTGGTTTCGTTCTTGAAGATTTAACGGAGAGTGATGGTTGGATTGAGAGACAAAATGTAACTGGTCATTATGGAAATTATAGTGATAGATATTATGGTCCCAATAATTATACGATTAATGTTACTCATGCTACGTATGGGGTCAATACTACTGAGGTAAATATTTCTGATAATACTGTTTATGTTGTTACTTTTGATGCTGTTGTGGAGGAGACTAATTATACTCCGTTGAGGAACGATGTTAGTGTGGATCTTGCTATGGTTACATGGGTTAGTGATAATGATTCAGATTATCAGACTCCAACATCAAAAAAGAAATATCTTAATAGATTTGCCATTACAAATGATTCTGGGACTAATTGGTATACGGGGTTTGTTACAAAAAACCTGAGTGAGTATTCTGAGGATTTAAGTTTTCATCAACCTCAGCTGGCCCTGAATAAGGAAGGGTATGGGGTGACATCTGGAAAGCAGGGAGAGAGTTTGCTCTATTCTACAGTATGGGATTATAATTATTCTAATGGAAGATGGTTTGGTAGGGATGCAGGAATATTGTTTTATACGGATTCAAATGCTGTGCCGACGGTAGATATGTATAATAATAATTCTATGCTGGTTGGTCCTAATCCTTCTGAGAGTTATGCACCCTATTTTTCTAATTCTTCAGATCGTGGAGGTAGTTGGAGTACTTGGGCGGAAACAAATAATACATTTGATGCAGAGGGGGATTTTAGGATTTCTGCGTTTACTTATTTAAGCAATGGGGATGGTTTATTAGTATTTTTGGATGTGGATTCAGATACTTATGAGTCGTATAGATGGTATGCAGATACGGGAGTGTGGGGATATGCTGGAGAGGCAGTAAATTCATCTTTTGCTGGAACTTCAAATTCTCATGCAGATGTAACTGCTTATCCCGATGGAGGGGCTTATTTTGTTTGGGCAAATACTAGTATTGGAGATGACCCCATTTATTCTAGATATTATGATGGTTCTTCCTGGGGGACTTTTTCTGTTATTGATAGCTCTTCCAATTATCTTATGCATACTAGGCCTGTAGTGGCGTGTGGTGCAGGAGAGGTTTGTGTTGCAGTATGGCCAGACAGTTCAGATAGTTTAGAATATGCATATTTTGAGGGGGGAGTGTCTAAACCTAAGTGGAGTAATCAGAATATAAATGTCGGCGGGCTATGGGGTGGAGCAAAATATAAAAATCAATCTACTTATAGTGTCGCAGTAGATTCTTCTGGGAATGCAATATTATGTTATATTGATAATAATGATTATCAACTGAAATCCACTAAATTCCTATGGTCAGTTAAAATATGGCAGATGCCAAAAGTAATTTCTAGTGATGTTAATAATTTGAGCTTTAGGGGAAAGGGTACAGGATGTGATATTAAATTGTTTGATAATGGTACAAATCCATTAGAGCCCCCTGCAAATTCTGCCCCGACATTAAGTGGATTAAAGGTAGATGATTCGAAAGTTTCGAATGCTGGAACTCAAACTGTTAATCCCTTTAGTGCAAGCACACCCTATGTGAGTGATGGAGATAAGGATATATTACAATTTGTTTGTTGCGTTGATTCTGATAATACTTGTACGCCCACATTATCTGCAAATAATTGTAGTGGGGGGAGTTATTTTGATGTTGGGGCAGCAGCAGACTATGGTACAATGGATTGCGACTTTACAGTTGGAACTACTCCTGGGACTGAGTATGTTAGGTGTGCAGTTTATGATTTAGAAGATTATAGTACTGTTAGAAATGATAGTTATACAATTAATTCTCTACCGGATGCCTTGACCGCCCATTTAGAAGGCAGAGGGGGTACAAATAGGACTCATGAGGATCTTAATTGTTCAGCTATACTTTCAGACCCAGATGGAGATACTATGAATGTGACTGTAATTTGGACTAATCGTACTCTAGGAGGTAGTGAACATATGGCGACTTATACTTATAATTATAGTTATCCTGATGGTACATTGTTTAATGCTAGTTATCCTAGTGATGGGACTAGGTGGCAAGATACATATGTTTGTTCAATAGGAACATGGGATGGATGGGACCATGGTGTGGGGGGAGCTACTTCTGATGAGGTGAATATTTCAAATACTCCTCCTGGAGCTGCTCTGTTATTGACGCCAACTAATAAAAATACGAGTGTGTTTGATAGAACGCCTTTATTTGATTGGACAAATTCTACAGATATAGATATCGAGGAGGGAGGAATTCAGACCATTGTTTATCATATTTTTGTTAATCGGGGGGCATTTGAGGTGGGAGTAGATCTTGTTATTGATTCGGATACTGGGGATGGAGGGCAAGAGGATTATTATATTCCAAGTAACCCTTTAGATATTGATACCGAATTATATTGGTATATTGAGGCAGGAGATGGGTATGATACCAATGATTCGGAGAAATGGAATTTTACTATTGAATCTAGATTAGATATTGTTCTTACTCAAGATGAAGTTGCTTTTGGGAGTATGGCTATCGGGGCGAATGATAATACTACTGATAAAGATCCCCCTCCCTTTATTATGGAAAATCAAGGAAATGTAATAATGGATGTAAATCTTAGTGCTACCGACCTTTTTTCAACTAGTGGATTGGGCAATTCTTCTTTCCAATTTAAAATCGATAATACTAGCGAAGAGAATTCATTTAATTGGTTGAGTTCAATTACAGATTGGACTTTTATGCCGACTGGGATGTTGACTGCTGTTGATTCATTGTATTATGATGAGGCTAACGATACGGCAGAATGCCATTTTAATATTACTGTTCCTCCTTTTGAATCTCCAGGGGATATAAATTCAAGTGTTACTTTCACTAGCATTATTGCTGAATAGTTGCGAAAAATGAGATTAAAAAATAAAATTGGATTTGGAATATTTCTCTTAGTTTTTACTATTTTATTTTCCCATGTTGTTTATTCTCTTGGAGTAGCTCCTGCTAGAAATACTATTGATTTTGAACCAAATTTTGAGGGAGAGTATGAGATTAAGATATATAATAGTGGTGCCAAAGATATTAAAACTTTGATTTATGTTGAGGGAAGAATGCAGGATAGTATTGAACTTGATCAAAGTGAATTAATTTTTTCTTCAGATGATGAATATAAGATTGTTGGATATACAGTTAGGTTGCCTTCTAAAATTGATGTTCCAGGAAATCATATAATTAACATTGTAATTAGAGAGGTACCCATTGGTTCCGATACAGGTGGAGCAGTTATAGGATCTAGTGTTGCTGTTGTTCATCAGGTTGTTATTAAGGTTCCTTATCCTGGAAAGTATGCTGTGGCAGATTTAAAGATTGTTGAAACTAATAGGTATGACAAGGTAGATTTTATTGTTAGCGTGAATAATCTAGGTAGTGAGAGGATTGATGCTGCAAAAGGATTAATAGATATTTATGATTCCCATAATCAGAAGGTTGCTAGTCTTGAAACTATTCTGGATTCTATCGATTCTAAGAAAGTCAAGGGATTGAGTGCAACCTGGGACGATAATGTTGAATTGGGGAAATATTCGGCAAAATTAATTTTAACATATGATGGGAAAGTTGCTGAGGACCAAAGGGAGTTTTATGTTGGTAAACTCTTTGTTGATATTATAAATATAGTTGTGGAGGGATTTAGGCTCGGGGAGATTGCTAAATTTGTCATACTGGTTGAAAATCAATGGCCCGAGCCGATTAGTGGAGTTTATACTGAGTTTATTTTCTCTAAATTAGGAGAAGAGGTTGCAATAGTTAAGAGTGCCTCTGAGACTATTGATGCATTATTTACTGGAGAGTTGATAGCGTATTGGGATACGGAAGGTGTTGAAGAGGGGATTTATGATACTGTTATTAATTTGTATTATGATGACCAAAAGATTGAAAAAGACATGAAAACCTACGTTGGACTGGACTCTATCAAATTTGACTTGTTTGGGACGGGAGCAGTCATAACCGATACAGGAGGATTAGATAAGTTAAACCTTGCAATTATTGCGGTTATTGCGTTAATATTGGCAAATATTGGATGGTTTATTTATTTCAAGAAATTTAAAAAATGAAGAAATATATATTTGTGTTTGGAAGGAACCCGAAGTTATCTTATGCGGAGTTACTTAGTTACTTTAGGAGTTTTAATTTTAAATATAAATTAGAGTATTCTATGGGGAAGGTTGCTGTTTTTTTTGTTGATAAGGAGATTGATATTTCCAAATTAGGCGGGACGGTTAAGGTTGCTGAAGTTATTTTGGAAAATGAAATAAAGGATGCAGATTTTTATTTAGGGAGTAAAAATAAGATTAATTATGCGATTAGTTCTTATAATGATAATAAATATTTAAGTGAATTTGAGGGTTTTTTGGTTAAGTGGTTTAGAAAAGAGAAAATAAAGGCCATGAGGAAGAGAAATAGAGAGTCAGATTTTTCTCCCAAGGAATTAAGAAATACTTGCGAATTTATTGTTTGCGACAATTATATTGGAAGGACAGTTTTGATTTCCAATCCTAAGGAATATAAAGAAAGGGATAGAAAAAGAATGCATAATGATTTTATTAGGAGTATTTCTATTAGGTTGGCTAAAATTTTGATTAACTTAAGTTGGGGCAAGAACGGGAAAAAATTATTAGACCCATTTTGTGGGGTTGGTGTTTTATTAGAAGAGAGTGTTTATGAGAAAATTGAATGTATTGGAATTGAGATTGATGATAAGATAAGATTGAAGGCTATAAAAAATTTAAAAAATTTGGGTGCAGGTAGCGATTTTAAGGTTATTAAAGGAGATTCTGCTAAAATAAATAAATATGTTGATAAAGTGGATTGTGTTGCCAGTGAGCCTTATTTGGGTCCTTATTTGAAGAATAGACCAAAAAAAGAGGGAGCGATTAAAATAATTAAAGAGTTGAATAAATTGTATGAAGAGTTTTTTGTAAATTTAAAGAAAATTTTAAAGAAAAATGGCAAGGTAGCCATGGTTTTTCCTATAATTATTGCTTCTGATAGGAAAGAGTATAGATTAAATTTGAATAAAATTTTAGAGGAATCTGGTTTTAAAATTTCTAAATTGGATGATGTTGACTTTCCAATTCCTTATAATGAGAAAAAAGGAGTCATTGGTAGGGAAATTTATGTTTTGGAATGATTTATAAGTTTTTAAGTACTCTTTATTTTTATGAAACCTATCCCTGTTAGCTGGATTTCTACGTATTTATATTGTAAGAGGAAATTATATTTAGAAGAAAATCGAGAATTGAGGGCCCCACATAATAAATATGTAATTAAGGGAGATATTAGGCATAATATTTTTGATAGGATCAATTCCATTGATGAAGAAATTGTTAAATCAATTAAATCATTAATGAAGAAAGAAGATATCTTGATGTTATTCAGGAAGAAATATTATGAATTAATTCATGCGATTCTGAAAGAGAATACTATGAAATTATCTAGCATTGGGTTGAGTACAGCAGATTATTTTCATGAGATTTGGCCAGGTATTTTGAGAGAGGCCACGTTAAGAACGGAGAATATATTTGGATTTTTGATAAAAGAGAAAATTTATTCTGCCAATCTATGGAGTAGATTATCTCCCAAATACTTGAGTGAGGTCAGATTAGAAAATGAGGATATTAAGGGAATTATAGATAGAATTGAGATTTATCCTGAACATATAATCCCCGTTGAGTTAAAATCTAGTAAGGGTCCTAAAGAAGGGGTTTGGCCAGGAGATAGGGTCCAGGTTGAGAGTTATATAATTTTGGCAGAGAATGAATTTGGTAAGAAAGTAAGTCATGGTTTTATTAATTATCTAGAATCTGGAGAGATTAGAAAAGTTCCAAATAATGAATTTGTCAAGGATTTTGTTGGGGGGATAATTGATAATATTGAGGAAACTTTGAAGGGCAAGCTCCCGGATTTTGTTAAAAATAAGAATAAATGTACTCGTTGCCCCCTTAAGGAAAAGTGTTATGAAATTAAAGAATAAGCTTTAAAATTTCTTTAAAGTTTTTCTCTGTTTGATTTTTTTTGTAACTTTTTAAAATTTTAAGATTATTTTTCATTAGTTTACTTCCAATTAGGAATTGGCAGAACTGAGTTACATTTTTTGGTTTTTCTGTATAGTAAGAACGTTCAAAATCAATCATTGTTATTTTTGGATATTTTATGAAAATGTGTTTTAATGGTCTTGTGAATTCAAGTTTATTTATTTTTAGTTTATCTAGAATTCTTGCTTGTTTTAGTATATTTGTTATTATCTTTTTCTTTTTTTCTTTGGATTTTTCTTTCTTTAGATATTCTGGGAGTAATGTACCTTCAATATATTTGTAGACAAGATAGTTTTTCCCGCCTTTTAGTAGGATTGGTCCTATTTTGTGTTTGTTTAATATCTTTAAAAATTGAATTTCATTTTTTATTCTGTCTTTTGCTCTAGAATCTGGATGTTTTGTTTTTATAGATACCTTTTGTTTGTTTAAAATTCCTGTATAAACTATTCCTCTTTTTCCCTTTGCTAGATATGCAATATTCTTGATATTTTTCGGAATATTCATACTTTAACTTCATAGAAACTTTTTTAAATAATTTGCCCTTATTTCTTCTTATGAATAAAAGAGGGATACTGGCTTTCTTAGTTTGTATATTTGCATTTCTTTTAGTTGGCGGTGTTTATGCAGATAATGAAACGGATGAAAATTCTACTACTATTGATCAAGATGTTGATGTACGTGAGGCATATGACTGGCTTTATTCTCAAATGAATGGCAGTGACTGGCAGAAAAGCCCAAGTGAGGTCGCATTGGCCCTTTTAGCTTTGAGAGGGAAAGGTTATGATATTGACGAGGGATTGGATAAACTTGAGGATTTGGAGTCTGGGGATAATTGGGGAGATATAAAATCTAGTGCTTTGGCTACATTGGCATTACATGAGTATGGAGAAGATGTTGAGGATGAGATTAATTGGTTGATTTTTCAACAAGAGTTAGCTAGGGAAGAAGGTTTGTGGTATATACAGTTAGAGACAAGTTATGAGGGAACCTGTCGGTTGAATTATAATGGGGAGGATCATATTTTCCAGGTGAATGGGAGTAGCAGTGAGATTGTTTCAGATTATTGTGGTACATCTAGCTGGATAGATTTTGAGGATTGTATAAAGGGGGGCAATGCTGAATTAAATGAAACAATTGATGTGAATTGTGTTATAGGCGTCAACCCGTCAATAATTTATAATTTAGATAATAATTATTATATTGTAGATAGTGGTGATCCACTTAATATAGAAAATGGCTGTTTTAAGAGTTCTGGAAGTTGCAATTGTATGGTTAGTGGGTATGCTGGGTGGGTATTAGAAGAGGTTGGGAGTGATTCTCTGATTAGGCCTTTTATGAAGTCTGGCTGTTCTGAAGATCCGATTGGAAACTCCTTTTTATATATTTTAACTGGGGAGGATATCTATAAAAATTGGTTATCTGAAAATCAGTTAACTGATGGAAGTTGGGATGGCAAGTTGATATCTACGTATACTTCTTTATTGGCACTTAAAAAACATGCTAGGTTAGCGAATGATGTAACCAATGATGCTGAAAATTGGGTTAAGTTTTCTCAGAACGATGATGGAAGTTGGAATAATAATGTAGAATATACTGCGTTTATTCTTTATATTTTATATGGGAGAGATTATATCCCTGGTACTGGCACTGGTGGAGGAGATGTTTGTGGAGATGGTTTAGTTGAAGGATTAGAAGACTGTGAGTATAGTTATCAGTGTAATATTACTGAAGGATATACTTGTCTAAACTGCGAGTGTGTTTTAGCTAATGCTACTTTGCCTGATGGTTATTGTGGGGATAATATTTGTGATCCACTTACGGAGACTTGCACTAATTGTGAATTAGATTGTGGTTCTTGCCAGGAGCCAGAACCGGTTGTTTGTGCAGATGGAGAAGAATTTGATCCTGTTACAGGAGAGTGTAAAAAAAAGAGTAGCTGGTTAAAGTGGCTATTTATAGTATTAGCAATACTTGTAGGAGTTGCCATCTTTTATTTTGTTTATATTAAGTTTATCAAAAAGAAAGGTAGTGGAAAGGGGAAGCCAAGCTTATTTGGTGGACCTTCTCAGAAACCTCCGTTTAGGATGACTAAACAAAAAATTCCATCCGGCAATAAACCTCCTCAACAGAGAGGGCAGTATGCGGGGAGAAGGGACTCTAAGATGGAAAAAGAGTTAGATGATTCTTTGAAAAAAGCAAGAGAATTACTTAAAAAATGAGATGGTTGGTTTTTGTAATATTATTTATTGTGTTTAGTGTTTCTAGTTTTGCTTCCCCTATTGATGTTGAATTTGAAAAAGATTATTTGAATGGAGAGAGTGTTCAAGGAAAATTATATGTTGGGGAGAGTGTTCAAGATCAGATTAAAACTAATGATTTTAGATTAGAACTAGAGGGAGTCCCCACACTAATATTTCCAACATTGATTGAGTTTGAGGGATATACATATTTTTTCTTTAATTTACCTCCATCTATTTTTGGAAATTATAGTTTTGTTATTGAGGATGTAATTTATCTGAAGAATAATATTCTAACTGAAGAAGATTTGTTTTTTGATTTTATTATCCAAGAGTCAAATAAGAGTATTGTAAATATAAATCCTGGCGTGATTACACTTAATTTGGCCGAGAGTAATTATTTTTATTTAGATGTTAGTAACCCATTGGATTCACAAGCTAGTGTAAGGATTGTGATGGAAGATAATTTTATTACCCCTAGTCAAGAGGATTTTTTGTTGAATTCTGGAGAGGGCAAAACAGTTGAATTTTATGTTTCTAGTGTTTTAGCAGATAAAAATGAGACTAATTTTCTTGTTGAGTATGGAAATTTATCTTATATAATTTCTGTTTTTTTGGATGGCATTAATATACAAGAACAAAATAATGAGACCAATGAAACAAATGCAGGAGAGTTAAATATTCTGGAAGAAGTTTTAGATATAGAAATTGATTATGGGGATAGCTCTGAGGGGTTCATTAGGGTTAGTAATGAGTTTAATGAGATCGTTGAAGGTGTGACAATAGAAATTTCAGAGACACTGGAAGGGATTTTAGAGCTGGAATTCTATGAAATTGATAGTTTAAATATTGGAGAGGTTAGAAAAAATAGGATCTATGTTAATGAGCTAAAAGATTTAGAAGAAGGAGAATATGTGGGAGATATTATTGTGTTGTATAATGATGATGCTTATGATTCTATTTCTGTCCATGTAAATGTATTAGGCATTGATGGTCCTGGGATTAATGTTACTCCACCAAATCCTCCTAATGGTGGAGAAGAGAGAGATTCTAGGTGGACGATAATATTATTCATAGTTTTATTTTTATTAATTGTAGGTGGGTTTATTCTTATTAAATATATAAAATCAAAAAGAAAGGAAGTTAATTCTTCTCCGTGGTTTCGTTAGCCCTTTTTTCTCTTGCTTTTATTATTTGTTGTTTTAAGGCCTGATATTCCATAATTACTTTTGATTGTTCATGCAATCTACCGAGTAGATCATTAATGGAATTCTCTAAGTCCTTCTGGGGCATTGTTACATTTTCTGGTTCTAATATTTCTATGGATGAGGGCATGAAAGTATAACAGAATTGCATCACTTCATCGAAATTTGGTATTTCTAGTTCTAGTTCCACGAATGAAGAGAAAATATCTACATTTTGAACATTCTTTACTTCTTTTGGCATTTCTACTTTTTTAGCTTCTGCAAGTTCTTTTTTTAGGATTGTTAATTTCTCATTTTCTTCTATAATCTTTACTATTTTTTTTATTGTCTCTTCTACATGTTCTTTTGGCGAACCTGCAATTTCAATTATTGAGTGTATTTTTATTTTCTCCATTTTTCTCAATGTGTTGGGAGTGTTCTTGTTATAAAGTTTTTCCTTTGGTGATGAAGTAGAAGAAGTTATTACGTTTCTAACTGGTGAGTATATAAGACTCAGGCATGGCGCAAATATAGGACATATTCTATACGGGATTCATCTGAAGGTATTATAAGTTAAGAGAAGTAGGGGCTGTAGTGGAGAATCGGACATTCTCATCGGACATAATATATATAATATAGTTTAGTGCTTGTGGGTTAGAAAGTATATGCCTATAGGGGCGTGCGCTTTAACCTATTAATTCTTCAAATTTGATTCCTTCTTTTTGACAGAGATTAAAAGTCACAGTATAGTTTCCATTTCTGTTTTCTTTTAACTCATTTGCATTAAGGAAAAACCATCCATTGTTATCAAACCTCATTGCTATTATTGGGGCTGCATTAATTATTTTTGAAAATGTTTGTAATTGTTCTATCTCTTCTTTTTTGAAATGTTTTGATTTTGTCTTTATTGCTTTGCATTCAATTGCGAGTAAATTTTCTTTATCCCCTACTAATAGGTCTGGAGCAGGCAATGGGGTTGATCCTGAACCTGCAGATCTGACTGCCGCCCAATTATTTTTCCAGAACATATGGAATAATTCTCTTTCGTATAATGTTCCTTTTCTTTTGCTCATATATGATTAGAATTTGTTTTGATATATATAATTTTGGGAATAAACTAAAAATAAAAAAGAAAAAAAAAGAACTAAAGATCACGAGATTGAACAGTTTTTCTTCCGTTTGCTTTGGATCTTGTACAAGCCTTTAGGACCAGTGCTTCGACTTCTTTGTCTAGTGCATCTGCGAAATCTCCTGCAACGTTTAAATCACCGCAATGTTCCTTTATTTTTGATTTAACTACTAACATTTGTATTATACCTCCAATAGTATATTTATGTTGACTTGAAGTATTTAAAAAGTTATTGTTTTATGAAAAATAAAAAAGAAAAAAGGTTTATTTAAACATTTGATATACTTTTCTTAGTGCTATTATTAATGCTGCAGGTGTCAAGTATGTTATGAAAAACTGCACTAAATAACTCAGGAATGAGCCTACTGCAGGGATTACTGCCAAACTTGAACCAGTAAAAATTGCTAATGCTACTGCCACTAAGATAAACGGTCCAACATCTTTGATGGTGTGTATAAACCCTGTTATAACACCTAAGACCACAAGTATTAAACTCCAAACACTATTTGATGCCCAACCCTGACTAAATATCAGACCAAGCGCTAGTGCCAAAGAGATTACCCATGCTGCGTTGAAAGACCACTTGTCCCACGGAGTAACTTTTTTCTTTGCCGGCATAATTTATTACCTCCTTTTTAATTAGAATATTAAATTTTTAGTTTTTATTTATATAAGTGTTTCGAAACCACGTAGAAGTTATAATTTCTTTGCTAGGTAAATATTATTTTTGTTATCTGTTATTTTTACTTGAATGGATGTTCCTATTTTTTCATTGCAATTATTTACTGTTATACATCTATCATTTGCAATTCCTATCATTTGATTTGGTAACCATCCTGGGAGTTTTATTTCTATATTTATTTTTTCGTCAATTTCCATTGTTGTTTGGATTCTTTTTACTTTTTTTATATTCATATCTTCTCTTTTAATAATTAATTTAATCTTTTTCTCTTTTTCTAATTTTTTTAGTTTATCGTAGAATTTCCAATAGGTTTCTGCTTTTGCCCCTTTTATTTTTCTACTATATTTGTATACTTCATATTTCTGAAGTCCTAATTTTGCACCTATTTCTTTTGCAAAATCTGTAAGCTTTAGAATTTCTTCATCATTTATTTTTGGAATCCAAACAGGAGTAAGATATAATTCAATTTTTGATTTTATTATATGTTTTGCTATTTCTTTTATTTTTTCGATATCATATGTATCTGTTCCTGCCAATTCTTTTGCTTGTTTTTTATTTAGGGTATGAATTGAGAGATTTATTCTATTTACTGAATCTTTTAATTTGTTTACTTTTTCTTTTGTCAGTGTTAAACCATTTGTTTGTAGGGAGATATAAGTTACTTCTTTTATTTTGTTTATTTCATTGATTATTTCGATTATTTTTGGATGACAGGTTATTTCCCCTACAGAATCTATATTTGCTTCAATCTCTTTAGATTCTTTTTCTTTAATTACTTTTTTTACCCATTTTATTAAATAATTTTTTTCTATTTCGTAGGTATTCGGATGGATTTTTGAATTATTTGCATTTGTGGAGCAGAATGGACATTTTTGGTTGCATACTGAAGTTGGCCTGATTTGGATTAGGTTTGTTCCTCTATCTATAATCCCGAAAGCTATTGCACCTACTAAAGGGATTTGAGATTCCTCATTTATTTTTTGGTGAGTCATTTTTTTCCATTTTTGGATAAATATCTGGTGCCATAAATACTTTTTTTGTTTTTGCGGCCAATCCTTTTTCTTTTTCCATTATTTCTTTAGATGATATTTCGGATGCTGCTAGCCCCACTAATTCGTTTTTTAGAGTTAGTATTGCGACATCTTCGTTTTTTCTGAATTCATTTAATTTTGATATTCCAGGTATATTTAAATTTGCGCCGTGAGTTAGAGAATCTACTGTTGTGTCTAGAATCCATATTTTTGGCAGACTTCTTATTGCGGTTTCTGGAGGAAGAATGATTTTTCTTAATTCTTTATCATTTCCTTGCTTATAGAATTCATATGCATCTTTTAATTCATGTAGACTTATCATTTCTTTTTCGTTAAAAGGGCCCACTTTTGTTCTTATAAGCTGAGCCATATGGGCTCCAACTTTTAATTTCTGCCCCATATCATGACAAAGTTTTCTGATATATGTTCCTGCTTGTGTCCCGACATAAAATAGGACATCCTGTTCTTCTATTTCGAGTATTTTAATGTAATAAATAGATCTTTTTCTTTTTTGTCTTTTTACAGAAGATTTTACTGGGGGGAGCTGGGTTATTTCTCCAATGAATTCGTTCATAACTTTTTTTATTTTTTCTTTTTCTAGCGGTTTGTGGATATGCATTAAACAGAGATATTCTTTCCCTCCTTTTAGTAGAACTTGCGTTATTCTTGTTGCTTTTCCTAGTGTTATTACTAATGAGCCAGTAACTGCAGGATCCAATGTTCCGGAATGACCTGCTTTCTTTAGATTTAATATTTTTTTAACGTAATCTGCTACTTGATGAGATGTAGGACCTTTTGGCTTGTTGATATTGATTATACCATAATTCATAATTTCCTTTGTGGATCTTTTTTCTGGGAGAATTCCATAGTTTTCACTAGTTTCTGCGTCTCTTTTTACTAATACTTTTTCTGGAATGTTTTCAGATGGAAGTTTCATAAGAATCAGTCAAAAGTGGGAATTTATAAGGATTTTTATTCTTCTTTTATTCCACAAGATGTCATTGTTGAGGCCAATGGGGTGTACCAAGCTTCTGCTATTTTCTTGTAACCTTCTTCATTAGGATGTATTTCATCGTAGAAATCATCTGGATATGTAAGTAGATTTTCCATATCTACTAAAATTAATGTTTTGCCGTTAGAATTCCAGAACTGAGAAACTTTATCCATTTCATCATTGTATTCTATGACTCGTGTGTTGTAATGATCTTTTCCAGTGATAGTTATTTTTGCAAGGACCATGGTTGTGTTTTCATTAAAGTTGTATATTACTTTTATTGTATCATTTAGCTCTTCAATGTATTTATCTATTTCTCCTCCCTTTGCTAAGTCATTTATTCCCATAAAATACAATATTGTATCTGGAGTGTTTCTGGTTAGTATGAAATCGTCAGGTCCAGTCATTCTTGTTCTATACCAGGAGATGACTTGGCCGCTGATACCTTCATGATTTAAATCCCAGTCGCCAGTTCCATGGTTATAATCCCCTACAAAGTTGAAGCTATAATTTTCTTCTTCTAACATATAATATAGATCTTTACGGTATCCATTTAGAGTATCTGTTCCGCTACCCAGTGTTATGGAATCTCCTAGGGGCATTATTCTTGTTGTTACACAGATTATCTCTTCTTCAGGGGTCAATACTTGAACTAAGAAATAAATTCCCATTCCTAGGATTATTGCTACTACGATAGAAAGAGAGATTATTATAAATTTTTTCCCAGGCCGTGGGAGTATTATTTTTATTTGTTTCTTTGTTTGTTTTTCTTCTTTTTTAGGCTCTTCAACGTCTTCTTCTGTTTGTTCTTCAACGTTTTCTTCAATAGGCGTTTCAATTTTTTTCTTTTTTGGCTTTCTTTTTGGAGCACTCTTTTTTGTAGGCTTTTTTTTAGAACTCTTTCTAGGCCTTTTTGCCTTTGTTTTTTTCGCCCCTTTTTTTACCATTACCTATTTTTTTGGAATGGGGCTTTTTAATCCTTTTGATTCTTAGAATTCTTTTTTAGCTCTGAAGTTTTTGGAACTTTTTTTATAGGCTCTTTTTTCTTTACTAAATCTTTTGCTTTTGGAACTTTTTCTTCCTTTTTTGGTTTAATTTTATCTTCCTTTGACTCTTTTGGCTTTGTAGTTTCTTTTGGTGTTGGTTCTTCTTTAGTAGGAGTTTCAGTTGTTTTTTCTTGAGGTTTTTCTTTCGTGGATTTTTTCTTTTCTTTTACCTCTTCCTTTATTTCTTCAGGAGCACCAAGTAATTCAACTTTTACTTTGTCTTCTTCTTTTATTGCTTTAACAGAAACTTTTGAGGGAGGGTTTTTTGGGCCATTTTTCCAAATTTCTTCATTTAGATATTTTCCAAGAACTACTTTTTCAGTTTTCATATGTTTTTTTATGAATTCCTTTATTGCTCTAATTGATTTGGAAGCTTTTTTATATCTGGGCGCTTTTTGAAATTCTCTTCTTAATGGGATTACATATTCTCTTTCCATTCTTATTCACCAGTTTTAGTTCTTCTCCAACTCCTTTTTTTAGAAGTGAATGCAGAAGGGTGTATTTTTTTCCCAACGCCAGCTACTTTTGGTACTATCCAGAATGGTGCCCATTTTGTTTGCCTAGCTTTTTTTGCTAGCCTTAGCTTTTTTGCGAGAGGTTTGTATCTTGCCATTTTATTTTGATGATTTATCTAAGAATGATTTCCCTTTTGGGGTTAGAACCCTTCCTTTGTGGGTGCCTTTGGATGTTTGTTCGATAAGCTCTGCTTTCTCTAGTTGTTGGAGTATTTTTCTTATAATGTTTCCAGATGCATCAAATCTTTTTCCTGGTTTGTGCCCTCTATTCTTTTTTCCACCATATTTTTTCTTTAATTTATTTACTCCTATTGGCCCCAATCTAGATATTTTCTTCATTATTGAAGCAGCTCTAACATACCACCAGTCTTGATTTACTGGGGGCCTTTCCCTATTTGTTCCAGTTTTTACAAATTCAGACCAATTAGGTGGTTGAATTTCTGAGACTTTTTTTAGGGCTTCAGCCGTTTTTTCAATTACTTTTCCGGCCTCTAAATCGTTAATTTTCATATCTCTTGGAGAAATTAGGCTATTTAAAAAGGTTTCTATAGAAAAAATAAAAATTAAGTTATTTCTATTAGGAATACTTCAGATTCAGATCCTACGCCACTGGTTGCAGTTACTGTTGCAGAATATGTTTCTCCTTCTGGAAGATTGCTAGGAACTTTAATTCCGAATGGAATTCCCTTTCTTTCCCCTGCATTTACTACTACTCCTGCTGGCAAGATAAATTCTACTCCTGCTGCTAGTGCGTCGCTTGACACAGTTAGAGAATAAGTTGTTTGAGCAGTAGGATCTTCTGAAAAATATTGGACCCCTGCATAAACTTCGGTGAATTTCCCGTGTTTTGCTTTTATTGAATATCCTGAGATGTAAAATGTGTCATCTGGTGCCATATCTGTTTGTATTACTTCTCTAGCCCTTGTGAATGAGTCATCTGTCAATGTTCCTACATCTTCAAATGTATTCTTTACCCATACTAGTCCAAGGCTTAATAGGGTGACTCCGATAATAATTACAATGATGGTGGTCATAGAAAGTTCAATTGCAGCTTTTTTATTCATTGTATCACCTACTCGTTTTTTAGGATATGTTTTTTATAAATGTTTTTATTCTATTTCAAATTCTATTAACTCAAATTCTGCATTATACCCATAATGGATGGGAGCATCTTCTGACCATGTCCAGAATGTATCGTCACAATATATTAAATGCCCTGTGTATTCTCCAGGGGCCAAGTTTTCATAATGAGAATTAAATATCCCTCCCACTACACCTCCTGTGTTGTGTATTACTGTTGGTGGGTCAGGCAATGATTTTTTTGAAAGTACAAATTGATACCATTTGTCAGGTAGTGATGTTGGGCCTAGACAGGTCACGGTGGCATCGTTTATTATTCCGTATTGAGGATTATCGTAGTTTGATCTGTCTGAGATCCTTACTTCTATTTCTGCATTTCTTCCGTTTATTGTAACTTCGTTTTGGATTAAAAATGGAGCATTGCTTGCGAATCTAACAGATAAGGTTGTTGAGACTGGTGGATCTTCTAGTACTACATCTGTGAGGGTGTAGTGGTCCCAATTATTATTTCCAAGATATTCTTTAAAATCTTCGTCATCAGTAATGCCACTTAATTCTATTATTTCTCCTACAATCGTTGCCATCCAATCTAATCCTATGTACATTAATATGCCTTCAACTACGGAATAACTTAAGAGTGCGTATTCTCCAGAAATAGTATAATCATAAATATCACAATCTTCTGATCTTCCTTGATTTTGCCCCATTAGATCTTTTGAAAATTTAAATAATAAATCAGATAATCCAGGGGTTCTTACTATCCTTATATCGGAACCGTGTTCATCAAAAGTTTTTAACCTTAAAGTGTCTGGCTCTAGATTTCCAGATATAGTTGTTGCAGAAAAATATTCGCCTTGAGGAGATATAAATGCATGATATTCGCCATCAGAAAAATAAGTTACCTGGGTGTTTGGAACTGGGTGGTCCTGTTCATTTTTAACTATAATTGATTTCCCTGTGCTAAATTCAGTTATTCCTTCTTCATTTGTTGATTGGGTTTCGATTACTAGTTCTTCTGGATCTGTAGGGGTTTCTCCTGGGGAAGAGGGAGAACCTTTAGAACAACTAGATGCTCCAACTAATGTTAACAAGGATAGGCCCATTACTAAGTCTTCTAGTTTTTTTGGTAGTTTTAACATAATATTAGTAGTTTAGGAGAATTTTTAATGATTTTGAAAAGTGGGACGAGAGGGATTTGAACCCTCGACATCTAGATCTTCAGTCTAGCGCTCTCCCAGGCTGAGCTACCGTCCCAAGACAGTTTGAATGTTCTAATTTCGTATTTAAATGTTTCGACATACATTTTATTGTACTGCAAATATTTAAAAGTAAGTAGGAGGTTTCTTTATTGAGTTAAAATTGAGCCGTACGAGATAATCTTTTTAGGAACGGCCGGAGGCTCAATTGCTGTTAATAAACAATTAAGGGCCTCTGGGGGAATAATACTAAGGGCAGGTGGTATACAGTTTCATTTAGACCCTGGTCCCGGAGCATTACTTAAATCTAGAGATTATGGCATAAATATCCGAGGAAACAATGTTTTGTTGTGTAGCCATAATCATATTAGTCATTGTAATGATATGAATATAATTATAGATGCCATGACCCATTCTGGAATTGATAAGTTGGGAATTGTTATTGGAAGTAAATCTGTTTTGCAGGGCAAGGAAAATGATCGTCCCTATGTTACAAGAAAACATCGGCAAAGGGTAAGTAAAATTCTTGCTTTGGAGCCAGGAAATGTTGTTAAATTTGGGAATAATGTCGAATTGAGAACAATAAAAACAAAACATTCTGATCAGACTGCAGTAGGATTTAAGATTTTTTGTGATAGATTTGTTATTGGATATTCAGGAGATACTGCTTATTTTGATGGGCTTGTTGGGGAGTTAAAAGGAAGTGATATATTAATATTGAATGTGTTGAGGCCTTTTGGATATAAAGATGAGAATAATTTGTGTGCAGATGATGCGGTTAAAATTATTAAAGAAGTTAAACCAAATTTGGCAATAATTACACATTTTGGGCAAAAAATGCTGGAGAAAAATCCCATCTATCAGGCAAGGGAGATACAGAGGATTACCAATGTTCAGACAATTGCTGCGAGGGATGGTATGAGTATCAACCCAAATACATATTCGGTTTCTTTAAAGCATAGGAATTTGAATGTTTATTAGAAAGTTTTAAATAAAAAGTTTGAGCGTTATTTTTGTTATGGAATTACCTAAGAAATATGAATCTAGGGAAGTAGAAAAGAAATGGAATAAATATTGGGAAAAAGAGAAGATTTATAGTTTTGATACCAAAAGTAAAAAACCAATTTATACAATTGATGTCCCGCCGCCATATGCTTCTGCAGGACATTTACATATTGGACATGCACTACATTATACCCAATTTGAGATTACTGCCAGATTGAAAAGGATGCAAGGGTTTAATGTTTATTTCGCACCTTGTTTTGATAATAATGGTTTACCTACTGAGAAATATGTTGAGGAGAAATTTAAGATAAATAAGTCTTCTGTCAAGAGGGCAGATTTCATTAAATTATGTAGAGATGAATCTGCCAAGGTTGAAAAGGCGTATTCTGATCAGGTTTTTAGAAGATTGGGACATAGTTATGATTGGTCTTTGTTGTATACTACCATTGGGCCGGAGGCTCAGAAGGTTTCACAAACTTCTTTTTTGAAACTGGTTGAGGGCGGGGATTGTTATAGAAATGAAGAACCCACAATCTGGTGCACGCATCATCAAACTGCTTTGGCCCAGGCAGAAGTTGAAGATTTTGAGAGAGATACAAAATTAAATTATATCTATTTTGATTCTGAAGGGGAGAAATTGGAAATTGCTACAACTAGACCAGAATTATTGTCGAGTTGTGTTGGAGTTTTTGTTCATCCGAATGATAAAAGATATAAAAAACTAGTTGGAAAGAAAGCGAATGTCCCTTTGTTTAATTATAAAGTTCCCATTATGGCGGATGAAAAAGTAGATATAGAATTTGGATCAGGGATAGTAATGGTTTGTACGTTTGGGGACAATACTGATATTGAATGGTGGAAAAAACATAAGTTGCCTTTGAAAATTTCTATTAACAAGGATGGAACTCTGAATAAAAATGCTGGAAAATATAAAGGGTTGGACTTGAAAAAGGCACGTGAAGAAATTCTGAAAGATTTGGATAAAGAGAAGAGGTTGATTAAGCAAGAGAAATTACATCAAACTGTTGGGAGTTGTTGGAGATGTTCTACTCCGGTGGAATATATTGTTACAAAACAATGGTTTATTAATACTTTAAAATATAAAAAGCAATTAATCAATCAAGGGAAGAAAGTAAATTGGTATCCTAGTTTTTTCTTTAAGAGATATGAAAATTGGGTGAAAAATTTAAATTGGGATTGGTGTATTTCTCGACAAAGATATTATGGGGTTCCGATTCCAGTTTGGTATTGTAAAAAATGTGGAGAGGCGGTTTTCCCAAGTGAAAAAGAGTTACCTATTGATCCTACTGAATCTAAACCAAATAAAAAATGCAAATGCGGCTCAAATGAATTTGTTCCTGAGATGGATGTTTTTGATACATGGATGACCTCTAGTATGACCCCACAAATCTCAGTTAGGTGGTTGGAAAAACCCAAGGAATTTAATAAACGATTTCCAAATAGTTTAAGGCCGCAGGGCCACGATATTATTCGAACATGGGCATTTTATACTATTTTGAAATCTTATTTACATTCTAGGGAAGTACCTTGGAAAGATGTTTCTATTGGTACCTTTGTTTTAGATAGTAGTGGGAAGGGAATGAGTAAAAGTAAAGGCAATGTAGTTTGGGCCGATGAAATATTAGATAAACACTCTGTTGATGCATTTAGATATTGGGTAGGTACTGCTAATTATGGGAATGATTTATTGTTTAAAGAACAGGAATTGGTTTCTGGTGAGAAGACTGTTACTAAATTATGGAATGCTTCAAAATTTACAATTATGCATTTAGATGGATTTGATGGGAAGAAGCCAAAGAAACTTGAATTGATTGATTTGGCAATGCTTTCAAAATTGAATGATTTAACTAAAGATGCCATTGGGAAGTTTGATAGATTTGAATATGGAAAAGCCAATCAAGAAATTTATAAATTTTTCTGGAATATTTTTTGTGATAATTATTTAGAAATAGTTAAAGATAGATTATATAATCCGGATAAAAGGGGAGAGGAAAGTAAGAAAAGCGCACAATATGTTTTATACAAAACTTTATTTGGGTTGTTAAAATTATTTGCTCCAGTAATGCCATATATAACGGAGGAGATTTATCATTTATACTTTGATAGAATTGAGGAGAAGAAAAGTATACATTTATCTGAATTTGATTCTTATGATAAAAAATTAAAGAATGAGGCTTCTGAGGAGACATGGGATAAATTTGTAGAAATCTTGGTTAAAGTTAGAGAGGCAAAATCTAAGAGTAATAAATCCTTGAAATCTGAAATCATTTTAAGTATACCTGATACAGATATGAAGCTATTGAGGCTTTCTTTAGATGATTTAAAGGCAGTTACAAAAGCGAAAGAGATTTTAGTAGGTAAATTTAACATTTCTTTGTAAAATGGATACTAATGCTAAACAAAAACTAAAAAGATTTATTAGAAATTTGGATTCAATTAGAGGGAGGCATACAGAATTAGTTTCTGTGTATGTTCCTGCAGGATATGAGTTAACTAAAATTATTCATCATCTTAGTCAAGAGCAGGGGACTGCTACAAATATTAAAGATAAGCAAACCCGCGATAAAGTTATTAGTTCTTTGGAAAAAGTAATTAGACACTTAAGGGTTATTGGGAGGACCCCCAAGAATGGAATTGCTGTTTTTGCAGGAAATATTTCTAAGAAAGAGGGGCAACCAGATATACAGGTTTTTAGCATCGAGCCTCCTGAAGAATTAAATATTAGGCTTTACCGTTGCGATCAAATTTTTGTTACTGAACCCTTGAAGGAGTATATAGAATATAAAGAAGTGTATGCGTTGATTGTTATTGATAGAAGAGAAGGAACCTTGGGATTATTGAAAGGGACTAATATTGTTGAGTTAGCTGGATTTACATCTAATGTCCCTGGAAAGACTACTAAGGGCGGGCAAAGTCAACAAAGGTATGCCCGGTTGAGGGATATTGCTGCGGCGGAATTTTTCAAGAGGGTTGGTGCTGCTGCGAACAAAGAATTTTTTGAAATGAAAGAATTGAAGGGAATTTTATTGGGAGGTCCTGGACCAACTAAGGAGGATTTTCAGAAAGGAGATTATTTGCATACTGCCTTGAAAAATAAAATTATTGGAGTTAAGGATTTGAGTTATACTGGGAGTTTTGGTTTAAATGAGTTGGTGGATAAGAGCCATGATGTTTTAGCCAATGAGGTGATTATTGAAGAAAAGAAAATAATGCAAGAATTCTTTCAGAAATTAGCTACAGAATCAGATAAAGTTTCTTATGGAAAAGATGAGGTTAAGAAATCCTTGGAGTTGGGGGCAGTTAAGGTATTATTATTAAGTGAAAGTGTGGAAGATAGGGATATTGAGGAATTTGAAAAATTGGCAGAGGCATCTAATAGCGAGATTAGGGTTATTTCTACTGAAACTAGAGAGGGAACCCAATTAAAAGAGTTGGGTGGGTTTGCCGCTATTTTAAGATTCCCAGTATATTAGAAAGATATATATATCTAGATGCTTTTGTTTTCTGTAAGAGGGTGTAGATTTATGAGAAAGGCATGGATACTCATTGTTTTGGTTTTTAGCATGACTGTTTCTGGATGTAGTCTTATTCAGGAGAGCCCGGATGGCGATGATATGGACGGTCCTTGGGGGATTCCTATTCCGTGGAAAAAACACTCTCAATCGGGCCAGTGGACAGAGTGTGTGAACAAGTATGAAAAATCATGCAATCAGATTTGTGATGAAATGGGCAAGGACTGTGATCAATCTTGTAGAACTGATGGTGGTTTACCTGGTTATGGCTCCCAAGCTTGGATGAATTCTGAGGGATGCCAAGGTGGAAGTCAAAACGATGGGCAGGAAAGTTGTGGGCATATTGGAGATTTACAAGGATCTGAACCACGGTGGAAATGTTGCTGCGAATAGGATTTTCATTAGTTTTATAAATTCTTGATGTGTTTAGGCAGATATGCAAGATGCAAAAAATAGGGTAGAGGCTGTTTTGTTTACTACTGGGAAATTTTTGAAATTAGAGGATTTATCTAGATTAACTAGTATTGGGAGCATAGGTTATCTGAAGCAGGTTCTTTGTGAATTGAAGGGAGATTATGAAAAAAAGCAATCTTCTTTAGAAATAATAAATGAAAAAGATTTATGGAGATTGAATATTAGAAAAGAATTTTTATATCTGACTGAGAGTTTGTTAAATGATGCTGAGTTGGATAAGCCGACACAGGAGACCTTGGCAATAATTGCCTATAGGCAGCCAGCCATACAATCAGATGTTACGAATATTCGAGGAAATAAATCCTATGATCATATTAAAAAATTGAAAGAGGAAGGATTTTTGGTTTCCGAGAGATTTGGAAGGACAAGAATACTGAAATTAACTCAGAAATTTTATGATTATTTTGATATTGTTGAAGATAATTTAAAACTAAAATTAGAAGGAAAAGAAGTTCCCGAAGAGGAAAATTCTGAAAAGGAATAGTATTTCAAAAAGATTATAAATTGGCATGGATTCGTTTTTTATATGGAGTTTATGACTGGAGTGTATTTATTTTTTATATTAACTTCTTTGTACTTGACGTTCCTTCTTTTGATACTTCATTATAAAAATAAAGATATGTTGAGAGAAATTAGGGAACCTACCCGGTTTCCAAAGTTAAGCGTTCTCATTCCTGCTTGGAATGAGGAAGAAACAATTGGAGACACAATTCAAGCAGTTTTAGATTCTGATTATCCAATGGATAAATTGGAAATTATTGTAATTAATGATAAAAGTTCTGATAATACTCTGGGGGAAATGCAGAAATTTAAAGATAGGGTTAAGATTATTAATAATGAAGTAAATTTGGGAAAGGCAAGCTCCTTGAATAAAGCTGCAAAGATTGCTAGTGGGGAAATTATTGCTGTTGTTGATGCAGATTCATATCCAAACAAAGAATCTATACGGCAGATGATCGCATATTTTGAGGAGGAAGGTGTTGGTGCCGTTACTTCTTCTATTTTAGTTAAGAAAGGAAAAACTAGATTGGAGAAATTACAGGCGGTTGAATATACTATAATTGCTTGGAATAGAAAATTATTGCAGTTTATTGAAGGAATCTATGTTACTCCTGGACCTTTGAGTATGTACCGAAAAGAAGCAATGTTATTAGATGGAGGATTTGACTCTAAAAATATTACTGAAGATATTGAGATGACTTGGAAAATTTTGAAACATGGGTATAAAGTCAGAATTGATTTGAATTCTAAGGTGTATTGTTCCTCTCCAAATAGGTTGAGAGATTGGTGGAAACAAAGGTTGAGGTGGAATTTGGGGGGAATGCAAACGATGATTAAATATCGTAAGTTGATTTTTAATCCGAGATATGGAATGATGGGCTTATTTGTTGTTCCTTTTTTTATTACAACTTTCTTTTTGAGTTTAGTTGGATTAACAGTGTTTTTTTATATATTAATTAAGAAGATTTTTCAATCTTATCTAATGACCAAGTATGCGTATATTTCTTCAAGCTCTTTTTTGAGTGCAGATGCATTAAACTTGAATGCCAATGTTTTTGCATTGTTTGCTACTTTATTAATTTTCTTTGGAATTTTATATTTAATCTATTCTCAAAAGTATGTTTTGGATAGAAAAATAGGGGTTAAGGATGTTCCGCTTCTTGCGTTATATTTATTAATCTATCTGTCACTCTATCCTTTTGTATTAGTTCATTCAATATGGAGGTTTGTAGTAACTAAAAAGTTCGAATGGTAAAAGCACAGAAAGATGTTTTTTGGAAGGCCCTATTGCTTACGGTTGTTGTATTCATGATGGGAGTATTTTTTGGTTATTTGTTAGAAGAGAATCGGGTGAATAAGATTGAGGATAATTTTGATTTGTTAATTATTGATTGGGATGATGCCGAGAGTCAATCTAGTTATTATCAAATATTGGATAAAGATTTTTGTGATGAGGCAATAACACAGAATATTAAATTTGGAAATGAAATCTATGAGAAAGGTTTAAAGTTAGAAGAGTATGAGTCTGCAAATAGGTTTTTAGATAGATTAGATATTGAGAAGAAAAAATATAATTTGTTGAAGATTAAGTTTTTTATTAATAGTAAGATAATTAAGGAGAAATGTAATGCAGATTATGAATATCTGTTTTATTTTTATTCAGATGTTGAACCAGATGTGGTTGTTAAAGAAAAGCAACGAGCAATGTCTAGGGTTTTGATGGATGTTAAATATGAGCTTGGAGATAAGATAATTCTAATGCCGCTGGCAGCAGATATGGATTTGGGAGTTGTTAATATCTTATTGGAAAAGTATGGAGTTACAGAATTTCCGAGTATTGTTATTAAAGAGAGTGTAAGGTTAGATGGAGTACATACAAAGGAAGAGATATTAGCGTTTTTTTAGCGAAACCTTTTTAATTTTTAGTTAACTTACTTTTTTAAATGATATGTGATATGTGTGGTAAAAAGACGGAAGATTTATTTGAAGCAATTGTAGAGGGTTCAATGTTGAGTGTGTGTAAGAATTGCAGTAAACATGGGAATGTTATTAGAGTATTACAAGCACCGAAGGAAATTTCTGCGGAATTTAAGAGAGAAAGAGTTTCTTCTGAAGACCCTGTTGAGGTAATAGTTGAAGATTATACTGGTGTGATTAAGAAGGCTAGAGAAAAAATGAAGTTGACTCAGGAACAATTAGCTAAGGATGTTGGAGAGAGGGAATCTGTTATTCATCAGACAGAATCAGGTAAGATGAAGCCTAATTTTTCATTGGCGAAAAAATTAAATGTTTATCTAAAAATAAATTTAATAGAAAAAGCCGAGAAGATTGATGTGAAAAAAGACAAGAAAGATATTGATTTTGAGGATAAAACTTTGACCATAGGGGATTTGCTTAAGAAGAATAATGAATAAGAAGAGCTTAGCAGTTGAATTATCTCGATTGAAAAAATTTGAGAATGTTAAACCTGAATTAGAGCAGTATCCTAGTGATTCTGAGTTGGCCGCACATATTCTTTGGCAGGCCTTTATGAATGGAGATATTGAGGGGAAGGTAGTTGCCGATCTAGGTTGTGGGAATGGTATTTTCGGGATAGGGGCACTGATTTTGGGGGCCAAGAAAGTTTATTTTGTAGACGTTGATAAAGATTCTTTGGAAGTTGCTAAGGGAAATTGCGAGTTTGAGAATTGCGAATTTTTTAATATTGATATCTTTGATTTTGATAAGTTTGTGGATAGTGTGGTTATGAATCCACCTTTTGGAGTTCAGAATAAACATATTGATAGGTCTTTTCTAGAAGTTGCTATGCAGTTTTCTAATATAATTTATACTATTCATAAGGTTGAATCAAGGAAATTTATTGAATCTTTAGTGGATAGTAATTCCTTTGAAATAGTTAGTTGTGAGGAGAAAGATTTTATATTGAAGAAGACTATGAAATTTCATAAATCTGAGAAGTATAGTGTTCGTGTTGGGGTTTGGGCGCTAAAACGAAAGCTTTAAAACACCCAATTTTTCACTAAATTTAACAAAATGGAACTTAAAATTTTAAAGGAATCAAAAGAAACGTTGAGGGTGGAACTTATTGGAGAGGATCATACTTTGGCTAATGCCTTAAGAAAAGAGTTATGGTCTGATAAGCATGTTCAAATTGCAGGCTATGAGATTGAACATCCATTAGTAGGAAGTCCAATTTTGATTGTTGAAACTGATGGTAAGGAAGAACCTAAGAAGGCTTTGATTGCTGCAGCAGATAGGTTGAAAAAAAGAAATTCAGAGTTTATATCAAAATTTAAGTAAGTTTTTTAAAGATGAGTTTTTAAGGGTATTCCATGAATAAATTTAAAAAAATTTGGCATTTTTTGTGGCATGAAGATTCGGTTATGAGCTGGATAGTTTCGATTATCTTAGCCTTTTTAATTGTTAAATTTGTTATTTACCCTTTAATCGGAATTTTTCTAGGAACTGGTTTTCCTATTGTAGCTGTTGTTTCCGAAAGTATGGAACATAGGGCTACACCACTGTGTGTTGATTATAAAGATGGGGCTTGTATCAATGAATCAGAAACTGCTTTTAAGATATGTGGTCAGACTGTAGACAATGGAGGATTTTTTACTCATAATATGTATTGGGAAACCTGTGGGGAGTGGTATGAAGATAATAATATATCGAAAAAAAACTTTACTGAATTCTCTTTTAAAAATGGGTTTAATAAAGGAGATATAATGGTATTAGTTGGTTCAGAATCGAAAGACATAAATATGGGAGATGTTGTAGTGTTTGATGGTGATTTAAATTATCCTATTATTCATCGGGTGGTGAATAAGTGGGTAAAAAGTGATTCCTATTATCTTATGACTAAAGGGGATAATAATGAGGGTTCATCAAGTAATGAACTGGAAATTAGTGAGGATGAATTGATAGGAAAGGCAGTGTTTAGATTACCATTACTTGGGTGGGTTAAAATTATGTTTAATTCACTCATTGAGAATCTATTGGGGGTATTCAAATGAATGGAATGTTTTGTCAGAAATGTGGGGCTTTAATGGTTTTAGATAATGAGAAGAAAAAGGCTAATTGTTCTTCTTGCGGGTATTCTCCAAGGGGAAAAGCAGAAAATTTAATTTTGAAAGAAAAGGTTGGTTTAACCAAAGAGCAAGAGATTGAAGTTCAGGATAAAAAAGTTGAAACTTTGCCTAAGGTTAAGGAAACGTGTAGTAAATGTAAAAATAAAATGGCATATTATTGGACACTGCAAACAAGATCCAGTGATGAGTCTGAGACACGATTTTATGAGTGCACTAAATGTAGTCACAGGTGGAGAGTATACTAAACTATGGAAATCATTAAAAACATAGTACTATTTTCTTTTTTAAAATGAAAGTTGTTTTAGCGGAACCGAGGTTTTTGAAGGAAAGTATTGGTATAATTTCTGATTTGGTTTCAGATGTTCAGATGAAATTTGATAGCAATAAGATGGAAATAATTGCAATGGATCCTGCCAATGTTGCAATGGTTGTTTTTAGATTGCTTTCTAGTTCTTTTGTTGAATATGGGGTTGATGGCGAGGAAACTATTGCAGTAAATTTGGATAATTTTAAACAAGTCCTGGGGAGAGCGAAGAGTAGTGATACGGTTACTTTAGAGTTGGATAATGAGAGAAATAGATTGAAGGTTAGTTTGGAAGGAGAAGGAAATAGAAATTTTAATTTGGGTCTGATTGATATTCGTGAAAAGGATCAAAAAGTTCCTGAGCTGAAATTTCCAGTCAATATTGAAATGAATTCTTCTGTTTTTAATGATGCGGTTGAAGATATGGCAATCATAGCAGATTCAATTGTTTTGACTGCATTGAAAGATAAGTTTTGTATTGAGTCGAGTAGTCATGTCTCTGATGCCAAAGTTAGTATTAATAACACTGACGAGAATAGTATTTCTTTTGAAGGAGATGAGGAAGGAGTAGGGTCAAAGTATTCTGTTGAGTATTTGAAGAAAATAATTAAGGGTTCAAAATTGAGTGATCGGGTCAAGTTAAAATTTGGGAAAGATTATCCTTTAGAAATCAATTATAATGTTACGGATAGACTTCAACTAACAACAATTTTAGCCCCAAGAGTGAGTACGGATTAGAAACATTTATAAATTTCTTTAGTGTTTTTCTTTGTATGTATAAAAGAGGACAGGTAACTATATTTATTATACTGGGGATTGTTATTGTAGCAGTTCTAGCTTTTGTTTTTTATTTAGGGGGCATTTCTTTTAATGAAGAGTTAAGTTATGAAGAAGCACAACGGTTTGTTTCTTCGAGAACTGAGATAGTTTCTACGTTTGTTGAGAGTTGCTCTGAAGATAGTGCATGGGTTGTTTTGAGAACAATGGGCCAGTATGGGGGATATGTTGTTCCTCGGTTTGATTTGAATAATCCACATTTTGAATTGTTGATGCCTACTGGCGATCATTCTACTATAAATTATGCTTCTTATGTTGATGAATCAGGAGATTATGTAAATACATTTCCTTCTGTGAATGAGATGGAGCAAGAGTTTGAGAATTATTTGCAAAATGTTGCGTTAGATCCAGATAATTCTGAGGGGTTCGCAGCATGCATTGATGATTTTGATGTATTTGATGATTCTTTTGATGGTGTTGATTCTGGGGATTTAACTGTCGATGTTGATTTCGCTGAAACTATTATGATTAGAATTCATTATCCTGTTACGATTAGAAGATCTGGTTATGAGACTACAATCCAGGAATATTTTGTTGAATTGCCAGTAAATATGAATGAGATTAGAAGTGTTAGTTCAAGATTTATCTCTGAAGTTCAGGAGGAAAATGATTTAGTCCAGCGTAGAGAGTATTTTGTTGAGAAATATACTGAAGAGATTGAGGGTGGTTTAAGAGAGGATGAAGTTGGGATAAAGTGGTTTGATACTGTTTCGATTGATGTAGGATATAATAATGTTCATAATTATTTTTTCACGATGCAATATGAGCATCCAGAATTAGAGGAAGCATATTTATTTAATATCTTAGTGGGGGCAGGCGAGTGATAAATAAGATACTTTCCATGGTCGTTAGTGTAATGATTGTTTTGATGAGTGTTAGCTTTGCTCTTTCTTTGAGTTCTCAATTTGTTGTTGCAGAAGATACAGGTTGTTGTATTAAAGATGATTTGGGAAATTATTGTTCTGATGATGCCACCTTAGATCAATGTGAGGGGAGTTTCTATAGCGGTGTAAGTTGTGATCAATTAACTAGACAGGATCCAAATATTCCTCATGCTTGTGAGAGAGTTACTTGTTTGGAAGAAGATGGAAGTTGTAGTGCTCAAAAATATTATAAGCAGTGTGTTGATAATGGGGGAGGATGGGATGTAAATCCTTTGAGTCAAGTTAGCCAGTGTAGTGAGGCATGTTGTCAGATTATTGATGGGGCAGATATCATAAGGCAGTATAGGGTTAATTTTGCTTATCAGTGTTATCAAGATGCAGAGGTTTTAGGGTTGACTGGCAATGCTATTCTTGGAGAGTGTGAGGTATTGCAGGAGCAGTTAGGGTGTTGCGTAAGTAATTTTGGTTGTAGTATGGCGAGTCAGTTTGAATGTAGCGGAGTTTCGTGGACACCCCAATTATGTAGTGCAACTGATTTGTGTGGAGATTGTGGAGATTATGATAAGAGAGAGTGTTACCAGGGCGATGTTTATTTGGTTAATGATTGCGGGGAGTTTGATCCTGCAGGCCCTACAGATGATTGTGATTTGAATACCGAGATTTGTAATCCTGGGTTGGGAGATGCTAGTTGTACCGACATTAGTTGTAGTATTCCAATTGAATATACTACTTTGAGTTATGATACTTCTTATTTGTTGGAGGGAGAGGTCGGAGTAGAGTATAAGAATTTAGAAGGGGCAGTAATTATAGAAAAAATTAAACCTTCGGTGGAAGAGTATTCTATTGAGATCCCTAATGGGGGAAGTGCGTGTGTTCAGTATCAAGGCCCGGGGGAAACTCACATGGTCTATACTTGTAATCTTGGTGAGGCCGATTCTTCTACAATAAGTGCGTTTAAAGGAAGAGAGTATATTTGTGAATATAATTCTAATACCGATAGTGTTGAGGTTAGAGAGAATAGATATAGTAATTGTTTGTCATGTGATAGCGAGCATATAAGTGATGGGCCTGCGGCAGCAGTAGTAGATTTCTTTACATGGGTTGCTGAAGCTGGAGGGTGGGCCGCTCTGCAACCAAATTTTTGGGATTATTGGGTAGTTAATCCAGGATTGTGTGATACCGAGTATAGTTGTTTGCATGCTCCTGCGAATAGTGATGAAAAACAGGATTGTGTTTATGACCCAGATAGTAATTGGTGTGTACCTAAATATCCTATAGATGCCTCGGATATCTGTTCTCAACTTACTGATTCTAAGGCGGGGAGTCCTTGGTTTGGAGGAAGTGATAATGATAATAATAGAGTTGCTTGCCAATCGTGTGGTTCTTGTAAATTAAAATCTGAAACTCCTATTTCTCCCCTTGGTACTGCAGCAGTTTGTTTAGGAGATGTTGTTGTGGGTGGCGCAATTGAGTGGGCCCTACAGTATGCAGCAGATGGTGCTTTGGCAGTTATCCAGGATTTAGATGAGCCTACGCCTGCAGCCGTTAGTGGAGAGGATGTTCCTCCTGCAGATACAGATGATATAGATGTTGGTTCAGAGGATGGTAGTCAGGGGGGGCAGGCAGCGGATGCAACTTCCAAATCTAGATTTACAAGTGCAATGGGATGGATTAAAGGGATTCCTCAATCTTTCCTTAATAATTATTTATTACCAATTATAGGCCCTATCTTGAGGCTTGGAGGAATAATTAATTTAGATTATCTAGATGATGCCTTGAAGAAGTATTTCTTTGGAATTGATTATGAAGAAGAACAACAGCAAAATCAGCAAGAGGCTGGAGAACAATTGGATGGAGCCGGTGATGATACTCCTTCTGATGATGGCCAAGCTGGTAGTGGGCCTGTTGATGTTACAAGTCAATTTGATAATACTGGAAATTCTCCTGGGACTAAGTTGTATGATATTAATGGAGATGGGATGCCCGATTTAGCTGAAAATGGGGGGCTTTATTGGCAGACAAATTCACAGGGAACTGCTCATGGCGGGGCAATAACAGAATATGATGGACAACCTATTGCAGATATCTTTTCTGGGGAGGCTGGCTCCGGAGGGGGAAGTGATTCTGGGGGTCCCGGAAATGATGGTCCAACTGGAGATCCTCATTTTGAATATGGGAATGCTAATATACCGACTAGTGCAGATTCAAATGGAGATTCACAATTGACTGGGCAGGAAATAATAAATTATTATGTTCTTGGAAATAATAATAATTTTGACCAGGGGCAGACAGCAGCTATGGCAGAAGGAGTTGATTTGAATCATATTATTAATAATAATTTAGTAGATGAAGTTATTGTAAATACATATAGCTTTCCATATAGCTTTCCACTTTCGCCCCCTACAGGGGCAGTGGTTTATGTTGGGAATTTGCTCTTCAAAGATTTAAAGATACAGCCTTTATTTTCAAATCCTCTTTCAGATGGTTATGATTATCAATATTATGGCCAGTATTTTATTGAACCTTATTCTGGGGCACAGGTGAATGAATTTGAAATTGCTAAAGAATATTTAGATCAATGGTGGAGAGAGGGAGCAGTTATCAAGGATATGTTCTGGGATAGATTGAAGAGTGCTAGTACGAATATACTTGTTGCGTTATTGCTTAGAAGTTTAGGAGATGATTTTTTAGATGCGATTGAGTTATTAAGCCCCCAACATTGGATAAGAAAGTTTGTTTGTCAGTGGGGAATTGGTTGGTTTTCGCCAACTTTGGCAGGGAAATGTGAAAATAAGTACTTTATTGGAATGTTAACATGTGGGGTAATTTCTGGAATTAATCAGGCAGGTTATAATGCGAGAGTGTGTACTGCTGGATTGTATACAGAAATAGGTTACAATAATTGTAATATGTGTAATGATGATGAGTTGAGGCCGTGTACTCCTTCAAGATGTTATGGATTGGGGACTGATTGTGGATATGATATTTTGACGTCTACTTGTGATGTGAGAGAGGATGTTTTACAGAGATGTGGAGAGACAATTAATGAACAATTAGTTATTAGTACAGACTTGGCTGGGGCAATGGAAGTCAATTATAGTGATACTTATTATGGCCTTGAATTTGAGACTAGCAAATCTGCGACTTGTAAATATTCTGATGTTTTCCAAGCAGGCATGACTTTTGATGATTTTGAGGGAGAGTTTGAATCTGATAGGGCGGGATTAAATCATGAAGGCGAAGTGTGGGCCAGCGATCCATTAATAACTGATTATAAATATTTTGTTCAGTGTAAATGGTCTTGTAGTGAGGAGGATTGGGGAGTTCAGTATAGTCCGGCTTATGAGATTAATTTACATAAATTACCAAAGGGAGATCTTGAGCCTCCGATAATTATAGAATCTTATCCATATCCAAATCAGTTGTTGGAGCCCACTAATAGTGTTGTAATGTGGGTTAAAGCGGATGAACCTTTGGTTGATTGTAAATATAGTGGAGTTGATTTTACAGAATTCCAAGATGAAGTTAATTCAGTTATTGAAGGGAGCATTGCTTCTGGAGTTGGAGAGGGCGAGGCAGATGCAATAATAAATGATTTATTTATGGGATTTGATTTAATGAATCCTGATTTGGAAATGACAAGGAAGGCTACTAATGAATTTGAAGTCAGTTTAACTCTTGAGCATGGGACTGATCATGTTTATAGTATTGTTTGTACTGATCCTTCGGGACATTCGTCTAGGCCGAAAATAATGTTATTTAGAGTGTCTAATCCATTTGGGGTATCTATTACTAGTCCTGAAAATGGGTTGAGTACTTCGGAACATTTAGAGGAGGTTAGTGTTTCTACAGGGGCAGTAGAGAGTACTTGTAGATATAGTTTTGGAGCTAAGGAAAGATATGAAAGGATGAATTCATTTGTTGAGACTGGAGGGAGAGCACATAATACCCAATTGCCAGAGCCACTAAGAAGTGGAGAGTATAATTTATATGTAAGTTGTGTGAATTATGATACCTTAGATTTGAATACAGGTACGAGCAATTTCCTTATTTATCCTGATTTGACTGCACCTAGGCTGGTTAAGTTGACTTCTGCAGGAAGTAATTTGAAAATAGGGCTGGATGAGGCCTCAAATTGTACTTATTCTGAAGAAAGTTTTACTGCGGAACAAATACCGATGGTTGCCACTGGAAGCGGAGAGAATGGTTATTATAAACTATTTTCATTGACTATGAGCGGTTCAAATAAGTACTATATTAATTGTAAGGATAGAGATGAGAACTTAGGATCTTACATAGTTTACCCATGATGATGAAAAGAGGACAGATTTTAGGGCAACCGATTATGTATATTTTTTATGCCATAGTTGCGGTGTTGATTTTAGGATTTGGAATTAAGATGGCAGTAGATCTTAGTATATTTGGAGGGGATATAACTATGAAGGCATTTAAGGAAGATATTAACAAGAAAGCAAATGCAGTTTATTCGGATAGTTATGGGAGTGTTGTTAGTTTAGCAGATATTAAAGTACCGAGTAGTGTTAGTGAGATTTGTTTTTTAGATTCTTCTGAATTTGATATTGATTTAAGTATTGTTCAGGATGATGGGTTGAAGCAGGTGTTAAATTCTTCATATAATGTTATGAGTGATAAGAATATTTTTATTAAAGGAGAAACATTAGAATTAGGAAAAATTAGTGTTCTTGATTTGGATGAAACTTTGATTTGTGATGACCTGACGGATGGTAGCGTCGATATAAATTTTATTAGTGAGGGACAAACCATTAATGCACAACATATATAAAGTAATAATCTAATTTTCTATTATGTTTAAAAGAGGTCAAGCTCAACAATTTAATTGGATTTTTATTGCAGTAGTCGGAATAATTATTTTGTTGTTCTTTTTAGGATTTTTAGTTAAATATATTGATTTGCAAGATTCAAAGAAAAATGCAGAGATTGCTAGAAGTTTTTCTAACTCTATTTTATCCGTCAAGGGAACAACACAGTATAAGAATTTTTCAGTTAGTCAACCCTTTGAGGTTGATTATGACTGTGAGAATTTAATTATTAATAAAGATCAAAAATTTAGAATGTCTCATAGTTTGTTAATAGATAACTTTAACACGAATAAATTAGTTTTTTGGGTGGAAGAATATAAGAAAGGATTTTTAATTGATCGGGCAGTTTTTATTTCTGATGCAGATTTAGCGTATTATTTTGAGGATTCTAATTATTTAGTTGGATTGCCTCCGAATGTTAAAATTGCCAATTCAGTTCAGAGCGCAGATATTATTATTGGTAGTTCGGGTGTTGATTATCCAAATAAGAAAGATATTTTTATTGATCCTAGTGCAGGAATAATAAAATTTGTTGATGAGGGAGAGACTTTTTATTTAGGCTCTGATTTTGGAGATTTTTTTGTTTATGCCGCCGCGTTTTCTAACGCGAAAATATTTAATTGTACAAAAGAAAAGTTGGATGGAAATTTCGATAGATTGAAAGAATTGTATGGGTATAAAATTGAACAAATTTCTTTGGGGCAGGTTGGAATTTGCAATTACAATCTTATAAGAAATGCAGTCTCCGTCGGAGATATTGATCAGATGATTGAGCTGAATAATAATTTAGCTAATTTAAATTGTGAGGTGGTATTTTGAAGAGGGGTCAATTACAAATACAAGAGAGTATATTTGTAGTTTTCATATTCTTTATTATTTTGATGCTTTCAATGATTGTTTTTTATCAGTTTGAAACAAGAAATATAAATGGGATTAAGGATGAGCATGATGAAAATTTATTCTATCATTTAATTTCATATGTTCCGAGTATGCCCGAATTGCAGTGCTCAAGAATTGGAATTGGAGATGAGTGTATAGATTTGAGTAAAGCTAGGGCATTTGGTTTTATGAATGATGATTATTATAAGGGGATTTTCGGATATAAGAAAATTATTTTAGAGGTTAGTGAAGATATTGTTTTGTATAATTGGGAACCAAATACATATTCTGGAGAGAGAAAAATTAGTAGTCCGATTAGTGTGTATGATCCTAATAACAATAAGTTCATAGTTGGAGTTTTAGAGGTGTATATGTATGAGGAATAAAGGACAAGTTGATATGATGGGGCTGGTAGTTATTGTTGTTTTGTTAGTTTTAATTGGATTATTTTCATTATTTTTTATTGCTAAAACCCCTGGAAGTGAGGAAAGAGATGTTTATTATTCTTTGAAAGCTTATAATTTTGCTAATGCCCTGAGTAAGGCATCTATACAGAATACTAATGCAGAATCTTTGATTTTAAGTTGTTGTGAGGGAGATGGAGGCAGTTGTAGTTTGCTTTTGGGTTTTGTAGAAGATAATTTTTATTTGTTAGGAGAGTACCCTCTGGGAGATTCAGAAGTTATTAAATCTGCAAAATTTGAACTGATTTGTGGGGATTATTCTGGTGTTACTATGTCTCGAGGGGAATGTGAGGGCGGAGTGGCCTCAGAGTCCATAATTCTGCAGTCTGGAGACCGTATACGGCTAAATCTGTGTAGGAAGTAGCAGGTTTAGGAGATAAGGCTTGAAATGCTCAAATTTCTAGGAATTGGGGAGAATATATATGCTGAAACAGATAAATGTTTATAAACGGAAAAATTGCTGTTTTAGTAACTAATATAGAAGACTACAGCGTCATAGTTTATAGCAATGACTTGGGTGTTGACAAACGACCCTGAAAAAGGGGAATACATAATTTCGGAGGTGTAAAAATTATGAAAAAATTTATTAGGAAAGTTGCAGCTCTTGGTGCTGGTTCCGCAATGTTAATAGGAACATTAGGCGGTGCTTTAGCAGCTGGAGAGACACTAGCGGATCTTCCTGAACCATTTGTCGTTAACGGCGTATATGCAGATGTTGCAATGGTTGTTGGTGCAGATGCAGGTTCAAATGATGATGCAGCTAGGACAACTGTAAAAGGATATTTTAATGACTTCGCAACAGGCGAAGGAGTAGGCGCAATTTCGTCATCTTCAGATACGGAGAAGTTGTATTTTGGTGAGAACTTAACACAAGAGTTTTCAACAACATTGGATGATGGAGACATAAGCGATTTGTGGGACGATAGTGTTGATTTTCGAGGGAATGCAATTGAGACTCATGAAGAGATAGTAATCCCTACAACAGGCAATGGAGATACAGTTTATCTTGCTAGCTCTGGTTTGGAAGGAGAAGAAGAGCTGAGTCTGGACCTTGCATTATACACAAATGGTGCCAATACGTCGTGGGGATATAGATATGTTTTCGATGAGAATGTTGAAGATAATATAACTACAGACCATGAGTTTAAGATTGAATTTTTGGGTAAAGAGATTAGAATTTCGGACACAACTGAATCAACAAATACAGTAGTTATTACTACAGGCACACAAGATGCCTTGAAGCAAGATACAACAGTTGATTCTGGGAATGGACATACAATCCACATTGGTACAATCTTTGAGACAAAAGTAGAAGTTTGGGTAGATGATTTATCTGCAAAGTTCTTGGATGAAGGCGATGAAGAGACATTTAATATTGGATCTGACCAGGTTGAAGTTAAGGTGGATGATATTGGATACACAGATGATGTGGAATCTAGAACTGCACTAATTACCTATGGTGAAGATATTTCTACTAGTGTTAAGCATGGTGATGCTGTTCAAACTGAACTTGGAGAGGCAGATGTAGATGATAAGTCTAGTGATGCAGTGTGGAATTGGGATATTTCTGTTTCAACAGATGAGTATTTTAACAATACTGATTATATTGGGATTGAATATAACCAAAAGGTTAGCAAGTATGATGATGACCCTCTTCCAGTTATGTCAGGAGAGTTTTTCGCAACTCCATACAACTACATTACTTTGGACTTTGAAGTACCAGATCAAACCTATGTAGAGTATTCTTTTGTGTTTGAGTCAGATTATGCAATGAACTCTACTGATGAAGCAATGCTTCTTATTACTGCAGAGGGAAGATCTGGTGAAAACGATGGATTTGATATCGCTGGAACAGAAACGGATCAGGTATTGGTTAATGGTTCGGCTTTTGTCTATTATTTGGACAGTGATGGCGAGTGGAACCATGGTGACTATGCAAATAGTACGACTTTCGGAACAGGATTGAGTATTGAAGCAAGCAGTGATACAACTAAATACATCTACTTTAAAGATGTTAATGGAGCAGTACTTAACTTTACTGGAGATGGGGCTGCGGTAGCATCGATGTTTGTTGAAGACGTAGAAACCAATGATGAGAACTCTTATACGGGGACTTATCTCCAAGCAAATATGACTATTGCAGATGCTAAGTTGGGAGCTACTCAAAGCACAGCAGAAGCTGGTGATTTGTATTATTACAGGGTTAATAATACTGCATTGACTAATGCGGCTTTGACAGAAATTCAGTCTTGGGATGATGGCGCACTTTTATCCGCATATGGTATAAAAGTCACTGGAAGCGGTGGAGCTGAAGACATTAAATCTACTGTAGAAAATGACGAGCTTTATTTCTGGGTACCAGAAGATGAAGCCTACGGTGAAGTAACCTTTAATGTAAGGACTACTGGAAGTGCAGTTGAACCTGTTCTGACGTCAGAAACTGGTGCAAGTGCATATGACAACTTGATTCTTGTAGGTGGACCTTGTGTAAACAGTTTAACTGCTGAATACATGGGACTAACATACCCAGCTTGTGAAAGCGCATCTACAATTCCTGAGAACCAGGCAATTATCAAGTTAGTTGAGATGAACGGTAAGTCTGCATTGATTGTTGCAGGATGGGAACAAGCTGACACACAAAGAGCAGCAAGTAAACTATCTGAAGGCGGATTTGATGCAACTGACTCAATTATTGTAGAGTAAACCTCTACAAATTTTCTTTCTTTTTTTAATTTTTAACAAAAGCTTTTTATTCTAGAGAGATTTATTTATTGCTATGAAAAAGGCAAAGAGAAAACAATTGTATATGGGGTTATTTATTGTTTTTTTAATGGTAACTAGTACTATTGGATTTATGTATAGTTCTGATTCTAGGGAGAGTTATAATGGAAGAGAATTTACCCTAACTGAGGCAGGATGGGTTATTTATATTGATGATGTAGGTAAGTATTGGACATTTGATTATTTGCCTGATGAGGTTGATTTTGATGCAGATATTGGAGTTTTGAGTGGTCGTGTCGAAGTAGTGTTAGATGATGTAAATTATTATTATGATTTAGTTAGAAAATTTGCAAGTGTCGGTATAATTACCGAGAAGAGTGATTTGGAAGAGGTAGATTGTGAGTCTACAGATAATACTTTGGTGTTTAGTTTTTCTGAGTACAATAAAATTTATAAAGAAGGCAATTGTGTCTATCTTGAAGGAAATACCCCTCAATTGGTAGATAGATTATTTTATCATATATTTGGGATGATGTGAATGGATAAAAGTCAAGAGAAATCGGTTATTACGTTTTTGGTTATTTTAATCTTGATTATATCTTTTAGTATTGGTTATGTTGTTTTTTCTAGGACTACTACTGTTTACCAGCATACGGGCCCAGGTGGAAACTTTAATTTTACCTTAGATAAACATACAGGGAATGCAATTCATATTTTAGAAGTTTATCAACAATTTGATAATATTTTCTGGCAAAAATATTTAATACCGTTTAATTATGGTCCTGCTGATTTAGAAGATATATCTATTGAGGATACCCGATATTTGATTAGAGAGAGTGAGAAAATTTATATTACAAGAGATGTTTATTTGGATTTGAAGACAGATAATGAATTGATTGTTGCTATGTTAACTGTGGATAGAATAGTTGGTCAAGATATGCTAGATCCTCCTGTTTATGATATTCCTACTTTGTTAGCTTCTATTGAAGATAATGAACGGACACAGGAGTTAGATTTACCAATTTTAACTTGTGAGAATGCGAATGAGGCTAGAACGATAATCTGGTTTAAGGAAGGTAGTGAAAATAAAATCTATAAGGGAAATGATTATTGTGTTATTGCCGAATTTACTGAAGGAGATGATCCGGTTAAGATTGGAACGGTATTATCTTATCATATAATCGGAGTTCTCTAAACCATTAGGTTTTTAAATAATTCTTGTTCTTTTTATTTCATGCCGGGATCGCATAATCTGGTATTGCACTGGCCTTGAAAGCCAGGCCCGAAAGGGCATCTGGGTTCAAATCCCAGTCCCGGCGTTTAGAATTTGTTTGATGCCCTAACATCGTGGTTAATAAGCCATGGTGGGAGGGAACAAACATGGATATTCACAATTACAAAAGACGTTTTGAAAGAACCATCGAGAGAATAGGCGAATCAGAAGATATTTCTAAAGAAAACAAAGAAACTATGCTTAATTTTAAAGATTATTTACTTAGTGAGAACGTAGGAACCGCCAAGATAGAGCGATATTTATATGACTTAATGAAATACTCGAAGATGCTAAATAAGTCTTTTGAAAAGGCTTCTAAGGAGGATATAAGGCGGGTTGTAGGGGAGATTAAGAGGGGGTACTTCCACAGAAAAATTATTCACAATTACGTGGATCTTTTATTTCATATATCATATAATTAATTAATGCAGTTTCGGTTATTCCATTTTCAAGATAATCTTTATATCCCCAGGATAATATAAATTGGATATCGGTTAACTCTGAGGCTCCATATTTAATTTCAAATTCATAGGCGGTTTTCCCAAATGATTTCCAAAAAATAAAGTACATATCTTCTTCTATAATTCTTTTACTTGTTTCTGGAATTAAATAATTATCTTCTCTTGTGCCTATATACCACTGCTTTATAATTTCTCCACTAAAAAAATAGTTGCATTCTTTTGTTGGCTCAATAATAGTTATAGACTGCTTCTCTGGGTTTGGACAATCTTCATATAATGACATTAAGCCAAGTAAAATTTGTTCTTCTCTGTTTCCTAACGATTTCATAGTTACAATTCCATACGTATCACCACAAGAGAAGTGTGAAATCTCGTAATATTCTTCCAAATATTCTTCTCCAGAAGTAGTTTCTTTAGATTCTGCAGATTCAGTATAATCATTATTATCATAATCATTGTCAGAATTTAAGAAAAACCCAACAGAAGCCACTATAAGTAAACTTATAGCCAACCAAATCGGCCATTTGATTTTTTCAAATTCCCCCTTGACCATAATAAAATAAGGAAAACATACTTTATAATTATTCCGATGTAGCCGATAAACCATTACTGATTGTTAGCGATTCTTGGGGTTATGTTGTTTTTTAGTATGTAGGAGTTCAGAGAAAATTTTTAAAATATTTGGGATTCACTAACATTTATTTCTTACTGTAACAGTATCCTTAGTATAAACCACCACATTCCCGGATCTGGCTGATTTCTTATTTTTGCAATTATGAAGTTCGGGCAGGAGGTGTTTTTCACATACTCCTTCATTACAGTATATGCATATCTTGGAAGATTTCTTTTTACAAATACAGCATTTTTCTTGCTTTTCTTTTAATCTATCTTGTTCCATTGTCAGTTTTACTCTTTTATCTCCTTCTTTTTTGGCTGCGTTGACAATTTTTCTAGATATACTTTTGAATGTCGCTTCATCTATTCCTTGTGAATGATCCTCTATCTCCTTTTTAATATCATCTAACTTGGTTATGTCATGGGCATTTCCTAAACTGGTTCCGTATAACTCCCAATGAATCTTGTTTAAAATTCCCAGCAATTTAATCTGCCTTTCATAATTGCAATTTTTATCTTTGGGTTTATTCATTACATAAATTGCCCTCTGCCTTTTTTCACACTCTTTTGCTTCTTCAAGGGTGTCATACTCTTCATTACAAAAATTACATCTGTATTTTTTAGCAAATAGTTTTTTTATAAATTTCATTTTTCTTCGCTATATTTAAAATACGATATAACAATATAAAATAGCCCCAGAATGGGAAATACAATTCTTGACCAGGTCTCATTTGAAGTGGTACCGATCGCAATCAAGGCTAAGCCCACTCCCAGAATGGTGGATCCATCTACAAAATTTTGGGAGATTTTCATGTCAATAGAAAGCTTAATATATTATTTAAAACTATTTATACTTAAAAGGGCATTGAACTTATTCTAAAAGCCCAGTCCCGGCGTTTATTTTATGATTATTGAATTTTTAATGAAATCTTTTGCGTTGTTTAATTTATCTTTAGAATTAGAGTAAATTGTCATTAGTATTTGATTTCTTTTAATTTTATCTTTTAATTTTATATTTAGGTAGATTCCTGCTTCTTTGTCTTCTGGTGCTCCTGCTAATCGTGCAATCTTTGATATAGATTTATTATTTATTTCTAGGACTTTTCCATTTCTTGGGGATTTTACTTTATATTGGAATTTTCCAACTTTCAAATCAGAAGGCTTTATTTTCCCGTTTCCTTTTTGGGAATCAATTATTTTCATAAACTGGGTATATGCTTTTCCTGAATTGAGAATTTCTTTGGCAGATGCTTTTGTTTTTGTTAATTTAAATAGAAGGTTTGCCATGTGAATTGTTTTTCTCTCTAAATCTTTTGGAGCTTTTGGATCTTTTCTTAGTATGTAAAGAATGTCTCTTGCTTCTAAGTTTGGTCCAATCCCATTTCCAATTGGCTGAGAACCATCTGTTATAATTACTTTTGTTTTAATCTTTAGTTGTTTTCCTAATTTTTCAAAATGTTTTTTCAATCCTATTGCTCGTTTTTTATCAGTTATCTTTGCAGTTTTACCTAATGGAATATCAATTAATAAATGGGTTGAGTTGACTGCCACTTTTTTTGCCAGTATTGAAGCTAGCATCATCCCTTCTGGGTCCAATCTTAGTGGGTGCCTTACTTTGATTAGCTTTTCATCTGATGAGGCTAGATCTACTGCTCCACCCCATACAATGCAGCCATTTACTTCTTTGATTATATTTGTTATCTCGTCAGAATCAAATTCTATTTTTGCTAGAGATTCCATTGTGTCTGCGGTTCCTGAAGGAGAGGTAATGGACCTAGAGCTGGTTTTTATAATTGTTAGTCCGGCTGCAGAAATTATTGGAACAAGAAGCATAGTTGTTCTATTATTTGGAATTCCGCCTATACAGTGTTTGTCTGCTATAATTTTTCTATTTATATTAAGTTTTTCTCCATGTTTTACAACTGCTTCAGTTAGGTTCTTTGTTTCTTTATCGTTCAACCCGTTTAGATAACATGCTGAAACAAAATATGTTAGCTCTATTTCTGTTAGTTCGTTGTTTACTAAATCTTTTATGATTGTATCAATCTCTTGTTTTGTAAGGATTTTTTTATCTAATTTCTTTTTTATATAATCTACAGATTTTGGGATAGTTGTTGGAAGAACTTTGAGATTGGTTTGTTTTTTTATTTTTAGTTCTTCTATTAGTTCTTTAAATAATCCAATTTGTCCAGGTTTTATTTCTTTTGATTCAGATATATCCGCTGCCGCCACGATTTCTCTTTTACCGTGTTTAATTTTGATCCTATCTAATGCCTGTAGATCTAGTTTTTTTGCGTCAATGTGGTTTAGAATCGCAATTAAGGGTCCTCCGGTTGAGAACTTAACATTTTTCGATTTAAGAGTTAACATTTTCTTCTAGATATAGTCTGTAAAGTAGGACAAATAGGGATAAGATTAAAGGTCCAACAATAAGGCCAACAATTCCAAATAAGGATAGTCCTCCAAAGATTCCTAATATTGAGATTGCTGGGTGGATTTTTGCTGTCTTTTCAATTAATTGTGCTCTTAATATATTATCCATATAGAAGCTGAGTATTGCTCCGAAATAAACTATAAGGAGTATGGCAGATTGTGTGTGTCCGTTTAGGAATAAATATATTGCTGCAGGGACCCATATTGCGGCTGGGCCGAGTAGAGGAATATATGCAAAAATGGCAACAATCAATGCCCACAATAATGGATTTGGTATTCCGAATATATAGAAACCTAGTAAGGCTGCCAGGAATTCTGCGATTCCTATTGCTAAAAATCCTAAGAATATCCCGTTAATTAAATCTCCAGTCCCCTTAAATAACCTGGTTTTTTGATAAGAGGATAGTGGCAGGCCCTTCTTTATTACGCTTGCAAGATTTTTCCCATCTCTTAAGAAGAAGAACATTAGGAAGAAAGTTGTGAATATATGGATAAATCCCGTGGCTAGAAACCTTATCATTTGGGTACTAGAGTTAATGAAAACATTGGAAAATTCCCTGATTGTTTCTGTTAGATATCTATCAAATTCTACATTTAATCCGGTTATTTCTTTTAGCCTTGCAGAGTGTGCAGGCAGGTCTAGGGAACCTACTGAGTTGTAGATATTAATTGCTTCATGTAATAGGGCATTCGCGAAAAACATTCCGGGAATTGTTATAAGGATAAGTACTATTATAACTACAAGGATGGCAGAAAAATTTTTCTTCTTTATTTTTTTAAATATCCCCGCATACAAAGGATAACAAACTATTGCTAAAACTATTGCTGCCAGTATGTCTGCTAGGAATGGCGCGATAATCCTATAGGATCCATATATGAAAAATAGGAATACTATGAGAAATATGAATTTTCCATAATCCTTGAATCTTAGAAATGCCATAATTGGAAGCTAGTTTGTAAATTTATAAAACTTTGGTATAGTTTAAATTGGTTTTGAGAAAGACCATTTGTTTAATGCAAGTTTTAATTCATTATTTTCTTTCGAATATTGTTTTAATGGGATTTTTTTTATTGTTGCGGCTATTGCTTGTCTTGTTGCTTTGGATCCGTCATGAGTTCCATTTGGATGGCCATGAATCCCGCCTCCTAATTGGATTACTATATTGTTCCCTAGCATTTTTGTTATTTGGGGGATTAATCCAGGGTGTAGTCCTCCTGATGATACAGGGATTGTATCTTTTAATCCGTACCAAGATTGATTTAATATATTATTTTCTGATTTCAATGGTTTTTCTATTTGCTCTGTGATTTCATCTTCTATTTGTAAGACTTCATCTTTTGTTCCCACTAGTTTTCCAATAACTGTCCCAATATGTATATTATCGACTCCGATTAATCTGGAAATTTTTGCTATGGTTAGCATTGATATGCCATGTTTTGGATTTCTGTCAAATGTTGAGTGTGATGCCCGATGTGCATGTATTGCCATCTTTAATATTTGAGTTTCATTTCGAAGTGTTTGTAGCCCTGCCCATCCAACGGTAAGGATATCGCACATTACATATTTGAATCCATAGATATGGGCAAGGTTTGTTCTTTTTAGCATTTCTTTTGTCTCTGCTGATACATTGATGAAATAATCTTTTCTCTCTCCCGTTTCTCTTTCTGCTTTATCTCTTGCTTTTGCACAGGATTTTACTCTTTTTTCAAATTTGTTAAAATTTTGATTTGTTAAATTTTCGTCATCTTTTAAGAAATCTATTCCTCCAGTCCAAGCATCGTAGCCAACTTTAGTGTGTTCTTTTGTTGTCATTCCTACTTTTGGTTTTGGAACAGTTGCAGTTAGGGGCCTATCTTTTATTTTCATAAACTTCCTTATACCATTTATTCCGAATTGTGGGCCTTTAAATGATTTAATGTATTTTTTTGGAAAAGAAATATCTTCTAATCTTAAATTATTAACTGCTTTCATTCCAAAAATATTTCCTCCTATTGCACTTATTAATTGAGGAATACTTCCTAATTCAAATAATTCAAGAGGATAGGCTACTTTTACATAATCTTTGTTGAAGCTAAATGCTCTTCCTCTTATTTTTCTTATGTGGGGTTTTAATGTTGATAGAGTTGTCCAAGTTCCATTACTGGATTCTGCTGCGATTCTCCCTGCTGCTTCTTTTTTGGAAATTCCTTTTGCAGGTTCCATTCTAAATAGGCAAGTTATGTCTGATTTCTTTGGGGAATATTTTAAGTCTACAAAATCTAAATATTGGCTCATTTAATTTACCTCTTTTATCAATCTAGGAATTTCGTTTATATCTTTGATTAGATAATTGGCATCTTTTAAGTGTTTCCAATAAGCTTTGGGAGTAGTTAGGATTATTATTGATTTTACCTTTGCTTTTTTTGAGGTTGTTATATCTTGTTCTGAATCTCCTACCATAAACTTTACTTTTTTCCCAAATTTTTTTTCAGCTTTGTAAATTTCATCTGGGAAAGGTTTTGGTCTCTTTACTTCGTCGTTTCCTATTATTATTGAGAATAAGTTTTTATCTATTTTTGTGATTTTAAGTATTTTATCTATGGTGGAATGAGGATTATTACTTAGTAGGCATAAGGTATATTTTTTTGATAGTACCCTTAGAATTCTTTTTGTATTTTTGAATGGTTTTATTTTACTAATTGTTTTTTCCCTTTCTTCTTCAAATTCTACTATTATTTCTTTTATTTCTGATTTTTTTAATTTTGGGAATAGTTTTTTTAACGAGATATGCAATACTTCCCCCCAGTGTGCATATAACTCTTTTTTTGTTATTTTTAATTTATGTTTTTTTAGTATTATTGCGATTGCATCTACTATCCATTTTTCTGTATCTACTAGGGTTCCGTCTAAATCAAAACAAATTATCATTTTATCCAGAAATATGTTTTTTTCACTTTTTTCACAAATTTTTTTGGAGAGTATATTCCCAGGCCAGAAACTATTTTGGTTATGTATTCAGGATTTATTATTTCGAAGGTAGGGTTTTTTATTTCTATATATTTATTTTTTTTATTCCATATATTTCTTGGATTCCTTTGTTCTATTTTTAGTTTTTTTGGGGAGTATTTCCATGCACTTGTTATAACATATACTGGAATTTTGTGTAGTTTGGCTAGTTTTGCAATCATTTCTGATCCAATTTTGTTTGCTATTTCTCCTTTTGGAGTGATCATATCCGCACCAATTAATATTATATCTGATTTTGAGAGCGCTTCATCTGCCCCAGAATCTACATAGTGCTCATTTTTTATTTTATTTTTTGCAAGCTCTAGTGAGGTAATTCTTCCTTGATACTTTGGCCTTGTTTCTGTGTTTAGGACTTTGAATTTTTTTCCTTGTTTTTTTGCTTCTTTTAGTGTATCTATGACTGAAGAAGAATGGCAATGGGTGAATATTGTTTGTCCATTTTTTATTAAAGAGGTGGCATTTTCTATAACTCTTTTTTTGGAATCTACTAAATAATTTTTTGAAGTTTCTAAATCTGTTATTTTCGAGAATTTTATTGCATTTATTAGGGTGGGCTCTGTTGGTCTAGCAGAGATTAGACTTTTGATTGATTTTTTTGAATTGTTATAACTTAAGGCCTTTAATCCGGCAAGGGCAATGTTATGAGCTCCTTGAATTTTTATGGTTTTTATATCTTTTAAAATTTTGTTAAAATTATTCATATTCTATTTTTCTTTTTTTTCTTTAAAAGTCTTTCTTAGATGTTAATACAACATATGAAACTGTTATGATTATTAGTAGTAGTGAGGTCATCCAGATATAGGTGTTTTTCTCAAATGAATCTTTTATTGCTTCTTGAAAATCGGGAGAGTATTGTTCGCAAGCTACTATTTCGATTGGTTTTCCTTCATTTGTTCCACATTTGTTTTCATCTAAGCAGGTTCTTTCTTTGGAATTTTGGTTACATACTTTCCAATCAGAACACTTCCAATTTTCTAGGCAATCTCCTGGGGCGGTTACAGGAAGGGAATATTCTTTGATGTTTAAGTTTGCTTTGTTATTTGTTATGGAATTTAAGGAGATAGTTATGTCTAGCTCTTCGTTTTGATCGATATCATAATTTTTTGATTCGCCAATGTAAAGAGAATCTAATATTGGTTCAGAATGAATAGATATGTCTATGTAATCTCTTTTTATATTTTCTATTTTTAGCCAGTGATTTTTTTCATTATGTGTGAATATTAATTTATCTCTTTTTCTTAGGTCTTTTGTTTCATCTAGGTTTTCTGTATCCCCAATGTTATAGTCAATGCCTGAACTACTGGAGGGAGGGGTAGAAGGAGGAGTTGTTGAATCTTCTAGAATTAATATGGTGCTGGAGTTTTGCCAGGTGGTGCAATTGGAATGGTTATCACATACTTGCATGCTGCAGAACCATGTTTCTTGTGGGGCAGTGTATGTAGAACTAAGGGTTGTGTTGAAAAGAGAGCCATTGGAGTAGCTATTGTTGTGGTATGAGGTTAGATTTAGGGTTTCATTTACATACCATTTGGTTGTTACATTTAATGTGTCTTCATTTGAATCTGTTATTATTGCAGAGCAGTTTAGATCTGAGCTTGTAGTGTTGGTTCTATCTGTAGAACTTATGTTTGGTGAGGGGATATTTGGAGCTATGTTGATAAAGGTTGCATCCGCATTCCCAAAATAACTGTAAATCCCCCTTACAACTGATTTTCCATCGTTTGTCCAATCTTCGTTTGTTCTTGTTGAATGTGCGCTTGTTGCAGATATTGCAGTTTCTAGTGTTAGGGAAAGTATTCCGAATTCATCATCAATTGCTACAGAGGCCAATCCTTTTGTAGATTGTGCTATTCTGGATCCTGTTTCTGGCCAGAATAAAGATATATTATTCATGATTCCTACTTCTGATTGCCCTCCACTTGGATAGTAGTGTTGGTTTTCTTCATTTGATATCATTCCATGGAAATCTATAAATAAATCTGGATTGAAGGTTTCTATTTCTTTTTTTGTGTAGTTTACAGGAAGTAGATTATCACTTTCTGTGGAGTTCCATTGCCTATTTGGATCTAGCCAATCTTTACTATATCTTCCTCTTCCAGTTACGCTTGCAAATACATCCATCAATGGGACAATTTTAAATATATAATCTTGTCTTAGTTTTGCTGCTGTCTCGTTTGTTTCATTTAATAGGAAATCTATTGTTCCCCTTGCATTCCAAACTCCTTGCTCTTCACCTGAAACGTGTTGACCTCCAAGTAGGAATATTTTGTGTTTTTCTGAATCGTTATAATTTGAATCTGTGATTGTTATCATTGTTACATTTCTTCCTCCTTCAGATAGTCCTAGAAGAGAGACGTTTGCATATTTGCTGGAGTTCTTTGGGAGTAAATAATCTTGGTGAAATCTTGTATATGGATAGGGGTAATTTGAGGCTATAAAAATTTCATTGTTTTCTCCAGAAGTTATATTTATTGTGTAATTGTTATCTGTAGAATGATATTGATGAGTAAAATTACTATTTGGGGTTGTTGTGTTTGTTGTCCTATTCCAAGTTAGATTATTATCAAAACTATATGTAGCTTTTACATGATCCCATCTATTGCTATCTTCGTCTATTTGGAGACAATTAATTATGTCCACCTGTATTGATTTGTTTGTTGTGTTGTGCATTCCAAAATAAAACCAGAAATGATAGGTGTCATGGCCCGTTCCGGTTGTATAGTTCATTTCTGCAGAATATCTTCTGTATCCGGTGCTATTTCCGCTAATATAAGATATATTTGCTAAGTTTCCGCCCTCAAAAGAAGCGTTAAATGTAATGTCATCGTAAATAGTAGCGATTGTTAAATCTCTTGTTTCAGAAGTTTCTGAATTGCTTCCATTCCAACAGGTTACATTCCATGAATGGACGATTTCATTAGTAAATGAAATATTTGTAGTTGTTGCAGTGTTATTTTGGGTTGGTATATTTGAAACATTTACCAATCCATCTATAGTTAGATTGCATAGATAGCTACTATTGTCACCAAAAGCAGTCCAATTAAAATTAACATTTCCTGGTTCTTCACTTGCCCCATTGGTAGGCGAATTCAAATTAATGGTTAAACTCACATCTCTATTGTAGGTGATATTAAGATAGGGCTTATCGTCATATGTACTTTCTTTGCTCCCCCATTCGTAATAATCTGAGGCGTCTCCTGTATGGTTTAATATAAATGTAACTGAACTACTTCCATTGCTTATTGCATAATTAATTCCTTCCCCTAAATCACTTATACAATCTGTTCCAACTACTGCATCTATCCCTCCAGGGTATGTTGTTAGGAGACTTGTAAAGTGCCCCCATAATTCATCACAGGCGACACCATTGCCACACATAGAATCAATGTCTCCTTCACTCCAAGTTTCATTATCAGAGTACCATACTTCTACAGGTTCGTTAGATGCGTAGCTCGGATTGCTATGGTATGTGGTGAGGCAGAGGGTAGCATTTGTTATATTTGCATCCGTAGGTATCCCGGAAATATTCCATTTTAAGAAGGATACTTCTCCGGTTCCTTCAATAAAATCTGCCACCATGAATGTTTCTGTTCCATCTCTGGTGGAATCTTCATCAAACATATCATCTTCTAGTATATAGCTATGTCCGTAAGATAGGTTGTACTCTGTTTCTATTGCAGATACAAACCCAGTTGAGAGAAAAATAATTATTAAGGACATTGGGATTACCAAGAAAATCCCCCTTTTCATACTATTCTCTTGAATGGGAAATTCATTTATAAAGTTTTTTGTGAATTTCTAAATGTTATAGAAAGATATATAAATTGAATTTTGAATTATTTTCATATGGCTCTGGAGTCTATAATAAGGCCAAGTAGTGCGGCGAAGCATCCTGGAAGGATGTTCCTTATAGGGTTTTTATACGCGAGTGTTGCTCTTTTTTTAGCTACTTGGATATTTAGGAGTCATGCGAGTTTAATTATGGTTTTTTTGACGGTTATTGCTTCAATTCCCCTTATGTATAAAACTATACAAAAGGAGGAACAGGTTGATATTGATTTTAAAAAAGAGAAGACAATCTTAAAACAACACGCAAAAGTTATAAAATTTTTATTGGCGTTATTTATAGGTTATGTTGTAGCTTTTTCATTATGGTTTATAATTTTGCCAAGTAGCATGGTTCAAAGTCTGTTTTCTAGCCAATTAGAAACTATACAGGTCATTAATAATCAAATTTCTGGGGCAGCTATAAGTTCTATTAATGTTTTCTTGCAAATATTTTTTAATAATTTTAAGGTACTTTTATTTTGCTTGTTCTTCTCCTTTTTTTATGGTGCAGGGGCAATATTTATTCTGACTTGGAATGCTTCGGTTATTGGGGCTGCAATTGGAACTTTTGTTAAGGAAAAACTTGCAGAGGTTGCATTGGCAATGGGGGCAGTGAATATATTTCATTATTTCCAATTTTTTTCGTTGGGCTTATTGAGATATGCGTTACATGGGATTCCAGAGATTGCCGCTTATTTCATTGGAGGTTTGGCAGGAGGAATTATATCGGTGGCAATGGTTAATCGAGATCTAGAAGGGGGGAAATTTACAACTATTTTAAGGGATGCCCTGGATTTAAGTTTGATTGCGGTAGGGATATTGATTGTTGCAGCATTTGCTGAAGTATATTTGACTCCTTTATTTTTCTAAAAGTTTAATTTCATTAGATTTTTAAATGAATTGCATCCTTTAAAATTTATGCTTAGAGAGAAAAAATTAATCTTTGATGCGGGACTAGTTTTCTTTATTAGTCTAATTGGGTCTGTTTTTGGCTACCTAATTAAGATGGTCCTTTCTAGACAGATGAGTTTAGAGGATTTTGGATTATTTTATGCGGTATTTACTTTTGTTAGTTTTTTTGTTGTCTTTAAGGATTTTGGACTTGGTCAATCATTGACTAAATTAATCCCTCAGTTTTTGGCTAAGAAGGAGTATGGGAAGGTAAAGTATTCTATTAAGTTTGTTTTCCTTGTTAATTTAATTGTAGGATTAATATTTGCTGCGATTATTATTTTCTTGTCAGGGTATTTAGCGAATAATTATTTCAATAATCCTTTGGCAAAACCCCTTTTAGTAGTTTTATCTATTTATTTTGTAATTTATTCTTTCTATATTATATTTATTCATATTTTTGTTGGGTTTCAGAAAAGTAAACTTTACTCCCAAAATTTATTTTTGATAAATCTATCAGTTTTGTTGGGACTATTTATTTTTAAGGATTTTAATGAATTAAGTCCTGCATTTGCCTATTTGTTTGCTTCTATTCTAGGGGTTGTTTTTGGAGTTGTTGCTCTTTCAAGGATTTTTTCTTTTAAACATAAAACTTCGTATCCTGGGAGGTTAAGGTCCAAATTGTTTAGTTATGGGTTTCCTCTATTATTGGCTTCTCTTGGATTTGTTATTATAGGACAGATCGATACATTACTTTTAGTTAAATTTAGGACTTTGGCCGAGGTGGGAGTCTATAATGTCATTTTGCCCACTGCTATGCTCTTAATTACATTGGGTAGTTCTTTAGCATTAGTAATATTGCCCCTAATCTCTGAATATTGGGCTAAGCAAAAGTTTAAGGAGCTATCAGACATTATAAAATTGATATACAAAAAAGTTTTTGCCTTGATAGTTCCAATTGCTTTGTTAGTATTCATTTTTTCAGATCTTATTTTAAAGATTTTATTTGGAGAATTATTTATTTCAGGGGCCGTTGCATTGAAAATTTTATGTATTGGGGCAATATTCTTTTCTGTTGCAACTATTAATAATAATATCTTAGTGGCAATTGGGAGGCCGAGAGCAGTTACAAAAATTATATTGTTTGCGGCTGCTTTGAATTTGATTTTGAATTTGATTTTGATTCCTCCTTATGGGATAGTTGGGGCAGCTGTTGCTACAAGTGTAGCCTATCTTGTTGTTCTGATATTTTCTACATATAAGGTTGGGAAGTCAATTAAACTCAAAATACCTGTCTTTGATTGGTTGAAAACTTTTATTTCTGGGGCAATATTTATCTCTGTAGTTGCTTTACTAAAAAATATTTTGGTACTTGATTTGATTTACGAAATAATGATTGTTTTGATTTTATCTTCCCTCGTATATATCTTTTTATTACATATTTTTAATATTTTGACATTTAGACAATTGGCCAATTTCTTGAGGCATAGGATGCATGAATAAAATGATAGAAAATCTAAAAATTAATGATGGCAAGTCAATTGTGCATTTGAATAAGGCCCAAAATAAATTTAGGATTGAATTAAATCATAAAATAAAAACTAATGAATATGCCTTTGAAGGGGTTTCTTGCGCCATTTGTGGTGAAAATTCTTTTAATCGAATTGCTAGTAAGGATAGATATGGTTTTTACTCACCCGTTTCTATTTGTGAAAATTGTGGGCTTGTTCAGCTTAACCCTCGGATGAATTCTGAGAGTTATTCTAAATTTTATCAGTATGAGTATTATCCTTTATATTTTGGTAAATCTACTTTTACTGAAGAGACTTTTATCTGGCAATATTTTAGAGGGAAAAAAATATTTGATATTATTTCTAATCGACTTGGCAGATCGTTGAAAAGTTCTTTTGTCCTTGATGTAGGTTGTGGGCCCGGAGGAATCTTAAAATATTTTAAAGAGAAGGGAAATTCTGTTTTAGGATTTGAGTTGGACAAAAAAAGTATTGAGTTTGGTAATTCGAGGGGAATTGATATAACAGATGAATCTTTTGGAAAATTTGAGAAAACTGCAGATCTGATAATCTGCTGTCATGTTCTTGAACATCTCCTTGATCCTGTTTCTTATTTAAATGAAATTCGAGAAAAACTTAAGAAAGATGGATTATTTTATGTCGAAATACCTCTTTTGGAAAATATCAATAGGGAGTACTTTGGAGAAATTGCCAAGTGTTTTCAAAATGCACACGTTTATTATTTTACTAAAGTTTCTCTTGAAAATTTGGCCAGAAAATCTGGATTTAGGATAGTTTGGGGGGAAAATCTTGCTTATTCACTCTGGTTTAAGTGTGATAAGGATGAACAGTATGTGAATGATTTCAAGAATGTTAATTTTTTAATTGATAGTTATTCTGGAAAAGCTAGAATTTTGCTTTCTAGAGGGAAAGTAATTAATTCTTTATCTCTTTTTCTAAGAAAAATTGGAGTAGAGTTATTTTTAAAGAGAATATATTTTTGGATTAAAACTAGGTAGATTTATTGTTTAATTTATTCATGATGTCGAATGTAATTTTCGTCGCTAATAAGGATTCTTCAAAAGGAATCGGGATTTCTTTTTTCTTGTTTTTTAAGTAGTTTGACCAGGAAATCAATATTTCATTTATTCCTTTATCTGTCCCATTTTTCAGAATTTCTTTTTTTTCTTCATCTAAGATGGTCATTTCTTTGAAATCGTCTATTATAAATACTTTTTTATCACAGAAAACTTCTATATATTCTTTGGATAATTTATTATTTCCGAGTGAAGTATAAATTAAACTGCATATAGATCCATCTTCGTATTCTATTGTAATAATTGAATTATCAATGTGCGAATAATCCTTTAAGTGGGGGGTTATTGAGGAAACATTGATTTTCTTTGGTTTTGAATTAGTCAAATAATTGAAAAAATCAATCATATGACAAGCATCACTTACTATTCGCCCACCACCTATTTTAGGATCTTGGGTCCAGTCTGAAGGTGGGCGGTATCCCGCGTTTACTCTGTAGTTTATTACTAGCGGATTTTTTCTATTTTTTGTTTTTTTTATTATTTCTTTAGTGTATGATGAAAATCTACGATTAAAGCCCACTATAATAGGGGTTTTGTTTTCTTTAATAACTTCTTCAACCTGTTTTAATTCTTCTGGATTTATTGCTAGGGGTTTTTCTACGAAAATCTGTTTTTTAGCTTTAGAGGCCTCTATTATTATTTTTGCATGGCTATCATTTTTTGTTGATATTAAAACCATATCTATGTCTTGATCGTTGATTGCGTCCATGAAGTTTGTTGAGCTTTTTTTTGATTTGAAATATTTTGCTGTTTTTTGAGCATTCACGGGGTTTCTATCAATGATCATATGTAAATCTAAATCTTTGTTCTTTTTGATGTTCGGTAAGTGCTCTTCTTTAGACATCCATCCGGTTCCAATAACTGCCACCTTAATTTTATCATTTGCCACTGTTCTTTCTAGTACTATTGTTGATTCTATCTCTGTTTCTTCTTTTTCATATTCTATGAATATTAATATCGAATTTGGATTCTCTTTTAATTCTTCGAATGCTTTTGGGGCAGAGTTTAATTTGTATATTTTTGACCTTAGGGGTTGTAAATTTATTTTGTTTTCTGCCAATAGTTCTAGATATGCCTGCATGTTTCTATTTTCAGTCCATCTCACATATGGGTAGGGATAATCTATTGATTTTTGTTCATATTCTGGATCATATCTGCCCGGACCGTATGCAGTCGATTTAAGTATATCTATTTCTTTAGCATAGAAATCTTTTTCTGGAATTTTATTCCCTGTAAATCCCAATAAAACAACCTTTCCTTTTTTTCTGGTAATTTCCATTGCTTGTTTTAATGGTTTATTTGATTTTGTGGAAGCAGTTATTATTGTAGAATCTACGCCTTGGCCGTTTGCTAGATTATTGCAGGCATCTACTAATGCTTTTTCTTCAGAATCAAAAACATAATCTATCCCTAGTTTTTTTGCTAAATCTCTTTTTTTCTTTAAGGGGTCTATTCCAATTACTTTACATCCATTTGCTTTTAGAATTTGAGATACTATTAGGCCCAATAGGCCCAAGCCTATTACTGAAACCCATTCGCCTATTTTTGGATTTGCTCTTCTTATTGATTGCATACAGATTGCTCCAATTGTTGCTGTTGATGCATCAATTGCCTTGACGTTTTTTGGAATTTTTACTACTAAATTTTTTGGAACGCATATAATTTCTGCATGATTTGCAATATTTTGTCCTGCACAAGAAACTAAATCTCCTGGTTTTATATCTTGAATATTTGAACCTGTTTTTATTACAATTCCACTTGTGGAATACCCTACTTGTTGACCTATTACTATGTCTAGTTGGTCAATTGCTTTATTAATTGTATTTTGTACACCTTTTGTTTTAAGATTATTTATCATGAGTAATACTGCATCCGGCCGCCTTTTTGATTTTTGAATTAAATTCTCTGTGGAATATTCTAATGTTGTTAGTTCGGTTCCTCTAGAAATGACAGAATATATATTTTTTATTAGTATTTGGTTTGGATCTGTGATTGTTGGGGCAGGAACTTCTTGAACTATTGCTTTTCCTTTTTTTACTAATATTTGTTTCATTTTCACTCGAAACCATAACATAGAAAATATTTATAAGGGTTGTTAATTTTTAGGAACTAGATGGAATAGTTTTTCGTCGTATTTTCTTAATTCTAATTCACTATATTGATATATTTCTGTTTCTTTTTCTCCAACTATTTCTATATCAAAATTATTATCTATTGCAATTAATACTTTTTGTCCGGGGTCTAAGGCAAGGCCTTCTTGGGTTGCATAAATTTCGATGTTGTTTTCAGTGTAGTTCTTAAGTTCTTCTATGAATTCTTGTATTTCCATATCATTCCCCGATCTAGGGTGGGTAATTATTGTCCTATTCCCATAATATTCTATAAACCATCCTGCGTCGTTTGTTATTACTACTGAATTCTCTTCTGTACTTTCTACTACCCATGAGGCAAATTCTTTTGGTCCAGAATAGTCGTGCCTGTATTTTATTATTGGATATGCTATTGAGAAAGTTGATAGTACCACTATTAAGACCGCGAGTATTCCTAGAAGTTTATTTTTATTATAAATATATTTGGAACCAAATGCGATAAATATGGAGAGTGCAGGCAAAATAATTATAAAAAATCTTGCTTGTGGGAGGGAAATATTTCCGAAATAAAGGAATAAGGGGATTATCCAGATTGCTAGCAGGATTGATATTTTTTTGTATTTCTTAAATCCGTACCAAATTCCAACTAATAACAAAATGCTGCCTAATAATGACATTGAAGTATATAGGTAAGATAGACTAGTTTTTAGACTTGAAGAAAAAAATCCTTGCCATCCAACTGCTGCCCCCTGTTCGATAAAAAGAGAATTTAGATAATTCCAGAACCCGCCAAGTTCTTTTATTTTTTTATAAAATAATAAATACCAAGTAAGCAAGGCAGGGATTGCAAAATAAAGGAAATTTTTTATACTTAATTTTGATTTTTTGATTTTTATTATAGATTTTTCTTTTCTTGGATTTAGATAAATGTATAGTATTGGAAGAAACATTAGAATATTTAGGATCCTAACTGCTACAGAGAGCCCGAAGAATACTCCAGAAAGGGCCAGCAACCATGCAGACTTTTTATTATAGTGTAGAAATATTAGATAGAAAGACATTAGCGTGAAAAATAGTGCAATCGAATGGGTTTTTGGATAGGTTGTAGCAGATAAAAAAATTGTATTAAAACTGAATATCAATGCAGAAGATATGCTTATGAATTTATCTTTTGTGATTTTTTTTGTTATTATATACAGTAAGACAGTTGATAGGCCTGCGGTTAAGAATGTTGCAAAAAAGTATGCTCCTTCTGCACTTAGTGCCCCCGTAAATAAGTTATGTAACCAGTAGAATACAAATACGAATGCAATCATTCCTGGTGCCCCGTATGCATATGAGTATTGAAATTCCCCAGTTTTTAGAATATCCTCTATTACTAATACATCTTTTAGGGTATCCCAGTGAAATACGCTGCCATTTTTGAATATTATCCTAACGATTATGACAAGCAAAAATAATCCTATTAAAATTAGCTGTTCTTTGCTTAATTTTAGCTTCATTATAGATGGATTTTTCATTAACTTTATAAACATTTCCTAATTTTAATCTATATATGTTGAGGCTTATTGATAGGTTGCTAGCTACAAAATTTGGGAAGGCGGTTAAGATACTTCTATATATTTTTTGTGCAGGAATTGCAACTATTGTTGATTATGTTTTATTGTTTGTATTTACCGAATCTGCAGGATTGCATTATTTGTTGTCTGCTACTTTTTCATATCTTTCTGGAATGGTGGTTAATTATTCTTTGAATAAGGTTCTAACATTTAGGAATAAGAGTAAAGAGATTGGGAAGCAGTTTTCAGTATTTGCAGTAGTTTCATTAGTAGGATTAGGGTTTACTTTATTATTTATGGCATTGTTTGTAGAGGTTTTGGGATTGTGGTATATGGTCGCTAAATTATTTACAATTATTTTGGTATTTATCTGGAGCTATTTTGGGCATAGTAATTTGACTTTTAGAATTTTTAAATAATTATATTTTCTTAAAAATAATTCTAGTTCTTAGCCTGATTAAATCTCTAATATATTTGTATGCTGTATTAATAATCTTTACTCTTGAATCTGTATCTTCTATCCATGTTACTGGAATCTCAAACAATTTGAAACCTTTTTTTTCCGCAATAGTTAACATTTCTGTGTCGAAGAACCATTCGTTATCTTTTAATACAGGATGTAATTGATCGTAAATTTTCTTATCTACTGCTTTGAATCCACATTGTGCATCTGAATATTTGGTCCATAATATTGTCTTTACCATTAAATTGTAGACTCTTGAAATGAAATCTCTTTTGAATCCTCTTTTTGTGTTTGAATTTTTTGCCAACCTTGTTCCTGTACCTAGATGATAGTTTTCATTTGCTATTGCGTTTATCATTGGCGGCAATGCTTTGAGATCGGTTGATAAATCTACATCCATATAACTTACTATGTCTGCATCGGATTCTGACCAAGTTTTTTTTAAGGCCCTGCCCCTTCCTTTTTTATCTAAAGTATTGAATCTTACTTCGGGATATTGTTCTGTGAGTCTCTTTGCTATCTCTAGCGTGGCATCTGTTGATCCATTATCTGCGATTGTGATTGTATTGTCGTATTCTGACATATTTTCTTTTAAGAAATTCCTTAATGTATCTATTGATTGTTCAAGTACGTTTTCTTCATTTAGACAAGGAATAACTATATCTACTTTTTTCATGCCTTTGTTAACCTAGAAACATTTATAAATTTAAGCATTGTTTTTAGTATACATTTATTAATTTATACTAACAGACGTATTTACCTACCATGGGTTTACAAAATAATAAATATAGCAATATAAAAGGAATTGTAGACAATAATCTTTGTACTAGTTGCGGTGTTTGCGAGACTATTTGTCCTGTTGGCGCTATTAGTTTTAAATGGACTCATGATTCAAAAAAACCGATTATAGATTTTAATAAATGTACTGGGTGTGGGTCTTGCTATGCTGTCTGCCCTGGAAAAAATATACAATTTCAAGATGAGTGTAAATCCCAAATTGAAAAGGAATTTGGGAAGGTAGATACATCATTTCTTTTTAAGAAAAATGAAAATGTTGTAGGGAAGTATGTTGCTTCTGCAGGATTTATTACTTCTTTTTTTAAGTATTTATTTGACACCAAACAAATTGATGGGGCCCTAGTAGTTTCGTTAAAAGGGCATGATATGAAGGATGCAAAAAGTAGTATAATAAAAGGAATTGATGATTTGGAACAGATTGGTGGGTCTATTTATTGTCAAGTACCTTTATCTGAGAGTTTAAAGGAATTAGAAAGATTAGAAGGAAAATTTGCAGTAGTTGGGCTACCCTGCCAAATTAGGGGCATTAATAATCTTATAAAGCGTAGGGAAGATTTTAAGAAAAAAATAGTGATAAAGATTGGTTTATTTTGTGGATATATGGTTGGGTATTCTGGAATGAATTATTTGCTTGAGTCATTAAAAATACCCAAAACGAAAAAAATAGAAAAAATATCTTTTAGGGCTAAGAAAAGTACTGAAGATGGTTTTTTAGTGGAGACTAGTGATGGAGATTATTTTGTTTCTAGGGGGAAATATTCTGCCCTTCTGAATAGGAGTTTTTCTAATAGGCGGTGTTTGATGTGTAATGATATGGGCGCCGAATTTGCAGATATTGCTTGCGGGGATGCCCATGGTTTCTCGGGGAAGCAATCTCTAGTGTTGAGTAGGAATAAGGAATCGACTTCCATGATTCAAGATGCAATAAATAAGGGATATCTTAGTTTGAATAGGAGTCTATCTATTGGAGAAGCATATGCCTCTCAACGATTAATTTTAAAATATAAGAAGGGAACAATTGGGGCCAGATTAAGGATTATGAAATGGTTTAATAAAGTTATCCCAAATTATGAAACAGGGCCCTTACCAAGGAGCAATCTTTTTCAGAAAATCGGATCTTTTTTTTATATTTTAAATTGTTATATTAATGATACTAAGTTGGGGAGAAAAATCTTTTTTTCTTTTCCCGATAAAATGACTATCTTTTTTAGTCATATTTTGACTTATTTTTTATCGGGCAGGCCTTTTGATGTATTTTCTGATATTTATAAGAAACTTAAGAAGGGTGATAAACATTAAATTATCCGATTTAATCCTTCGGAGCTCTCGGAATTATCTAAAACTTCAAAGAGAAGATGGGTCTTTTAAGCAGGGACATAATGGCCCTTGGGATAACAAGGAAACTCCTGTCAGGAATACTGCACACATTGCTCTTTTGTTATTTAAAGCGTATAAAATTAGTGGAAAAAATGAATACCTTTTATCTGCAAAGAGAGCATGTGATTTTATAATGTTGGATAAAAATCGGCCCAATAATTTTAATTTCTTATGCAGAACTGAAGGAGATAGGGTTAATGGGTTAATTGGGGTCTCTTGGGCCTTGGAGCCTTTAATTTTTATAGGAAAGGAGCTAAAAATAAATTCTTATTTGGAATTTTCAAAAAAAATTATTAAAATGCATAATTATGATAATAAGAGAAATCTGTGGGAAATTAAGAACCTTAATGGAACTGATGGTCCAGTTTGTATGACACTTAATCAGCAAATTTGGTTTGGGATGATGGTATTGACCTTGGGGAATGCAACTAAGGATAAATCTTTAATCTTTGTTGCAACTAGATTTTTTAGTAATTTGTCAGAAAATATAGATTATCTTGGAAATGGAGTCCTATCTCATGTGGTGCCTAAAAGGGGATTCAAGAAATGGTTGATAGATGTGTATGAGTTGGCTAAGGGCAATAAAGACTATATTGCTGAAAGGAGCATGGGATATTTTCCTTTTTTAGCCTCCGGATTTGCTTTAGCTTATTTGAATAATAAAGATTCTGAAATATGGAAAGATGAAAAAATGATTAGAGTGATCAGATTCATATTAACTTCATTAAAGAAAAATTATTCTTCAGATAAATTTCCAAATAAAAACCCGTTTATTGGCCAATATAATCCAATTGGATTTGAAATTGCGTTCACTTTTCAAACGTTTAGTCATTTAGGTGATTTTGATCAAACTGAAATTAAAAAATGGGTTGAATTTCAAGTAAGAAATTATTTTAATTTTGATAATGGATTTATGGATAAAAATACAGGGGATAAAGAGGTTCTTTCTGCAAGATTATATGAATCAATTTATTTAAAAAATTATGATTTATCTATTGGTTAGCTACACCATACCCTACCCAATTTGAGTTGTTAAAATCATATACTAGTATATCTTTATAGTTTGTTTCTTTATACCAAGATTCCATGTCTTCTTTTGAATATCTTTTAATTATTGGTGCACTCAATCTATCGAACCAATCATCTAAACTTTTTCTAAATCCTAGTTCGGAATATATTTTTGTTCTATTTAAGAATAAGAAACTTAAGGGATCTATTTTTTTGAATATTTTGTAGGGCCAAATTTGTAGAATGTGATCTAACGTGTTGAAAATATGGGCGAAGAATAAGATTATAGGATTTGGGAAAGGGGTTATGAAAAATCTTAGTGTATCTTCAATGAGTAGCTGCGATTTTCTAGTATTACTATATAGATTTGTAAAATAGGCTCCATTTTCTTTTACGAATTTTGACATTTCTATAAAGCCTTCTTTTGGATTAGGAAGATGTTGTAATACTCCTAAACAATATACAAAATCAAAACTTTTTTCTTTGAAAGGTATGGCATATAGGTCGCATTGTAGAGAATGTGCTTTTTTGTAATGTTTTGTTTTTTTATGAGTGATATCTATAGCATGACTTAAATCTGTGGCAATAACCTCTGCACCATAATCCAATGTTTTTAAGGTGTGTCCTCCTGCTCCGCTCCCTATTTCTAGACTGAGTTTGTCCTTGAAATAAGTTTTATGTTCTACTGCATTAGACATCCAATCTTCATAGTTTAATCCGGAATCCATATCTTCAAAGTGGTGCCATTGAAAACCAAATTTAGATATAGTTTTTTTATTTTGCTTTGAGAATATATCTTCTCCTACTTTCTCGAAAGTAACATATTTTTCAATTCTTTGTTTGTATTTCTTTAAGAATTCTGGGTAATATGCCATTACAGTGTATTTTGATTCTCCTATTAGAATTCTTGGGATGCCCCCAATTATGGGATACCATTCTTTTGATTCTGTCATTAAAATTCCATCTACTATTTCTTCTTCTGATGGTCCATCTGTATAAGTTTGGGTTTCTAATTTAAATGCGATTATTTTGAACCTTTCTTTTTTTACAGGAGAGATTAATTGCTTTAATAGTGATTTTTTCATGCAATTCTTGGAAATTTAGTTTTTATTTAAATCTTTTGGGTATGATTGAATAAACCCTATCTCCAATTAATCTGCCAAGGGAAAAAATAATTAGCAATATATAGTATTTTAATGTGTTTTTTAATCTAAATGAAAGAGGTAGCTTATAATATCGGTATTTATGTTTTTTGTAAAATAGTTTTAGCCCTTTAACTTTTCTCGTGAAATCTGCTGAAATTCTTTCGTTATAGTGATATTTTTTTACTAATATTTTATCAACATAATCAAATTCATAAAATTCTGAGATTCTAATATATAGGTCGTATTCATGATTTGCCCTTAGGTTTTCGTCAAATAAACCAATTTTATTGAGAACCTCTTTTTTTATTAATGCAGTAGAAGTCTCAGATATACAGAAAGATTTTAATAATTTTAAATAGACTTTGCCCTTTGTTCTATTTTTTATATCTGTAATCTTATTTTCGTCGTTATCAAATAATTCATAATCACAATAAATTATTCCTACATTTGGATTGGCTAGAAGTTTTTCTACTTGTAATCTTATTTTTTCTTCTTTCCAAATATCATCATCATCAAGAAAGGCAATTAGTTCTCCTGTAGCAAGTTTAAGTCCATGATTTCTTGCCCCTGCTCCACCATGTTTGTTTTCATTAAGTATAAATTTTATTCTATTATCAGTTAAATCTTCAATCATATCTTTATTTTTTTTATTTATCTCTTTATCGGGGGAGTCGTCAATTACAAGTATTTCTAGATTTTTATGGGTCTGATTGATAACAGATGTTAGGGCTCTTTTTAGAAGATTTATTCTGTTCAAGGTTGGTATTATTACAGATACTTTTTTGCTTTCCATTGTTTAGAATAATTATTGTATTATGAAGACTTTGCCCTTCTTTTCTAAGGAGGTTTTAGTTATCAAAATGAATCTTCGTTTATTAAGTTTTCTGAAATAGTGACCTTTATATTTTAGTCAATATAAATTTGGAACCATAGTTCTAGGTTTAATAGGCACCATAATTTATTTGCTGTCCAGAAATCTGTTTTTCGGAGTAATTTTTTTACATAATCTCTTTTATATATTCTTCGAGATAGTGCTTTTTTGCTTAATAGTGTTTGAGCAAAATATTTTCTTAATCCCCCATCTAACCAGGGCCCTAAGGGAGTTGGAAATCCTCTTTTTTCTTGCTTATATAGTATTTCGGGTATAATCCCTCTCATGCCATTTTTTATTATACCTTTTAGTTCGTTATTCCTTAATTTTTGCTTTATTGGAATAGATAAGGCAAAATCTATCATTTTGTTATCACATAAGGGAATCCTCGCTTCTAGTGAATGGGCCATTCCCATTTTGTCTTCTGCTATGAATAGTGAAGGGAGATAGGTTCTTAGATAAAGGTATTGCAATCTTTCTATCTCGTTTAGCTTTTCATTTTTGAAAACATTTTTTATGCATTTATCAGGGGAATATTCTTTTGTTTTATGTAAAAATGCTTTTGTGAGTAATTTTTTTTTCTCTTTTTCTGGGTAGATTATTATTATTCCATTTTTTATTTCTGGGTAGATTTTTGGAAGTAACAAGTAGTAGAGAATGTTTAATCTTTTTTTATCTTTTAATGTTTTATATAGAACTTTGAAAATGTTTAGGGGATTATTTCTTAGCATTTGATTATATTGTTTTGCTTGAAATACTGGATAGCCTGCAAATAATTCATCTCCGGAATGTCCGGTTAGGACGACCTTAACATGTTTCGAGACTAATTGAGATAGGTGGTACTGGGAGATTACAGGGATTCCTACTTTTGGCTCATCCATATGATATACCATGTTTTTTATATTTTTTAGAAAATCATCTTTTGTTATTTCTATCTCATAGTTTTTTGCATTAATTTGTTTGGCTATTGCCCTAGCACATGGAGTTTCATCAAATTCCCCTTTTATATCAAATTTACAGGTGAATGTGTTTAATTGTTTTTTAGTTTTTTTTGATGCCAAAGTTGTTATTGATCCAGAATCAAAACCTCCGCTTAGATAGCTCCCTACTTCTACGTCTGAGATCATATGCCTTTTTACACTTTCATCCAGGATTTTTCTAAATTCTTTTAACACTTCCTTATATGTTCTTTTTTTATAATCGAATTTTGGCTTCCAGTATTCTTTTATCTCTAAATTATTATTTTTTAGTGTGAGGTGGTGCCCTGGTTGCAATAAGTTTATTCCTCTGAAAAAAGTCTTATTGTCCAAGATATTCTGAAATGTTAGATACTCTGTGATTGCGTCATAATTTGGGATCCTTTTTATTTTATGTTTTAATATTGCTTTTATTTCGCTTGCGAATATGAATTTTTCATCTTTGTAATAGTAATAGAGGGGCTTTATTCCTAATCTATCTCTTGCAATAAATAGGGAATTATTTATTTTATCGTGTATTGCGAAGGAGAACATGCCGTTTAATTTTTCTAATATTTTTTCTTTGTATTCCTCATATCCTAAGAGAATTACTTCGGTATCTGTTTTAGTTTGGAATTTGTAACCTTTCTTTTGAAGATCATCTTTTATTTCTTTATAATTATATATTTCGCCATTGTGGATTATACATTTCGTTTTGTTTTTATTCCAGATTGGGTTTTTCCCTTTTTTTGATAAATCAATTATACTTAATCTGTTGTGTCCAAGGGATAAGGAGTTAGATTCAAATGTGCCCCTATCATCTGGGCCCCTATGTTTAATTGATTCCAACATCTCATTTAATAATTTTTTATCTTTCCAATTAAAACCACAGATTCCACACATTTTATCTGATTAACTCCTTAATTATTCCATAAGTATAATATAAATGTTGAGTTGGAATTATCCAAACTGAATTTAATGCTTGAATTTTTTTTAAAGAAAATAAAACTTGTAAGGTAGTAAGCAAGATTACTATCAAATAACTTATTAATCCTACTAGAAAAATCCCTAAAAATATTGGGGAGATTAAGGACAATAATAATAAAAAAACCATCCCAACAAAATAAATTGGAGGCAATAAACCATACCATCTTTTTTTTATTATGGAGGAATTCCCCCTATGTTTTTTTAATATTTTGGAAGTTGCTTCTCCGTACCAGAAGTATTTTTTTAGTTGTTTTTTTAGTTTGCTTGCCCTTTTATGCCAGACGATTGCTTTGGGGGTTATTAGGAATCTCCCTCCACCATCATGTATTCTTATATTAAATTCTCCATCTTGCCCCTTTATCAGTCTTTCATCTTGCAAATGCGTTTCCCATACTTTTTTTCTGTAGAGGGCATTACAATTTGGTATGGAGTTAACTTCGGTTATTTTTTTAAATACTTTTGTTTGTGCGGTTCCGCCTGCACCAATTAGGGTTTGCTCTATTTTTGTAAATAATTTTGATTTTTTTGAATCTTCTTTTGGAACTAAGTTTATTCCTCCGACGCATGCGATTGAAAGTGGGGCCCTTTCTATTGTTCTAACTAGAGTTTTTAACCAGTTCTTATCAACTATACAATCTGAATCTGTAAATGCATAGTATTCAGTGTCTTTATCCGATTTTTTGTAGGCCAGGTTTCTAAGAGCTGCAGAACCTTTTTTAGTGCCAAGATATATACTTAGCTTCTTGTTTTTATTTGAGGTTTCTTTTAATATCTCATATGTGTTATCTGTAGTTGCTGGATCTACTGCAACGATTATTTTATAGTTTGAGTAGTCCAAATTAAAGATACTGTCCAGTAGCTTGGACATGTTCTTTTCTTCATTCAGTGCAGGAGTTATTATTGTTACTTTAGGTTCTCTTTCCATTTTTTATTGCAATTGTTCTTACTATTTTAGTTATCTTTTTTTCCATACTTGTTATTTGTGCATATAGTCTGAAAATCATATATGCCAAAGCTATTATTGAGCCGTATATGACTAGGTCTACACCCCTATCAACTCCTAATAGATTTGCAATGTTTACTATAAGTTCTGGAAATGCTGTTGCGAAAATAGCTACTACCCAGAATAGAGTCCAAAAAATACTCTCTAATCTTTCTAAGTTTCCGTTCCTTATATTTATGAATACCCTGCTTAGCGCAAATAGACTAAACAAAAGTATTATGATTTGTATCATTTCTATTTCCATTTTTACCTCCAAATTTTCTTTTGTAACATTTTTAATACAATTTCTATTGAATCAAATTGACCTTGTCCTTTTCTACCTTCTTTTAAATGTCTTTCTTCGTATACGATTGTGACTGGAATTTCTTTGTATTTTACGTTTCTTTTCTTTATTCTATCAATTATTTCAGATGCGTGTTCCATCCGGTCCATTGTTATGATTATTTTCTTTGCTGCATCTCTGGAAAATGCCCTAAATCCATTATGGGCATCAGTTAGTTTTACCCCATAAAATAATAAAATTACTAAGATTGCTCCCTTTAGTGTTATTTTTCTAATCCATGGAATCTCTTGTTTCTTTAGGAATCTTGATCCTAGCGTTGCCTCGACTTCTTTATTTAATAGAGGATTTAACATATGTGCTATTTCTTCTGCTTTATGCTGACCATCTGCGTCAAAATGGACAATGTATTCTGCTCCGTTTAGTAATGCGTATGTCATTCCTGTTTGTAATGCTGCCCCTTGGCCCCTGTTGATGATATGTTTTAGTGCAATCGCCCCTTCTTTTTTTGCTACTTCATAAGTTCTATCATGGGATCCATCATCAACTACTACAATTTTCTTATATCCCTTTGATTTTAAGGATCTGATTACATTTACAATGTTTTTTTCTTCGTTCCATGCAGCGATAATAATGTATGTATTCTCCATATTTGCGGGAGTTCAGTAAGATTTATATATGTTGTGAAGATTCAATTTATATGCAAAAAAATAGGGATGTAGAGTTTAATTTTTCTAGTGGGTTTTTGAAAAAGAAATGGCCATTAATTGTTTTGTTGCTAATTTTGATTTTTGGTTTTTATTTGAGGGTTTATCATTTAGATAGCCCTGTTAGCGGATATCATAACTGGAAAGAGACTCATTATTTAACTGAAGCTAGAAATTTTGCTGAAGAAGGGGATTGGTTGACTCCTCGGGGAGATTTTCCGGATTTATTTAGTAGTCCAAGCGGTGCACATGGGGATTCTTTACCTTTAACGTCTTGGTTTACTGGAATTGGGTTTATGCTTTTTGGGGCCCATGTGTGGGTTGGAAGATTAATTTCGGTTTTGTTGGTTATGGGAAGTATTTTATTGATGTATTTGATTGTTAAAAAATTGTTTAAACGAGAGGATTTAGCTTTAACTACTGCCCTAATTGCTGCAACTAATCCTTTACTGGTATTTTTTGGTAGACAGGTCCAGGTAATAACTCCTGCATTGTTTTTTGGGATGTTATCTATTTATTTGTATATAATTTGGTTGGATAAAGATAAACTCAAATACTTATTTTTTGCGTCTCTATGCTTTATATTGTCTTTTATGACTAAGTATTCTTTTGCACTCTTGGCAGTTCCGATGTTGGCGATTTTTCCATTCAAACGATTAAGAAAAGATAGACTAAAAAAAGATTGGAAGAAGTATATTTATGCACTTTTGCCAATCCTTCTGATTCCTTTATGGTTGTTGAATAATAGGAGGATTACTCTTGAGTATTTCACTAGCCTGGAAACCGGAAGAAGTTTATTAGGTGCCATTTCATTTGATTTTTTAGGAATATTTGAGCCTAGTTTTTGGATTATGGTTAAATCTTACATTATTGATAATTATACTCTGTTGGGATTCTTGTTTGCAATAGTGGGGATATTCTTATTCTTATTCTTATATAAAAATAAAAAAAGTAGAGGATATAAGTTTCTTTTATTTTATATAATATTTTCAGTTCCTTGGATAGTTATTATGTCTAAGAAGCTGTCAGGCCATAGTTACCATCAATACCCTATTGCGCCATTGATTATTTTATTGATCTCATTTTGTTTTGTTGTTTTGGGAGTCCTTCTTGAGAGAAAGACCAAGATAAAGAATTTGAGATGGGCTGTTATTGCAGTTTTGTTTATTTTGTTAGTTTACCCTCCAATTCTTAATGAGGGGGGAGGGATATTTGAAGCAAAAGATAGACAATTTAACCTTCAGTTTATGGGATTAGATGTTGCGGGAGAGTATATTAAAGAAAATAGTGAGTCAGATGAAAGGGTTTTCTTTTCTGGACATCAGAGCCATGGAATCGTTTGGGAAGCAGATAGAAAAGGGGCAGGATATCATTACAATTCTTCTTTAACTACTTTGGGGGAAGAGGAATATAATTTCCGGTGGATACTTGTTTATAGTTGGGGGCTAGAAATCTTAGAGGATCCAGATAAATTTGATCATATACGGGGAGGATATTCACTAAGACAGATAGGATTGGCACAAGCTGCGGATGGAACCCATCAACCTGTTTATATGCTCTTTGAGAAAGGAGGAAGCTCGGATCTTAGTAATTTAGTTGAGACGATAAATGAGAAGCAAGAGAATAATGAGATTGGGTTTAGGCAGTATGAGAGAACTGATGGAGAAACTACCCTTGTATACTTTAATTTTGATGAATAGTTATTTTTTTATTCTTAGTTTATAATAGAAAGACCATGCAGGGAATAGAAATTTTAGCCCAGTTTTATGATAAAAATCTAATACTCTTGGATGTAAATTAAATAAGAATTCCCATAGGTAGTTTGGGAAGAATAGCCATCCTGGTTTTTTCCAGAATAGTATTTTTACTTTCTCTACTTTATATGGGAGTGATTCTAATTCATATTCTCCTTGAAAACTTTTTACTCTAAAGAAAGTGTAATGTTTTTCGTAAAATGCTCCGTCTGAAACATTATGGGGGACGATTATTTCAACTATTGCGTTATTTTTACATACTCTTACTACTTCATCCATAACGAATTCAAACCTTTTGAAGTGTTCCATAGATTCATGACTAAATATTCTAGTTACACTATTCTCTGGGAAGGGTATACCGACTTTATCTATATCTGCAGTAACAAATTCTCCTTTAGGGTAAAGGACAGTATGATCTACAAAATCAAGTCCAATATAACCCTTTCTTTTTTTTGCTCCGCATCCGATATCCAGTCTGATTTTTTCGTCCATTTTTTTAAGAGCTTAGTTAGCTTTTTTAAATCTTATTATAATTAGGAATAAAGATACGGATAGGATTCCATATACTCTACTAAATAATGCTACAGATATTGCAGTTTCTAGAGAAATTCCTGCAAGGGAATAGATATACGAAACGATTACATCTCTAACTCCTAATCCTCCTGGGATGAATGAAACTAGGCCCAGAAGGAATGAAATTGTTAATCCTCCTAAAATTATCCATAAACTAACATCTATGCCTAATGCTCTGAAGAAGAGGAATACTGCTGTGCTCGTCATTATCCAAGATAAGAAAGTTATCGGTAAGAAGGTTCCCATATTTTTTAAATTAAAATTAGTTTTTAGATATTTTAGATATTCTTTCATATGTTCATTTTTTTTGAGGAAAATTATCAATAAAATTAATGCGACTATTGCTAATATCAATGCAAAGGAATAGTAAGATGAGAATAAATTTCTTGTTTGTTCGATTACAAAGTTAAAATGATAAATAGAAAATATTACTGCTACTATTGCAGATAGGAAAATATCGTATAGTAGTTCTGCGCTTATACTTGCTGTTGATTTAGATATTGGAATTTTTCTTCTCTTAAGCATAATTACTTTCGCTCCTGCACCAAATCCTTGAACAAAAGAGGCATAGTTTAGGAGGAAACCAGAAAAATAGATTTTTAGAGAGTCCTTTATTGATATATTTTCTTTTAATATTGTTTTTAATCTGTATGCTCCAAATAGTAATGCGAGGAACCATGGAATTAATGAAAGTAGAATTAAATAAGGATTCATGTCTTTTATTGTATTTATGAAATTAGATAGCCCAATGGTTTTTAGTAATCCTCCTATAATTAGTAATCCTATTAACATCAATAAAAATTTTAGTTTTTGTTTTATCATTTTGTCATAGCTAATCTTTTTACATTTACTCCAAATCGTTTAAACCAATTGTCTATTTTTTTGTTTGTTACTTTATTATCTTTTCTCATTTTTTGGATTTTTATTCTTTGTGGAATAAATTTTGGAAGAGTTATTGTTCCAATGAACCACGCTTTTAATAATATCAGTATTGCTTTGCTCAGTGGTTGTTTTTTTGTGAACTCTGCTACAGGGCCCCTTTTATTTTTTAACTCTTTTGCTAAATTATAATATCTTTTTATTGTATATCCAAAAGATTTCAATATCATTGACCAAGTGAAGTTTTTGAAGACCACCCATATCCTGTTCCTTTCTGAATAATATGCTTTCAGTGGAGAAAATGGCTTGCTTGTTGCGGAATGTGCATGGTAGACTATTGCATCTGGAACATAAATAGATGCGTATCCTCCATACCTTAATCTCCAAGCAAGATCTACTTCTTCGTGATACATAAAAAAAGAATCATCAAATAACCCCACTTTTTCTAAGGCTACTCTTTTGTAGAGAGCGGCCACTGCCGATGGAGCGAATATTTCTTCTATTTTCTTGTATTCGGATGCTTTTTCGAACCCCCTCCAACTGATGGCATGACCATCTTGGTATATTGCAATCCCATTTGAGTTTATTGTGTCTTTTTTTTCTAGATAAAGTGTTTTTGATGCACAGGCACCGATTTTTGGATGTAATTCTGAGGCGGCCACTAAGTTCTTTAACCAGTTTTTATCAACAATTGTATCATTATTTAAGGTAATTATATATTTTATATTTGGATCGTTAAGTGCTACTTTTATTCCCTCGTTGTTTCCTTTAGCAAATCCGTAGTTGTCGTTAAGTTTTATTATTTTTATTTCAGAATAATTTTTCTTTGTAAATTCTATTGAAGCATCTGAGGAATTATTGTCTACCAAATAGACTTGAAACTCTCTATATGATTGTTTCCTTAGAGAGTCAAAACAGTCTTTAAGCAAATGTTTACCATTCCAATTTACAATTATGATTGCAGCTTTGCTCATTTTAATATTTTTTTTATTATGTTTTTTGTTCTTTCCCCAATTTTTTCTATAGTATATTTATTTTGATATAATTCGTATGAGTTTTTTGAAATCTTGTCTGCCAATTTTTTGTTTTTTATAATTTTATCAATTGATTTCACTATCTCTTTTTCGTCTCCTGTATTACAGAAAATACAATTATGTTCATCTTGGAAACCTCCTTCGATACTTGTTATACTGTTTGAGATAATTACTGGTTTTTTCATGGATATCATTTGGAATGTTTTGTTTGCTATGACTCTTTTAGCTTTGTCTCCTTTCCCAAAATGACCCCCCAAACATATGTCTGAGTCTGCTAATATTTTTGGTAAATCTGAATAGGGTACCCAATCTATAAAATTTATATTTTTAATTTTTAATTTTTCCATTAGTTTCATATCTTTTTCGTAATTTTGTCCCTTTCCTATTATTGTGAACTGTATTTTTTTGTTTTCTTCTAATAATTTTGCTGCTTTTAGTATATATTCTGTTCCGTGAATTGGGGTGAATTTTCCGTAGAAAAGAATATTTATTTTGCTGCTTTTCTCTTTTTTTAATGGTGAAAATATATCGTTGTCTGCCCCAACAGGAATTATCCCTAGCTTTCTTTTTTTTACTTTAAGTTCTTTGTGAAAATATCTTGCGTGTTCTTTTGTATCTAAAACTACAACTGAAGCAAGTTTACAAGATAGTTTATCTAGTAAGAAGGATAATTTTGCCATTAAGGAATCTTTTTTGAATAGTTTCCTGTCAAAGACTAGACTATCATATAGAGAAATCATTGGATTGAATATTATTTTTTTCTTAGGTGCCAATAATCTTGCTAAGAACATATCAAACTGTCCAAGATAGCCTACTATGATTATATCACATTTTTTTGATTTTCTGTACTTTCTTATTAGCTTGATGTATGCTTTTATTATGTTTAATGTGATTTTATGTTTTGATTTGAAGAATTTTCCTGTTTTGTCTTCTGTTTTTTCCCAAAAAGGAATATGGCATTCTATTACTTCTATATTGTTTCTTTTTAACCCTTTAATGATTATACTATTTCTTGGATAATTTCTTTCATAAGTCCCAAAATAACAAACGGATAATTTAGAATCCGATTTTTTGTCTGATTTCGTATCCATCTTTATTTTCCTTTTTAATCATCATCTCTCCAAGTAAACCTAAAGAAATCAATTGGAATCCAATAACAATGAGGATAAATCCGGAAAGTATAAGACTGATGTGGTCTAAGAATGAGTGTCCTTGTATAATTTTGAATAAGATTGCAATTAATTCGAATAGTATTCCAATGAATCCTGCGAATAATCCTAACCCTCCAAAGAAGTGTAGTGGTTTCTTTGAATAATTTGTTAAAAATCTTATTGTTACGAAATCAAATAACCCGCTAAATAATCTCATAAAACCGTATTTACTTTTTCCAAATTTTCTTTTATGGTGTTTGACCCTTATTTCTCCCACCCTGTATCCTTTTGCTGAAACTAGTGCAGGGATATACCGATGCATTTCCCCGTATAAATGTAAATTCTTTACGACTTCTTCCCTGTATGCTTTATATCCACAATTCATGTCGTGAATCTTTACACCCGTAGCTTTTCTAGTTACATAGTTTGCTAGTTTTGATGGTAGGGTTTTTGTTATTGGATCTTTTCTTTTGAATTTCCACCCAGATACTACGTCATATTTGTTTAGAGCCTCTAGGAATCTAGGAATCTCTCTTGGGTCATCTTGAAGATCTCCATCCATTGTAAAAATTACTTTGCCTGTTGCTTCTCTAAACCCATTTTCTAGTGCATTGGATTTTCCAAAATTTTTTCTATGCTGGATTAATTTTACTTTATTGTCTTTTTCATTAATTTTTTTTATTTCTAATACTGTTCTATCTTTAGATCCATCATCTATAAAAATGACTTCATATTTTTTATTTAATTTTGATAGAACTTCATTTAATCTAATGTAAAGTGGCGAGATGTTTTCTTCTTCGTTCATTACGGGGATTAGTATGCTTATGTCCATTTTACTTTCCATGTATAGATATCAAAACCATCTATTCCTTGCTGGTGATCGAATAATTCAAAATTTTCTACATATTTTCCTTGATAATAGTATAATTCTGTGAACATACTTTCTAGTAGTGGAGATTGCATTAATATTGAGGTTTGTGAATCAGAGATATATGCTGCAGAGATTTCATCGGTGCCATTTTCTCCTTTAAAGATTTCATTATCTATTCTGAAAGAGTTTAGTTTTGCTTGTCCCGAATTTGTTTGAACAAATGCTTCGTTATCTTTCGTTATAACTAAACCGTTTGTGCAGTATATTGTTTCATTTTGTGTTTGACATTGTCCGCTTCCAGCATATGAAGGATATGGTGCAATCCATGCGTTTGCTTGTTGTTCATCCAATCCATTTAGTTGTCGGAATGTTGATTCTGCTTCCTCTTGTGAATATCCAATTTCTATTAAATTTGAGATTGCATCTTCTTTTGAGTTTGATTTAATTGTGTCGTATGCGAATGCCCTTTCAAAATCCCAGGATCCAAAGTGGCCCCATACTCCGGCTTTTGAAACCATATCTTCTGAAGTTATAAAATAATTTTCTGGGGGGTTACAGTGAGTTTTCTCAAGAATTTCATCTGGATTATCTGTATAATCTGATAAGATTGTCCTTGCTTCATTTTCATCTTTTATTATTATTTCATCTATTATTCTTTTTGTAGTGATTGGATCTTCTGTTTTTTCTAGCAAGATGTTATATGCATCGTTTGAACCACAGTCAAGCATTCTTAGTATTGCAATTGCTTCTGCCTCGTTGCTTGTTAAGAGAGTTTTTCCTATCCAATGTGCAGGAGGGGTATTTTGAGATGCTCCATCGAATGTGACTGCTCTATCTCCTATTGCCTTAAACCAGTGACCAAAATCCCACCAAGAATTTATTATTGCATTTTCTGGAGACTCTTCTTTAATTTTTGTTAGTGCATCGTACCATGCATCATTCATAGAAGGAACTTCGTGCATTGCAGCATTTTGTGTTGCGGAAATTAAAGGAGTTAAACTTGCAATTGTTATGATTATTAGTCCTATTGCTAGCAATGTTTTATTTAAGTCTAATTCTCTAGATCCCCAATTAGTTATTAGGGTGTAAACTTTGCCGTAGAATATTCCTAGGCCTACTGCGAATACAGGCACCATATACATTATGAATCTAGCCCCCCTTGTTGTTGTAGCAAGGGTTGCTATGTACCATAGTACAAGCAAAATTCCGTATTTAATGTCTATCTGTAATTTTCTTTTTTTGAAGAAGATTAGTAGGATTCCTAGTGTTGCTAATCCAAAGAATATTTTTCCGCTTAGTGCAGAGATTACTTGTGTCATTGAAACTGCGTTTAATTCTGCAACGGTAGTATAAACATTTGGCCATAGTGTTGCATGGGCTGCTTCTTTTAGGATTAAAATGCTCAATGGTCCAGTGATTATGTTTGCGAAATTAGAAAACCCTGAGAATATTGATACGAAGACAAATGAAGAGATTAAATATGCGATAGCGGTTTTTATCAAATTTTTAGTTTTTAGTTTTCTAAAAACACTTCCTTTGTATTTTATTAATAAATATATAAAATAAGTTGCCAGGGAACCAATTAAAATATCAAATATGTACCACCATCCTACCCATGCGAATGCGAATATACCTGTGAATAAACCTGCTAAACTTCCGAGAAGATATTTGTTTTTTGTTTTTATTGCTGTGAATGATTCTAGGAATAACCATATTATCATTAAAGGAAAGAAAACTGCGTAGGCATCTGTGTCTGAGAATCCAGCAGGAGTTCTTCCAAGGAACGTTGGGTGAATTGCTACTATTAGTGCTGCTACAAACCCGCCCATGTTGCCAGCAATTCTTCTTGTTATGAAAAAAGTAGGGATTATTGATAGTGCTGCAAAAATTAGTGGGAGTATGAACATAGTTTTTAGTAAGGAATCATTGCCAAAAAATTGAGATATCTTATGGAGCGTTGCTCCGATATATGGGTGAAAATTGTTACCTACTTGCCTCCCGTTTGGGGCAAGCATATGATTGTCTAGGGACTTTCCATCTATTAATTCATCGCCTACATGCCCATTCTCTAAGAGGTTTTGGGCTTGTCTATAGTAATGATAGGGATCTATAGCTAGGAGGTAGGTTTGGCCTGAATCATCTTGATAGTATTGTTTTATTGTTTGAGATAGCTGTTCTGCTTGCGCGTCGATTTCACCTTTATTTGTTTCTAAGAAACTTCGGTATCTTTGTTCTGTTAACATATCTAGTGAGTTTTGGTCTATATCTGAAGATTGTGCTAAGATCTCGCTTCTTATTTGACTCTTCAAATTTTCCTCTATTGATGACATTGCCATATCATCGGTCAGTGGAAGTTCGTAGGTATATGCCCTAAAGAAAATAGCTAAGAATAATGGGATTAAGATTAGGATAATTGTTTTATTTTTTTTCCAGAATTCCTTTAGCCTTTTTGAGTCGTATTTTAGCTCTAGATCTTCCATTTGTTTAGAGATTAGGGTAAGGTATATAAAGGTTTTGAAGGTTTTATTCAGTGTTGCCGGGATCGCATAATTCGGTATTGCACCGGTCTCGAAAACCGGGCCTTCGGGCATCTGGGTTCAAATCCCAGTCCCGGCGTTTAGAAAAGTATTTAAATAAGAATTTTTATTAGGATTTATGGCAGTTGATGTACAGCCCCTTTATGGACCGATCAAGAATTTAGCATGGTTAGTTGGAGTTGTGGCAGGATTAATTATTTTGTATATTATTTTTAAGATGGTTTATCAGGTTAAGAGAACTTTATAGATCTTTATCTGTTTTTACAAATCGTTCTATCATTGCTGCAAAAGCAGGCCTTGTTACAAACACACCAATAGTAATTCCTATTATTGTTATGAACGCAAATCCTCTCAATATTCCTGCTCCTGCCCTGATTAATGGTAGCATAGCAACTAAAGTTGTGAAATATGCTGCCATGATTATGAAGAATGCCCTTTTTAGTCTCTGTTTCCAAGATGCTGCAAATGATTCCGCTTTTGAGAGTATCTCATCTATGATAATTATTTGATCATCTACACCTGTCCCGACTGCAGCAATAATACCTGCAATTGCAGCCATGTCTAAGTTTCTTTTTAGCAGTGCAGAGATTCCTAGGATAATTATTACTTCTGAGAGTATTGCAATTATCATTGGGATTGCAACTTTTAAATTTCTGTATCTTAAGAAAACTACAAGGGCGACTGCAAACGTGGCAATTAATCCAACCCAGATTGCGTTGTTTACAAAAGAACTTCCAAGTGTAGGCGATATGGTATCTAGTTTTACTATTTCGAGTTTGAATGGAAATGAACCAGTCCTTAATAATGTTTGGAGTTTGTTCATTTGTTGTTGTGCATCTAGAATTGCTTCTTGCCTTGTCTCTCCGTACCCTGATCCGGTGATTTGAATTTGAGTGGCCTCTACTCCTTTTAATCCTGCAGCGATATTTAGTGAATCTATTAAGGAATCATCTAGATAGAAATCAATTTGCTCTGAAAGAATTTGACTTCCTGATTCTGAAGTTATTACTTCTAATCCATCTGTAGTTTCTGCATGTTTTTCTGCAGCGCCTTGGGATAGATGGATTACAAATTCAAATCTACAATATTCTGAATCAGAGAAGGGATCTGTATCACATTGAGATATTCCTGAACATGTTCCGTCGTTTCTACAGACGAATGTTATGTCTTCTTTTCCTCCATTGAAAACTGTTTCATTTGCTATTCTTGCTTCGAACTTTCCTTGTGATTCAATTAGTTCTGAAACTTCTTGTTTTGTTGCCCCGGCGATTTCTACTAGGATATATTTATTCCCAGATAGGTCGTCTGTTTTTCTGATTGTTATATCGGATAGGCCGTAGGTGTTCAATCGGTATTCCATTACTTGGATTAGTTCGTCTCTTTGTTGATCTGTTATTTCTACTTCGGGTTGTAATAAAACTCTTGTTCCGCCTTGCAATTCAAGGCCTTTTCTTATATTGTTTGTCGCAACTTCTTGTGCGGAAATCCCCAAGTCTTCAGTATCTTTTGTTAAGGAATAAATTTGTTTATCTGTTTTTATTGTTACTGTCTCTCCGATAGTTATTTGATTAATGACAGAAGAGTAATCGTTCAGATGGAGTATTTGCTCTCCGTTTATTTCTAATATCCTTTCATAATTTGTAGGAGAGATTTCTTTTTGAGGAGATCTCATTCCTGCTAGGTATGCTGCCGAATCGGGGTCAATTCCTTTTATTGATACCCCTTCTGATGAAAATTGAGGGTTGATTGCGAAATAACTAATTACTAAAAAGAATACTAATATCCATATCCTTGTTTTTTTAAACAGTTTTTTCATTTTTCTTTATGTACCAGACCAACATGGAGGCATTCATTATCCATGTTGAGATTAAATCAACGATTAATGCAATTATGATAATTCCAAACATTTGTTTTATGATTAGAGAATTTGTGATGAAAAAACCAATTAGCAAAGCAACTAGTGTGGTTAGGGTCATTGTTATCCCAGTTTTGAATGCTATCCTTAGTCTTTCGGTGAGAGTTCCAGATTCTTTTCTTTTTATTAGTCTGGTTGCTAACATAACATCTGTGTCAACAGAATAACCAATTACCATTAGGAATGCGGCGATTCCTGCGGAAGATAATTTTATTTCTAGTACACTAATTACTGCGAGAGTTACTGTTAGGTCAAGAATTGCTGAAGAGATTACTGCTAGAGATGGAATTAATTTTCTAAAAATGATTAGAACGGTTATTGCCATCAGTATAAATGCAAAAATTATTGCTCCAATCATTTCTTTAAAGAATGATTCTCCGAGACTAGAGCCTATTTCTTGAATTGAGATTTCGCTATAGTTGAGATTTTCTTCTAGAATTGGAATTAGCTCTTCTGAAGTTACAGCTGCTATTTCTATGATGATTCCTGTTTGTTTTCCGGTGCCTAAGTGGGATAATTCTCTTATTGAAACGTCCGATTCTGGGAAGTTTTCTTCTAAAAGAGACTGGATGTTTTCTTTATTGTAATCATCCAAAATTAAGGTTACTGAGATTCCTCCGGCTAGACTCACATCTTTGTCTATTATTTGCCCATTTATTGAATATTGTACTCCTAAAATAATTATGCTGATAATGAGTAATGCTAGGGGAATTAGTAGCAATTTTTTGTATTTTGTTGTTATCAAATTTTCAATATTCATATGAATTTTGAGAAAGAGGTTCATTTAAATAGTTTTTGTATTATTCGAATGTAATGATCGAGATATTAAGGTTGGGGCATAGAATTCAGAGAGATAAACGGATTAGTACCCATGTTGCTTTAGTTTCTCGCGCTTTTGGAGCGGATAGAATTTTTTATAGTGGGCAGAGAGATAAGGGAATGGAAGAATCTGTTTTGAGAATTGTTGGGAATTTTGGCGGAGATTTTTCTATTAGCCATGTAAATAAAATTAGTGAGTTAGTTAAAGGGAAAACTGTTGTTCATTTGACTATGTATGGGGCAGATTTTAGAGAATATGTTGATAAAATCAAAGGAGATATATTAATTATTGTTGGTGGGGAGAAGGTTCCTGGAGAGATTTATGAATTATCTGATTACAATTTGGGTGTTGGCAATCAACCTCATTCTGAAGTTGCAGCACTGGGAATATTTTTAGATCATCTAGGGAAATTTAAGAAGTTTAAGGGCAAGATGGAAGTTGTTCCAAGTCTAAAGGGAAAGAAAATCTTTAAATAATACTCTCTATTTATTTTGTTATGAAAGCTTTGGTGATATTTTTAATTTTACTTATTGTTAGTATGCCTATTTCTTATGCCAAGGTTTTTGATGTTCCCGAAGTTAAAGATGATCCTGAACCTTTAAGAGAAGATTCAAATGTTAAGAAGTTTATTTATGCTGGGAGCAAGGTTATTGATTCTATTGAAGATTCTGAGATTAAATATTATCATCAAGGAAGGATGAGCAATAGATTAATTACTGATATTAATGGAAACAAAGAGAATGAATTCAAATCTCTTCCATTTGGACAAAAAATAGAAAATTCTGGAGTTGATTATCCGTTTACAGGGAAGGAAGAGGATGAAAGTTCTTTGTATTATTTTGGGGCGAGGTATTATGATGATAATTTAGGAAGGTTTAGTGGTGTGGACCCAATTGCTGGGGAGCATTCGTATGCTTATGTTCTTAATAATCCTATGAATTTAGTTGACCCAACTGGAATGGAAAGTTGGACAATGGATTCTAGCAATGTATTTGGTGCCCCAGGTTGGGTAAGTGAATCTGTTCCCGATGAGGTGTTTACATCCATGCAATGGGAGGTAGGACAGCAAGATTCGAGTGTAAATTTCTATAAGTTTGGGTCTGGTTGGGGAATGACCAATTCTGCAGGATCCTGGGCAGATTATGGGAACGGAGAATTAATTAAGTATAGTGCTATGGGGATAGGCGTTTTATCAGATATGGATTTACGGAGGATGGCTGGAGAAGTAGGATATTTAGAGGAATTGATACATCAGGCTCCAGCAATTGCAGTTTCTTTAGTCTTTAGCTATTTTATGCTTGCTGGAAGGGGAGGGCCAAGCTATGGTAAGGTGCCGGCGGAATCTGTTCGTTATAATAACCGGGCAGCATATAATACAGTATTAAATGGAGAGAGGCCTGTTGCACTTCTTGAAGAGGGAGGAATTACCTATGCCCCAAAAGCTGAAGTTCGGGAAATGGTATTAAAATTGGCAACAGAAAGGGGTGCGATAGGAGGATATACTAAAGGGTGGTGGTTTGCTGTTAATGAGCAAGGCGTTAGGAATGGGATTCCTAATCAGTTTTTTGTTGTTTATGGTAAGGGGGCACGCGCGGAAACTTTGGCTAGTGAGTTGGTTGAACTTTATTCTGGAGATATTCCAATACGCCAAGGTTTTTTACCCGGGTTTAATCATGCACGTGTAGGTCAGATATTGAATTATCCAGATGATGAAATTGCTAGTTTTTTAAGTTCAAATAATATAATTGGACAGTAAAATATAATTTTTTAGAAATCTTTAAATAATACTTTCTATTTATTTTGTTATGAAAAAGATTTGGTGGATTGTAATTGTTGTCTTCTTGGTATTGATATTAGGGGGGGCAATATTTTATTTTACACAAATAAATAATATATTTGCTAAGAAGGAATTATTAGAAAAACCTGAAATTGATTTTGATTTATTGTTAAGTGATCCTACGGCACAAATTATTTATGAAGAGCATGTGGAGTATCTTGCTAATGAAATGGGGTCATATAAATTGCATAAATATGGTGAGGAGGATGCAGTTATTATTTTTGAGATGATTGATATTGATAAGAAAATTGCGTTGATTAAAAATGAGGAGAGTTATGCAACGGAAGATATTCCTTCTAAATATGATTTGGTTGTTAAGAGTGATCAGAGATCTGCAGGAGAGATTATTGAGAGTGAAGATGTGAGTGCGGCGATTGTTGAGTATGTTGAAGCAGGTAAAATTGAAGTAGAAGTTATTTCTGATGAAACGACTTTGGCCATGAAAGGGTTTTTGGCAGTGTATGAAGAGATAATGGGTTAGAAAGTTTTATAAAGAATTTTTCTGAGAAGTATACTAGAGGTGTTATGTTCCGAAAAATAGTTTTTTTGGCTATGATTATTGTACTTAGTTTTAGTGTTAGTGCTAATCTGAATTTAACAAAACATGTTTATGGGTCTGGACAAGCGTTTCAGGGGTTTCTATCTTTTGATGAAGAGAGTGTTGATCTTGATAAGGAGATAAAAGCGGATGTTACTCAGTGTGGTAGTTATGATCGTAGGGAAATTACTTTGTATGATTTTTTGGTTAATGCAAGTTTGTATAGTGGCGGGATGTATGAATATGAGCGAGTTGGAGGTGGAGTGACTTCTTTGGATATTCATTTTGATGAGAATGAAAAAGATTATGGATTGTGGTTAACTTCTGAAAATGGGATTAGCAGTTTTAATTTTACTTTGACTGGGGATGCAAATCCTTTGATTGATATTGGGATGGATGGATATGATTGGAGATTTTTTGGAACCTTCCAGATGTGGGGGGGAGTCATGTATAGTGATGATTTTGATGAGGGTTATACACAGTATGTTGGGGATTATGATACAACTGGGTATAGTGTGAATCCTAGATACGGGAGTGCCTGTTCTGAATTTAGTATAGAACCTTATGAGTTGCAGGATGAGTTATTTGTTAGGGTTAATGGAGTTGTTAAGAGAATTGGCGAGGGTGGCGAGTTTAAGGCAGAGATTGGAAATAAGCAGTGTGTTTTTGAACAGGAGATTGGTTATGATTGGACACATGTTAGTTGTAATATTAGTATGAGTATTCCTACGGATGAAGAAATAATTGAGAAGAGGGCCTGTGTTAAGACTGCACAAGCTGTTTTTAGAGTTCCTGCGGTTGCAGAAGACCCCGAATATTATTTTATTACTTTGAACCCTGCAGTGTATGGGGGAGAGAGTAGTGGAGAGGAATTTAGTAGTTCTGCTTTGGAGGATGCGGTTGAAGATTTTTTGGATATTAATTGTGATGGGTGGTGTGTAGTTCCAATTAGAATTTATGGGGAGTCTGATTCTGATTTGACTATTGAACCAGAAATCATTTTTAATAATGGGGGTTCTACGAGTAGTATCTATGAAATTGATGAGGAGATTATAGAATATAATCTTAGTGGAAAATTATTGAATTTAGTTTATTTTGATGATTTGGTAACTCCTTCGGCTACAGGGGAAGCCTGCTTTTTAGAGGTTGAATTTTTGGGAGATGATTATACTGATCATTTTAATGTTACTTCTGGGCCAGTTGCGAAGATAGAGATTAGTTCTGAGTATACAGCGAAGGATGTTCTGATTACTTTTGATGGAACTTCTTCAACAGGAGGAATTGTTTCTTATTCTTGGGATCTTGGAGATGGGGTAAATAGTTCTGGGAATACAGTAAGTCATAGCTATTCTGATGAAGGAGATTATACTATTATTTTAACTGTTCGGGATGCAAATGGAGTTTTGGATACAGATAGATTAATTATTAGTGTTGTTGATATGGAAGAGGTTTTAGATAATGAATTTAGTAGTATTTCTAGTAAGGTTAGTAGTGCGAAAACTAGATTTAGTGGATATTCTGGAATTTTGAAAGAGTTTTCAGATGGCATGGGATTTGGAAGTTTGATTGAAACAAGTTCTAGTGAATTTGATAATCTCAAGGGAGAGTTTGAACTTTTAAAAAATTCTAGTAGTAATTCTACTAGTGTTAGATATGTTGAAATTTTCAGTAGCCTAATGGTTATCAAAGGGAGTTTGCCGGAGGAATTAATTATGGTTAATAGTAGTACTTATGTTAATTATAGGCCCGCTAGTCAGTATGATTTACCTAGCTTTAGTAAGATTATGGGGATTAGTATGAATAGCTTGGAAGATTTTAGGAGCGAGGTTTATAGGTATAATCATGAGACGGTTGAAGCTAGCTATGGTTATTATGATATTTATGTTGATTATTTGAATGGGAATGAGAATTATGTTTTTGTTAGTAAGAGTTTTAATTCAAGCGGGGGAGATTTAGTTGAATCTGTAATTGGACCCAGGCTTTTTAGTAGTGGATGTAATTATGAGAATTCTAGTAGTGTAATTTTATGTTCAAATATTGGGAATCGGTTTAGTTTAAAATATGCTGTTGCCTCAACTAGTTTGGCTTTGAGGTCTAGTTTTATTATTCCTTTGAATGCTTATGCTGATGTAGAGATTATTTACCAATATGATTGTTCTGAGGGGGATTGCGATTATAGTTATTGTGGGGATAAAAAATGTTTTTCTGATTCTGTGTTGGGTGTCGATGAAGGGGATTCTGATAATTCAAATTATTGTCCAGAAGATTGTGGCAAGAATATACCTTGGTTGTGGTATATTGGTTTGGCGGTATTTTTGTTGATTGGAGTATTTTGGATTAATTTTTATAGGGGTCCTGGTAATTTCTTTGACATTACAAATGGGATTAGTTATACATTATTCAAGAAAAGGTTGTTTATGATTGAGAAGGATAGAGTTATATTGAGAGGTTATGTTGTTCGTGCGATTAGGGAGGGGTTTAATGAAGGCGAGATAAGGAAGGCCCTAGAGAAGAAGGGATGGAGAAAGAAACAATTAAATTTTATTTTTGAGGATATAAAAAAGATGCAAGGCCAGTATAATAATCCCGCTGGTAATAGGATATCAAAAGGTTTTTAAATAAAGTTTTTTCTCTTTTTGTTTAAGCGCTGATGGTGTAATGGTTAGCATTTGAGCCTTCCAAGCTTACGATCCGGGTTCGAGTCCCGGTCGGCGCATAGAAATTTTTTTGAGTAGAAAGATTTATAAATGATGTTACTACTCTTTAATTACATGGGTGGGTGGAGATTCATAAAGGATGGAGTAAATCTTGCTAGTATAGTTCTTTTATTAACAAATTGCTCTGGTCCGATTAAACCCTTGGATGATGAGGTAATCGAAAATACAAGGCCAAAAACGTTTATTACTTCTGGTCCAAATGGGGTTGTAAATTCTCCTAATGTGGTTTTCCATTATCATGGTACCGATGAGGAAGATGGAGAAATATATAAATTTAGGATAGTTTTGAATCGGGAATTAGAAGGGGGAGATACGTTGGAACTTTATAGGACCGAGAGCTTGGAAGATAATATGACTTTTACATTGCCTGAAGGGGATTATTTATTTAGAGCTAGCTCGATTGATTCTGCTGGGGCAGTGGATAATACTCCTGCTGCAAGGTATTTTAGTATTGATTTATAATATTAATTAATTTTTTATATAGTCAGTTTTTTGTGAAATTCTATGAAGAGATATTTAATGCCGATTACTTTTTTACTTTCATTAACTTTTTTTGGATTTTCTTTTGGGAAAGAGCCTTTAGATTTTAGACAGGAAGTTTAGAAGGTTTAGGGAAATCTTTAACAATAGAAGTAATAAATATGAAAGGAAAAATCTCGGGGAGAAATATAAGGAATCTTATGATGAATGCGAAGAGAAAATTGAGGAAAATTTTAGAAAGTTTTAAATAGTTCTTTTTGATTTTTTTATTTATGAATAATAGGGGGATTAATCCATTAATTGTTACGAGTATTTTGGTTGGTCTAACTATTGTGATTGGTGTTACTATCTTTGGTTTTGGTACAAGGATACAGCAAGATGCAATTGATGCAAATACATATGACCTTCAGGATTTAGGTTTGGTAAAATTTAGTGCGCATTATCAGGATGCTTTTTGTGAACCTGATCCTGGAGATCATTGCTATAGAATTTTTATAAAAAATAATGAAGATTTTCTAATGAATTTTGTTGTTGTTACAAATTCTCCAAAAGGATCCCATATTAGCGGTCCAGGAGGAATTTCGTTGGGGCCTTATGAACAGAAAGTTTTTAATATAACCTACCCTAACATTTTAGGTAATGATAGTTTATACGCGGAGGTGGACCCAGTTGTTCAATAAGAAAATTACTAGCTTGGTTTGTGGAATATTATTTATATTTTTATTATCAAATTTTGCTTTAGCAGATACTTCGACTGCTTCACCAGAGGTGTCTAATTTTCAGGTGATTAATACTAATACCAATCCCGCCTATAAGGGAGATATGGGATTAAGTTTACCTTTGTTTACTATTCCGGGTAGAGGTGGAATGGGGTTTCCGATTACTTTATCTTATCAAGCCGGGATAAAAACACATCAAGAGGCAAGCCAGGTTGGACTTGGTTGGAGTTTGGGGGCAGGCACTATTATGCGGGGGGTTAATAATTTTGTTGATGATTCCGAATATCAGGGAGTTAGCCAGAAATCTATTGCATCTTATGGGTGTGTAGATACTAATCCTAATTCAGGTACTTATGGTTGGAATGATGTTTGTATGTCTCCTGAACAAGCTGCAGGCGGATGTGGTGTTGGGGTCCTTACTGCTTGTCTCGGTGGATGCTCTGCTGCCCAACTTGGAGGATGTATAAGTCCTGAAATAAATGGGGGGAAGACTGTGGGGTGTGTTCAAACTGATGGAGATGGAGATTTAGATCAGACTGATGATGAGGTCTTATCTTGTAAAGAACCTGATGCTGCCGCATGTTCTGCCGGATCTAAAAGAGAGTGTGTCGGGTCATGTCATGAAGGAGTAAAGGGAGGGTGTACTACAAATTCATTAAGAGGAATTGAAGCAAAAGGAAGTTTATACGCAAAATTGACCAGATCTGAAGATCAAGAAGGCGGGGCCCAAGATAGGTGGTTTATGAATTCTCCAGCGGGCGCATCGGAGATGATGTTTGATGATTTCGGTAATTTTGTTCCTCTATCTTATTCAAAGAATCAAATAAACTATGTTACAAATTCTGATAATTCTGTAGAGTCTTTTTCGATTAGGGGCATGGATGGATCTATATATGAATTTAGTGAAGCTGGGAAATCTAGAACGGAAGGAATCTCTTGGACTGGGATGGAAATTGAGGATACACAATATACCTTCACAAATGAGGAAATTGCTGCCCTTGAACCAACTGATAGTTCCTTATGTGGTGATCGTGGGTGTGCTAGCGAATATACCTCTGGCCATAGTTATGATTATTATTTTAATGGGCAGGCGCCTGGTACGTGTAGTGCAGGAGATCACAATTGTGCATGCCAAAATGCATGGATTTGTCCTTATTCTTATTATGACTCTAGCGAGGATTATCTCCCTTGTGGGGATTCCTATACTCAAAAATTAAGGAGTGAATATAGTGGAAATGATCTTCCAGATTCTATTTCCGAGGGAGGATATTGTGAGAATGATCCTGATTGTTATTCAAAAAGTAGTTATCAGGTAAGAGTATTTAGATGCAAGGATTGTTCTTCTGCTCCTGCCGGGTTGGGAGGAATTGATTTTATTGCTACTGGTTCCGAGGGATGTTCTTCTCCTGCACAGTTTGGGATGAGTGGTCAGCATGGAGATATAGCAATGTTAACTCCCTTTAAAAATGAACAATATTCGCAGGAGATCATAGATGTATGGTATTTAACAGAAATCAAAAGTCATGATTGGTCTGATAACGGTTTGGTTGGATTAAGTGATGATGATTACGGGTCGTGGGTTAAGATAGATTATATGGATTATGGAGAGGATATTGATGAGACTCCAGAATATTATGCTCAAGTAGTCAAAGAGACGGGGTTGACAGATGCAAATGATTGGTTTGATTACGATGTGGATATTCAAATTGGTGGAGCAAACGATGGAAATACTTTCACTTTCTTGGAAACAAGTGCTGGATTAAGGGAAAATGTAAAGGCAGTTACAAGGGCGCAGCGTAAATCTGAGAGAGATTTACATCATATTGAATATATTGAAACCCCTACTAGTAAGGCAGATTTTGTTTATTCTGTTCAACCAGGAGATGAGGTTCAACAATTAGATGAGATAACTTTGAAATTTAAATCGGATGTAGATGAAGAGTTGATTACATATAATTTTGAGTATGCCGCTGATAACTCTGGGCAGCAGTTGAAGGATCCAACTGGACAGGGAAGTGGATTTGGGGAGAGGACGTTACTAGGGGTTCGGAAAGAAGGGCATGATGGTTCTTTGGAGCCTAGCACACAGTTTAGATATTATGAGTGTAATCCTCGCTTTGATTCTAAATTATATGATGATAAGGGAATTTATAGGGAATATACTGATCCGTGGGGGTTGTATACTCAAATTAAGGATGGAGATGTTTATGTAGTTGATGATATGGTGGATGGTTGCGGGGCCAATGCTTGGTCTTTATCCGGTGTTAAATATCCTACTGGTGGATGGGTCCGATATTTTTATGAGCCCAATAGTTATAGGTTTGTTCCCAATTCTGCAAGTTTAAATGAAGATTGGATTGATTATGGTGCAGGCACTCCAAAGCTGGGTGGGGGAGTTAGGATTAAAAAAGTTTCATTAGATGATGGTATAAATCAATCAAATACATCTTACAGCTATGGGGCAGGGGTTGCTACACGAGGCCCTAGTGAGACTTATAATTATGCTTCACAGGAGAGATCTTATGTATTTCCTTGGGATTATCCTGGGGCAGGTAGTGATGTATATATAGCGTATAGCAATATAACTACTATGGCTCTTGAAGATGGGTCATATGGAAAGGTTGTTTATGATTTTAAGGATCCTTATGAGGTAAAGGATGATAATTGGGCAAGATGTGCTGCGCACGATGTTAATGTAAATCCTTATACTGGAAATGTGCCTTGTAAGAGTGGGTATTTAACGAGCAACAATTGGAAGAGGAATTATGTCGAGGATACTACATATTATGATGCATCTAATAATCCAATAAGAACAACAGTGAATACAGTTGATACAACTGATGAAAGGAAAGTTTGGACTATGACTAATAATTATATAGATCCTGTTTCTGGAGTTAGTGTGATTTCAACGAATAATCCTTTGGTTATATATTATCGGAAGTCCACTTTTGTGAAGCCTTTGTCTGTTACCGATACGATGGATGGAGTTACAACAACAACAACAAATACGTATCATGATGACCCTTCTACAGGGAATGGGCTGATAAGGAGTGTTGAAGTTAATGGGCCGAATGGAAATTTAAAGGCTGAGACCTATTATGCGTATGAATCTCACCAGCCGGGGATGGCTATTAAAAATATGATTAGCCAAGTTTATAAAACTGAAGCAAAAAATACTTCGAATCCTTCAATTGTTAAGACGCAGGAGATTGTCGAGTGGGATAGTTTTGGAGGAGATTGGTATCCAAGTGCGACTAAATCTGGTGTTGCAGGAGAACAAATAATTACTTCGACAGTGCTCAATTATGATCAATGGGGGAATGTTTTGCAGGTCCAAGATGCAGTAGGGAATATAAATAATATATATTATGGTAATGAGGGAATGTGTGATAATGTAGGTTCGGATTTAAAGCATGCTTTTTTAACTTGCGCTGAGAGTGTGATTCCCGGCGAGTCAAATCACCAAATTAAATCCTATTATGATGCCAAAGGAAGGGTAGATTATATTTCAGATGTAAATAATGAGAAATCATACTATAATTATGATGGGCTATCTAGATTAGAATCTTTGGAAAGGCCGGTGGATGAGACCGGGGTTCCAGGAATTGTTTATCACTATAGGTATGCAGAAGATAATGGTGGGATAAGTAATACTAACTTAAATGAGGTAGAGGTTATACAAAGGATTGGGGCTGCAGGGAGGGATTCTTCTTCTGCAGAATATTTTACTTCCATAAATGCGGTTGATGGTGTGGGCAAGGGTAAACAGAGCCAAGTAGTTTTTGATGACACTTATTCTATTGTTCAGAATACAGAATTTAATGAGATTTTTAAGATAGATTCGAAGACTAAACCAATTATGGTTGAGAGTAATCGAGGGAAAATATTAAAGGAAATGAATCCATTGGAGAGATTTTTCTTTAAGTTGGGATGGACGGATGAACCGGATGGATGGAATCATAATTATATTTATGATTTGCCTGGAAGGAGTGAAGATCCTATTATTAAATCGGAAATAGACTATGATTTTGATTCTTTAGCTAGGGCAGATAAGGTTTATCCACTTGGAAGGGAACAAGATACATTGTATATAGATACAAATTATGGAAACGATGGGGCAGGAAGTCGTACAGTTGAGGTAATAGATGAAGAAAATAAGAAAGTAAAATCATATTCAGATGTTATGGGCAATTTGGTTAAAGTCGTTTATGATGAAGGGGGGAGCGATGAGAGGGAAACAACATATGAGTATGATATCTTGGGCCAAGTGATTGAGGTTAGAGATGAAGGAATAAACACAGTGAATGAATATGATACCCTTGGGAGAATTGAGGAAACTTGTAATCCTGATAGTGGGTGTACATCTTTTACTTATTACGATAATGGGAATATATTTACTAAATCTGATGCGAATGGAAGGATTATTAAATTTTTTTATGATAGTTTGAATAGGATAGATTATGTCGAAGTTGATAGTGGAAGTGGACAGTTTGTTGTTAGATCGAATAATACTTATGACACTGGTTGTATTTCTTCTTCATACCAAAAGGGAAAATTGTGTAAGATTGAAAGATTTAATGTAGGGGGACTATTAGAATCTTCAATACGATATGCTTATGATGAGGGAGGAAGAGTTCTACAGGTTGAAAATAATGATCATCTGGTAGGCGATACGGATAACGTTTATTATCTATATGATTTTGCAGACAATATTGGGTGGATTACTTTTGCTGATGATACTGATGTGCAGTATACTTATAATACACTTAATCAGTTGGAGGATATAACAATTTGGAGTTGGACAGGGGAAGATACCTTGGAGGGTGATGCCCATTATGAATATAAGGAAACTGGAGTACTTGGAAACATAACTTTTGGGAACAATGTAAGAACCGATTATGAGTATACTGATAGGGATTGGGTAGAAAGTATTGTTGTAGGAGAGGACCTATTTAGTGAATCTTATAACTACTATGATTCTGGGAACTTGATGACTATTAATGATAACCTCCATGGCGAGGGGGCAAAATTTAATTATGATAATTTGTATCGATTGAAGGAGATTTATAATATTGGAACAGTTCCAGGGATTCCAAGTGAATATTATGATGATTTAGGAATTAGTTATACGTATGATAATAAGGGGAATAGGCAAACTAGGGACGTTCATGGCGACCCATATAATGGCATTGTATGGGGGGAGACATATAATTATGATGATCCCGAGGTGTCAGGGGAAGATAATAGGTTGATGGAAACTACTGAGGATGGGTGTGATTATGATTATGACAGTGTTGGAAATGTGGTTAAAGAAGAATGTGGTTCCAGGATAAAAACTTTTAGGTATGATCATAATAATTTACTTACGCGGGCAGTCCTATATAGTGGGAGGACGATGAAATTTAGATATGATCCTCTTGGTAGGAGAATTTGGAAAGAGATCATGTTCCCGAATGGGGCGTATAGCCGGACTTTCTACAGATATGGCTTAGGAAATAATCCTTTGTTTGAGTATAAGGAGGAGTATACTCCGGACATAAGTTCATGTTTCTTAGCAGGAACTAAAGTATTAATGGCAAATAATACAGAGAAGAATATTGAGGATGTAAAAGTAGGAGAGTATGTAATAGGTAGAGATGGAAAGGCAGAAGTATATGAATTGGAATCTCCAATAAGAGAAGATTATTATATAGTATCTTTTGAAGATGGAAATGAACTAAGAGTTACAAATGAACATCCAATATATGCTAGAAATAATAAAGATGAAGGATGGTCATCTATAATCCCGGAAGCAACTTGGGATGATGCTAAAATGGATGTAAGTAGATTGACGGAAGAGAGTGAAGTATTGATGATTGATGGGTGGATGGGGATCAAAGAGATTAAACATGTTAAGGAAATAATTCAAACGTATAACCTGAAATCTGTTGAAGGAAGCACTTTCTATGCAGGTGGTGTTCTGGTGCATAATAAGAATATCCCTGTGCGTATGATGCTGGATGAACCCTTGGATTGTCCGCCAAATTGTTAAGTATTATATTTTAGTAAACGAGAGAGGGCAGATTGAAAAGAAGTGGTAGATTTGGATTGTTTATTTTTTTAGTGTTTTTTTTAGTTTTGGCTTTTTCAAGCTTGGGGTTGGCTAATGTAATGATTCGGCAGGGCCCTGGAGGGTATATTCAGGCCTGTGATCAAGTTACATGTGAGAGCTCTACTGTTATTTGTGATCAGATTAAGGTGTGTGAGAGTGACCCTTTTATTGATTGTATTGATGACCCCTATGTTTGCCCTGAGGGGCCGGAGGAGTGTAGAATCCCCCTGAATTCCATAGCCTTTAGCTCGGGAACGAATGTGGCTTCCTTTTTTTGTGAAGAGAATGGGGGTAAGGTGATACAGTTTTTTGATGGTGAGAATCATTATTGGACAGATACGATTAATTTAGGGTATGCTAGTTTTGAAGGTATTTCTTCTGGAACGGGGATTTCTATAATCGGAGTTTCTTCTGCAGGAGTTCATAGTGCATATGTGTATGATGTTGAAAGGGCAGGAGTTTTTCCTATGGATAATTTGGGTGCAGGTGCAAGTATTACTGGGGTGAGTGCAGGGCATAAGGTTGGTGTGGTTGGTACTAATAATGGAGTCTATTTTTATGATGCGTTTAATAAAAATCTTGGGGAAGATGGTTGGAATTTAAATGGGGGATATGTTCAAGGGTTGGATGCCTATGGTGTTGGTGCCGGGGAGAATGTAGCTTATGCACTCTCTAATGAGAGAGTTTATATTTTTAAGGCACCCCTTAGGAATTATGTTTCGTATGATCATGATCTTTCTGGAATGTTTAGAGGCATTAGTGTTGATCATGATACTCTTCTTTTTGGGATAGGAAATATTTATTCGGTCATGAGTTGTGATGCGGATTGTTTGTGTGAACCGGATAGTGTTGGGGAGATAAGCCCTATGCTCTATGGGGGAGAGGGTAGTTTTGGGGGATTGGGTGCAGGAAATGGGTATGCAATGGTCGCTTTTGATGATATTGTGTGGGTTTATGATGAGGCAGGATTTGAACCGGGTGTGAGATGGAGTTCTGTGGAAGTCCATAATGGGTTTTCTTTTTTGGATATGTCTGTTGGGAGCGAGATTGGTGGAGCAATATATCAAAGTGATGCACCTCTTAATCCAGATAAGGTTATTGTTTATGATACTAAACAATCAAGTTATATGGAGAGATTAAGAACAATGTTTGTTCCGCAAACAAGTAGTGATTATGATGAATACTTTGTTGATTTTGGGTCTGGATCTGATAAATATATTGTTGCCGGGGATGATAAATTGGCTTTCATTACTGAGGGAATAACAGCAGGCCAGTGTGGTGATAGTATTGCTTGTGGCTACTCTGATACGGTTAATTACGATTGCTCGTGTAGGGGAGATTGTATTTATGGTGGGCCCTGTTGTTCTAATTATGATACTGTTTGCTATTCAAATAGGGTAGATGCAGAAGTTAATGTGGCTGCAGGAGGAGGTGTCCTCCAAGGACATGATCCAATAGAAGATTTAGGGAGCGATTGCTCTGAGTTGGGGGGAGTAAATGATTATGTTTATAGGGTGAGTATTCCTACTTCTGATACATGGGAAATAGATACTTGTGGCTCTGATTTTGATGCACGACTTATGTTGAGTGATGATGGTCCTTGTGATGAGAGCCATGGATCGTTGGATATATCTGTTGAAGAATGTAGCGGGAATGGGCAAGTATTGAGTGGCTATTTAGAGGCGGGCACATATTTCTTGACTGTTTATGCTCCTGATGAATATTCTACTGGAGATTATGATATTGAGTTTGATATCCCGACTCCCCTTTGTGTGGTTGAGCAAACCCAGATTCAGTTTTGGCCCGATATGAATCCATATACAACTGGCTATGATGTAATTTGGATTGATAATGATGGTGGAGGGACACTCCAGGTTCATGCTTCGGAGAGCTGTAGTGATTTTTCGATTACTTTCCCGGATGTTTCTATTCCTGCAGGGGAATCTGGCTCTATTGGGATAGATTATGGGTTTGAAACAGTGGGGAACAAGGCCTGTACTATTTATCTTGATGGGGGGTGTGATAATGTTCAGATAACAGGGAATGTGGTGTGTCCTTATGCCTGTATTACTGATTGTAATGGAAAATGTACAAATCAAAATTGGAAGGGAGATTACACGTGCGATGATGGTCCTTGGGATGCTTCAGATTATTCAGATCTCGGTTGTGGGGCAGGGGACTGGTATGGCCATGCAGCCATCCCTGATTTTATGTGTTCTGCCCATGCTTGGGATAATGGGGATTGCGATAATAATTGTGGGGATGAAGTAGCTTGTGATGGGGCTGGATGCGATCAATATTGTACAGACTATATCAATTGGAATTGTCTTCATGGTGCCTGTACTTCGTGCGGGATTAATTGTGGCAGAGGGGGAGATGAAGATGATGGAGGAGAAAAAGTTATTTTGGGCGGTTCACGTTTAGAGAGTTTTTCTGGAGATAATTTATTAACTGGAAATTATGTTTATTCGGGGGATGGAGGAGTTAAGTTTTCAAATCAAAAAAATAATGAATTTGATTTTTTGAGTAAGGTTTCTAATTTCTTGGGAGATGTTTTTTCTTCTAAAACTGTTTTAGAGGCAAAGGAATTGAATAACAAGGCAATTATTAGTAAATCTCCTGGAAAAAGGGTGGTAGATATAGGGGAAGTTTCTAGCTCTGAAGAGAGAGAGGATTTTGGAGGAGATGATGATGGTGAAGGGGGAGATAGGACTAATGATAGGTATTATCATGGATTGACAGCTGGAGAGGTTACAGGTTTTTTCAATAAAGTGTCTAATCCTGTCCCTGTAGATTATGTGCCAATAAATGGCTGGATTTCTTGTTGGGAGCAAGGGGCAGGAATAGATTCGCAAGCGGTTTTTGCTACTATAAGCCCGGATTATATTGAGAATGCTTATTATGATGGGGTGTTTTGGACTTCGGATAACCCTACTTATACTACAATTAGTAATTGTGAGGGATATTCTTGTTGCTCATTCCAAGATGAGAATAACCAAATAGTTTCTATTGATCCTATTATTTCTAATCTAGGGGTAAGCCCAAGGACTATTTATTCATATGATTCCAGCAGGGAGATAAGTTTGTCTGCAGATGTTAGTGAGGGAGAAGATATTGATCAAATGTGTGGAGATCAAATTGTTGAGAAGTATTGGATGATTCCTGATCCTAATAATCCTCCACAGGGTACCCCCGGAGAGGATTGTGGATATAGGTATGTGTGCCTCGAGGGGGAGGATGTGAGTTTTAGAACTTCTGATGCAAATCTTAATCTTAATGACCTTCCCATTGGAACATATACAATTACGTTTGTTGCAAAAGACTATAGGGGAGAATCCTCCAAAGACTTTGAGAATTTTAATGTTCAACCTGAACCGACCCCTCCTGATGCTTATGTAGATACTATAGAACCTAACCAGGTTTTTATTGGTGATGATGTTTTTATTAGTGGATTTGGTATTGATGGAGATGGTTATGACATAGAAGAATATTATTGGTATTTAGATGGCCTTTCAATGGAAGGCGGATGTTATGAATCTGAGGGCTCTTTTACTTCTTGTGAAGATTGTACCGGCGTAGGGGGAGGCTGTTGTATGCAGGAGCAATGTTGTGAGAGTGTTGGATGTTATTGGGAAGACATGGGAAGTTCTTTTTTATATAATACCTGGAGATTGAATCGTGGGGTTCATAGAATTGGATTAGAGGTTGAAGCTTCAGATGGAGAGGTTTCTGAGAGGGAATTTCAGGATTTTGAGGTATTTAATATCCCTGTCAATAGTGCCGCATGGAGAAAGATAGATACGGGAACTGTCGTCAATTTTAATTCTCTTGATTTTGAGGGAGATGTAGGTTATGCGGTGGGTGAAGAGAACTTATTCTTGAAAACTATAGATGGTGGAGCAAGTTGGGAGGTGTCTTCTAGTAGGACAAAAAACCCTGCCTTTAGCCAGTGGACAGATTCTGAATGTGAGGATTCATTAGATTATTATACTTGTGAATTGGAGAATTGGGAGAGAACAAGTAGGGCCATTTCTATAAGGTATGAGGGAATGCTTGATGAAGTACTTGTTACGAATATAGATGGAGATCATTTTGATTATGAAATTAATGAATCTGAAGAGTATATTGTCCAACGAGCTATGACTGTTCCCGGAGAGTCATATACTATTTCTGGGGAGGCTAAAAGTGAAGGCGAGGGGATAAGCGAGTGGTGTTCTTCAGGAGAGGATTGGTGTTGGGAGTGTCCTGTTTGTAATCCAGGAGATCAGGAGTGTTGTAATGGTCCCGAGGGACAAGGGGCTTATTGTTGGTGGAATGTTATTGATAATAATGTTGCCCCTTGGAAGATAGAGGCGGCAGGACTTTATTTTAGTGAGAGTAGGTCTGGCCATGAGGATACTTGGCAGGATTTTGAATTTTCTTTTGTTGCCGATTCTTATTATACTGATATACGATTATATCCTGATTCATATTACGCGCATTGTGTGGGAACTAGTCAACTTTTCAATTATTACGATAATATTTATCTATTTTCTGGTTCAGATGCACATTTAATTCCGGGGGATTATTCATATCGAGGAATCTCTTTTGAAACTGGGTCCAAGGGTTGGACTGTTAATAATAAGTTATATTTGACGGGGGATGGAGGGGTTAATTGGGAAGAAAAAACGGATAATGGAATATTCCCATTTGTTGATGTGGAGGCCCTTGAAGATGGGGGAACTTCCAAAGTATTGTTTGCTACACATGATTATCCAATTGCAGGACAGCCTTCTGTTACTGTGGCACAATCTTCTAATGATGGAGACAGTTTTTATTCACAGGGACATTTCGGAGGGGTTACTGATTTAGATTGTGAGGATGATAGTGGCTGTTTTGTTGTAAGTGATGATGGCAAGGTTTGGGAAGCTGAAGATATTTCAGGAAATGTGTGGGATTGGGAAATGAGCCATATATCTAGCAATCAGTTATATGGTGCAGATTATTCTTCCAGTGGCGAGGCGTGGGCAGTTGGTGAGAGCGGAACCATGAAGCATATTTTAAGTAGTGGGGCCTGGCAGAATAAGGATAGTGGTACATGGAAGGCCCTCTATGGGGTAGATTTTTGTGACGTCAATCCTTTGATTGGGTATGCGGTTGGAGAGAATGATATTATTATATCTACTAGGGATGGAGGAAATAGTTGGGAATTAGATTATATTGAATTGAACTCAGATGGAGATAAACTTCGTGATGTTGAGATAGTTTCTTGCGAGGGGAATCCTCCAGTGATTATTGCATATGCGGTAGGAGAATCTGGTAGTTTATATGAAACGAGACAGAATAATCCACCGATTGTTTCTTCAATAAATCCTGTTTCTGGAGTAGATTTAGATTCTAATCATCCAATTACGGAACATTTTGCTCAAAAGGGTTCTGGAATTCCGATAGTTTTGGAAGTAGATGTTAATGATGATTCTACGCCATTGGGGGAACTTAATTATTATTGGGAGGTTTTGGATGATGGAAATTGGGATAGTATCCCGGGTGCAGATGAATTTTTTAATGTTCTTCCTCGAGATGTTGAGGATGAGGAAATTACTTCTGGTGGAGTAAAGACTATCAGAGTTACTGTTGCTGATGAATATGGTGCCGAAGGATATCTTCCTTCGGAAGAGTATTTTAAGATAAGAATTAAACCTAGTGAACCTATCCCGCCAAGGGTAAACTTAGATGAGATTTTTATTGTAAATAGAGATGGGAGTGAGGTCGAATATGATGGTTATATGACTGGGTGTCAGGATTTGAGGATGAAAGTAACGGCTTGTGATAGCGATGAGGCAGATGATTGTTCTCAATTGTATGAGGGCCAGGAAAGTGATGATGGATATATTGATTTTATTAATTCCCATTGGTTTATTAATGAAAATCCTTATGAGGATTGGTGGGGATATGATGTGATTTTTTCTGGGAAAGAATTAACTGAAGAGTTCTTTATGGAGCCTTCTGTTAATAAGGAAATTGGATTTAGTGCTCTTGATGATGATGGGTTAGATGCACAGGATGCAAAAACCATCCAACTAAATAACGTAGATAGACTTCCTTATCATGCTCAGTGTCAGGAGACTTGTTGTCCTGAGGATTCCTTAGGAGGGTGTGCAGGAAATAGTGGAATATTTAATGGAGATCATACTGCAGATTGGAACCCAACTACTAATCGGTGCTGTGGAGATGATTTTGGAGAATATTATTTGGGGGAGGGAGATGTTTACAAATGTTGTGATTCTTCAGATTATGAGGTTATAACTGAAGAGGGTTGTTATGATGATGATGATTATTTGCTTGCGTATTATAAGTTTAGTGGAAATGCAGAAGATTCTACTGGAAGTGGACATGATGGAGATATAGATACTGCTACTTATGAATGTAGTGTTGATTGGTATGGTGCAGATTTCTATGGGGATGATGATTCTAAGTATATTGCTGTTGATTCCAATTTATTGCAGGACTATTATACTGGATTTACTATCTCTGGTTGGTTGAAACCTGCTTCAACTAATGTGGGAGAAAATGGTAGGTATTTTCTGTATAAGGGAAACACCGTAGCGCCGTATAGGGGATTTTTACTTCAACTTTGGGGAGATGGAAGATTACATGCATATCATTCTATTGATGGGGCACCATTGCATGAGGGGATTCATATTTCCCTTCCGATGCCCCATAATAATCGGTGGCATCATTTTGCCTACACTTATTCTTATGATGGAGATGATACAAATATTGGTAAATTGTATATAGACGGAGATGCGCAGTATATTGAGCAAACAAAAATAGGGGCTCCCGATTTTCCTACACTTGATGATCATTTATATATGGGTAGGCTTCATGGGCATCCCGGTTATTATGATGGGCGTATTGATGAACTGAAATTTTATGATGGTGTGTTAACTTCTGAAGTAATCGTACAATTGGCTAATGAATTTAATCCGGATACTAATAATTGTGGGAGCTCATGTTTCTTAGCAGGAACTAAAGTATTAATGGCAAATAATACAGAGAAGAATATTGAGGATGTAAAAGTAGGAGAGTATGTAATAGGTAGAGATGGAAAGGCAGAAGTATATGAATTGGAATCTCCAATAAGAGAAGATTATTATATAGTATCTTTTGAAGATGGAAATGAACTAAGAGTTACAAATGAACATCCAATATATGCTAGAAATAATAAAGATGAAGGATGGTCATCTATAATCCCGGAAGCAACTTGGGATGATGCTAAAATGGATGTAAGTAGATTGACGGAAGAGAGTGAAGTATTGATGATTGATGGGTGGATGGGGATCAAAGAGATTAAACATGTTAAGGAAATAATTCAAACGTATAACCTGAAATCTGTTGAAGGAAGCACTTTCTATGCAGGTGGTGTTCTGGTGCATAATAAGAATATCCCTGTGCGTATGATGCTGGATGAACCCTTGGATTGTCCGCCAAATTGTTAAGTATTATATTTTAGTAAACGAGAGAGGGCAGATTGAAAAGAAGTGGTAGATTTGGATTGTTTATTTTTTTAGTGTTTTTTTTAGTTTTGGCTTTTTCAAGCTTGGGGTTGGCTAATGTAATGATTCGGCAGGGCCCTGGAGGGTATATTCAGGCCTGTGATCAAGTTACATGTGAGAGCTCTACTGTTATTTGTGATCAGATTAAGGTGTGTGAGAGTGACCCTTTTATTGATTGTATTGATGACCCCTATGTTTGCCCTGAGGGGCCGGAGGAGTGTAGAATCCCCCTGAATTCCATAGCCTTTAGCTCGGGAACGAATGTGGCTTCCTTTTTTTGTGAAGAGAATGGGGGTAAGGTGATACAGTTTTTTGATGGTGAGAATCATTATTGGACAGATACGATTAATTTAGGGTATGCTAGTTTTGAAGGTATTTCTTCTGGAACGGGGATTTCTATAATCGGAGTTTCTTCTGCAGGAGTTCATAGTGCATATGTGTATGATGTTGAAAGGGCAGGAGTTTTTCCTATGGATAATTTGGGTGCAGGTGCAAGTATTACTGGGGTGAGTGCAGGGCATAAGGTTGGTGTGGTTGGTACTAATAATGGAGTCTATTTTTATGATGCGTTTAATAAAAATCTTGGGGAAGATGGTTGGAATTTAAATGGGGGATATGTTCAAGGGTTGGATGCCTATGGTGTTGGTGCCGGGGAGAATGTAGCTTATGCACTCTCTAATGAGAGAGTTTATATTTTTAAGGCACCCCTTAGGAATTATGTTTCGTATGATCATGATCTTTCTGGAATGTTTAGAGGCATTAGTGTTGATCATGATACTCTTCTTTTTGGGATAGGAAATATTTATTCGGTCATGAGTTGTGATGCGGATTGTTTGTGTGAACCGGATAGTGTTGGGGAGATAAGCTCTATGCTCTATGGGGGAGAGGTTGCCTTCTGGGAATCCTCCTTGTTTCCTAGAAGGAACAAAGATACTTATGATAGGTAATACAGAGAAGAATATTGAGGATGTAAAAGTAGGAGAGTATGTTATGGGAAAAGAAGGAAAATCTAGGGTTCTAGAGTTAGAGAATCCAGATAGTGAGGGGTATTATATCTTAATTCTAGAAGATGGGATAAAATTAAGGGTTACCGATGAGCATCCGATATATGCAAGGAATAATAATAAAGAGGACTGGTCGGCAATTGAGCCAGAGAGAACCCAGTTTGAGACTAGTGATTTGGATGAGATGGATGAAGTTATGACTTTAGATGGATGGGTTTCTATAAAGGGAATTAAATATGTTGATGAATTGGTTCAAACTTATAATCTCCGGGTTGTAGAAGGAAATACATTTTATGCAGATGGTGTTTTAGTGCATAATAAGCAAATTGCTGAATCTTTTCCGGATGATCCATTTGATCCTCTTATGCCCATAGAGATTGTGATTCTTGGAAAAAATGAGACTGGTTTAGAACCTCCTGAAAATAACCAAAGTTTGGGGAATAATTTATTGGTTCAATCGGATAAAGAAGTTAGAAAGGGTATTGCCGGGTTTTGGGAAAGTTTATTAAACCTAGTGTTTAATTAATTTTTAGAAGATGGTTTTTTATCATAATCCAATTAAATATATAGATATTTTTGGACATAGCTTTAGGTTTTGGAATTTAACTTTTTTTCTAGCTATTATTGTAGTGAGCATATTAACTTTTTTATATGTAAGGAAGAAAGGCCTTGATAAGAGGTTTTTTTTACAATTACTATTTCTAATCTCGTTAGGAGTCGTTATTTTTTCATGGTTTATCCCTGGTTATTTGCTTAAGGAAACTCTTTCTTCTTTTTCTGGAATTTTTATTGGTTCTTTGATCGCTATTCTTTATGTGAAATGGAGAAAGAAAAGTTATAGATATTTGGATATTATTGCATTGTTTTTACCCATAGGATTTGCAATTGCACGAGTTGGATGTTTTTTTAATTGGTGTTGTATGGGAATAGAAACGATTTTACCTTGGGGTGTTATTGTGGTTGAAAATCATCTTCCTGTTCATCCCACACAAATTTATTTAATTATTATAAATTTAATACTGTTTGGAGTATTCTTTTATTTTAGAAACCATAAATTTCTTAAAAATAAACCTGGGAATTTGAGCTTAAGTATTTTTGCTTCTTACAGCTTTTTTAGGTTATTTTTGGTTGAGCCATTGAGATACGGAATTGAAGGTTCTACTAGGTCTATTACTTTATCTTTAATTTTTAGTGTAACTTTGTTGGTTTTATATATCCGGAATAGAAATATTTAAATAGTATCTCTTCTTTTTTTTGTTATGGATTCAAAAGATAGGAAGATACTTATTTTTGTTGTTTTTTTAATGATTGTTGCTATTGGATTGGGAATTGTTAATTCTTTTTTTGGGAGTGCTGTTGTTGATATAGAAGAAATTAATCCAGATGATCCTGGGGAGATGGTGGGTGGAGATTCTTGTACAATGGATATAGATTGCCCTGGGTCGCAGGTTTGTTTTCACCCATGTGGTGTTTGTGGAGATTATGGTTGTAATTATGATGCTTGTGAGGGTGGAAATTCAGATGCTTGTTGTGAGGCTGGGTTGACATGTAATGAGTGGAGTTCTTGTGTATGTGCCGGTACCGGGGGATCGTGTTTTGTAGAGGAAACTAAGATATCCATTGTAGATGGTTCTAAGAAGAATATAGAGGATGTGAAAATTGGAGATAAAGTTCTTTCATATAATCTTGAAATAAATAAGATAGAAGAAGATGTTGTGATTGGTTTAAAGAGGATAGTTCATGATGATATGATAATTGTGAAATTTGGAAACTCAGAAAATACCAATACATTTGATCACCCTTATTTTGTTAAGGAAAAAGGGTGGAGTTCGTATAAACCGGATTTGACTATGGAGAGATATGGGAGAGATACTGAAGAATTGAGGGATGTAAAACAACTTGAAACTGGAGATGTTATTTTTATTGTTGATGAAAAAGGGAATTTAGTAGAATCGGATGTAATTAGTATTGATGAAGAAATTGGAATAGTTCATACCTATATCTTTAGTGTTGAAAATAATGGGAACTTTTTTGCAAACGGGGCCTTGGTACATAATAAGGGTCCAATTCCTGCAGAGCAAAATTGCTGCCATGGATGTACCGATGGTTTTGCTGAGCCTTGTACGGTATGTTGGTAAATTTTTTTATGAAAACCTTTATTAATTCTTTATTTTTGTTAGTTATGTGGGCTCGTAGCTCAGCTTGGATAGAGCGCTTCCCTCCTAAGGAAGAGGTCGAGGGTTCGAATCCCTTCGGGCCCGCTTTTTATATTATTATGGAGAAAGAGCAATTCTTTTAAACATAGGTTAGTTTATTTTGTTATGAAAAAGAGATGGATTTTGTTATTGTTCTTAGTAGTTTGTATGCCAATCTCTTATGCTAAAGTTGTTGATATTCCTGGGATTGGTTCTGATGGGGAAGATGATCCTGAACCATTGAGAGATGGGTTAGAAATTAAGAAGTTTATATATGCGGGGAACAATATCATTGCTTCTATTGAAGATAATGAGATTAAATATTATCATAAAGATAGATTAAGTAATAGAATTGTTACTGATTCTAATGGGAATAAAAAGAACGAGTTTAAATCGTTACCTTTTGGTCAGAAAATAGAGAATTCTGGAGTTGATTATCCGTTTACTGGAAAGGAGGAAGATGAATCTTCACTTTATTATTTTGGAGTTAGATATTATGATGATAATTTAGGAAGGTTTGTTTCTGTTGATCCGGTTAAAGATAATCATGCTTATTCTTATGTGTCTAATAATCCTATGAATTATGTTGATCCAACGGGAATGGATGCAGATGATGAAGGAAAATATTCTCCTGGCAGGAATACGCCTTTTCCTTATGGTATGGATCATAGTAAGACGATGGCGCTGGGGTATCAATTAGGGGGAGATGTTATGAAAGAAAGTCTTTATGCGCTTGGAGTCTCTGAAAGATGGTCAAGGATAATTGGAACTACTTTTGGTCTTGGTTTTGGTTATGGTGTGGAACATTGGAATGAAAATTCAAATGAAAAATCCGACCCAGATTCAGATGACACGATATGGGATATGAGATTGGGATTTGTGGGCCTTACTCAATCGGTATTAAGGGAGTTTTCACCAGTAAAGACAGATTTAGTTGTGTATGAGCAGTTTGGAGCTCCTCGTCCAGGGGGCCCAGAGGCAATTTGGGAGAAACTTGGTTTTGTGCCAATACAACAAAAAGCCCAGACAATGTTGATTTTTGGGGAAAGTGGGGCGAGCACACTTAGGCCATATTTAACATATAGTGTGGATAAGCCCGATGCAGAATATGAGGGAGATAGCAGGGTTTCCGGAATTACTAGCTTTTCATTGGGATTTATAGAGCATGGAATCGGAGTAGGGTACAATCTTGGAATTGGAGAAGCAGGGACTCATTCTGCTGGAGTGGGCATGGCATATGAGAGAAATTTTAGGCATGGGAATAGTTTTAGTTTCCCTTTTTCTGTATCTCTGGATGTTCAAAAAGGATTCCAGTCTAGAGGATTTTTTAGTGGATGGGAGGCCCAATTAAGACCTAGTATTGGGGTGCAATATCAGTTTGTTCCTTAAAATTATTTTAGTGAATAATTAAATTTAATTTCTAGTGATGGTTCTTGAAAAGTGAAATCATCATATTCTATAGGGAGGTTATTTCCTGTGGATGTGAAATTTCCCCATTTGTAATTTCCTGAAATTCCCAAAGAAATTTCTCTTTTATCGCTTGAGAATAAAGCTTTTTTTATAAATAGGCTTAATAGATTCATTTTTCCTTTTCCTGTTATCGAAGGATCATAGATATTTCTTTCATCATAATAATCTCCTGAGGATGAAAAAAATCTTTCTAATCCTATTCCTGTTGACCAAGAAGGGGAAAATTCTCTTTCTAGACTTAAACCGTACCCCCACATTATGTTTGCGTAGCTAGGGAAGTTTTCTTCAAATCTTATTCCAGAATTGATCTCCAATTGAGTAGTATTTGAGCCAAAACTGCCTTGAATTCCTAGTGAACCGTTATCATTATTTCCAGTAGTTGAAACTATTGCCGGATCTATAGAAAGATATGGGCCATATTCTATATGGGATTCTGCGTTTGCACTAAGGGGCAATAGGGCCTTTGCTAAAATTAATCCACCAATTAATAATTCTTTTAGTGTCATTTTTCTTATTTTTAACTTAATATTTTTATTTATAAGTCTTTCTATTTGTTGTAACTATATAGTGATTAATATTTAGACTTTAACGGCTATTCTTCCATCTTTGAGAATTCTAACTCTTCCTCCGGATTCGGAAACTGTGATGGCTATTGCGTTTGTTTCTTTTGTTAGGGCGGCACAAGAGCGATGTTTGGTTCCAAATCCTTCTGGGAGATCAACTTTGGAGAAATTAATATCAATATAGGTTCCAGCACTTATTATATGTCCCTCTTCATCTATTATAAAAACACCGTCTAATTGTGAAAATTCTTTTACAGTTTCTCTTATGGCTGGATCAGTTATTTTTACTTTTTCATCTAAGCTTTTGAAGGGATTGATTATTAATTGTTTTAGGTGTTTATTTATTTCCGATAGATTGCCTATTATGAATGCAGTGCCTATATGCCTGCCTTCTCGTCCTTCATGTGCGATTTTTAGTGCTATGTCTATAGTTGCTTCTATTATTTCTGGGTTTATATGTTCTGAGATGTTTTGCTTTCCAATTTTAAAAAACACTTCATCAACATCAAATACAAATAATATTCCTTTATAACCTGTTCCAGTTGAGCCATCTTCTATGCAAACTACTCTCTCTCCTTTGTTTATGTAATTCTTTGTTATGGCTTCCATTAAAATTTCTTTTACAGGAATTATTGACCCTGCCTCTAGTTTTCTTGTTTTGGTTTTGTATTCTGCTTTTTTATATTTTTTTGGATCTATCCTTTTGAAAATTGTGACTTTTATATTTAGGTTGGAATCTTCTTCATATTCTTCCCCAGTTAGTTTTTCTATTGAAATTATTGCATCTGAATTTATTTCTCTCGCTATTTTTGTTGCTGCAGATCCAATGGCTTGCTCTATGGGGTTCATAGTTTTTTTAATGGGACTTTATTAAAAAGGATTTATATGTTGAGGAACAATATTAGGTTAATTTTATATATTTGAATAAAGATTTCTTGATATGGCGGGGAGAAAGTTTTATTTTATTATGTTTAGTTTGGCAGTAATAAGTTTTATAGCAATTATCTTATTAAGTATTATTGGACAGAATGAATTGAAATCTCCCAACAAAGACATATTTCCTTTGGGGGATTGCCCTGATCGTGATGAAGATGGTTATTTTGATGAGGATTGCGGTGGGGATGATTGTTTTGATTCTTATTTTCCTTTTTATGTTGATGGGATTGAGAGGTGTAATGAAGAGATTGGTTATAGCTTTTCTCCTCCTGGATTGTATGGGTGGATAGCCGATCATACTGTTGTGTACAAAGACGGATTTTACCATGTATTTTATCATCATTACAATAATAAGGTAATTTATGATTTTATGACTCCAGATTTTGTAAATTGGGGATACAATCAAGATGTTATTGATTCTAGTCTAAGTGATACAGATTGGGATGATGGAAATGTTTGGGCGCCCTATGTTTATTATAATGAAAAAGATGGACAATATTATATGTTCTATACAGGGGTTGCACACCATGATGATGGGACACCAGATGACTACAGCCAGAGGATTGGCTTGTTGATTTCTAGTGATTTGATTAGTTGGGAGAGGGCAAAGATAAATAATTGTCCGGGGACTAGTGGAGATGGATGTGTTTATGATTGTAGGAATTCTTGGAGCACCCATGGAATCCTTGGAGAGTGGAATAATCAGTGTAGAGACCCTTTTATTTTGAAAGATGGAAATAGGTGGCTGATGTACAATACTATTAAACGTGTTGATACTATGTCTGCAGGAGTTGATGTTTCGGAGAGTTATGATTTGATTAATTGGGCTCCTTTAGCTTTAATCGAGGAGGTTGATATGGGGCAGGCAGAGAACGTGGTTGTATTTGATGTGGGAGATAGACATTATTTGTTGAGTAAATGCTGGGAGTCTAATCAGGGAGAGTGTGAGTCAGATCATAGCACTGAAGGGATTAATTATTTTTATTCTGATGATTTGATTGATGGTTGGATTTGGTTTGGGAGTTTTGATAATAATATTTATAATGCTCCAGAAATTAATGTTTTAGATGATGGAACTTATTTGTTTTCTGGAGGTATTGGACTCAGTAGAATTCATTTTAAAAGATTAGAAATTAGTGATGAACATGAGATCTCGTTCTTTAATAATTTTAATTCAACCTGTAGTATTTTTTCTCATGATATAAATCCTGGGATGGAAGAGGTTTGTAATGAGGTGGATGATAATTGTAATGATGAGGTTGATGAGGGATTGGATTGTTTATTAATTAGTTCAAATATTGATTTGGTTGAAGGGTGGAATTTGATTTCGATTCCTTTAGAGGTTAGTTCAGATTTAAGCGTTTTTAGTGAGGCTTCAGTCGATAGTGTTCTGAGCTATGATATTGATTGGAAATATTGGGTTGATGGAGAAGGAGATTTAATTGAGTTGGAATTTGGAGATGGATATTTTGTTTATTCAGATAGTGATGTTAGTTTGACTTTTGAGGGATATGAGCAAGGAAGTGAGGTAATTGTTAGTGAGGGATTGAGCCTGATTGGGGTCAAAGATCCAATAGTTGTTTCTGAGTTGGTTGATGATGCTGGATTGGTTAATGGAATTTGGGAATATATTGGTGGAGAGTACGTTGAATTAACTATTGATGATATTTTGCAACCGAAGAAAGGATATTGGATTTCTTATGGTGGAGTTCAAATGAGTCCTCCTTTGCCACCTGGTTAGAATTTTGCTTCTATATTTTTGTTATCGTTTAGGGCTTCCGCCAATTCTTTTCCTAATTGAGATTTTTTATGAATTTGAATTTTTGATTTATTTGAAGTTATTGCCGAGAATAAAAATTGTCCATCTAGTGTGAATTCTATGGATTGTTTCATTATATTTTTTGGGAACTTGAAAACTACATATTTTGATGTTTCTGAAACTTGGTAATCTAAAGAATCTTGTTTTTTTAATTTTGGTTTTACTGTTAGTTTTATTCCAATTTTGTTTTCTATATTTTCTATTCTTTTCCCTTTAGTCCCTATTATTTGACCAATGTCTTTTTCTGGAATGAAGATATTTGCTCGGTTGTTTGAAACTATTTCTACATCTGCATCTTTTGAATATTGTCTTATTTCTTTCAATAATTGTTTTTCTGCTAATTTTTGTGAAGGAGTTTTTTTATTTTCAACAGGAATTATTACTGTTTCTTCTCCGTAGGAATATATTTCATAAGCTAATGAGTTTTCATTAAAATCAAAAACTTCAATTACTGGTCTTGCTAAATCTGCCTCTACCATCCCTGTTGGAACTTTTACAGTCATTTTTATGGTTAGAACTGTTTGTATTTTCCCTGCCTCCATAAATATTATTGTATCTACAACTGAGGGAATTAGTCCTGTGTCTGTTCTCCCTATAAATCTTTGAATTGCGTTTATTGCGGAGGCGGAATGGATTACACCGAGACATTCAGACCCCGCCAATCTTAAGTCTATAAATAGTTTGAAATCTGGAGTGTCCCTGATTTCATCAAAAATTAAATTGTCTGGTCTGGAGAGAAATAGAATATCGTGGATCTCTTCTGAGCTTGAGAAGTTTTTTGAATATTGAGTTATTTTATCATCTAATTGTAGGTCCCTTGGTGATTCTACCGTTTTTGTTATTTTGTTATTTTGAGAGTAGTATTCTGCTATTGCTTGAGCCAAAGTGCTTTTTCCAGAACCTGTTTCTCCAGCTATTAAAACTCCTCTTGCCTGAGTTTTTATCCTTTCTAGCAATTCTTCTTGGATTTGATAGTCATCTAGGTTTAGTTTTTTGATTGGTCTTATTGCAGTTATTTCTAATCCATCAGAGATTGGTTTTCTTACTATAACTATTCTATAATTTTTATATTGTATTACTGTTGAACCTGAACGTGAAATTTCTACGAAGGATTTTGGATCCATTCTGGCTTTTTCGATTATCTCCTTTGAGAGTTCGTTCATTTTTTTATATGGGA
>Ga0233431_1000266_pt1 | contig 121552 bp, 102 predicted proteins | sample SI_118_April2016_FD_179867 | JGI IMG/M metagenome (GOLD analysis project Ga0233431, IMG submission 179867) | Seawater microbial communities from Saanich Inlet, British Columbia, Canada - SI_118_April2016_200_MG | ecosystem: Environmental > Aquatic > Marine > Inlet | place: Canada: British... | reverse complement strand
GTTCAAATATTTCTTCTGGGGTTAAAGTGAGATCTTGTGAATAAGAACTTATTGTTCCTAACATAAGTAAACCAAATAACAATATTATTATTCTCGTTGTTAATTTTTTCATTTTTATTTTTACCTCTATTCTATAAACTTACTACACATATGATAACAGTTAACTTACTTTTTTACAATGGTACTTTAGTACTACAAAAAACTCCTCGTTCCTTATAAGGAACGAGGAGTAAATTGATTTCTAAACTATTAAGTTTACATCATTCCCGGCATGCCTGTTGGCATTGGCATTGCACCTTCTTTAGCCGGTAAATCTGCTACCAATGCTTCTGTTAATAAAACAGTCGCTGCTATGCTGGATGCATTCTCTAATGCTGTCCTTATAACTTTTGCAGCATCTACTACACCTGCTTTGATTAAATCTTCATAGGTATTAGTGTCAGCATTGAAACCTTCACTATCTTTCATATTTAAAACTTTGTCTACTACTACAGAGCCGTCAAAACCTGCATTTACTGCTATTTGTTTTAATGGCGAGGTTAAAGATTCCTTAACAATATTGATACCTGTTTGAATATCCGCATTATCGTCTTTAATACTAGCTAAAAGTTTGCTACATCTTGCAAGTGCTACACCGCCACCCGCTACTAGACCTTCTTCAACACCGGCTTTAGTTGCATTTTTAGCATCTTCAACTTTAGATTTTTTTGCTTTCATTTCTGTTTCTGTTGCTGCACCTACTGAAATTACTGCAACACCACCAGAAAGTTTTGCAAGTCTTTCTTGAAGTTTTTCTGTATCATATTCAGATGTGGAATCTTTTACATGATTTCTAATAAGTTCGGTTCGTTTTGCGATGGCATCTTTTTGTCCGCCACCATTTACTATTGTTGTGTTTTCTTTATCTATAACAACTCTTTTTGCTGAACCTAACATTGTTACTTCGGCTTTATCAAGTTTCATACCTCTTTCTTCGCTGATAACTTGTCCGCCAGTTAAAATTGCGATATCTTCTAGTAAATCTTTTCTTCTATCGCCGAAACCAGGTGCTTTTACTGCACACCCTTTCAATGTGCCACGAAGCCTGTTTAAAACTAATGTTGTTAATGCTTCGCCTTCAATATCTTCTGCGATTATTAAAAAGCTTCTGCCACTTTTCACTATTTTTTCTAGTATCGGTAAAAGCTCTTGCATAGATGATATTTTTTTATCTACTATCACAATTTGACAATCTTCTAACACGGTTTCCATTCTTTCGGAATCGGTCACGAAGTAAGGAGATAGGTACCCTCTATCAAATTGCATACCTTCTACTATATTTAATTCTGTTGTTGCACTTTTACCTTCTTCTACGGTTATCACACCTTCGTGCCCTACTTTTTCCATAGCTTCTGCAATTAAGTCGCCGATAACTCTATCGTTAGAGGATATTGTAGCTATTTGAGCTTTTTCCTCTTTAGTTTTTACAGGTTTATGCATTTTTCTAATTTCTGCTACAACTTCTTTAACAGCTTTTTCTATACCTTTTTTAATTAGGGTCGGATTTGCACCTGCTGTTATGTTTTTGATACCTTCAGAAAGTAATGCATGTGCTAAAACTGTTGCTGTTGTTGTGCCGTCGCCTGCTACATCATTAGTTTTACTTGCGACTTCTCTTATTAATTGTGCGCCGATATTTTCAAACTCGTTTTCAAGTTCTATATCTTTTGCAATTGCTACCCCGTCGTCTATTACCAATGGGGAGCCGAATTTTTTTGCGAGTACTACACTTCTACCTTTTGGGCCAAGTGTTACTCTTACGGCATTTGCCACTTTTTCTATGCCTTCTTTCATTTTTGATCTTGCTTCCTGTGAAAATATTATTTGTTTTGCCATATTCTTAAATCTCCTGTTTTCTTTCTGTCATTGCGGACTTGATCCGCAATCCATTTTTATCCTAGATCCTGAATCAAGTTCAGGATGACAATATTTTTTTATTTTATTATTCCTAAAATGTCTGCATCTTGATGCATTATAAGACAGGTTTCGCCTGCTATCTTTATTTCTGATCCTGAAAATTTGCCGTATAACACCTTATCGCCTGCTTTGACATCCATCGGTATTCTTTTACCATTTTCGTCAAATCTGCCTGGTCCTACAGCTAAAATTGTGCCTTCTTGTGGCTTTTCCTTTACGGTGTCTGGGATTATGATTCCCCCACGCATTGTTTCTTTTTGTTCGGTTGGTTTTACTATTACTCTATCGCCTAGTGGTAGTATTTTATTGGACATAATATGCTCCTATTTGAAATTAGCACTCTAAGTGCCATACTGCTATTATAACAGAGTTTTTCAAACTTGTCAATCTTTTATCAAGACTGCTAATTAAGAAAGCAGGTGGCACTCATGTACCACCTGCTTTAAAATAAAATTAGCTATTATGTTAGTCTTAAAGTTTTATTCCAAACCTTCTATTAGCCTTATTATACCCTTGTGAATTTAGCATAATTCTTACTTGGTTTGCCAAACCCTCTATACCTCTATCTTTATATTTGTTAGTTGTTAAAAGAAAATGTGCTTTATTATTTTCTATTTCCCCAGATAAATAATATAGATCTTCCAAATGTTTTTTTTTGTAAACAATATTTTCACCTAAACCATCAAATATCCGTTTTGCTCTATATCCTCTTTCTGCTGCATTTAAATTTTTAGGAAATGTAATCTTCATAAGTTCAAGTTCTTTAAATAATGCATAACCTAGCGCTTCAGAAATTGTAATTTCGTCATATCTTTTTTTTAAAAAACCTTTTAAAACATTTTGTGTTGCTTCATTTAAATATTCTGCAGGCATTCTGGGTATAAGTTTTCCTCTTTCCATAAACGCGTCTAATGTCATTTTTAATATTTTGCCTACACCCCTTGAGATACTAACAGATGCTAGAGGTTCTTGTTGTATTTTTTTCTCTACTAAAGTGTTTAAAGTATCGTTAGCGTTTAATGTTGTAAACATTGCTAATGTTGTTGTTAAAATCAATATTTTTTTCATTATTTTGGGGTCCTCGTTTTTATAATATCAACTATATTTTAGCTTATACCTCTGTTTTCCCACAATAGTACTTTAGTACTATATGAGATTGCCACAGCCCTTCGGTCGAGAGCCTCGACCCGCGGGCTTCGTAATAACAAGGATTTATTGTGTGGTAGTTTTTTTATAGGTTTGGATTTTCTTTTAAATCCAAATAATCTGCTTATGCTGAATTTTTCTGGCTTGTTTATTTTCATTATTATTATCGAAATATTATCCATCGCTTCTCGTGATAATGCCATATCCATAATAATTTGACAGATTTCTGTAGCAGTTTTATCAATATTATCTTTTATTAATACTTTTAGCTCGTCATCTTTTAACTCTTTATTTAAACCGTCACTACATAAAAGAAATAAATCTCCCTCTTCAGGAAACATTCTAAAAATATCTATTTCTATATCTTTCTTTAAACCTAAAGCTCTCGTCAAAATATTTTGCATTCTACTACTAGATAAATCATAATTAGTTTTTAGCAAACCAAATTCCACATGTTCTGTTGCAAGACAATGATCTGTAGTAATTTGTGCAAACTCATCATTTCTGTATAGATATATTCTACTATCGCCCACATGTGTAGCTGCTGCATGATTATCCTCAACCAGCATAGTGCTTAATGTAGTTCCCATACCTCGTTTATTTAAATTTACTTTGGAAGATTTAAATACAGCCAAATTAGCTATATTAGTAGCAAATAAAAGTTTTCTTTCAAGCTCGGATAGGTTTTGATCTAAATCTGTTGGAACTTCTACTGAACCATTATCAATATCCTTTAATACCGAATGTAAGGTTTCTATAGACATACTACTTGCAACTTCACCCGCATTATGACCACCCATACCATCAGCCACTGCAAGTAATTCTAAATCTTTCGAAATTAAAACTGCATCTTCATTTTTTTCCCTAACTTTCCCTACATTTGTTAAGGCTGACATATCTAAAGAAAACTTTGCCATATAATTAACTATCCTCTCTTAACCATAAATCGTAAAAAATTATTAAACAACTTATTAGAAATAAAAGTATCATTCCAAAATAATATCCGCCACTTTCGGATAGCTTTTTATGAGATTGTTTTATAGGATACTCAAGTGCTTTTTTTCCTATAAAAAACCAAGCAGCATTAGAATTGTTTAACATTATTTTGTTTTTATCTACATCTAATTTATTTGTGACTTCTAATGTGTTAGTTTGTTTTTCTTCGTCGTAAAGTGAAAAATCATATTGATCTATAATATCTATTCTTGCTTGCAAAGATACATTTGTATCCTCATATCTATCTGACAAATATTTGTTATAAGCATTAAGTTCGTCCAAACTTTCGTATACAAGCGGACTAGCATTATAACTCCAAATAGCTAAACCAAATACTATTAAAGAAATTAATGGTGCTAACACCATCAAAAAGTTTCTTCTTGCGTAAACCATATATAATGAGGATATACCAGTAAATATTGCTAAATATTTAAGCACCATTGCTGTTTGGTAATCTACCTGAGGTTGAACATAAGTAGCATTATAAACTGCATACATAAATATACATAAGGATACTAAAAGAAATGCATCATTTAAATAGCCAGTACTTTTTGTTCCGCTAAACCAGAAAATTAATAAACCAGAAACCAAAGTGTACATTAAAAAGTAGTTTGCATTAAAGAAATTTAGCACTGAAATATCAAAAGTATTAAACAAACCACCCAAGTAAGCTAAAAATGCTAGTAAAAATAAAAAATATCTAGAATGAGTTAATTTTTCTACATTACCAATACCCCATATTAAAAATATAATTGGAAGTGTTAGCAAAGAAAATAAAAATTGGTTCGCAATAAATTTACCTCCCCATGGTGCTAATATTGCTTCGACAAAACCCATACCTTCTGTTAAGTGTTTTGAACAAATTCCACCAAGTACCGAAAAATGACTCATAACAATTATGGATAGTAAAATAAATCCAGAAAACAGTAAAACATTTTTAAATAAATATTGAGAAATAATACCTTGTAAAACATTTACTCTTGTTATTTTATCAACCGCTTTATTTATTTTTGTGGATTGAGTTATATTTTTTACTTTCTTTTGTTCTTGTTTTGGTTTCCCAAGTTCTTCATCTGCTAAAGGAATAAAATGTTTATATTTTGCTTTTGTTGTTGTACCTATTTTTTCATTCTTAGTTTCTCTTTTATATTTTTGAGTAAACTCTTTTTTAATATCACCTTCGTCGTCTTTTTTATCGTCATAATCTTCGATGCTTGTTAGTTTTAAGCCCATACTTTGTTTGATGTCTATAGCATCTTCGTTTTTATATCTTCTATAACTTTCTTCTTCTATACCTTTGGTAAAATATTCTAAACATTCAGAAGCAGATTGAAATCTATCTTGTGGTTTTTTTGCCAGTAAACGCATTGTTGCTTTTGTTATCCAAGAAGGAATATCTTTTCTTTCTTTTGAAGGATCTGGCACGGGTTCTGTAATATGTTTTTGAATTATATCTATTGAAGTTTTACCCTTGTAAGGATATTTACCTGTTAATGCATAATATAAACTTGCACCTGTGGCATAGAGATCTGTTCTTGCATCAATGTCTCTTCCTAATGCTTGTTCTGGAGAAATGAAATATGCTGTACCTGCTATTTCTTTTGTTTTGGTACTTTTAGCATCTTTTTCTATTTTTTTAGCTATACCAAAATCCACAATTTTGGCTTCTAAATTTTTATTGACTAATATGTTGGAAGGTTTTATATCCCTGTGAATTATACCTTTTGCATGACCGGCAGCTAAACCACAGAAAACTCCTCGAAAAATATCTACAACAAAGTCTATAGGAAGATGCTTTTTTTTCTTAATTATGGAAGATAAATTAGCCCCTTCAATGTAGGACATAATAATATAATGGTATCCATCTTGCAAACCTACATCATACACTTGGACTATATTGGGGTGATCTATTTCTGCTATAGCACGAGCTTCTTTTAAAAAAAAGTCTATAGCTTTTTCGTCTTTTGAAAGAAACGGACTCAGAACCTTTAAACACACGATTCTATTTAAGGCCTTGTGTTTAGATTTGAATACGGCTCCCATACCGCCCTCTCCTACCTTCTCTAGGAGGATACAACCGCCTAATTCTTTACCTATTAGGCTCATAAAACTGTCTTTTTTCTTATCTTTCATATGTGAATTATTATACTATATTTTAAAAAATTTTAATAAAAGTACTTGCTTTTATTTAAAACAGTATGTAAAATGTTTATATATTATATGTAATATGATTATTTGAATATGAAATTATTAGGATAAAGGGATAAAAACTTATGGAAAGTAGTTTCTTGATACTCAAGAATATTGGAAGTCTAACATTAGAAGATAACTCTGAAATACGGTTTTCTATCGATTCTTATCGGGGTTATAAATATGCTTCTATAAGAAAATATCTTAAGTCTGACACATACACAGGGCCAACAAAGTCTGGTATAACAATGACAGCAGATATCGTAAAAGGTATAGCTGCGGTTATAAAAGAGTTACCAGATACCACTGAAGAAATACAAGAAAGCGAGCTTGGTAAATTTGCAAAAAGACCAGGACTTTCTGTTATAGTAAGAACCAGTTCTTTCAGAGGAAAAAAAGGCCTAGATATAAGACAGTGGCAAGAAGACCAAGCTTATAAAGGTTGGACAAAAAAAGGTATAAGACTACCATTAGATAAAGTTAAAGAAGTAAAAGAGCTTTTCGCACAAATAGACGAAGCATTGAAAGAATAATGGTTTGCATTTGAAATAGCTTAAAAACTTTATAAAAATCAACTAACCGTTGATAAAAAAATTTTGTGTAAAAATAAAAGCCTCGCTCTTAACCGAGCGGAGCTTTTTAAATTTTATCGTGACCAATAAAAAACCGTTCCCCATTTATTATACAGATATTTCCCCAGTCTTTTTTCTCTATTGTTAATGCTTTTTCACTAAAAACTTTTTTCAAATACTCTACAATATCTATAATGCTTTTTTTATCTTCTTGAGTTTTAAGAATAATCTCATCTATTTTATCAAAATGATGTGATAAATCTTTTTCTAAAAAATCACCTTTCTTTATTGCCTTATAAGCTCCTTTTCTTAAACCTATTAATCCTTGATATCCTTCACTAACTGTATTTATACTTGTAAAACGAGCTCTTGATGCTTTTATTCCCTTTAAATCACCTATAAATTCTGTCATAGCATGAAACATTTTATCTTTTTCTAAAATATGATATCCCCCATATATGGCTTCGTAATATCTTAAATCTGCTTCAGTTTCTATTTTAAGAGAAGCTCCTCTTAAAGATGGGGTATTTATCCATTTATAAATATCTATTTTACCAATAGCTGTAAAAAATACTGGAGAACACTCCAGAGAGTTCATCATTTTATAGCTAACTTCTTTGTTTTCAGCAGTAAGGTCTTTAAGAAGATTAATTAAAACTTTTTCATCTTTAAGTATTTCAAAAGCTTCCCTGGTAATAATCCCAGGTGATGCCTGAATTTCATTCTGTAGGGATAAGGAAGAAAGAATCGTAAAAAGTTTTTTCTTTTCAGATTGGGTTATTTTATTGTTAAAACCTTGTGAAATAGAGTGATAATAAGTCACTAAAGTTTCTATAGTTTTAGAATCGTTAAGGTTAAGCAATTCCATATCATCAAAAGGTTCATTTACGCCCTTAACATACACCGCTTCAATATATTTTTGTATACCTTTAAAATCTTCTGGCATTGGTTTTTGTAATATTTCCACTGCTTCGCTAAGTTTTATTCTTTCATCATGTTTATGTATAAAACTTGTGACATTTTTATATTCTAGCAACATTTCTTCTGTTAAAGGGGTTTTTATATTTGCAGGTTGGTTTTGTTTTAAAAGCAAATCAGCATAATTTTTATTTGGAGTTGTTGTTTCTTTAGGTTTTATTGAACCAAATTTTAATTTAGGGCGTTTAGATTTGTTCACTATTGCTTTTGTTTGATTTACTAATTCGGCTAAAGTAACATTTTTATCTGCTTCAAAAATTTCCTTAGCTATACCATACTCGTGTATACCCTTTGCTAAATAATGTAAATCTTCTAAATTTTGTTTATTTTTTACAACATCTTCCCCATACATTAAGAAAACTTTCTTAACTATATCACCAGAATTTGCTAAATGGAATTTTTCTATAACTATACCCGCTCGCTCTAGCTCTTCTATTAAAGCGTAACCAAAAGCATCGTTTATAGTTATTTTTTTAGATTGGTCGGCTTGTTTTACAACTATATCCGTTATATTTGTGAATTTTTCATAAGGAAGTTCGTATACAAACTTATCCCCCTCTTTAAAGGCTTTTAACACTACTCTAAACACCTTTCCAATTCCAGATGGTATTGCGGGTGCCATTACGGGTGCTTTGGATATTTTTGTTTCTACTAAATTAGTTAAGCTGTCCGTAGCATTTATGCTAGCAGACACCATTAATAAGCTTATTATTAATATTAATACTTTTCTCATACCTATATTTTACCTGTTGAGGATTTTTGCCACAAGGTACTTTAGTACTAGTTGGATATAGTGCTTTTAGGCTAGAAGAAACATTCACCCCCACCTCGCTAATCATTCTGATTAGTCGTCCTCCCCCCTCACTTAGGGGGAGGAAAATAATCCCTCTCCATGCGTGAAGCGAATTTGTGAAAAAAATAATCCCTCTCCATGCGTGATGGGAGAGGGAAGCGAATGTTAATGAGCAGGGTGAGGGTGAATGCTACCTTTAAATATAAAAATGGTTGCCTTTTGTTTTATCTATATAAGATTTGGGAACAGTGTTTTAACTTGGAAGAGTCTATTTGCCATGGTTCTTCTAGCATTGCTTCTTTGTAGATGGTTTCTGCATCTGCTAGCTTGTCTATTTGATTATAGTATAAACTTTGCTTAAGCCCCTCTAAAATGGCATCGTTATGTGTGCCTTGATGTATGAAGGTAGCCTCGTATGTGTGGGTGAGAGTTTTATCGCCTTTAAAATATTGTTCCATTTTTTGAAAAGTTTCAGAATCAGTATAATCTTGCAAGTAGTTGGTTAGCTTTTTGTTCCAATATTTTATGTAATTTAAATCTTTAATATCGTAATCATTTAATTTTGCAAACTTTTCTAATTTTTGTTCGTAATCTTCAAGTGCCATATTTTTATTTTCAAAATGATATAAACAAATAAAATCTGAAACATTTTTACCAGTTTCGTTAATTTCTAAATCTACAATATTAAGTCCCCAAAGCTTGAACATTTCTATATCTTTTAATTTTGCGGTTTCATGTAATTGATAAAAACTATCTCGCACCCCTGCATCTTTATGCATCTTATATAAAACAAGCCCACGAGCCACAACTATATTAAATAGAGCATCGTTTTCTGTTGAATTTTCTGGTAGATACATACTGTTTTCTGCAAGGTTTAGTTTTATAAAACTATTTTCATTATGAAATTCAATATCTATCGGATTATCCTCTAAAAAAACTACCAAATCTTCGGTATTTTTTTGTGTGGACATAACAGCTAAGGTGTCTTCTAACATCTGAATATTATCTGTCACAACTTCATCTTCGTTTGTGGTATAAATACTAAAGCTTTCTTGCCTGTTACTAGAACAGGCAAGAAAGCAAAAAACAACTAAAACTAACAGAGTAAGTTTTTTCATTTTTGATTTTATTTTCCAAAGATATTAATTTTTCCTAACCCTTTTTTGAGTTCATCAGTTACTTGATGTGTTACATCACCTGCACCTTCCATAACGCTATTATCTCTAGTTATGCCTTTTAGCACACTTAATGCATTCATATTAACTTTAGGATCGTCAATAGTACCTTTTATTGCAACTTCTATAGGTTGACTTTTACCAAGTTCACTTAGATATGTGTTTGCCATTAAATCTAATGCTTCGGTTTTAAAGTTTACAATACCGGTTGTCTTCATAGAAAGTTGTTTAGATAAAAAGTCCGAATTATTAATTGTCATAACACCATTATTAAAAACAAAATCTCCGCTGGCAGAATCGTAAATTAGATTTTTTAAATCTGGTATTTTTATAAGTTTTATTGTATCTAAAAGTTTTATAGGCATCATAATGATTCTAACTATAGCACTGTTAGAATAAAATTCCTCTGCATTTAAAACTCCACTGCCTAGTGAGAATTTCATATACCCGTTAGCCTTATCTAAATGGTTAACATTTGTAATATCGCCGTTTAAATTAAACTTACTTGCTGAAAGTTTTTTACCTTCTATTTTCTTAATGTCAGACGATACTTTAAAGTTTATAATTTTATTATAAACAAACTCTTGATCTTTAGAAGATTTTGAATCTTCTTTTTTAGATTTTTTCTTAGCTTCTTTTTTAGGAGAATCTATTAATAATTTATCTACCAAAATAAGGTCTGAATTTGCTTGTATATCTAGGCTTAAAGAAGATGGTGTTTCTTGCAATGTAAACGGTGTGTGAAGTGTATTATCGTTCACAGTTAACTGCATATCTTCGGATACAAATTTTCTTTTATCGCCTTTAATTGTTCCACTTAAATCTTGCAGATTATATCCTTGTGCAAAAGCAGATACTTTATCAAAAACAATTTTACCTTTACCTTGATGTGTTTGAATATAATACTTCATATCTGCAGTAATTTCGCCACCCAATTTATATTCCTTGAGTCTTGGGAACTTAGTAGCAATTTTATTAAGGGAAACTTCTACATTGTTGATTTTTACAACATCCATTTTTTCTAAATTAGCTTCTACTCCTGCTGTTAAAAACTCGCCAACTTTTATAAAAGAATCTATATTATTTAGAGTATAATCGTCGTTAAGTTTTAGCTGTCCTTTTGTTTTTAGTGGGAATTCAAACTGCCCTTCTTTATCTTTATAAAACAAATTTAGCGAGGCAGAATTAGAAAATGAATTTGTAAGCATAGAATAATTTGCTTTTAAATTAAGGTCTATAATTTTAGCTTTCATACCTAGCATATCATCTGTAAAAGTTAGGTTGAAGTTTTTTATTGCAACCTGATTCACAGAAAATGTAAATTCCTTCTTTTTTTCGCCCTCTTTAGCTGACGGTTTTGAAGCAGCTTTTTTTTGCATATCTGCATAATATTTCAAATCTACATCTCTAAAAGTTCCATCTTTATTTCTGGCAAAATCTGCTTCAAAACCGTCTAAAATAAAGGTATCCACAGATATTCGCCTTGTTAGAAGTGGCAAAATATCTATTTTCACAACTAAGCGAGCTATTTTTACTAAAGAGCCACTACCGTCGAAAGTTTTGCCCTTAGAAAGTTCAAACCCATAAAGTTTTATACCAATAAGTGTAGGTGAAATACTTTCAAACTTAATTTCTTTACCTATAGTATTGCTTGCTTCTAATTTAATTTTTTCTTGTAATTTTTCTGAAGACAACACTATTTTCCCTACTACCAAAATTAATATAGCTAAAGAAACAAAAGTTATAAGTAATATTTTTACCACTTTTATAATTTTCTTCAATATACTTGGTTTAATTTTGTTTTTAGTATCTTCAAAAACTTTTACAGCTTTATCTTTTACTTCGTTCATTTTATTATTATCCATTGCATAATCCCCCTATTTAAGTCCTACCATAGCTTCTGATATATTTAAAGCATAGTCGCCCACTTGTTCGTAGCTTGAAAGTATATCTGCATACATCACAATGCTAGAACCACTACTTTTTCTTTCAAACATTTTCAATGTGCCTTTTTCTCTAAGTTCATTTCTTAATATATCAAGCTCTTTTTCTGTTTTATGAGCATATTCCATCAGAATATTATCGTCTTCTCTTTTATTTAGAATATTATGTTTCACATGTCGCAAGAAAGCTTGTGCTTTAAGAGCTATTTTTTCTATATCCGCATATTCTTCATCGACAAACTTATTATTTTTCTCTTTAGAACGAAGAATTAAGATACCTATTTTCTCTAAACTATCGCCAATTTTTTCAATATTATTAATCATACTAAGTAGCGACAATACTTTTTTATTTGTACCACTTGTTAAACTTGTATGTGTCAAAGATGCGATGTATTCATTTATTTTATGTTCTAGTACATCTACATGTTTTTCATCTCGCTGGATAGATTTTACTATCTTAGCACACTTATCTTCTTCTGTGGTTTTGATGGCTTTTAAAGTTCTATCCATCATTCTACTTACAATTGTAGCCATTCTATCTATTTCTTTTCTCGCTGCACCTACTGCAAGCTCTTGTGTGCTACCAAACGGTGTAGATAAAAACATAAGTTGCGGTTCTCTTTCTTCTCTTTCCTCTGGTATAATAGGTTTAAGCAAGAGGACTGCTTTCTCAAATTGTTTAATAAATGGAAGCATCACACTGGTGTTTGTTACATTGAATATAGTATGAAATGCGGATATATGTATTGTAAGAACTGTTATAAATGCAGCAGATTCTAAGTTATAAGGATTACCTGGCACAATATAATCCACAAAGCCAAGGAAAGGTCTAAATAGTAAACATACCCATACAACACCTAAAATATTGAATAGCGAGTGTCCTATAGCTGTTCTTTTAGCATTCCTGGTTGAACCTATAGATGCTAAATTTGCGGTTATGGTTGTACCGATATTTTCACCTAAAACCAATGCACAAGCTGTTGGGAAGTTTACATATCCTAATGCAGCAGCAGTTAAGGTTATAACCATAACCGCACTAGAAGATTGTAATAATACTGTAACAACAGTACCTACTAAAACAACTTTGAGTAAAGATGTAACATCCACGACTGCGAATTTAGAGATCCAATAGACCATTTCTTCAGAACCGCTGGCTATTGGGATAGTATTTTTTATAATGGAAAGTCCTAAAAATAATAAACCAAAACCTACCAGTGCTTCGCCAAAACGATGAGGAAATTTCCATTTTGTTATAAATTGTGAAAAGAAACCAATAGCAATTACTGGTAATGCGAAAAGTGCAATATTAACTTTAAAACCTAATAAACTAACAATCCATGCTTTAACTGTGGTACCAATGTTAGCACCAAATACAACTCCTAAACTTTGCGAAAGTGTTAATAACCCTGCACTAACAAAACCAACTACCATAACGGTAGTTGCACTTGAGGATTGTATCATAGAAGTGACTGTAAAACCCGATAACACCCCGGCAAATCTATTGGATGTTGCATGTGATAATATTTTTCTTAATTTATCACCAGCGACTTTTTGCAAACCTTCACTCATCATCTTAATACCAAGTAGAAAGACGGCCAAACCGCCAAGTAAATTAAAGACAAGAAGTACCACTTTCATTAATTTTCCTCCATTTTTTTGAGTGCTTTTTTGTTTTTCTGCTCCTCGAGTAGGGTTGCTCGCATTCGCTCGCTGTTCCACCTACTAGTCGTCGCAGAGAAAACTGGGGGGCGAGGCTCTCGCCAAAAAATCATCTCAAAATACTATGTATGTTATTTATCCTTTAACTTTTTAATCGAAAACTGGGTCAGTATAATTATCCCATATACTAAAAACACTGTCAACTAGAACTATCCTTTACAAAAATATATAATAGTATGTTAGGAACGATGGAGGATCAAATATGAAATTTATAGAAGATATTTTAAAAAGTTCGCACGATAACGGACAATCATCTTTGAGCGAAGCACAGGTTTATAAAATTTTTAATCATTTAAAATTAACCACCCCAAAACACTTTACAATTACCCCAAAAGAAACTTTGGACGAAACCAAATTGCAAGATTTTGACGGCGATAAAGTAGTAATAAAAGTTTGTAGCAATAAAGATTTGCATAAAACAGATAAAGGTGGTGTAAAAGTTTGTAAAAAAGAAGAAGCCGTAAAAATCTTGCAACAAATGGTGAAAGATTTTCCCGCTTGTGAAGAATTTTTAATAATCGAATTTTTTAAATATCCATATTTCGCACTTGGTCAAGAAATTATGTTAGGCGCAAGAGCAGATGATGCCTTTGGTTCAATCTTATCCTTAGGTATTGGTGGAACTGATGCAGAATACATCACAAAAACCCTAAAAACAGGCACAAGCCCAAGCATACAACAAGCTACAAATAAAGATTGGAAAAATTTTGTAGAAAATAGTTGGATATTCCGTTATACAGGCGGAACAGCACGGGGCGGTAAGGAACATGCAAGCTTGAAAGATTTAACAAGCTGGTGCGACCAATTTTCCAGCTTAATGAACCACTTTTCAGATTTTGGTAAAAGCGATTTTTGTATAGAAGAAATTGAGATAAATCCTCTAGCTGCAGAAGCTGGAAAATTGGTCGCCCTAGACGGCGTACTAAGATTTAGAAAAGCCATTAAAAAACCTCGCACATTACCAACATCAAAAGGTATAAATGCGATAATCAATCCAAAAACATCAGCTGTGGCGGGTGTATCTGCAGACAAAATGAATCTCGGTAGAATTATTTTAAACAACATAACCCAAGCAGGTTTTGATAAAAATAAAACTTATATATTAAAAGAAAATTGCGAACAAGTTGACGGCATTAAATGTATCCCGTCCTGTAAAGATTTCCCAGAAATTATTGATATGTTTGTAGTTGCAGTACCTAGCAAATTTGTACCTGCTGTTATCAAAGATGCCGCCGAAAGTGGCAAAGTAAGAGGCATCGTTTTAATATCTGGTGGTATGGGCGAAAAAGAAGGTAGTGAAAATGTCAAACAAGAAGTGGAAGACATTATTGAAAAAGGCAAGAAAAAAAATAAAGATTTTGTTTTAAGTGGTGGAAATAGTCTTGGGATAGTTTCAAATTCAGCAAAAATAAATACTTTATTTATTTCTAAAGAAAAATTTGTTCCCCCACTTGGTGAAAATTTAAAACATAAAAAATCTGCATTTATTAGTCAAAGTGGAGCGTTTGTAATTTCGGTTTTAGGAAAATTGCCACACATTAAACCAGAATATTCTGTAACCGTCGGTAATCAAATGGATATCACTGTTGTGGACTATGTTAATGAGGTTGTAAAAGATAAATCTATTGAAACAATCCTCGTCTATATAGAAGGTTTAAAAGAGGGCGACGGCACAAGACTTTTAGAAGCTGTAAAACTTGCAAAAAAGCAAAACAAAACAATGATAATTTATAAAGCTGGCAGAACACCGACTGGTCAAAAAGCGGTTATGGGACACACAGCATCTATCGCTGGCGATTATGTTGTAGCCAAAAATTTATTATCGCAAGAAGGTGCTTTTGTTGTAGATAATTTTGAAGAATTTGAAGCACTAACACAGATGGCAGTTTCTTATAACAAGCCAAAGAGTGGTAAAACTTTTATCTTGAGTAATGCCGGTTTCGAAACTTCTGGTATGGCTGATAATATTTTTGAGGGTAGCAAAATTTCTGCAAATTATCCTTCAGAAAAGTTGACTAAAAAAATGGCAGAAATTTTGCAAAAATATAAATTAGATAGCATCGTAGATGTACGAAACCCATTGGATATAACTCCAATGTCTTGTGATAATGCTATGGTAGAAATTTGCGACACTGCCCTTTCAAGTAGCGAGTACGATAGTTTAATTTTTTCAACTATCCCCCTTTCTCCCGTAATGAAAACTTTGGAAAAAGAAAAGCCAGATATTTTTGAAAGATTAGCAAAAATTAGCAAAAAATATAAAAAACCGATAGTGGTTTCTGTTTCTGGTGGCGAAAAATACGATTATTACCGAAGCTTAGCGCAACAAAACGGATTAGCAGTATTTAAGGAAAGCGATTTCACAGTAAAAACCCTAGAAAAGTTCATATAGTACTAATTTACCCCTCTAAACTAGTACTTTTAGGTCTTCCTAAAAAACCTCTCAACTTATAGAATATAAGTATGAGAAAAATGATTATATTAACATTCGCATTGTTATTAATAGGAAATTTTGCAATTGCGCAAAATAGTGATATCCTTGTACAAAAATTTATAAATTACAATCTTTCTGAAGAAAAATACAATATAAAAATAAATTATGATAGTTTCACAGAAAAAGGATACAAAAAACAAAAAGTATTTAAGAAAGTAATAACTACCTTGAACCAGCTAGAAAATAACTCTGGCTACACAGGTAAAGAATTGATTAAAGCTATACAACAAACCAGAGATACTGCCACAATAATTCCTCCTCAATATGGAGACAGTGTAGAATATTCTTTAAAAACAATGGAAATTGCACCACCATATTTATATGAAAAAAAATTCATTACTGGCTTCGCCCATGAAAGTAGACATCATGTACAGAATGATGTACTTAAAAAACATAATTACAATGCAGGAGATTATGCAGAAATTGTTAGAAACCCTAAATTTTATTTTTTAGTCCGTTTTTTATCAGAAGCAGATGCTTATGCAAGACAATATACCATAAATGAAATTTTGAAATTGAAAGGTAAAAATTTACCATCTAAAGAGGAAGAATTACAAATGTTATCAAAACATTTTGAAAAATTTTTTAATAAAGATTCCTCCGGTTTAGAAAAACTTTATAGAAAAATCTTTTTCGGTTCACATAATAACACCTTCTCATTTTACAACTATTCCAAAAACTTTATGAAAAGGAGCAAAAAAATATATAAATTTATGAACTATGTAATGGATGAAGACCCGAATATATTTTTTGAAGAACTCCCCATGATAGATAAAGAATCGTTTTGTAAAAAGAAAGAATATATAGACACAACAAAGCTTGTACAGCTTTTTACCCAAATAGGTGATGAAAATTATTTTCCACAAAAAAACAGCAAGTTTTCAAACGAAGAACAACTAATAAACCATATTACAAATAGTTTTAATAAATATCTAGAAAACAAGGGTGAATTTTCCCTAGAAGAAAGACAGGAAATTTATCAAGAATTTTGTAGTAAATTTTAGAATTTTTTTATTGGTATTTTTAAATTATTATTTGGCAAGGTCCATAGCTACAAAATAGTTAATATGTTGTGGCATACCCGGTTTTTTAGCCATTGCCATATCCTGCTGATACTCTTTTTCCATTTCTAAAAACTTATAAGCAAATGCACGGGAAATATATGCATCTGCGAAAGGTCGCATTTTTATTACCACACTATAATCTCCTATGGCTTGCTTATATTCCCTACGAGAAATATTTATACCACCTCTAGTAAAAAATGCTTCTGCATTATTTGGATTCATATAAATGGAACGGTTGACAATTTTTAAAGCATTATCATAATCTCCAAGTCCAGCCATCGCAGATGCAAGTGCATTAAATGCTTGATAATTGGTTGGTTGATATTTTGCTACAACAGCAAAATCGTTCACTGCTTTTTGATATTGCTTATCAAAAAAGTAAGCTGTTCCACGAGAAGAATAAGCATCTAGATTATTTGGATTTATTTTTATTGCCTTATTAAAAGTTTTAATGGCTTTTTCTATATTGCCATCTTTGTGATAACTCTCTCCTCTAAAAACAAGCTCGCCCGAAGTTTGTGGCGATGGATTACATCCAATAACAACAGCTACTGCTAAGATTAAAAATAGTATTTTTTTCATATAACTAATCCTCCCTGTTTTCTACATTTTTATTATACATTTTTTTAAAACATAGTATTAAAACCTAATTTGAAATATAGTACTAATTTACTATACGCTACTAGTACTTTTAGGTCTACCGCAATATGATAGGTTTTCATATCATATAAGTAGAGAGATATGTGATTATGAATTTATTGTAATAAAAAAACCTAATAGCTTTTTCATTATAAGACAATTTCAGTCCATACCCCCCTAAACCTTGAAGTGCTGTGGCTAACCCTGCCACGGCACTTCCTTTTTTTGTGTATTTTCCCAAATTTCTTTACCTCTTTTATCTCAAGTACCCCTGCTCCTTCGGAGCATTCTAGGAATGTACTAATCGCCAAAAGTCGGCTTTGAAATTTGGGAAAATACACAAAAAAACTTGGATGTGTTAGTAATACACTTTGTAAAAAGAAAAATGCTAAAATATATTTATGAATGTCGCAAAAGAAGAAAAATTAGAAACAAAACCTAAAATTCCACCTAAAGAAAGGAAACAAAAAAAGTTCCTGCTTATTAGAACAGATAAAATAGGAGATGTAATTTCAATAACTCCTGCAGCTAGCATCTTGCGAAAAAACTTCCCTAAGGCACATATCTCCGCCTTAGTAAGTCCTTACACCAAAGATATTTTGCAAAATAATACAGATATTGATGAAGTAATTACAGACGACAAACCCCTAAAACTTTTAGCACCCCTAATAAAAGCAAAAAGGTTCGACACGGCTATTGTATTTTTCGTAGATAAAAAATCCGCACTTATCCCATTTCTTGCTGGCATAAAACTTCGCATTGGACCAGCTTCAAAAATTTGGAGCGTGCTTTTTAATAAAATGATTTTCCAACACAGAAGCAAAAAAGTCAAACACGAGATTGATTTTAATATAGATTTACTTGCCCCACTCTTCGTCTATAAATTCCCCGCAACACCAAAAGTTATTTTAACTAAAGAAGAAAAATCAGAAGCAAAAAAATATCTTAAAGATACTTTTGAACTAAAAACTAAAGATGCTTTAATTTGCATCCACCCGGGTTCTAAAGGTTCTGCACTCGACTGGCCAGAAAAACATTATGCAAAACTTATAGATTTAATTTTAAAAAAACATAACAATGTGAAAATTTTATTAACAGGTGCGCAAAACGAACAACGATTATTAAATAGAATCTATTTTAGATGCTCTGCTAAGAAACCTTTGGTATTATCAGACACCAAAACCTTGCGAGAGTTTTGCGCTATTATAGATCAAGCGGATATCACAATTTCAAATTCCACAGGACCGCTTCACATAGCAGCGGCACTTGGAAAACCGACTGTATCTTTTTATCCTAAACTAAAAAACTGCTCTAAAGAACGATGGGGACCTTATGGCAAAGAACATATTATACTTGAACCTATATTGTCTGAAATCGGGGTAAGAGAAGGCTTTTGTTTCGAATGTAAGGACGATAAATGTATAGTGCAATGTATGGAAACAATAAACCCATCACAAGCATTCACAGCCGTAGAAAAACAGTTAGCAAAGGTATTAAAATAAATGAAAATACTTCACATAAATACTGAACCATGGGACAGTGGGCTAACCGAATATTCTTTGGCACTAGCTAAAGCTCAAAATAAAAAACACGATGTAATTTATGCTTCTACCACCGGTAATTACTGCATAAAAAAAGCAATCGAGCTTGGTATAAACACAATTTCTTATAATAAACAAATTGGTCTTATAAAATTACTTTCAAGCGCAAGAAATTTTAAACCAGATGTTATCAATGCTCATACTGGTAGTGCGCATAGTTATGCGGTTTTAATTTCATTATTCTTACCAAAAACTAAAGTTATAAGAACAAGGGCAGATGCAAGAATAATGAAATTAAAACCGCTTGCACCATTCCTCTGGAAACATACAGATGGGTTTATATCTGCCAACACAAATATCAGCCAACAATTTATAAGTTTACCAGTAGAAAAAGCCCACATAAAACACACTGTTATTATGCAGGGGATAGAGGGCATAAAAATTTCTGGCACGAAAACAAACAAAAGCATTGTAATAGGCAAAATCGCCCGTTTAGATCCTGTTAAAGGTCATTCCACATTAATATCTGCATTAAAAAAAGTGACAGACAAATATCCTAACACAATTTTAAAATGTGCTGGTAAAGAAGAAAATATCAAAATAACTGAACTTAAACAACAAGCTAACAGACTTGGGCTTAAGAAAAATGTTAAGTTTGACGGGTATGTAGAAGACATCACCAAGTTCATAAAAAGCTGTGATATTGGTGTAATATCCTCAATAGGATCAGAGGAAGTTTCCCGTGCTGCACTAGAATGGTTAAGCGCTAAAAAGCCACTAATTGTTACGGATGTTGGCGGTATGCAGGATATTGTTACAAATAATAAAAATGCAATTATCGCCCCCCCTAAAAATTGCGATAAACTTGCAGAAGCAATTATAAATTTAATAGAAAACAAAGATACAGCTCAAAAATTAGCAAATGCTGGGTATAAAGAATATAGCGAAAATTTCACATTAGAAATTTTCGCGAAAAAAACCGAGCAGTTTTACAAACTGGTACAAAAAAATGGCTAAAAAAATATTAGTAATACAACTTAGAAGAATTGGTGATGCTTTAATGAGCACACCTGCATTAGAAGTTTTACGAAATAATTTTCTTGATGCCAAAATAGATTTCTTGGCAGAATCTCCCACAGACGATGTTGTAAAAAACAATCCTTTTATTGACGAGGTTATTGTTTACGACAAAAAACATCCAATAAAACAAATTTGGAAAATCCGACAAAAAAAATACGATATTATTATAGATTTACTTTCAAATCCAAGAACAGCAATGCTAACAAAATTTAGCGGTGCAAAAGTTCGTGCTGGTAATAAAGAGGTAAGTTGCAATTGGGGATATAACCTAAAATTAACACAAGATAATGCCCCAAAATATTCTGCACATCAAAAAGTATGGCGTTTAAAAAACCTTGGTATTAAGTTGCCAGAAAGTTTAGAAAATTATCCAATGCCACTTTTTAAATTACCAAAGGGTTCTGAACAATTTAAAACTAAAACTTTCACTGATTTGGGTTTTACTAAGAACGATTTTATTATAGGTTTCGCTCCCCTCTCCCGTCGAAAAACAAGGGAATGGCCAGCAGAAAAGTTTAAAGAGCTGGCGAAACTTTTGCAAAAAGAATTTGATGCTAAAATAATAGTATTCTGGGGTCCGGGCGAAGAAGAACGAGCTAAAAAAGTGGTAGAAGGTATTGAAACTTTTGCAAAAGTTTCGCCAGCCACAAAAAATTTAGAAAAACTTGCAAGTTTAATGCAAGGTTGCAAATTAATAATTACAAATTGTAACGGACCAAAACATTTGGCATTATCTGTTGGTGTAAAAACATTAACGGTATTTTTCTCATCAGACCCGTGGAATTGGACACCGAAAAACAATCCTAATCATCAAATAATAAGAATAGAAGATTTGCCATGTATTGGCTGTGGTAATGGCGACGAATGTAAAATTAAATCGTTGGATTGCCAAAAAAAACTAACACCGGAAATGGTATTAGCAAAAGCTACAGAAATGATTTAAATTTTTATTCTTTTTTTTTATTCTTACAAAACCTCGAAACATTCTCTAATAAAATTCAAGCGATTGGCAGTAGGGTTTTGTCTGTTATAAACATATATCAAATTACCCAAAATTCTTTTTACTATTTGTCTTGTATTAAAATGTTTTATATCTTGAAGTTTCAAATTTATATCCCGTTTCATTAGGTATGTTTTTAGGCTTCTTTCAGACGATATTGTACCATAATCTAATGGGTCGATATAACAATTGGTTTTGAAGTTAATATCATCACATTCTAGCAAGAGTTTTCCATGCAAATCTAAAATTTCTAATTTAATACCAAACCTTTTTGCAAGCATCACATATAAACATGCAATATTGAAAACCCCGCCTGTTTTGTTGACTAAAAACTTATCAAAATAAATATCTTGAGCGGTTAAATCTTTAACTTTAATATCAAAACCCAAAATACTAAAAATTCCTTGTGTTAACATTTTGCAAATGTCTTCTGGTTCACTTTTTTCGGTTAAACTATCGCTAAGTTCTTCGGAAAATTTGTCTATAATATTTTTCACATGGTCTTTAGATATCGACGGGGTAATAATTTTAGAAATTAACGCTACCCCCTCTTCTAAATTTGGATTTTGCTTTATAGAAAATTGGGTAAAAGCATATTTTAAATCTTGCAAATAAATATCTTCCAACACTGTTTGTAAAAATGCAGGTTTGCTTGCGCGAAACTCTTTACTAATTACATTTTTAAAATCTGTCGGCTGTTTTTTTATAATGTGCGATAGCTGTTTTTTTAAAACAACACAGTTCCCCTCGTCTTCAGTTTGCATAAGACGAACGATTGCAAAAATTTCTTTATCCGAATAGTTTTTATCCATATATATATTCTATAACTAAGCAAGCTCTTGTGCAATATCTTTTGCAGCTTTAATAGGGTCGTCTGCTTGAGTTATTGGTCTGCCTATCACCATAAAATCTGTGCCATTATCGACGGCATCTTTAGGTGTAGTTATTCTTTTCTGATCTCCCGAAACCGACCATATTGGACGAATACCCGGGGTTACTAAAATAATATCTTGCCCAAACTTTTCTCGTAGTTTTTTAACTTCTTTAGCGCTACACACTATGCCAGACACACCATTATTTTTAGAAAGTGCCACAAGTTTTAACACCATTTCTTCTGCTGAACAGCTAAAACCAATTTCTTTAAGCCCGTCATCATCTAGACTTGTTAGAATTGTGACGCCAAGCAAAATTGGAACTTTTCCACCGATGGAATTTTGCTTGGCAGCTTCTGCTGCGGCCTTTAGCATTTCGCTTCCACCAGAAGTGTGAAGTGTGATCATATAAACACCAAGTTTAGTAGCTTGCGAAACGGCTTTTGCTACTGTGTTTGGGATATCGTGAAATTTTAAGTCTAAAAAAACTTTCCCACCAAGTTTGTGTATATCCTCGATAATTGAAGGACCGCAAGCGGTAAAAAGTTCTTTACCCACTTTAAATACACCCACATGTGCGGAAAGTTTTTTTACTAAATTTAAAGCGGCTTCTTTTGTTGCAACATCTAGTGCTACAATTATTCTATCTTTTGGATTTTCAAATTTCATAATTTTATTTTTCCTTTTAGTTCATTAATATTTTTAATTTTATTTTCTTTAAAATATTTTTCCACACCTTTCAAAATATCTGTGCAAGCAGTTGGATTTACAAAGTTTGCAGTACCAATTTGCACAGCTGAAGCACCACATAAAATAAATTCTATGGCATCTTCCCAATCCATTATACCACCAACACCAATTATTGGTATTTTGACGGTATTATAAACTTCCCACACCATTTTTAGAGCGATTGGTTTTATCGCAGGTCCGCTTAATCCACCCATAATATTTCCTAAAAGTGGTTTCCGTGTTCTAATATCCACACCCATCGCTTGGAAAGTATTTATCATACAAATTGCGTCAGCTCCTGCTTTTTCACAAGCTTTTGCTATTATGGTAATATCTGTTACATTCGGGGATATTTTGGCAATTATTGGTTTTTTACTAACTTTTTTTACAGCTTTAATAATTTTAGCAGTTTCGTTTTCGCATTGACTAAAAAGTCCTTTAACTTTACCGTGAACTACATTCGGGCAGGAAATATTTATTTCTAAAGCTGAAATTATTTTTACTTTATTTAATTTTTTTACAGCTTCTGTAAATTCTCTTTCGCTATTACCTGCAACGCTAACAATTGCTTTTGTTTTTTGCTTTTTTAGGAATGGGACGACTGTTTTTATGAAATTATCCACCCCTCCATTTTCAAGTCCAATAGAATTTAACATTCCACCCGAAGTATCTGCAATTCGTGGTGGTTTATTGCCTTGTCTTGCATCAAGTGTGATGGTTTTACACACAACCGCACCAAGCTTATCTAAGTTTATAAACTTGCCGTAAGTTTTGCCGTGTCCAAAGCAACCTGATGCTGTGAAAATTGGATTAGCAAACTTTATGCCTGCTATTTTTGTTGATAAATTTACCATATTATATCCTCTGCATTAAACACTGGACCGTCTTTACAAACCATTTTGTAAATGTCGCCTTGTTTTGTTTTTATTTTTATCGGACATCCTAAACAAACGCCCACACCACACGCCATTTTTTCTTCCAAAGATAGCTGTGCTTGTATTTTATATTTTTTTGCCAACCCTGCCACACACTTTAACATTGGATATGGTCCACAAGCATAAATTTTTGCACTTAAGTTTTGTTTTAATAGCTTTTCTGCAGGCATTGTTATTAAGCATTTTTCGCCGATAGAGCCGTCGTCTGTAGTAATAACAATTTCGTCTGCTAGTTTTTTTAGATATGACACAAAAACAATTTCGTTTTTATCTTTCGCACCCAAATAAAGATGTATTTTACCAGCTTTTTTTTCTTTAATTTCTTTTACAAGTTGCATAAGCGGTGCAATTCCCATACCGCCAGAAATTATTATGTGTTCCTTAGCTTTTTTAATTTCAAAGCCGTTACCAAGTGGACCCATAACATCTAATGCGTCGCCCTTTTGGGTTTGTGATAGTAATTTTGTGCCACTACCAATAACTTTGTATAGAAGGGATATTTTATTTTTCTTTTTATCCACAAGATTCACCCCAAAAGGGCGACGAAGAAACGGAGCTTTATCCTCTGCATTTTGAGCAGGAACTAGAACATGAACAAATTGCCCAGCTTTAGATTTTTCAGCTAAATATTTATTCTCAAGTTCCAGCAAAAAAATATCTTTTGATATTTTTTTGTTAGATATTATTTTACATATTTGTTTTTTCATTAACTTGCCAACTTTCCTGCTACAAAAGTATATTTTACTTTACCTTTAAGCTCTTTGCCAATAAATGGCGAGTTTTTGCTTTTAGAAACTATGTCTTCCTTATTATATATCCACTTTTCCTGCGGGTCAAAAACTACGACATCGGCTTCTGAACCTTCGGTTAAGTGTCCTTTATCCACACCGAGTATTTGTGCAGGACTATAACTCATCACACACACTAAACCCATCATATTTAAGTGCTTTGTATCGACGAGGTTTTCTATTGCTAGTGGCAAGGCAGTTTCTAGCCCGATGATGCCGTTCATAGCATTTGAAAATTCTATATCTTTTTCGTGTACGGCATGTGGTGCGTGATCTGTGGCAATACAATTTATTGTGCCGTCTTTAATCGCTTTTTTTATGGCATCAACATCTTTTTGTTTTCTTAAAGGTGGCGCCATTTTGAAATTTGCATTAAAACTTTCGCACTCTTTTTCTGTTAATGTGAAATGGTGCGGTGTAGCTTCTGCTGTAATTTTTACACCTTGTTTTTTTGCTTTTCTTATAAGTTCGCAACTTTCTTTTGTGCTTACATGTGCAATGTGAATTCTTGCTTTATGTTTTTTAGCTAACTTAATATCCCTTTCAACAATTTTATATTCGCTCTCATTAGACACACCTTTTAAACCCAACTTATCGGCGATAAAACCTTCATTCATAACACCACCAGCTGAAAGTGATGTATCTTCTGCATGAGATATAAATAGTAGGTTTCGCTTACCCGATTTTTCAAATGCTTTTTCCATAACCTTAGCACTATTTACACAATGCCCGTCATCTGTAAAACCTACACACCCGACAGATTTTAATTTTGAAAAATCGGTAATATTTTCCCCTTTTTGTTCGCGAGTTATACAACCAAGAACGAAAACATTTATTTTTCCATCTTTTTTAATTATTTTTTGTAAATTTTCTACCCGTTCAGAAGTATCCATAACTGGGTTAGTGTTTGGCATTACTGCAACACTTGTTACACCACCTTTTATCGCCGACAAACTGCCAGATAGAATGGTTTCTTTATATTCAAAACCTGGCTGTCTAAAGTGTACATGCATATCTACAAAACCGGGAGCTGTTATCATACCTTTGGCATTTATAGTTTTTGCACCAAGTGCTTTTAAATTTTTACCAATTTGTTTTATTTTGCCGTTAGATATTAAAACATCTAACACTTCATTGATATTATTTTTTGGATCTATAACTGTTGAATTTTTTATTAAATATTTCATCGTTTTTTCCTTTTTTGTCATTCTGAGCGAACAAAGTGAGCCGAAGAATCTTTGTCTATATTTTCACACTTTTATACCAAGATCTTTCGACTTCGGCTTTCGCCTACGCTCAAGATGACACCTTGTTTTTTACTCCTGCTACCAAATAAAGCACCGCCATTCTTATAGCTATCCCATTGGTCACCTGTTCGAGGATAACAGAATTCTTGCCGTCCGCAACTTCGCTACTCATTTCTATGCCTCTATTAATTGGTCCTGGGTGCATCACAACAATATTTTTCTTAGCTTTTTTAAGCCGTTCTTCGCTTATTCCGTACTGATTAAAATATTCTTCTTTGGACGGAAAAGCATCAGCAATATCTCGTTCAAATTGCATTCTTAAAACATTTATGGCATCTGCATCTTTAAGTGCGACATCTATTTTGTCTGTCACTTTTACCCCAAACTCTTTTGCAAACTTTGGCAGGATTATTTTTGGCGCACAAATTGTTACATTTGCACCAAGTTTCTTAAGTCCCCATATATTTGACCTTGCTACCCGAGAATGTGTGATATCGCCGATAATACTCACATTTTTACCTTTAATTTTGCCTAGTTTTTCTCTGATTGTAAATAAATCTAGCAAGGCTTGAGTTGGGTGTTCGTGAAAACCGTCGCCTGCATTAATTATGCTTGCAGAAACATTTCTTGCCAAAATATTTGGCGCACCTGGATTTGAATGTCTTATTACAAAAATGTCTATTTTAAGGGCTTCAAGGTTTTTGCCAGTATCTATTAAGGTTTCGCCTTTGGTTATGCTTGATGCTTTCATATCCATATTAACAACATCGCAAGATAGTCGTTTTTCGGCGATTTCAAAGCTTCCACGAGTTCTTGTAGAAGGTTCATAAAATAAGTTTGCTGCCGTTTTACCACGAAGTGCAGGTACTTTTTTAATGTCGCGGGTAGTCACTTCTTTGAAACTTTCAGCCGTATCTAAAATATGTGTTATTTCTTCGGCTGATAAATATTCTAAGCCCAGTAAATCTTTTTTATTCCATTTAAAATTTTTTGTCATACTTTACTTCTCCGTTAAAACTACTTCTTCTTTGGTATCGCATTCTTTTAGTCTTACTTCAATTTTTTCTTCTTTAGAGGTTGGTATATTTTTACCAATATAATCTGCTTTAATTGGTAGTTCTCTATGCCCTCTGTCGATGATAACCGCAAGCTCTATTTTTGTTGGTCTACCAAAGTCTATAAGTGCGTTCAATGCCGAGCGAACAGTTCTACCTGTATATAAAACATCGTCTACTAAAATTATTGCTTTGCCTGTGATATCAAAATCTATTTCTGTTGCTTTTAGCATTGGCTGGTTGGCTATTTGGGTTAGGTCGTCCCTGTAAAGTGTGATATCTAAAATGCCAAGCAGAACTTTTTGTTTAGAAAATTGTTCTATTCTTTCTTGCAATCTTTTTGCTAAAAATTCGCCTCTTGTTCTTATGCCGACAAGTGCGAATTCTGATGGATTTTTATAATGTTCCAAAATCTCATGTGCTATTCTGTCTAGTGTGCGAGATATTGTTTCTTTGTCTAGTAGTGTTTTCATAATTTCTCCATAAAAAAAAGGGCTCCACAGCTATCTGTAGAGCCCTCTAATATAATTAAAATTTGTATTTATTCCCATAGTGTTCTAGCCTCTCGGACTAATTTAACATCTTTTATATATTTTAGCATATCGCTGGGATTTATACAAATACAACCTATTTTATATTTAAAGGAAACTTTCACCCCCACCTTAATCCTCCCCCCTCATCAAGGGGGAGGAATTTTTTTACTAATTCGCCTCATATAGGGGGAGGAAATAAAAAAAGGCAAACAAAAACCCCGTTCGCAATGAACGGGGTTTTTAAATTAGTTTGAAATTTTGTTTAACCCCAACGACAGTAAGAGGAGTCACAAGCAGCACCAAAACTTTCCCCCATTTTAAAGCATTTATCTTCATCTATTGTTACTTCTACATTATTCCACTCGTATGTGCATCTAAGCCAATACTTATAACCAGAATTTAGAACAGATCCAGATGTTTCGTCAAGCACATAAAATAACGGAAATGATGTATCTGTAAAGGAATAAAACCTAGTAAAATTACTACCCTGCACACTATTATAATTTAACTGCGGTTGTATGTAATAGTCTTTCCCTGCTACCGTTATCCTGCAATTACCACCAGTACAATCTGAACCTTGGTAGTCTTTAAAACTTAAATCTATTGAATCTAAAGCATTACTATCTGAAGTACTGTTTGAAAGACTAGCTCTATCTAATGCATCTACAATATTTTTACCTATTGTCATTAACCCAGAGAAACGGGCTTTGTCCCGTGCTACCATATATTTAGGTAATGCAATACTGGCTAGTACTGCGATGATTAAAACCACAACTAAAAGTTCTATAAGTGTAAAAGCTTTTTTATTCATATTTTTATTATAACAAAAATAAATAGAAAAAATAATAAATTATTTTTTTAGTGACAGTACTGGGATGAAGAAACATTAAATCCCTTCCCCTCACTTTCGTTCGGGTACTCCCTTTTAAAAAAGGGAGAAAATTTGTCTTCAAACAAGAAGTGTAAACAAGTATTTACATATTTTGTCTTTAAACAAGTATTTTTGTGGAAATTTTTTGTTTCTTTGCGACGACACCTTACAGGTTTTTACGAGTATTTTTTACCTAGCCACGACTTGAGGGAGGGCGGTTTACATTAGCGAATACTGCGAAGCAGTAGCGGTAAATAACCGACCGAAAACAAAGGCTAGGTGAAAAAGACGAAAGAAACCCCCAATCCATTTTATTAGATTCCGTGTCAAGCACGGAATGACATTTGGGATTGGGGGTTTCGTGTAAAAACTATAAGTGGGCTATTCCTTCTTTGATGGCATACCGTATTAGGTCTGCTTGTTTGTGAATATCCAACTTTCTCATAATATTATTCCTATGCACATGCACAGTGTTTAAGGAAAGTTCAAACTCTTTTGCAATTTCTTTACTGCTATAACCTTCGGCAATAAGTTGTAAAACTTCTTTCTCTTTGGGTGTAAGTTCTGCTTTGCCTCTGTTTTTTTTGTGTCCGCTTTTAGACAAGAAACCTTGTACTATATATTTTGATACTTTTGGACATAAATAAAACTTGCCTTCTTGCACTTCTTTTATAGCTTTTATTATTTGTTCGATATTAGAAGTCTTTACTATAAAACCTTTTGCACCAGCTTTTAACGATTTTTCTACACTCATTCTATCGTCGTACATACTAAGTATTATTACTTTTGCATCTTGATCTTTTTTTACAAGTTTTTGTGTCGCTTCTATACCATTTAATATTGGCATAGAAATATCCATAATATAAATATCTGCTTTTCCTTTTTTGGCAAAATCTATAGCTTCTTTGCCGTTTGATACTTCACCTACTATGGAAATATCTTTACTCTTTCTTTCTATTAGAGCTTTTATGCCGTCTCTTACAACAGCATGATCATCTGCTATTACTATTTTTATACTCATAATTCCACCATATATACAGTAGCAGGACATCTCACTAAAACCTTAGTGCCTTTACCTACTATACTGTTTATTTTAAATTCTCCTCCGATATAATTTACCTGCTCTTTCATACCAATAATGCCTATGTTTCTTATAGAGCTGGCTTTTTTTGGCTTAAACCCCACACCATCGTCTGAAATTTCTAACTTAACATTTCCGTTAGTCCTACTACACTTTATTATTACATTTTTTGCTTTGGAATGTTTTACTACATTAGTTAAACTTTCCTGCACCACTCGATATATCACTATTCTTACTTGCCCGTCCATATGTTTACATATTTCGTCCGGACAGCTAAGTTTCACTTTCATATTAGTATTTTCAGCTAATGTGCCAACCAAATCTTTTAACGCTGCTTTTAAGCCTACATCGTCCAAATTAGGCGGACGAAGCGTTACTATAACATCCTTCAACCTATCTATATATTTAATAAGCTGTGTTTGTAAATTGTTTAAGCGTATTAATGCACTTTTTATTTGTTTTTCTTTTATATCATCTTCCAAAATGGCTATTTTGGAAGATAATGTTATTGCCATACTACCAAGTTCGTCGTGAATTGTGGTAGATATTTTTTTCTTCTCGTCTTCCCTTGCGTGCAGAATTGTTTGCACTATGGAACGATTAGACTTATCTGCAATAATATTATTAATTTTTTCTGTCGGAGTTGTTAGTGTACTAATATTTTTCACAACACCTAAAATATTGACTACTTTACCTTTGCTATTATGTACAGGAGTTAAATTTGTTTGATAGTAAATTACTTCGCTATCTATTTCAACCCACCATTGATAAGAAACTTCCTGTCCAGTAAAAGCTTTTTTATGAGGCTCTATGTGAACAGAGGAATTCTTATTCAATTTTAAATTGTTTAAGACATATTTTGGACAATCGTTCTTAAATACAAAAAGCACTTTATTACTATTGTCCACCATATATACAATATCACAAGATTTCAACACCCCCATATCTTTTCCACCTAAAATATTAGCCTGCTTATTGCTGTCTGTTTCGTTTTTGTTATTCATTTTAATTAGTTTTCCATTCTTTAGCACTAAACAATATATAGTATAAGGTAATTATATAATATAATTATATATTTTTACAAATGTCCGCAAATTGATATAATATATGAAGTTATGAATCGAAAAAGACTTTTAGAAATTTTTACAAAAAGGATAGTTATATATTCCCTATCATTTATAATATTGATGGGTGTATTTACATCATCTATCTTCCTAAAGTACATATTATCTGGCATACCACCAGTGTACGAGTTGGAAGATCATACCCCTGTACTAACCAGTAAAGTTTTTGATAAAAATGGCACACTTATTTACGAATTTGCCACAGAAAAAAGAAGTTTAGTTTTATTAGACAACATTCCCGTAGACATACAAAATGCGGTTATCGCTATGGAAGACAGAGCTTTTTTCGAGCATGGTGGCATTCACCTAAAAGGTATGATAAGAGCTTTTATTAATGATGTTTTTGGAATCTTTATGAAAAAAAGATTCCAAGGTGCGTCGACCGTAACAATGCAACTTTCTCGAAATATTTTTTTAACACATAAACGAACTATCACAAGAAAAGTGCGAGAAATTGTGCTTGCCATACAAATAGAAGCTAATTTTAGTAAGCAAGAAATTTTGGAACTTTATCTAAACGAGATTTATTTTGGACATGGTGCATATGGTGTAGATGCTGCTTCAAAAAAATATTTCGATAAAAATTTGGAAGATTTAACCCTCGCAGAATGTGCCTTAATAGTAGGTGTTGTACCTGCTCCAGCAAGATTTTCCCCCTTCAATCACCCAGAAAAAGCGATGAAAAGAAGAAATCTAGTTTTAAATGTAATGCACGACGAAGAATATATAACTTTAGAAGAGCTTGAAGAAGCCAAAGCAGAGCCACTTCCTACCCGCGAAGGTATGGAAGATAGTAAACCGGGTTTGTATTTTATCGAATATATAAGAAAAATTTTAGAACCTAAATACGGTATCGATATGCTTTGGGGTGGTGGTTTGAAAATTTATACAACAATAGATATTGAACAACAAAAAATTGCTGAAGATATTTTAAATAAAAAACTTCACGAGCTTGATAAATGGATAGCCGAAAAACATATGAATCTTGAACTTAGAAACCTAGAAGAAGAACTTGCAATGTTGCAAGAAGGTAAAATACCGGGTGAAGAAGAAGTAGAAACTGAAGTAATAGAAACAGAAACCGAAGAAATTTTAATTGAAGAAATTGAAAATGATGAAGAAGATGTATTATCAAGAGAAGAAATAATAGAAGCAAAAATAGAAGAACTTCAAAAATTAGACCCTATGGATATTTTCCCAGAAGATTATGAAAATGTACAAGGTTCGTTTATAGTGCGAGATGTAAAAACTGGTGCTATAAGAGTGCTTATCGGCGGAAGAGATTATAAAAAAAGTAAATTTAACAGAGCAACACAATCTAAAAGACAAGTGGGTTCTACATTTAAACCATTTGTATATTTAACTGCACTTCAAAATAAATACACACCAGCAACATTGGTTAAAGATATGCCATTAACATTTTATTTCGATGGCAAAAACTGGAAAACTTTTGACGAAAACCTAGATCCTTATTCCCTAGACTTTGCTTCTCAAATGTTTGTGGGTAAAAGTAGTTTTGATATTTGGTCGCCAAGCAATTACGGAAATAAATTTGACGGTTGGGTAACACTTAGAAAAGGTTTAGAAAAATCTAAAAACCTAGTATCAGTAAATTTAATAGACAGTCTTGGCATAAGAGCTGTAAGAAATAATGCACGAAAAGCAGGCATATCTGCAGATTTACCGTATGTACCAGCATTATCTTTAGGTGTCGCAGCGATGAGCTTAAAAGAAATTTTATCTGCTCAAAATACACTTGCTAACGAAGGAATATTCGTAGAAGAATACGGAGTAGAAAGAATAGAAGATGCCTATGGCAAAATTTTAGAAAAACATACTCACAGAGAAAGAAAAGCATTTACACCACAAGATACTTATGTACTTTTAAATATGATGAAAGGTGTAACAAAATCTGGCGGGACAGCACCAATTGTAAGCAGATTAAGACGACCTGTGGCAGGCAAAACTGGTACAACTCAAAATCATAGAGATGCTTGGTTTATGGGCTTAACACCAGACTATTCTGCAGGTATGTGGGTTGGCTTTGACGACGAAACCTATAGCGATTTTAAATTTATCGGTGGTGTACACGCAGCACCTATATGGACAGAAATTATGAAAGAATTTTTAAAAGATAAACCTGTTAAAGATTTTGCCGTACCAAAAGGCATATCCTTTACATTCATAAATAGGGATACCGGTAAACTTGCAATGCCTAACGAAAAAGATAAATTTTTAGAGGCCTTTAAAGAAGGTACTCAACCAACAAGCTATTAGTTTTTATGTTGCGCCATTTTCGGCTATTGCCGAAAATGGCATTTAAAACTATCTCCTAATATGGTAAATTAACATTATGCGAGAAAAAATCAAAAAATATTCAAAATACAAAAAATATGTATATATACTTCTACCACTAATAATATTAGTGGTTATAGTACTTATTACCAATAAACCAGAAGACGAAGTTAGAGAAGTCTTCAAAATGGATAGCCCAAAAGCAGACATCTCTGTGCTAGCTAAAATACAAGATATTAAACGACATCGTACCAGCTACATAACAGAAGAACAGTTTAGTGAAGAACTAAACGCTATGGACCCTTCCTTAAACAAATATCTAAGCACAAAAATAGGGAAAGATCTTTTCCTAAATATCCTTATTAAAGAACGCTTAACCCTAATGGATGCAAATGATAGCAATACAACCAAATCTAAGGAATACACCGAAGCCGTAAATCAAAAACAAGCAGAACTTAATGCTCAGTTAGATATTTTTAAAGAAAGAATGCTTGTAGATTTATATTTAAAAAATCTAAAAGAATCAAAAGAGCTAAGAGTAACAGAAAAGGATATCAAAAACTATTATAAGGATTATAATTACGAAATTTCCATAAGCCATATCCTATTAACAGACCCTAAACAAGCGGTTAAAGTTTTAAAAGAGGCGAAATATCGTCAGACTAACAAACAATTTTCTTATTTGGCAAAAAAACATTCTTTAGATACTCCCACAGCTAAAAAAGGTGGCAAAATACCGCCGTTTATCCCAGGCGAATATATTAAGGAAATTGAAGATCCAGCAAGTAATATCAAAGTAGGACGGGTACAAGGGTTCTTTAAAACATCTTACGGATATCATATAATAAGAAAGAACGGGGAAAAGAAAATTTCCTACAAAAAAGCTAGAGAAAGAATCAAAGCTATATTAGAACGACAAAATTTAGATAAATACTTTACAGAACTAGAAAACAGATACGCTTTGGAGGTGTTAGAAAATGAACAAGAAACTAAATAAAATAATAATTTCAATAATATGTCTGCTAATGGTGGGTATTTTTGCAGATGCAAAAATATTCAACTCTACCATTGCAACAGTAAATGGTAAACCGATATTAAGTTCCGATTACGAAAAACTTATGACATCTGTATTAAAAGAATACAACAGTCAATCCGCTGAAGTTGTAAAAGATCCTAAAAATAGACAGTTTGTGGAATATCAAGTTTTAATGGAAATGGTAACTGAAGAACTTTTATATCAACAAGCACAAGCTGAAAAAGTAATAGTAAAAGATAGTGAACTTACTAAAGCGGTAGACCAAATCAAACAAACTTTTGCATTTGACCAAAAAACAGGTAAACCATTAAGTGCTAAAAAAACGGAAGCAGCATTTAAATCTGAACTTAAAAAAGAAGCTATAAGTTATAAAGAATTTCAAAAACGAGTAAAAAGACAATTAACAACAAAAAAACTTATAGATCAAGTTATAGCAAGAGACTCTAAACCACCAAAAGAAAAAGATATTAAACAACTTTATGCAGACATTAAAAATGTGATGGCACAAGATACCGTTGCTATAGAAAAAATGGGCGAAGTTCGTCTACAAAGAGCTTTACCGCTTGCAAATAAATTGCATCAGCTAACAGCAGAAAATGCAAAACTAGGGCACATATTTTTAAAAGCAGAAAAAGGTAATGATAAAGAAACAAAAGCAGCAATTAAAAAAGCTACAGATATAAGAAACCAAATAGTCACAGGTAGAATTACCTTTACCGATGCTGCATTAAAATATACAGAAGATGTTAATGCTCAAAAACTTTCAGATAGACCAGGTAATACCGATATCCTCGTATTAAAAGGCACAATGCCTAAGGATTTTGAAAAACAAGCATTTTCTTTACCACTAGGAAAAGTGAGTACTCCAATTAAAACAGATTTTGGTGTACACTTAATAACAGTAAAAGAAAGAAAAGCAAAACAAGATATAACTTACGATATGATAGAACCAGAACTTAACAAATATCTTTCTGCAATGAATATGCAAAAAGCAGCAGAAGATTATGTTAAAAACTTGCATGCAAAAGCAACAATAGATATTAAGAAAAAGTTTGATTTAATAGAAGCTAAAAAACCTGAAGAAAAAAAAGATGAAGAACCTAAGGACGAAAAGTCCAAAGAGAAAAAAGGTGAAAAAAAGTAAATCTAAAAAACCTCATTTATGTTTTTGCAAAGTATTTTGAGATGATTTTTCATTTTTTTTACTTTGTATAGTAGGTGCGGAGCAACGAACGGAGTGAGTGCCACTACTTGAGAAGTAAAAAAAATGAAAAAGAGCTCAAAAGAGAAAGCAAAAATTTTAGTGACGGCGGGCGATCCTAACGGGATAGGCCCGCTTGTTGCAATTAAAGCTATCAAAAATAAAAAAGTTAAGCAGGTATGCGATGTTTTGCTAGTAGGTGATAAAGCTTCATTAGTAAAAGCTGGGTATAAGCCAAGCATGGCAAGTTTAATAGATGTTTTTATACCGCAAAACATCGCTAGCCAGGGGCTAGCAACAAAAAAACACAGCCCTAGCAAGTGGGGTGGGCTTGTTAGCTTTAAAGCCGTAGAACTTGGTGTAAAACTTGCTAATCAAGGCAAGGTGGACGGCATTGTTACCGCACCGATATCTAAACAAAGCTGGGATAAAGCAAAAACAGGTTTTGTTGGACATACGGAATATTTAAAAAAACATTGTTCTAAAGATGGCAGTATTGCAATGTGCTTTTTTGCGGGTAATTTAAAATGTGGATTAGTATCAGAGCATTATCCAATTTCAAAACTTGGCAAAATTATAACAGAAAAAAGAATTTTAGAAACTTTCAAAAATTTTCATACTCAAATGAAAAAGTTTGGTATCAAAAAACCAAAAATCGCAATTTCTGCATTAAATCCACATGCTGGCGATGGCGGAAAATTGGGTAAAGAAGAAAAAAAAGTAATTATTCCAGCGATAAAAAAACTTAAAAAACTTGGCTATAAAGTGGAAGGTCCTTACCCACCAGATATTGTTTGGGGTAAACATATAACAGGCGAGTTTGATGGTGTTTTAGCAATGTATCACGATAATGCTTTATCGGCGTTAAAACTAGCAAGCATAAAGCCGATAGTACATTTAACAGCTGGTTTAAATATTGTAAGAACTTCCCCCACCCACGGCACAGCTTTTGATATTGCTCACAAAAAAACCGCAGATGAAAATAGCATGGTAGACGCCATTTTAACTGCGGTAAAATTATCTAAATAACAAAAAATAAAACTAAATGCATTTACGAGTATTTTTACCCTAGCCGAGGCCTGAGGGAGGGCGGTTTACATTAGCGAATACTCCGAAGGAGTAGCGGTAAATAACCGACCGAAAACGAAGGCTAGGGTAAAAAGACGAAGTAAAATTAGTCGCAAACACCATCACTACAACCCATGATACTACAAATTTTCGCACCAGTAGTATTTGTTGAGAAACAACGAAGAGTATTATCATTAAAATTTTTATAAAAACCATAATGATAAGAAGGTTCTGCGTAAACACCAGAGTTCATAAAATTTGGAATAGTATCAGTAGTTTCATAGCTACCAGGAACTGTAACTTCATCTGCTCTTTTAACAAAACCTACATCTGTACCAGAAGCAAGAAGATAAATAAAATCTTCATCAAGACAAATCTGGTCTGAACAAGTCATATCATCAGACATTTCAAAATCTAATTCGGTAAAATTATCCGAATAGGTTTCACTCGCAATATAAGCTCTATTAGAAGCCGCGTGCAACATATGAATAATATTAATGGCCTTTAATGCACGGGATTGTTCTACAGAAACCCTATAATGAGGAAAAGCTACAGCAGTTAATACTGCGACAATAAGTACCACAACCATAAGTTCTATTAAAGTGAATGCTTTTTTGTTTTTCATAGTTTTATTGTACCAAATTTAAATAATTTACAAGTATTTTTAGGTAATTTTTTATAAGAGGCTAGCCCTCTGTTTTTTGCGACGACTAGTAGGTTGGAACAACCCGAAGCGAAGCGAGGGAACCCTACTTTAGGAGCAAAAAAATAAAAAATTAACAAAAAGACGAAGTAAATTAAGTAAAAGTTTCTAGGTATGTGTACAAATTTTCTTTTCTTGCTTGTTTTATAGCATTGTCATAAATTTTATCTGCCTTTTTGACATCACCTAAAACATATATACAATTTGCTAAAGAAAGTTGTGTTAAAATCTGTCCACGAACTTCGTCTGTACCTGCAAAAAGTTTTTCTGCAAGTTTGAGTTCTGTATAAGCTTGTTTTATTTTACCTTGTTTTGCCAATACATAGGCCTTACCCCATTTTACAAAACCAAGGTCTGCTTTATCGTCGATTTTGCTATATAATTTATCTGCCAATAAATAATGTTTATATGCCAATTTATAATCACCTTTCTGACGCAAACCATTAGCCATACCGCAATTTATATATGCTTTACCAAAATTATCATTACTTTTTGCGAACAAATTTTGAGCCAACTTATAATTGTTTATACAACCATCAATATCGCCCGAAATTCTGCTAACACCTGCCAAACCACAGTAAGCATAAGCTAGGGAACTTTTATCGCCAACTTTTTTTGCATTGACTATCGCAATGTTGAAATTTTTTATAGATTTTTTAAATTCGCCCTGCAATCTATATACTCCACCTAAAGCCCAAGCCACATAAGAAAGGGCGGCAAAATCTTTAACATCAGTATAAAATTTAAATAGTTGGTTCAAAATTTTTAAACTTTCCCATAATTCGCCACCAGCACGAAGAGCCATAGCTTTTTCTTGTAATGCGAGGATAAGATAGTCGTCTAACTCAAAATCTTGGGAAAGTTTTTGCACTTCGCATACTAGTTTCAAAGATTTTGCCGCCTCGCCCAAAGTTCTATAACAACTTGCCAGAGAAAGCATAATGTCTAGCTTAGTTTCTAAAACGGTTTCTTTTTTAAGTGCTAATAAATATTGTTTTATTGCAGGTTTAAATAAACCTTGTGCCTGTAATTTTTCTGCTTTTTTTAAGAACATAATAAATATTTTACCTCTTCTAAAATTTCAGATAAATTATATGGTTTTCCTATATATTTATCTGCACCCATCTGTTTTGCAAGTGCAATATCTTCCTCTTTATTTAATGTAGATATTATTACTACGGGGATTTTGAACGTTTTTTCGTGTTGTTTAAGTTGTTTACAAATTTCAAAGCCAGAAACTTTTGGAAGCATCAAATCGAGCAGAATTAAATTGGGTATTTCTTTTTTTGCAATTTCCAAACCCTTAATGCCGTCCTCTGCCCAAAACATTTCATACCCCTCACCTTCAAGTGCAGGTTTTAATGCTAGAGCAAGTTTTTTACTATCTTCAATCAATAAAATTTTAGCCATTTTTGAACTCTTTACATAATTTGACATATTCAACAGCCGACATTTTCAAATGTTCTAATTCTTCGGGTTTGAGTTGTCGGACGACTTTCGCTGGCACACCCATCACCAAACTATTCGCAGGAATTTTCTGACCTGCAGTCACTAAAGCATTCGCACCGATGATACAATTTTCACCAATCTCACATTCGAGTGTTGTAGCATTCATACCGATTAAAGAACCATCACCGATTTTCGTGCCGTGAACGACAGCACCGTGTCCGATTGTGACATTTTTACCGACAATAGTTGGAGCATCATAATTTGTATGGAGGCAAGCATTATCTTGGATATTAGTATTATCGCCGATGATTATATCCTCGATATCGCCACGAAGCACGGCACAAGGAAAGACTGAAACATTTTCGCCCAATTTGACTTTACCGATGATTGATGCGAGTTTATGGACGAAAGCTGAATCTGAAATTTTTGGTATAAAGTTTTGAAATTTTTCTATCATAGCGACCTCCAAAGATTCTTTTCTAGATTATATAACTTTTTGAAAACAAAGAACCCGTAGTCTCAAAGTAGTCTCAAAGAAAAACTTGGCACAAAAAAAGTTTCCAAGTCAATTTGAAAATTTTTTTACAAAAAGCAAATTGGCTTGGAAATATTGTACCCGATTTAAATTTTTAAGTAAATAATGTTTTTGGGTTAGAAAAAGTTTACTACCTCTACCTTTGCGAATTATGTTAAATAAGTTTACTCCCTCTCCCGTTGGGTCGGGGACCCAGCCTCTGGGAGAGGGTTGGGGTGAGGGCTATGCTTCTTTGTTTTTCGTGTATTTTTATATGCCATGAAACATAGCCCTCACCTCGCTAGTTCTTCGAACTAGTCGTCCTCTCCCAAAGGGAGAGGAAAGAAAACCCCAAACCATAATAAATGGCTTGGGGTAAATTGTCTTAAAAAATTGAGATTGCCACGGGCTTCGCCCTCGCAATGACAAAGAAAAAAATTTTGTGGTAATCTCAAAAAAATCGCTTCGTAATGACAAACAGGTTTTACGAGTATTTTGATTCGAAAACACGAAAAAGGCAGGCGTGTAATACCGTGAGTGGGGTTTACCCCCGAGTATTTGAGCCTGCCTTTGACAAAATTATCATTCAAAAGACGAAGTAAAACTATTTTGCTAAAGCTACACCTTCTTCAAGTGCCTTCTTATTAAGCTCTAACACTTCCGGCTTTGCTCGTTTGAAAACCTTTTTCATTGCTTCTGCTATACTTTCAACAGAAACTGCTTTTGTGAACCCAGCAAATGCACCAAGCGCTATCATATTAGCAACTTTTGAGTTGCCTAGCTTCTCCGCTATGCCATTACAATCTATCTCTAAAACCGTAATGTCCTTTCGCTCAGATTTTGAGTTTATCAAACTTTTATTAACTATCAAAAGTCCGCCTTCTTTGACGATAGGTTCAAATTTTGCGAAACTTGGCTCGTTCATTACTATTGCTGTTTCTGGCATTGTAACAACCGGTGTCGCTACTGCTTCGTCAGAAATAACAACACTACAATTCGCTGTTCCGCCACGCATTTCTGGACCATAAGATGGAAACCAACTTACATTCTTATTTTCCAAAACACCAGCTTGTGCTAGTAATACACCTGCAGATACTACGCCTTGTCCGCCGAAACCCGATATTTTAATTCCTTGATATAATTTATTTTTCATCTTTGTAAACTCCTAGTGGAAAATACTCTTCCATTGGTCCTTCCAAAAAGCCGATACTATCTTTCAAGTTTAAACCCCAGTTTGTAGGACATACAGTCAAAACTTCTACCATAGAAAACCCTTTACCATCAATCTGATTTTGAAATGCTTTCTTAATAGCCATTTTTGTTTTTGCTACAAATGCAGGTTTATGTACGGCACATCTTTCTAAATATTTTGCACCTTGTAAAGTTGCTAACAATTCACTTACTTTTATTGGATATCCTTGCTTTTTTGCGTCTCTACCTTTAGGACAAGTTGTCGCTTTCTGACCTATTAATGTAGTAGGTGCCATTTGTCCACCGGTCATACCATATATACAATTGTTAATAAAAATTATCGTAATATTTTCGCTTCTCGCCGCACTATGTATAGTTTCTGCCATACCTATGCTTGCCAAATCACCATCGCCTTGATAGGAAAACACTGCTAATTCTGGTTTGCTTCTTTTTAGACCAGTTGCTATTGCAGGTCCTCGTCCGTGTGGACCTTGAATCATATCACAAGCAAAATAAGTGTCTGCAAACACTGCACAACCAACCGGAGCTACACCTATTGTTTTACCAACAATATTAAGTTCTTCCATAACCTCTGCGATTAATCTATGAACAACACCATGTCCGCAACCTGGGCAATAATGTGTTTTTTTATCTGTTAAACCTGAAGGTCTTTTTGTTATTGCTTTTTCTGCTGTCATTATTTTGCTCCTTCTTCCAAAATTAGTTTGGCATATTCTTCTGATTTGCTTGTATCATACAGCCATTTATCAGAACCGCTTTGTACAGACTCTACCGCCTCAATAATATGTTTACCTGTTGGGAAACCGCCACCTGGTCTTACATGTAAATGTACTGGTTTTTCGCCGTTAACAGATAATTTCACATCTTCTACCATTTGACCAAGACTCATCTCTACAACTAAGAATGCTTTTGCTTTTTTAGCAAGTTCTGCAATTCTTTTATTTGGGAATGGCCATAAGGTTATCGGTCTGAATAAACCAACTTTTAAACCTTTTTCTTCGGCGATTTTTAAAGCTTCTAAACATGCTCTTGATGCTACACCATAAGCTACTAAAATTATGTCTGCATCTTCTACATTTTTTTCTTCATACATAACTTCGTTTGCTTCTATGTCTGCATATCTTTGAGCTCTTTTTAAAGTCATTTGTTCCAAAGCACCTTCTTTTAGGTTATAGGAATATACCATTCGTTTATCTCTATTGGTAGAATCTCCCAACGCCCAATCTGGTTCTGGTAATTTTGTTGCGTCTACTGGTTCAAAATCAAAATTAATACCTTCCATCATCTGACCAATAGTAGCATCGGCTAAAATTGAAGTCGGCACTCTATATTTTTCTGCCAATTCAAAACATTTTTTTGGCAGATTTGCCATTTCTTGAACAGAATTTGGAGCAAGTGTTATAACTTTATAATCGCCATGTCCGCCACCTTTTACTGCTTGGAAATAGTCGCCTTGGGCTGTTTGGATATCTCCCAACCCTGGTCCACCTCTGGAAATGTTTGCAAAGAATATTGGCAAATCTGCCCCTGCACTATAGGATATACCTTCTAACTTCAAGCTCAAACCTGGGCTTGAAGAAGAAGTCATACTTCTTGTGCCAGTAGCACAAGCACCATATACCATATTAATAGCAGCTACTTCGCTTTCTGCTTGAACAAAAGCTCCGTCTCTGTCTTCCATATGTGCTGCCATATATTCTGGCACTTCATTTTGCGGGGTTATTGGATATCCTGCAAAAAAACGACACCCAGCACGAATCGCGCCTTCTGCTAAAGCATCATTACCTTTCATTAAAACTTTTTCTGATTTTTCAGACATATTAAAATTCCTCCTAAAAAATAAACCCACAAAAATTTGCAGGCATTATAAAACGATTTAAATTTACTTATATACTGTTATAGCAACATCAGGACAGACTTGGTAACACATTTTGCAACCAATACAACAATCTTCTTTTGCTAATTTTGCTGGGAAATAACCACTCTTTCCAAACTTATCACTCATCTCTATACATTGTTTTGGACAAGTCATTTTACATAACTCGCAACCTTTACAAAGTGTTTCATCTACTTCTATTCTTGGCATAATGTTTAGTCTCCTTCTTTGATTGGCTCTATAATTTTAGTATACTAAATTTGAAATTATGAAACAAAAAGAAGAACAATATCAAATATTACTAAAAAAGGCCGAAAGTCTGCTTTCTGCAGATTTTGGTCCTATATCCAATATGGCTAATTTATCTGCCCTACTATTTGATGAGCTTAAACAAATAAACTGGGCTGGTTTCTATATATTAGAAGGCGATAAGCTAACTCTTGGTCCTTTTCAAGGGAAACCTGCCTGCGTGCAGATAGCTGTGGGAAAAGGGGTCTGTGGCACTTGTGCTAAGCAGATGGATACTGTTATCGTAGACGATGTCCATAATTTCCCAGGGCATATAGCCTGCGATTCTGCAAGTAGAAGCGAAATTGTTGTACCTATAATAATGAATGGCAAATTAGTAGCTGTTTTGGACATAGATAGCCCTATCACAGATAGATTTGATGAAATAGATAAAATTTACCTAGAAAAAATAGTAAAAACTCTATAATTATATAGTCCAAAAGTACTATATGAAAACTAGTACTTTTAGGTCTGTTCAAACATATGCGTTTGGTGTTAAAATATATGTGTAGACAAAAAATATTTTAGTGGAGAGGCTCAAAATGAAAAAAGTAATATTAACAATTAGCATTTTAGTTTTAGGTGCAAGCATGGGATATTCTCAATTTAGCACATGTGGAATAATAAACATACCAAGTTATCCTAGCTTAGAAAATATCATAGAAAAGAAAATACAAAGTGTTGAGACCGAAAAAGAATCAACATTAGTTGAACAAGCAGAAAAAATACAAGAACAATATAAACTAGATTATGAAAATTATGTAAAACAAATTAAAGAATATTGTGAAAGGTATGAAACTATGAGAGCTGTTCCTTATAAAATAAAAAGGTTTGAAGAAACAACAGCAAAATACGAACAAGATATTAAAAATTTAAGGAACAAATTAGAAAGATATAGCATGTTAAACGAAAAAAAGGTAAATGAGTTTATAGAAAAACAAAATATTGTTATTGTTGCTTTTGAATCTCAACTTGGGACACACAATGCCTCAAAATTAATGAACTATGAAATGCTAAAGATTCCTTCAAAAGGATTATTTCCTACACAATATGTTATCTATCCAGAAGTTTTTAATATAAAAACTTTTGACGAACCCGAAATAAGAATTGCAAGTAACAAAAATATTCCAAACTACTCAATTCCTGTTAGTAAAAAAAGAGAAACTAATACAATAATTACATACCCGAATTTAGAAAAAAAATAAGTTCACAAAGAATATTCAGAGTAAAAAAACAGCTCATACACTGGGCTGTTTTTTTATTTGCTAAAATATAAATATGACAGATAAAAATAATTGTAAACATTTAGACATTTGTGGTGGATGTAGCCTAACTCAAAACTACGAAGAACAGCTTGCTTTAAAACAAGAAAAAGTTAAAACCGAACTTGCTGATTTTTGGAAGAAAGATATCCCAATAACACCTTCCCTTAATACCATATATCATAGGAATAAAGTGGAGCTTAGTTTCTGTAATCAAGTGCTTTGGAAAGACGGCAAACCACCTAAAAAAGAAGAACCCTTAGAGTTTGAAAAAACTCTCGGATTTCGTCAGAAAAAAAGGTGGGACAGATGTGTCAATATGGAAGAATGTTTTATATTCTCCCCCCATTTAGCCAAAATTAAACAAGCAATTTATAATTGGGCTAATAAAGAAAATATTTCTTTTTACGATTCTAGAAAACGGGTTGGCACTTTAAGACAACTTATGCTTCGTGAAGGTAAAAATACTGACGAAATGATGTTGGTTATTGTTAGCACACAAAATATTGATGTGCCTGATAGCTTGTTAAAAGAATTAAGCGAAATTATCCCAAACATCAATATTTTGTGTGCGATAAACGACGCACCATCAGATGCTACCCCCATAGAAAATGTAAAAGTATTACAAGGTAAAGATAATATCCTAGAAAAACTAGTATTAAGCGATAAAGAAATTAGTTTTAGAATTTCTGCAAAAAGTTTTTTCCAAACAAACACAAAAACGGCGGAACTTTTGTATGATAAAACCAGAAAATTGGTTAAAAAAATAAAACCAAAAATTGTGTACGATTTATATGGCGGTGCAGGTTGTTTTAGTTTTGTAGTATCAGATTTATGCGAAAAAACTTTTTGCATAGAAAATGTTTCTTCGTCTATAAAAGATGGCGAACATAATGCAAAAATAAATAATATAACAAATGTAAAATTTTTAGAAGCTAGTGTGGAAGATTATTTAAAATTAAACAAAATCCCCCCACAAGACTCGCTTGTTATTGTAGATCCGCCAAGAGCTGGAATACATCCAAAATCTTGCAAAAAAATAGCAAATAGCGGGGTAGAAAAAATAATATATGTATCCTGCAATCCAAAAACTTTGGCAGATAATTTAACAGATTTTACCAAAAATTATAAAATAGAAACTATAGAAGCTTTTGACTTTTTTCCACACACCAACCATGTAGAAACTATGGTTATAATGAACAAGATAAACAACAAATAGAGGAATCAACATGCCAAACTCACTACTCAACCCAGCGCAACAAGAAGCCGTAAAATACGACGCAGGACCAAGCTTAATTATAGCAGGTGCTGGTACTGGTAAAACTAAAACTTTAATTTCAAAAATAGCAAAACTTATAGAAAAAGGATACACCCCCAATAGAATTTTGGCTGTTACATTTACAAACAAAGCAGCCGGCGAAATGCGAGAAAGAATAGAAAAACTTGTACCAGGTTCTTCCCGAAAAGTTTGGCTACACACTTTTCATGCTTTTGGTATGCGAATGATAAGACAACATCCAGAACAAGTTGGTTTAACAAGAGATTTCTTTATTTACGGCGAAAGCGAACAAAAAACTTTAATAAAAAACATCTTAGAAGAAATGGGTTTTAAAGATGATAAAAAAAATGCCAATTATTATTTAAGTGTAATTTCTCGCGCAAAAGATGATATGGTAAACTCAGAAGATTTTGCCAAAAACGCACTTGCAAGTAGAAACGATAAGAAAATTTTTGTATCCAAAATATACACAAAATATCAAAACAAACTAAACCAAGCAAATGCTATGGATTTTGGTGATATTTTAGTCAAAACCTACGAACTTTTAACTAAAAATGAAAATTTAAAAAAATATTATCAAGATTATTTTCAATACATCTTAATCGACGAGTATCAAGATACAAACCATGTACAATATTTAATAACAAAAATACTCGCAGAAAAACATAGAAAATTATGTGTGGTGGGCGATCCAGATCAAAGCATTTACTCTTGGCGGGGTGCAAATATAAGAAATATTTTGGAATTTGAAAAAGATTTTAAAGATTCCAAAACAATAACCCTTGAACAAAATTATAGAAGCACACAAAAAATACTTTCTGCATCAAACAAACTTATAAAAAGTAATTTAAATAGAAAAGCTAAAAATTTATTTACAGAAAAAAATTCTGGCGATGATATTTGTGTAAAAGAATTATTATCCGAAAGAGAAGAAGCCAAATGGGTCGCACACGAAATTACTCGTTTTATAGACGAGGAAGGTGCAAGTTTAAACGATATCGCAATTTTTTATAGAACAAATATGCAAAGTAGAAATTTTGAGGATTCTTTCCGAAAATTACAAATACCATACCGCTTAATAGGTGCAGTAAAATTCTATGACAGAAGAGAAATTAAAGATATTATATCCTACGCCCGTTTACTTATTAATCCGAAAGATAATATTTCGCTTTTAAGAATAATAAATCAACCTCGTCGTGGACTTGGCAAAACTTCTCTAGATAAGTTCATAAATTATGCGAACTTAAATAATTTGTCAATTTTTTCAGCTATGGAAAACGAAGCTTATGTAGAAAATGTAACCCCAACTGCCAGAAGAGGTGTTTTGGAATTTGTCAAAATTATGAAAAAATTGACATTAGAAGCAGGGCTTATAAAACCATCAGATCTTATGGGCAGAATTTTAAGTCTATCTGGCTACTGGCAATTTTTAGAAAATAATATAGAAAAAGAACCTGAAAATGCTTCACGATTAGGCAACTTGCAAGAGCTTATAAACGCAGTAAAAGAATATGAAGAACGATGCGAGCCAGAAGGTAAAGAACCTTCGTTATCAGACTATTTGCAAGAAGTTGCATTAATAACCTCGCAAGACGAACTATCCGCAGGCGAAGGTGCAGTAACTTTAATGACTGTTCATCTAGCAAAAGGTTTAGAATTTCCTGTAGTATTTGTAACAGGTTTAGAAGAAGGTTTATTCCCGTTAATGGGCAAAGAAGCAGACGATTTGGAAGAAGAAAGACGGCTCTGTTATGTTGCTATGACAAGGGCTGAAGAAAAACTTCATATGAGCTGTTCTTCCACAAGAAGAATTTTCGGTAAAATGTATTCCAATATACCATCACGATTTTTGTTTGAAAGCGATTTGATGACACATCAAGCACATAAACAAATCGACGAAATGGAAGCCAGAAAAAAACGAGCATCATCTTATACAAAAACTTATTTCAAGCCAAATACCTCAAGGGAAGTATCAAGCCAACAGCCTTCATCTAGACCAGAACCTGTTGCATCGTCTGGTAAACAGATAAGAATTGGCTCAAGAGTAAAGCACGGTGTGTTTGGTGAGGGCAAGGTATTGTCTGTCACAGGTAGTGGCGAAAGCACTAAAATTAATGTTATTTTCCCCGCTGGCGTGCGAAGAACCTTTATGTTAAGTTTCGCACCGCTTGAAATATTGTAAAATAATATAAATATTAATGGAGCAAAGAATATGTATATTAATGCGTCAGATATAGAAAAAATTTCGAACCTAACTGGTATAGAAATTACCAAAGAAGAATTTTGCAAGTACGAAAAAGAACTTGCCACAGTACTTTCTTGGTTTAAAAAATTAGACAAAGCTGATACAAAAAAAATATGTGATATCTACGACGATACCCTATGCACACCATTAAGAAAAGATGAAATTTTACCCTCTAAAATAGAAGGCGAAATTGTAAAAGCATTTCCAAATTTAGAAAATAATATGGCAAAAGTTAAAAAGGTTATTTAGGTAAAAATATGAGTACAGCACACGAAATTGTAGAACTAATAAAAACAGAAAAACTATCGCCCACGCAGGTTTTAAAAGAAACTCTTAGAACTATAAAAGAGAAAGATGGCGATATTAATGCTTTTTTAGAAATTTTTGAAAAGTCTGCAATGCAACAAGCTGAAAATTTAGAAGAAAAAATTTCTAAAAAAGCAGTTTTAGGTAAACTAGCCGGTGTGCCAATTGCCATAAAAGATAATATTGCATACAAAGGTCATAAATTATCTTGCGGTTCTAAAATGCTAGAAAATTTTGTTTCAACTTACAATTCTACCGTCGTAGAAAAGCTTTTAAAAGAAGACGCCATTATTATAGGCAGAACCAATATGGACGAATTTGCTATGGGTTCTTCAGGCGAAACATCTGCATATGGCATTACAAAAAACCCAATAGATTTAGAAAGAGTTCCGGGTGGTTCATCTGCAGGTAGTGTAGCTGCCGTTGCAAGTGGAATGGTGCCTATTGCTTTGGGTTCTGATACTGGCGGAAGCATTCGTCAGCCGGCAAGTTTTTGTGGTGTTGTTGGTTTTAAACCAAGCTACGGCAAAATTTCAAGATATGGGCTTGTGGCATTTAGTTCCAGCTTAGATCAGATTGGTCCTATAACAAATAATGTGGAAGATTGTGCTTTAATATCCTCGGTACTATGCGAATATGATAAAAAAGATTCCACTTCCGCAAACGAACCTACACACGATTATTTTGCAACCTTAAAACACGATGTTAAAAGTTTGAAAATTGGAATAATAAAAGAATTTTTTGAAATGGAAGGATTGAATCCAGAAGTTAAAGAAAAAGTTTTAGCAGGTTTAGAAAAATTAAAAAAAGAAGGTGCTAAAATTGTAGAAGTTTCGCTTCCTAACATAAATTTATCACCAGAATGTTATCAAATAATATGTTCCAGTGAGGCAAGCAGTAATTTGTCTCGTTTCGACGGCATAAGATACGGTTTAGCTAGCAAAAATGCAACAGATTTAAAAGATTTTTACAAAAAAACTCGTGCAAATTTTGGTGAGGAAGTTAAAAGAAGATTAATGGTAGGTGCTTACAGTTTAAGTGCCGGTTATTATGACGAATATTATTTAAAAGCAAAAAAAGTTCAGCAATTAATAAAAAAAGATTTCGAACATGCCTTTAAAAAAGTAGATATTATCGTTACCCCCACCTCGCCGTTCACTGCATTTAAAATTGGCGACAAAATTACAGATATTTTGCAAATGTACTTGTGCGATATTTATACATCTTCGGTAAACCTTGCAGGAATTGGCGGGATAAGTGTAAATTGCGGGCAAGATAAAAATAATTTGCCAATAGGCATTCACTTTATATGCAACCAGTTTGACGAAAAGTTGCTTTTAAACACAGCCTATACTTTTGAACGGATAAATAAATAAAATGTTAAAAATATTTAAGAAAATATTTAAAAAAGAAGTAAAAAAACCACAAAAAAAGAAACCAAATTATAATAAAAATTATAATACGAATTATAAATCGGTTTCTTATGAATATTCCTGTGGTGGTGTGGTTATCGACGGTAAAAAAGTTCTTTTAATACAAATAGTAAACTTAGCAGGCAGAAAAGTTTGGACTTTTCCTAAAGGTCATTTAGAAAAAGGCGAAACCGCCAGAGAAACTGCGATAAGAGAAGTGGAAGAAGAAACAGGATACCGTGCAAGCATAATTCGTCCGATTTACAAAAACAAATATTCTTTTACTGTTGATGGTGTAAACATAAGAAAAACTGTGCAATGGTATTTAATGCGACTTGGTGCAAAGTTTGATAAATTAGATAAAACCGAAATTATAGATACCAAGTGGATATCTATTCACAATGCACGAAAGATAGTGCGCTACCCAACAGATCAAAAGCTATTAGACAAAACCCAAGAATATTTCGATTATAAAGAGCGACAAGGTCGCTCCCCTTCTTTGCCTTCGGCATAAAAAATAAACATTTTTATTTTCCCCCTTTTTAAAGGAGGTGGCATTTGTTTCAACAAATGACGGAGGATTTTGTTTTTAATATTAAATCCCTCCCCCTCATTTTCATTCGGGTACTCCCTTTACAAAAGGGAGAAAAAGAACAAATCACAAACAAAAAAAGCGGTGTTTTGTTTTTGTTTAAGCTTTCTACATTACATTAGTTTTGTTAATGTTTTTTCTCCACCTAAACAACAATCACCGCTTTTTTTATGTAATAAATGAGATTGCCACGAAATTTTTGGAAAATTTCTCGCAATGACAAATAAGTTTTAAAAGTATTTTTTAAGACTAAATAATTCAAATTTATTTTTAAATATTTTATAGCAAATTTTTTCTTTCTTTACGACGACTAGTCCGTTCAGCGAATACTGCGAAGCAGTAGCGGGACTTTAGGAGTAAAAAAGGGAAAATTTGCCAAAAATATTTGAAAACTATTGGCCGATCATATGATAATCTTCAATTTCAAGCCACACATCACCACTTTCATCAAATGCATAAGCATCGTAAATGCTTTTGCCTTCAATGTTTTTACCACGATATATCGCCATTGTAAATAATCTTTCTGGCAAGGCATCAGTCTTATGAACTATCACTTTTCCTATGCTATCTGGCAAGGTCATTCTGTTTTCTATATGCAAGTCTCTAAACCCACATGTTTGAAACATTGCCTCTATTAACATAGGATATGCTAATAACGGTTTATCCTCGTCCCAAAGCGGTGCTTCGGGCTGTTTAAATACACCTAAACTTAACTTTTCGTCTACACTAAATATACCTTCAAGCACTTGAAAACTTGGACCGTGAAAATATATTTTATAAATATCTTTTGCAGTAAATTTGAACTCATCTTTAAATGAAACTTTTGGTTTTTCAATCTCGCCCCATTTGCTAGATGCATCTTTTAAAACTCTTGCAGTAAAGTGTTTTCTGGTATTACCCATTTTTATACCTTTACTATTAATAAAGTCAGATTCTATTTCCATTTCCACAGTTTTATCTTTAGCTTCTGCTTTAATTCTTACTTCTTGCGGTCTTTCTCTTAAAAGTTTTATTGGTAAATGGAAATGTACATCTTCTATACCCATTTGTCTTTTACCTTTAAGTTTAGATGCAAGCTCTACAAAAGTTTCTATACCCATAACACCCGGCACATATGGTGTACCGCCAATAGAATGGTCTTTTAAATAAGGATCTTCTTCTATGGAAAATGTTTTTTTGGAAGATACCATTTTATCTTTTTCAAAATCTAAAACATTTTCTAGCATATGTTCTGCATCAGATAAAGAAATCTTTTTTGGTTTATCCTCTTTTTTAACTTCTTTTTTTGCAGGCTCTGGCTTTTTTTCTTCTGGTTTAGATTCTTCAGGCTCTTCTGTTTCTTTTAATGGCTGAGGGTCGTTAGAACCTTTATCATCTTTATCCTCTTCTTTATCGTTGTCCTCGCCTTCAATTTCTTCCTCGTAATCTATTCTTAGCTGTTTATCCCAGTCCAGTTTACCTAAGGTTGATGCTAATACGATTTCTGGTACTTTACCATATACAAGTTCATCTAGTAAAAGTTGCATACCGTCTTCTGGTAGAACAAATTCTAAACCTTGAGATTTCAAAAATTCTAATACCCCAGGTCTTATACCCATACCAATATTTGCAAGTGCTGACATATTAATAGAAAATGCTCTTATACCTTTTCTATGTAACATAATACCTAGTTTTGATATGTAGTCATTGGCAGCTGCATAGTCACTTTGACCAAGGTTACCAAATTTACTTGCTATAGACGATATCATCACCCATGCACCACTATCTTTTATGATATTTAATGCATAGAAATCTTTTGCACTTGTTGCTTTGATATCAAATGTTCTGTAAAATTCTGCTATATCTTTTTCGTTTACAAGTTTGCTTTTTTCAAACCCTGCAAAGTGTGCCATTACATCTGCTTTACCGTGTTTGGTTTTGATTTTTGTGAACACTTCTTTTACCATACTTTTGTTTAAAACATCGCAGAAATAATAATCCACTTCAGAACCGTAAGATTTAAGTTCGTTTAATGTTTTATATAAACCAATCGCATCTGTTATTTTTGCAAACTCTCTTGTTAGCATTAATGGTGTGGCTTTTTTTGTGGTATCTGCTTTCATATCTGTCCACATTTGAGCCTTGAGTGCATCAAGTTCTGTTTGATTCATTTTCGCCCATAAAGATGTTTTTTCTGGCATATCAATAATATCTAATATTATTAATTTAGCTTTATATTGTTTTGCTATTTTTGTTGCAAACATTGCACCTAAACTTCTGCCAGCACCGGTTAAGATTACTGTTTTATCTTTATTTAGGTCAAAATGTTTTTTGTCTTTGCTTAGTCTTATTGGAAGCGATAATATTGTTCCTCTTTTATCGTCTTTAGTTGCTATCATAAGACGCATATCGCCGTTGATAACTTCTTCCATAAGAGTTTTTGCAAGCCGTTGAACAGGTGTATCTGGTTCAAAGTCTATAAGTTTAGTTACACAACCTGTAAGTTCGTGCATATCTTTTCTTAAACATTGAACTGTACCTATCAAAGATGCAACTATAGGGTTAAAATCTTCCTCTGAATTTGAATATGCAAATGCACCGTCTATTTTTGTTGCTACTGCAATAAAGGTATCTGCATCGTCTCTATTTTTGAGATCTTTTTCAAACACTCTACATGCACTGAATAGTGGCATTGTATATTCTGTTAGTTCATCGTGTGCAGAAACTTTTTTATCAAACTTTTTGATGTTTGCACCAAGTAAATATATGATACCTTGTGTACCTGGATTTTCTTTTACATAATCTTGCATTATGGAAGTTGTTTCTTCCAAACTTGACCAGTTTACTATGGTTGTGTTTTTACTTCTAGATTTTAGAGATGTAAACACATGGCAAGGTATTTTTCTATCTTTTAATTCCCTTTCGTGTGCTTTTATTGTTGCAAGGTTATCTCCGAAAATTAATACTTGTCTTTCGGTGGATAATTTTCTATCTGCTTTATCTTGCAAAGGAGCATCAACTAAAGTTGGTACATATCTTAATTTTTTAGATACATATGCTTCTAAATTTTCTTCTGACTCTTTTACTGGAGCTTCTTCAACCGTTTCTGGTTTTGCCTCTACAGGAGCAGGTGTTGGTGCTACCTCAGGTTGTGGTGCAGGTGCTTCCTGTGTAGGAGCGTGAGCCTCTTCTTTAGCTCCACCGATATTATCCATTACGAATTTTACACAATGTCTAATTGTAGGATAATCTTTAAGTTGCAAGCCGTCTTCTCTGTTGATGCCATAACTATCTCGCATTGTTGCGAAAAGTTCTGCTTGTTTTACGGTATCAATTCCGAGATCGGCTTCCATATCTAAATCTATTTCAAGCATATCTTCTGGATAGCCAGTTTTTTCTGCTATCATGCTGACAACTTTTTTGGTAATTTCTGCTTCATCAGCACCGCCTGTTGGGGCTGGTGTTGAAGTTGCCGTCGGTTGTGTTATCGGCTTTTCTACTTGCGGTTCGGATTTCTGAACCGACGGAGTAGGTGCAGGAGTTGGAGCAGGTGTTGTTGCACCGCCAATATTATCCATCACAAATTTTACACAATGTCTAATTGTTGGATAATCTTTAAGTTGCAAACCGTCTTCTCTGTTGATGCCGTAGCTATCTCGCATTGTTGCAAAAAGTTCTGCTTGTTTTACGGTATCAATTCCGAGATCGGCTTCCATATCTAAATCTATTTCTAGCATATCTTCTGGATAGCCAGTTTTTTCTGCTATCATAGCCACAACTTTTTTGGTAACCTCTGCTTCATCAGCTCCGCCTGTTGGGGCTGGTGTTGAAGTTGCCGTCGGTTGTGTTATCGGCTTTTCTACTTGCGGTTCGGATTTCTGAACCGACGGAGTAGTGGGTTGAGGTTGAGGAACTGAGGCTTGGGTTCCACCAATATTATCCATTACGAATTTAACACAATGTCTAATTGTTGGATAATCTTTAAGTTGCAAACCGTCTTCTCTATTAATACCATAACTATCTCGCATTGTTGCAAAAAGTTCTGCTTGTTTTACGGTATCAATACCGAGATCAGCTTCCATATCTAAATCTATTTCAAGCATATCTTCTGGATAACCAGTCTTTTCTGCTATCATTGTAATTACTTTTTTAGTAATTTCTTCTTCGCTCATTGAAGTTGTAGGCGACGAAGTCTGCACCGCAGGTGCAGGTTGAGGAGCAGGTGCCACAACTGGTTCTGGTTTTGCTTCAACTGGAGCAGGTGTCGGTGCAGGTGCAGATGCAACTGGTGCTGAACCTACGGTTGCTTTATCTACAAACGCTTGTGAACCTACCATTACTACACTTGGTTTTGTGCCTGCTTTGAAATCGTCCTTAACTCTTAAAGTATTTTTAACAACTTCAACCTCTGGATTTTGCTGACCAGAAATTTCTTTTAACCAGTTTTTATATAAATTTTCGTCAAAAGTTCTTGGTTCACCTTTTTTCCACATTCTTTCTGTCAAGGTCATAGCAAGTTGCGAACCGAAACCGGCTGCAAGTCGCAATGCATATTTGAAATCATAATTTCCACCCTGACTCAATGTTATTCCTGCAAGTTCTGGGTCTGGTTCTTTATAATTTGCTATCGGTGGAATTTGTCCAGTATTTAGACAATGTACGGCGATAACATCTTCAAGTCCAGCACCCATAGTATGTCCTGTAAAACCTTTAACATTACTTACAATTACATCCTTAACATTATCTTTAAAAGTTGTTTTTAATGCATGAACTTCTGCCGATGCACTTCCACCTCTTGCAGGTGTATAAGTTTCGTGTGAAATAAATACCATTTCTTTCGCCATTGCAGATCTATTCAAACCATATTGCTTTTCTGTTCTGCTCATTAACCTATCCATCACTTGTGATACATGGTTAATGTCTAATCTTGTTGGATGAAATGCACTATTTACAATTTCTGTATTCAAAAGTTTAGCAAGTGGTTTCATACCTCTTTCATTTGTACCACTTTCTTTTTCAACAACCAATCCAACAGCACCCATACCAATTACCATACCGTTTCTTCGTTTATCAAAAGGTATTGCAGCTTTAGAAATCTCGCCTTCTCTTGTTGCTGCGCCAGAGGATAAAAATCCAGCCATTAACCATTCTTGTAAAGTGTCGTTAGAAATATCATCAGCACCAATTATTATAACTCTTTTAGCTCTGCCTACTTTTAACCAGTCTTCTGCAACACTTATTGCTTGTGCTGTTGAACTACATGCACCACTCAAACTTGTTGCTGGTCCTTTTGCTCTTATCCATTGGCAAAAATGACTGTGTGCTATAGGAATTACTTTAAGCAAAAAGTCCTGTGAAAAAACTCTTATATTTTTATTATCATATTTAGCAAAATTTTCTGCAAACCATATATTTACTTCTTTTTTATGTTCCTCTGAAGGAATTTTATCTATTATATTGGTATAGAAATTATAAATTTCTTCTTTATTTTTTGTGCCTAACTGATAATGTAAAACTTCGCTTACTTCTTTTACGACACTATCTATACACGGAAATGCTGTTGTGAAAATTACACCTGTATCGTCAATCATCGACGGAGGCAAACCAAAACCATCAGGTAAATAACTACCAGTAGATGTTGGCTTATAATATGCAACTAATGGAATACCTGCATTTTTCAATGCTAAAATACCTGCACCAATTGCTAGTTTAAAGGTATGGTCCATAGATTTTTCCCATCTTTCTGGTAAACCAAATTCTTTTACTAAATCAAATGCACCACCTTGCCCTAAAAGTTTTATTGCTTGTTCTACACTTGTTAATTTTTCTATTCGATGATTTCCGACACTAGATTTAACAATATATTCAATATTTTTATCTATTTGTTTTTGTTGTTTTTCTTTTGATATTGGCTCTATCAAATTTTTACCTTGTAAAATTTCGTCTAAATTTCCATCTCTGAAAACTTTATCCCAACTGCCTGGTGTACCAGCAGCTATACCACTTATTACTACACTATCATTATTCATTGGTTGTTCCTCCACAGTAGTTTTTACAGGCTCGGTTTGTTCAATTTTCTTTTCACCTACTACCCAGTTTCTAAATGCAGGATTATGCATACTATTTTGTGAATTTATATCTGTTTTAGACCAATCCACCTCGATACCTGCAGCTGTTAAATTTGCAAATAAATCGTTAAGTTCTACTATACCACCTTTTTTCGGATGATTAGAACTCAATACTCTTATATCTTTTTTATCACTTAAAGTACTTGCAGCTAATGCAGACATCACTCTTTTTGGTCCACATTCTACGAATAATCTTACACCTCTAGAATACATATCTTCAAGTTGTTTCATCCATTCAACACTACTGATTAATTGTCTTACCATTACATCTTTAACGGCTTCTGGTTCTGTTGGATATAACTTTGCATCGATATTAGAAGTTATAGGTATTCTTGGAACGCCTATTTCTAAAGTATTCAAAAATTCTCTGTAAGCTGGGCTTGCCGGCTTTACAACTTCACTATGGAAGGCATGAGATACGGGGATAATCACACTTTGTATACCTTTTTTAGTGAAAATTTCTACTGCTTTTTCTACAGGTTCTTTTTCACCTGCTATAACTGTTTGGATAGGACAGTTTTTGTTAGCAACTATTACATAGCCGTCTATTTTTTCAAGTTCTGGGGCAACTTTTTCCCAATGTGTGCCGATACTTGCCATTTTTCCGGGATCGTCTACTTTAATATTTGTCATCGCTTTTGCACGAGTAGTTACGGCTTTTAAACCATTAGGGAAATCTAACACGCCGGCTGCCACACATGCTGCATATTCGCCAAGCGAATGACCGATAACTAAATCTGGTGCGATACCAAAACTGGAAAGTAATCTCATCATTGCGACATCGGCTGTTAGCACTGCAGGTTGTGTCATTTGAGTTTGTTTTATTGCATTTTCTCTTTCTTCCAACTTCTCTTTACTTTCGCCCGGTAAAGACCATATTACTTCTGTTAAAGTTGTGTCTATAGCTTCCTTTAAAATTCTGTCGGCTTCGTCAAAAGTATCTTGTACTATTTTATATTTACTTGCCAAGTCTTTCATCATATCCACATATTGTGAACCTTGACCCGGGAATATAAAACCTACTTTTGGTTTTATAGAATTTGGATTAAATGGATATATACCTTTTAATTTGAAATGTAAAATTTGTTCGTTCCAAATATCTTTGGTGTTTGCTGTTTTTACAAAAAATGCAATTTTTTCTTTTAATTTTTTGGTATTTTCTGCAACTATCGCAACTGCAAATGCTTTTTTTGGTTGTGTATGATTGTGATATGATAATTTTGGTAAAAATTTATCGTCTTCTGGTATGTTTGTTGCAAAAGTTTCCATTTCTTTATTAAGTTCTTCTTTTGTATCAGCAGAAAATACCAAAAAATCACTCTGTAGTTTTTCGCCTTCTACTTTTAGATTCATATCTTGTGTATTTTGTGTAGATTCTTCCTTTTTAATACTATGATTTGCTACTTTTACTATTGGTTTCATATTTGGATTATACTCTTCTAATGCAGCATGGAAGTTTGTACCACCAAACCCAAAAGAGGATATGTTCCCCCTTCGCAATTTGTCGCCAGTTTCCCACGATTGTGCTTTTGTTATAACTTTAAATGGTGTTGTAGACCAATCAATATTTGGGTTTGGTGTTTCAAAATTTATCGACGGTGGTAAAGTTTTTTCTTTAATAGCACATGCTACTTTTATCATCGCTGCAACACCCGCCGCTGCTTTTGCATGTCCTATTTGAGATTTTACCGAACCTAACCATATACTACCTGGTTGTGCTTCTTTCCCAAAGGTTTCGTTTAAGGTATCTACTTCAACTTTATCGCCCACTTTTGTTGCTGTACCATGTGCTTCCATCAACTGAACATCTGCTGGGCTATAATCTAATTGTTCAAAACATTTTTCTACCGCAAATTTTTGACCTTTAGGATTAGGTGCTGTTATTCCCTTCCCTTTTCCGTCACTACTTGCACCAATTGCACGAATTGTACAATATATATTGTCGCCATCTCTTTGTGCATCTGATAATCTTTTCAAAATCATCATACCCGCACCTTCAGCCATTACAAATCCATTTGCTCTGGCATCAAAAGCGTAAGAACCGTCTGCAGATAATGCGCCTATTTTAGAAAATTTTATGAATGCGGCAGCGCTCATCATTTGGTCTACTCCGCCACAAATTACCATATCGTAATTACCCATTCTTAAACCATTTATCGCTTGATCTGCTGCCGCTATAGATGTTGCACATGCAGCATCAACGGTGAAATTTGTGCCGTTTACATTTAATACATTTGCCACTCTACCTGCTATAACATTAGCAAGTTCGCCCGGCATTGTATCCTCTGTAATTGGTGGAAAAAATTCGTCCACTTTTACTTCGGTTTCATTTATAATTGCATCTTGGGTAGCTTGGTCTAATTTAGAAAAGCTTGGAGTTTTCTTTATCATATCATAATAAAGTTCCCTATTAATTCTAGTATTAGAATATTCTTGTTTTATACCGCCCATCGCATTACCTATGATTACGGCAGTTCTTGTTCTATCAAACTCTTTTTTGTCGTAGCCAGAATCTTCAAGTGCCATCATAGAAGTTTCTATTGCTAAACATTGGACTGTATCCATTTGTTTTGCGATTTGTGGTGGGATTCTGTATTTTAATGAATTAAATTGAAAGCCTTGTATAAAGCCACCTATTTTAGAATAAGTTTTATCTTTTGCTTTATGATCTGGATCGTAGAAAAGTGCAGGATCCCAGTGTGTTTTGGGAACTTCTGTTATCGAACTTTTACCTGCTGTTATATTTTGCCAAAATTCTTGTTTGCTTAATGCACCCGGCATTATTGCCCCTATACCTATTATTGCGATTGGTTCTAAATTCTTACTTGTCATAAAATCTATACTCCTTTTAAACAATAAAATTTCTAAGACCCCGAAAAGGCTCCATATATATATGATATTAAATATGGAATAGTTAGACAATAGTCGTATAATTTGTTATTATTTTAAACATGGATACAAACATTACATATATAGCTATTGTTGGTTTTTTCGGATGCTTTATATTGCTATTTTATTTTATAGCAAGATATAGAGAATTCTTTGAAACCACCTCAGATAACTTTAATTTCCAAATGAAGCATTCAGAACCTACTCAACCTGATAATAGAGCAGAACTTGCAGAAATTAAGGATATTAAAGATAAGTTTAAAACGCTTACCCATATGCTTGAAGAAAACAGAAGAGAGCAGGAAAAAAGTAATAAACAATTTCTTAAAAATATTGCAGATATAGAAAAACGGGTTTCTTCTTTTGAAGAGGAATATATAAATAAACTTCAACCTGCAATTGCAAGTTTGGTTTCGGAACTTGAAACTTTGACAACCGCACAGGAAGATATACAAAAAAGCATGAAAGAAGTTAAAGGTTCAAATAGTAAAACTGCAGAACAAATAAATAAACATTAAAAATTGTCACTCTTGCACACTAGTGCAGAAATCTAGAAAATTAACATAAAAAATATAGTACTAAAGTACCGTACAAAACTAGTACTAAAGTACCGTACAAAACTAGTACTAAAGTACCTTGTGCGAAAACGGGGTATTGGCTAAAATATAGTTGTAATATAAAAACAAGGAGAAATTAAAATGATAAAGAAAATACTAATAATAGCGATGGTAATGTTAAGTTTTTTAATTGGAAAAACTAACTTATTTGCAGAAACTAATATTGAAAACAAGGTTATAAGTATGATTGAACAAAATGCTACTACTTGTAAAAAATATTATGGTACTAAGTACTTTGCAAAAAAGAAAAAAAGGCAATGGCTATCTATGTTATACACTGATAGTGCATGTACAAAAGAGTTTAAAAAATCAGCTCTTGAAATAGATAATGCTAGGATAAAAGACCTCACTCCACTAGCTGGTTTGACTAATTTAATATATCTTTACTTGTTTAACAATAAAATAGAAGATCTCACTCCACTAGCTGGTTTGATTAATTTAAAAACACTTTATTTAAGTAGTAATAAAATAAAAGATCTCACTCCACTAGCTAAGTTGATTAATTTAGAAAAGCTTTATTTAGGTAATAATAAAGTGAAAAAAATCAATATACTAGCTGGTTTGATTAATTTAAGATATTTAAATTTAAGTAATAACCAAATAACGGATCTCGGTCCAATATTTGGTTTGATTAATTTAGAGACAGTTTATACAAAAGGCAATCCAATAGAAATAATACAAATTACAAAATAATGAAACTCCCCGGGTGTAAACCCGGGGTTTCTTCTTTTTCAACAAATAATCCCTAGCCACAAGTTCAAGTCATTCCCGCACTAGTGCGGGAATCCAGTAAAATTACCCTAAAAACTATATAGTACTAAAGTACCTTGTATTAAAAACACTCATAAGGTAAAATATAACCGTAGATAATGTTCTTAGTTAACAAACGAAGAAAGAATTTAAAATAGGAGAAATTAAAATGACAAAAAAAATAGTAATAATAGCAATAGCAATGTTAAGTTTTTTAATTGGAAAAACTAACTTATTTGCAGAAACCAATATTGAAGACAAGGTTACAAGTATAGTTTCACAAGAAACTGGTGTTTGTGAAAAGTATTATGGTAGTGAATATTTTGCAAAAAAAGAAAAAGAAAATTGGCTACCTATGTTATACACTGATAGTAAATGTACAGAAGAGTTTAATGAAGTAGAGCTTAATTTGTATGACAATCAAATAAAAGACCTCACTCCACTAGCTGGTTTGATTAATTTAGAAAAGCTTATTTTAAATTATAATCAAATCGAGGACCTCACTCCACTGGCTGGTTTGACTAATTTAGAAAAGCTTTTTTCATCTAATAATCAAATAAAAGACCTCACTCCACTGGATGGTTTGATTAATTTAGAAAAGCTTATTTTAAATTATAATCAAATCGAGGACCTCACTCCACTGGCTGGTTTGACTAATTTAGAGAGTCTTAGTTTAGATAGTAACCAAATAAAGACCATCGTTCCAGTGGCTGATTTGACTAATTTAGAGAGTCTTAGTTTAAGTAATAATCAAATAGAGGACATCAAGATACTGGCTGATTTGAAGAGTTTAGAAACACTTTATTTAGGTAATAATCAAATAGAGGACCTCAGTCCATTAGTTGTTTTGACTGGGTTAAAAAAGCTTGAGTTAGATAATAATGAAATAAATAGTATCGGTCCACTAATTAGTTTGTTTAATTTAGAGAGGCTTAGTTTAAAGAATAATCAAATAGAGGACATCAAGATACTGGCTGATTTGAAGAATCTAGAGTATCTTTATTTAAACTATAACAAAATAACGGACCTCAGTCCAATATTTGGTATGGCTAATTTAGGATATTGTGTGATAGAGGGCAATCCAGTAAAAATAATGATTAAAAAAGATTAAAATAAAAACAAAAATTTAGAAATCAATGTACCCCTCGTTCCTTATAAGGAACGAGGGGTTGTTTCATTAAACCTTTTTTGGAAAACCCCGTGTGTAAGCACAGAGACAATCTAACCTCTCAATATTGTCATTGCGAAGATTTTGGAGATTGCCACGAAAAACGAAGTTTTCCTCGCAATGACACCCGAGGAGAGGGTCTCTCCAAAATCTGTGGCAATCTCATTTTGAAACTACCCCCAATCTCTCTTAGAGAGATTGGGGGTAGTTCTGTCATTCTCAGAGGGAGGCGAGTGTCTCGCCCGAAAGCGGGAATCCAGGGTAAAAAAGTAAAAAATCTGTGGCAATCTCATAAAATACATTGTGTCATCTTGAGCGGAGCGAGCTTTACGAGCGAAGTCGAAAGATCTTGGTATTATAGTGTGAAGTTAAAGACAAAGATTCTTCGGCTTCGTTTCACTTCGCTCAGAATGACAAAGAATTTGAGAATGACATAGAATGACTTTACTACTCCCTAGTGCGAAAATGACAGAAACTTGTGGCTAGGGGTTTTTAAATGAGATTGCCACGAAGTTGCAAAGCAACTTCTCGCAATGACAAAAAAATCCCTCTTGTCGGCTTCGCCGTCTTTCTCCCTTTTTAAAAAAGGAGAAAGTATTTTATAGATTAAACGAATATTTTTTTATAAAACCATCACGGATTAAAATTCGTATTTTGTTGTTTTTTCGAGGCGTTTTGAACCGTGGAGTACATACGAAGTAAAGTCCGTAGGACTTGCGGTACTTGAGGTTCAAAAGAACAAAGAAAAAACGCAAAAGACGAATTTTAATGGCTCCAGTTAGGTGTGTAGGTGTTCCCATTAAGATCTGCAATAATATGTGGCGCACTGCCATCTGCATCCATTACAAATAATTGTCTCTTACCATTTCTTGTGGTGCTAAAAGATATAAATCTGCCATCTGGCGACCATGTAGGATCTTCATTAGAACCTTCGTCGCTTGTCAATCTTACAACTCTTGTACCAGTAATATCTACTAAAAAAATATCTATCGGATGTAATTTATTATATCTACCGGCAAAAACTATCCATTCGCCTGTTGGCGACCATTGGGGGCTATCTGCCCAGTTCATACTAGTTAATTTTCTTGTTGTGCCAGTTTCAAGTTCCATAATAAAAATTTGTGGGTTGCCCGCTCTGTTAGATACATATGTTATAAATTTTCCGTCTGGTGAAAAACTTGGCGAACCATTTACATAATAATCTGATGTCAATCTTTTAACATTTTTATTCTCTAGATTTAATGTATAAATATCTGTGTTTCCCCCACCTTTAGAAAGTGTCATAACGATATTTTTATCGTCCGAAGAAACACCACCAATTAAATTTAAACCTGAAAACATAGAAACAGGTGCTATTTTTTTTCTGACCAAATCCACCACGAAAATATCCGGATTGCCATATTTATAGGTGGTGTAATAAATTTTTCTGCTATCATAGGACCAGCGAGGTAGTAATGCGATATTTTTATCTGAAGTTAGACGGGTTAAATTTTTGCCATCATAATCTACAATATAAATTTCTTTATTGCCCGTAAAATCGTTTGCAAACACCACTCTTGTTGTGGCTATCCCTCTTTTACCAGTTAATGTTTTTAGCACATCATCTGCCAACATATGCGACGATTTTCGTATAGAATTTAACATGGATTTATATCTTCTTGCAAATATAGTTTTTTTGTTTGTATTCTCGTATAGATAAGCATAAACAAATAATTCTTTTTGTTGGGATTCTGTAAAAACTACCAAGGTATATCCAGCTCCTAAAGAATTAAACTTTTCAAGCATTTCCATTGTTTTGCTTCGTTTAATTTTTTTAGAAGAGTCGTTAATTTCAAAATATCGTGAAAATAGCAAATCTGCTCTAACAATTTCGGACACTTCTTTTGTGGTTTGCCTAGATGCTTTTTTTTCGCCTTTAAAACTAGTTAAAACTATGTTTAGTTTTTCGTTTTTAATATCAGCAGAGTTTAAACCAATATAAACATCAGATTCTGCATGCAAAACACACAACGAACCTGATATTAAAAACGAAAAACAAATTAATGGGATTATTATTTTTTTTATCATTAGAAACTTCTATAAATTTTTACTTGTTAAAGTGCCAAGTAATTCTTCTGCTTTTTTACTTTCTGGCGATTTAGGATAATCCTGCACGATAGATTTAAGATACATAACTGCTTCATCTTTTTTATTTAACTCTAAAATACTTTTTGCATATTTTAATCTTGTAGAAGGTATTTGTTTACTTTTTGGAAACTTTTTTAAAATTAATGCATAAGAAACCGCACTAGCTTTATATTCTTTTAACTGATAGCAGGCATCACCACGATAGTAATAGCTATCCTCGAGATATTGTCCTTTTGGATTTTTATCTATATAAAGTGTAAAGCCTTCTTTGGCTTGTTCAAAATTACCTTTTACAAAATTTGCATGTGCTTCTTTATATATATCACTTGGGAGCATATCGCCCCGTTTTGCAATTAAAATTGCTTTAATATCTTCCATTTGAACTGATAGATTTTTTATATCTTGTTTTAAATCTGTAATACTTTCTTTACTTGCAGAAATATCTAGCGACAAGTCATTAACTTTTGAATTTAATTCTGCTTGACTTCTTTGCACTACTGCAATATCTTCACTAATACCTTGCATTTGTGCAGACGAACCAGAACTTGCTTGAGTTGTGCTTAAACAACCAAAAAATAAGGAGCTAAAAAGTAATGTGAATATTAATTTAATATTTCTCATAATCTTTAGCTCCTTATATCTAGTTTAAAGTTTTATTTATCTTAAGCTTAGTTTTGTTTCTACTCTTCTATTTGTGAACCAACAACTTTCGGTATTTTTGCTACAAATTGGCATTTCTTCCCCGTAGGAAATAAGTTCCATTTCTGGCATTTTTAGACCTAAGTCCAAGTAATAATTTTTTACTTCTGTTGCTCTTTTTTGACCTAAAGCAATATTGTAAGAAATTGTACCTCTGTTATCACAATGACCTGCAATATATACTTTTACTACTGCAGTATCTTTTTTAAGCTTTATTACATTTGCGTTTCTTGCTAATACATTTCTTGCTTCTTCTGTTAAGCTATAACTATCGTAAGCGAAGTGTACTCTTTCCAACACAAACTGAGATTCTGCTGCTGCTTCTTTATATTCTTCTTGTTTTTCGAAGGCTTCTTCGTCCACACTAATATCCATTACTGCAACATCACCTTGAGCATTTTTCTTCTGACCGCTAGAACATGCTACTAAACCAATAGCAAAAAGTAATGCTATGATTAGTTTTAAGTTTTTCATACTATTTCTCCCTAATTTTTAATATCTTGCACTTACTTATGATACAAGTTTTGCTAAATACTCGTCAAGAAAATTATTCTTTAGATAAAAGTTTCGCAAACACTTTATTCACAACCCCTGGGTTTGCTTTCCCCTTACTTTGTTTCATTACATAACCCACTAAAGCACCCACAGCTTTTTGATTGCCCCTCTTAATATCTTCCACTGCCTTTGGGTTACCTTTAATGGCTTCTTTAGCCCAAGTTTCCAACTGCCCCTCATCGCTTAGCTGACTAAAACCATGCTTTTCTATTATATCTTTTGCTGGTTTACTGCTTTGCCACATTTTTTCAAAAACTTCTCTTGCTTGTTTTATAGAAATTGTGCCACCTTCTACAAATTTTATAAGCTCTGCCAAATTTTTTGGGTTTATTGGGATATCTAAAATAGAAATTTTATGTTCGTTCACTTTACCAAGTATATCACTACCTATCCAGTTAGCTGCATTTTTGCTTTGAACTTTGCATTTCATAACTTCTTCAAAATAATCTGCCGTATTGCTATTTATTGTTAAAAGTTTTGCATCGTAATCTGACAATTTATATTGCTTCTCAAATCTTGCTTGTTTTTGATGCGCAAACTCTGGTAAAGTTTTTTTAACATCATTTATATAATGTTCTTCTAATACAAGTGGTTTTAAATCTGGTTCGGGGAAATATCTATAATCTTTAGCTTCTTCTTTCCCTCTCATTGCGTGGGTATTGCCGGTTTCGTCTTCCCACAAACGAGTTTCTTGAAATATTTTTTCGCCTCTATCAAGCAAATCCGACTGTCTTTTAATTTCGTGCACAAGCGCATCTTTTACCGCTCTAAAAGAATTTAAATTTTTGATTTCAACCTTTACACCAAGCTCTTTTGCTTTTGGTTCTTTTAAAGATACATTAACATCCACCCTAAGTTCGCCTTTTTCCATATCGCAATTAGATATCCCAGTCCAAATTAACATTTCTTTTAACACTGTTAGGTAGTTGTAGGCTTCCACCGATGAATTGATGTCTGGTTCCGACACTATTTCTAGCAAAGGCATAGAACTTCGGTTATAATCTATCAAACTATGCTCGTTTTTGTGCATGCTTTTACCAGCATCCTCTTCCATATGCGCACGAGTGATGTTTATTTTCTTTTTTTGACCTTCGTCGGTAAGTATTTCCACATAACCAAATTCGGCTAAGGGTTTATCGTGCTGAGTTATTTGATAGCCTTTTGGAAGATCTGGATAAAAATAATTTTTTCTGGCAAATACAGATTGATGATTAATTTTACAATTTAAACTTAATGCAGCTTTCACAGATAATTTTACCGCATCTTCATTTAAAACTGGTAATGCTCCAGGTTGACCCGTACATACAGGACAAACGGTAGTATTTGTAGGCTTGTTTTTTTCGTAATTAGATTCACATCCACAAAATAATTTGCTCTTAGTATTAAGCTGTACATGTATTTCTAAACCTATTACGGCTTGCCAGTTTTGTTTCATAGTTATATAATATCAAATATGATAAGTAAATTTCTTAAAATTCGATCTTACAAATTAGGCACCTTAGTAAATGTCGGCTCTTCTATAATAAGTAAGGTTTTTGCGTTTATCAAAAATATATTTATAGCAGCTTATTTTGGTGCTAGTGCTTCTACAGATATTTACTTTTTCTGCCTTATGATAATTCTAATAGCAGTAGGATTTTTGAATACTATTAATACCAGTGTAATTATCCCCCAGTCTATGTATATACGAGATGGCAAAAATACCGAAAAAAGTATGCGATTTCTTAATGCCTTTATGTATATAAACATTGCCATCAGTATTGTGATCGCTTTACTTGTACTAATTAATCCAGAAGGTTTTATTGGGTTTGTATCTAAATTTAGTGCAGGCGAAATAAGTGGTAATATTAATGTATTAATTTTATCTGTAATACTGCTTGTGTTATTTGTTATAAGCAATTCGCTTACAAATATTTTGAATTCTTATAAATTTTTTAACATAGCACTTATTAATGCTTTGGCAAATTCCTTGCCGATAGTTTTTGTTATTATCTTTCACAACAAGTTAGGTATTTCTAGTGTGATTTTGGGACTTATTGTAGCAACTATGCTTCAAATTGTTGCTTATATCTTTATGTTAAAGAAATTTTTGAACTGGAGCTTTGTTGGTAAGTTGGAAAATATATCTAAAAATTTAATTAAAAATATTTTGTTTATGAAAGTGCATAACTTATCCACCTTTTTGGCAGGATATATACCAGCATTATTATTGAGTGGACTAAAAACTGGAGATTTGAGTTATTTCAATTATTCCCGACAAATATCTGGTTCTTTAAACGAAATTACTAATGAAAAGGTTTCGCAAACTTCTTTTATAAAGCTGTCCGAACTGGCAGCTGATCAAAATAATAAAGAAATAAATAGGATATTTATAAAAGTTTCCAAACTACTTTTATTTGTCACAATACCGATAATGGTAGCAGGTATTTATTTTGGTAATGATATTTGTCGGTTAATTTTTGAACGAGGCGAATTTTCTAGCAAAGATACAGCATCTGTGGCTTATTTGTTTAAACTTATCGTGATAATTTTGCCAATAACTTCTGTGACAACTTTTATACATTTAATTTTAATGGCTAGAAAAAATATAAAATTAAAAACTTTTTTCCAATTAACATCAGACTTTGTTTTCATTGTGTGTGCCTTTTTCTTAATAAAAAAATACGGCGTTTTTGGATTGGCCTATTCTATGATTATAGTTGGTGTATTTAAAGCTATGGTAGATTTTTTTATATCTAAATCTTTCCTAAAGTTTTTAGATTTTACCGCTTCATTAAAAAACTTTGCTAGCTTATTTTTTATAAACATACTGGCAATTATTCCGCTTATAGTTATTGGAAAGCCAAATTTGTCCACTAACTGGCTATTCATATACGATATTGGACTATTTATGATAAGTTGGGGACTAGTTAACTATATATTTGGCACATTGAAAGAGTTTTTTAATGAAGCGGGTAATATAAAGCTAATAAAGAATTTCTATTCAGAATTAACTTCCTAAAAATTTTTCCCTGCCAATTTTGAGATGATTTTTCGTTTTCTCTACGACGACTAGTAGATGTGTAACAGCGAGCGAACGCGAGCAATCTACTTTAGGAGTAGAAAAACGGAAAAGCACTCAAAATTGGTAGGGAAAATCTTGCGGGGACTGGATTTGAACCAGCGATCTCAAGGTTATGGGCCTTGCGGGATACCAGGCTTCCCTACCCCGCAATACTATTGTAGCAAATATTCGGCGGCTATTCAATTCAAAATAAAACTTTACAAGTTAAAAATTGTAATTTATACTATTAATAACAAACAAAAAAGAGGATTTAAAATTATGTTTAAAAATTTAAGAAACAAAAAAGCTTTTACACTTATAGAACTTTTAGCAGTAGTATTAATTATTGGTATCTTCGCTGCCGTAGCTTATCCAAACTATAGAGTATTTAAAGAAAACGCATCCATAGCAGAAGCTCTGGAAAATATTGAACAAGTAAGAGCTAAACAAGAATATTTTTTAACATTTAACGGCAGTTATACAGAGGATTTTAATGTACTAGATCTTGATATCTCTGGTAGCATTGACGAACCAGAAGTATTTGAAACAGATAACTTTTCCTATGAGTTATATTCCAACTATGTGACCGCTATAAGACTAAACAGCATCGGCTACAAAATAACTCTTACAAGCTATACAAATCCACTTGTAAGTTGTTCATGCCCAGTAACTTCTGTGACATGCACCAAAGTTTGCAATAGCTTCGACAGTATCTTAAGCAACTAATTTTTATTATGAAATTTTAGATTAAATAGTTAGGAAGAAATCGTAATCTTTTTTCTCTTTATCTTTTTGACTCTGTATTTTTTTATACCATTTCCAAAATTTTTGTTCTAAATTGTTGAAATTTCTATAATGATAAACTTTTCTTAGAGCATATTCTAAATCTCTACCTTCTTTGATAAGTTCACAAAACTGTTCAAATTGAACTTTTCGTTTTGCTATTTTACTATCATAAGGGTTGAATAAATAACGGACAATCGCATATGCTTGAATATACCAATTAAGAGAATAATTTTGATTTTCTGCGAAAAAATCTTCAAATTTTGTAAAATAAATAATATTTTCATCTTCTTCTGGTTCTTCTTTTTTATTAAAACTAAATGTAAATTTTTTATCTTTCTTTTTTTCGTCTTTATAACTTTTTATATTATTATTCAACAACAAATTATCCCACACTTTATTCTCTGGTGTGCTAGATGTGGAATCTTCTAATAAGGTAGCCATACCCTCATCTATCCAGCGGGGTGGCATATCCAAATTCGGGTCTTGGTCTGGATTAAAATATCTGGTAGTAAACATATGGACAATTTCATGTGCGATATCTTGTTTGGTATTGGTAAAATTTTCTTTATTGTCGTAAAAAGCTATTGTATTTTCCAATGGATAGGCAAGCGCACGAGAACCATAAGCATTTTCCCCCTCACCCTTTAGATAATTTTCGTAACTACTATAAATATAAACTGTTATTTTGCCGTTCATCATCCAACCGATATTTAGACGAAGAGTAGAGTATATTTTCTCTAGATTCATAGACAAGTTTGGGCTGGATAGACCGTTAGAATTTTTTTCTTTTTTGATTATAAAATTTGCCGTAGTATAACTAGTCCAATTATTTTCTGCAGTAGTAATGCAGAAAACAATTGGACTAAAAGCTAAAATAAACACTATTAAAATTAAAAGTTTCTTCATAATAAATATATTATAGGTTTGTTTTGTCTGTAGAATACACAACTTCAAAATAATCTTGCCCAGGCACATTAGAAATTGTTACCGTAGTAATAATAGTTCTGCCATCATCTGTAAAGGTACAATATTCTGTACCTGCAGAAAGTGTTGTATCGTTTTCTAACCAATAACCCTGTCTTTCTGCCATACATGCTTCCAAATAATGTTTCGAGGATATTTTATGTTTTATTCTAATCATAGCGCTAGTTCTAGATAAAGTTAAATTAAGTATAACCGTTGCCATTGCTGCAATAATTATCCCCACAATTAATACTTGAAGCATCACAGCACCTTTATTATTTTTGATATTTTTTATATTCATAAAATTTGCTCCTTAGAAGGAAGGTGAACCAAGCACTCTAAATCTTTCGTCTATTTCTGTTCTTACCACTTTACCAGTACTGGCAAATACTTTTTCTGTTACTATAATTACTCGAACAGCATTATAATCTGAATCTGCCTCTACAGCACATTCGTCTTGTTCAACCTCTGTTAAAACTTGATCAAATCTCCAACCACTAATTTCTTGCCCGCAAGTTGCAAGCACAGCGGTAGTTATTAATTCAAAAGTGTCAGTACTTTTACGATATCTATAAAGTATATCCCCACTACTTGCATCTATACAATAAAAAAAATGATCAATATCATTACTAACTACTACCTTATCGTAAGGCTCGCTACCTTTTACACTTACATTTGTAGCTCCAGAAATAAGAAATGTTGTATCATCATTACTACCAGCAGGAGGTACATCTATTGTTGTTGCTTCAGTTATGTCTTTATGAATCAAATATTTAGCATTTGCAGTTCTATTTTGATACATAGTTTCCTGACCACCAGCACTCATAAAGCTAAAACTAGCACGCCATAACCCCATTAAAGCTAATACTACAAGCCCAACTATAACCGCTGCGACTAATAATTCTATTAAGGTAAAACCTTTTTTATTAGATACTGAAACAAGTTCAGTATGACAGATTTTTTTATTTTTATTTAATTTTTTCATTTTATTTATACCACACAATCGATATCAAAATCTATATATTTATATTCAACTCCATTAACTGTTTCAGTCGAAACCGTATATGTAAATGTACTATCAACCGTTCTACAAACATCTGGTATCAAGCATGCAATATTATGAGGTGACCCCGCAACACTCATAGGAGTTGTATCTGTTATTCCATCGTCATGACACAACCCATTTTGATAATCGCTAGGAATTTCTGAATAGCTTCCTTCATAAACATCTTTATCTACATAAATTTTAAGTAGATCGGACGCTTTTTCAATAGCTAAAACACTTTCCTCTCGCACGGTAGGTTGTTTAACAGATCGCAAAGAAGTAGTTAAAACAGAAAAAATTGCAGCTACTATTATAGTTAATACTGTTATTGCAATAAGTGCTTCTACAATTGTAAAACCTGAACACCTCTTGTCATTGCGGGCTTGGTCCGCAATCTTTCTATAAGATCCTGAAACAAGTTCAGGATGACATTTGTTTTGTTCAGGATGACAGATATTTTGTTCAGGATGACATTTGTTTTGTTTAAGATGACAGATATTTTGATTTTTATTTTTCATATTAATAATTTCCTCTTTTACTAAACAGGACAAGCTTCCTCATTATATTCCCCTTCATCATCATATCCAAAACAATCTGTCCCATCCCTTACCATAACAGCATAGTGAAAGTTTAAACAATTAGGACTTTCCAAAGTGTTATTATACGGATTACATACATAAAAATCTTCATCTGCATCTGCATATTCTTCCGGAAATTCTTCTAAATAACCACATTTAAATAAATTTTGATAATCCGGTGTTGTAGCAGGACAAACTTTTGTAAAACTAAAATCTACAATAGGTCCGCCTTGAATGGCATCATTCGGATGATCTATATAATAGAGCATAACGGCGGAATCTAATTTTTTAAGTAAAACTTCTGAACGCTGTTCGGAACTATCTTCAATAATATTAAAAAATTCTGGTAATGCTAGAAGCATCAATGCTGTAATAACGATCATAACGACTAAAAGTTCCATTAATGTAAAAGCTTTTTTATTTTTCATAAATTTCCCTCTAACTTATAGTAAGTAAGCCCCTTCTACAATATGAGCTGTAGTTGTTGTGGCTGTTTTATTATAAATTATTGCATAATCATCATCTGTATACCTATCGCCCGCTTTTGTTTGACTTGCACTATCAGATTTAACACTCGCACATGCCCATCTGGTGGAAGCACAACAAGACGGATTAGGTGCTGTAGTACTTGCATTACAATCTGTTCCGCAAATTTCATATTGATATGGATCGTCGTCCCAATCTTCATTTTCCATATATTTACAATTTATCAAAGTTGTCGGCAAATTATCCAAAGCCACACTACAAGTGCCACTACTTTTTACTACTATACCCTCATTTAAACATCTTCCTGGATATTCATAATCAAATGTATCATAAGCAGTTGCAACTTTTCTGAGTGTTTGTTTTGCTTTATCATTTCTAGAATCTTCTACAGCTTTTTGATAAGATGTAATAGCAAAACTTGCAAGTAAAGAAAGTACTACACAAACAATTAAAAGTTCTACTAAGGTAAAAGCAAAATTATTTTTTATTTTCATTTTATTTATCCTTTAAAAACCTAAGTTACATGCACCACCACTTGGATATGTGATCTCTTGAGTAGTTGTATATTTTGCTAACGGACACAAATCTGCATTACCACCAACTTTTAATTTAAGATATGCATAAGCATCGTCGCAAGTAGCATCTGTTCCAGTGTCTGCTTTAGGACATGCCACTAAATCATAATTATCGGAATTCCAATTTATTCTTTTCAAATAACCGCAACCTACCAATATATTTGGCTCATATGTCGTACTAGTTGCAACAGAACAAGCAGGTGTAGTCATAGCATTTGTAACCGTACCATACAAGACGGTAGAAGAATCTGTATAATCCTGTTGAAACTGCATAGAAGCAACCCCCACAGCTACCATTGCGGAATGCATTTTATTATAATCATTACTATCTCTTGTTTTGTCAAAAGAAGGCATGGCAACAAAAAGTATTATACTAGCTACAATAACTAAAACTAAAACTTCTAATAATGTAAATGCCTTTTTGTTCATAATTTCCCCTTGCAAATTTTTATTTATAGCTAGAACCAACTTGCGATAATTGAAATATAGGTATAAATATAGATGCAACAACAACTAAAATTATTCCACCGATACCTATTATTAATATAGGGTCTATAATAGCCGAGAATCTTGCTATAAACTGGTTAACTTGTTCCTCGTAGAAAGATGCTAGCGTTTCTATAATATCTGGCAGTTTACCAGACTCTTCACCCATAAGCATCATTTCTGTCATAATTTTTGGAAATGAATTTGTGCCTTCAAAACTTTCAGATAAACTTTTACCAGAAGATACCTCTTTTTTCGCTTTTATTAATGCTTCTTGTATTATTACATTACTTGCAAAAACATCTTCAAGCACAGCAATAGAGTTTAATATTGTAACACCACTTTTTAACATAGTAGATAAAGTTGAAAGCATTCTTTCGAAATAAATATTTTTTACAAAATTACCAAATATAGGAAGTTCTATTAAAGTGCCGTGCCAAACTCTCTTACCACCTTCAGACGATAAATATAAGTTAATGGCTACAACAACAAATACTACTCCTAAAATTAAGTAGCCCAAATTATCTGTAAATGCAGACGAAACACCAAGCACCATTTTTGTTACTACAGGAAGATCCATTTGGAAGTCTGAAAAAATATTAGCAAATGTAGGCACAATTTTTGCGATGAAAAATATCAACACACCAACAGCCATTAAAAATAATATTGCAGGATATGTTAATGCAGTAATAAGTTTACCTTTCATAGCCTCGGTTGATTTAACATACTCCGCTATTTGTCTTAATACTAGAGATAATTTACCGCCAACTTCACCAACTTGAATTAAAGCTTTCCATAAATTATTAAAAACTTTCGGATGCTTTTCCACAGCAGATGAAAAACTAGATCCACTAGCTAAATCATTTGCTACTGTATTTAAAACAACACCCAACTCTTTATTAGATGTATTTTCTGAAAGCAATGTTATAGCTCTTACAATTGGCACACCACCTTCTATCAGCGTCGATAACTGTTCGGAAAAGAATATAAGTGCACCTGGTGCAACTCTCTTACCTTTAAACTTCAATAATTTTTTTATACCGTCTTTTGATACCCCTTTTACGGATAATACTACATATCCTTTTTCCTGTAAAAATTCCACTACTTTCGGTTCACTAGATGCAGAAACTTTTCCTTTTATAAGTTTACCCTTGGCATCTTGTGCTCTATAAATAAATTTTTCCATAAAATTAATCCTCTTTTGAAACAGTAGTTTTGAAAACTTCTTGCTCTGTTATTTCACCTTTTATAAATTTACTCCATGCACTTGCTCTTAAATTCCATACGGCTGTTTTTTCTACAACTTTTCTTAGTTCTACTAAATCTTGTGTTTTATAAATTATGTTTCTCATATCCTCTGTAATTTTATAAACTTCATAAATGGCTTTTCTACCTAAATACCCAGTTTCTGAACATTTAGGACACCCTACCTCTTTATAAAATTTCCATGTATTACTTTGCTCCGCTTTAATAGTTGGATTTTCTGCCACGATTTGTTTCTTAACTTCTTCACTTGGATTATGTTGAACCTTACAATGTGGGCATAATATTCTAACAAGTCTTTGTGCTGCTACAACTTCTAAACTACTAGAAAGTAAAAATGGTTCCATACCCATATCGATAAGCCTTGGTATAGCACCAAGCGCATCGTTTGTATGTAATGTGGATAACACTAAGTGACCAGTTAATGCAGCTTTTAAACATGCTTCTGCTGTTTCTTGGTCTCTTACCTCACCAACTAATATAACATCGGGGTCTTGTCTTAAGAAAGACCTTAAACCTGTAGCAAATGTTAGGCCGATTTGTGGTTTTACTTGTACCTGACTTATACCCGCAAGTTTATACTCTACCGGATCTTCTAATGTCATAAAGTTGAGTTCTGGGGTTTTAATAGTATTTAAAACAGCATTAAGTGTTGTGGTTTTACCAGACCCTGTAGGACCTGTCAAAAACATTAAACCGTGTGGTGATTTAGCAGCATCTATAAATATCTTTTTTTGTTCTTTTTCAAAACCTAAACTTTCGATATTAAGTTCACTTGTACCTCTATCCAAAATCCTTAAAACAAGTTTTTCCCCGTAAACTGCAGGACATACCGATACCCTGATTTCAATTGCTCTGTTTTGAAATTTTATACCAAAACTTCCGTCTTGTGGAAGCCGTCTTTCAGAAATATCTAATTTGGAAAGAATTTTTATCCTACTTATAATAGCAGCAACACTATCTTTTGGTGGTGAAGTTCTTTCGTGCAAAGCACCATCTATTCTAAATCTTAAACTCACTTGTTCATCAAATAATTCCAAATGGATATCACTAGCTCTTTCACTTATTGCCTGTTTTAATATGGCATTAACAAGTTTTATAGAACTTACCATTCCGCTAGATATTTTATCTAAGTCTAACTTTTCGCCAACATTAACTTCTACATCGCCCTGATCTTCGTCATCATCTTTTACGGCTTCTTCAAGTAAATCTTTCCCGCCATAAAAGGCATCTATTACAGATAATATTTGAGATTTACTAGCTATAAATGGTTGTATTTCTTTACCCGTCATCATTTTGATATTATCTACCACAAATATATTGGACGGGTCGTACATGGCTATTGCCATTACATCATCTTCTATAAACAAGGGGATTATTAGATTTTCCCTAGCATAATTTTCGCTTACTAACTCTTGTAAATTTTGATCTCGTTCTGGGTTTAGAACTTTGTTTTCTTTTGAAGCATATGGCACACCAAACTGCTTAGACATTGCTAAGGTTATTCCCTCTTCCGAAGCAAAACCTAACTTAACAATAGCATCGCCTAAAGAACATTTATTTTGCTGTTGATACCGAAGCGCTTTCTTGTATTGTTCTTGATCTATAGTACCGTTTTCAACTAATATTTCTCCAATTTTTTTTGCCATCTTTTTCCCTTTACTTTTTTAACGATTTTTTGCCAGGGAAAATTCCCTAGCAAAAAATCATTTTTAAAACTTTTTAAAATATATCAAATCAAACTTAATCTGGTAGTATTGTTGGAGTTAAGAATACAACCAAATCGGTATTTACTTTTGTAGTAGTTTTACTTGTAAAGAACCAATTAAGTATAGGGATACTTCCTAAGAAAGGAACCTTTCTTATGGTTTCTTCTTCCTCGCTCTGTAATAAACCACCGATAACTACTGTTTGTCCGTTTTTAACTCGTACAAGTGTTGATACTGCTCTTGTTATAGGATCAAATACACCATCTATCCTAGAAGCGGCTACACTTGAGTAAGATTGTTGTACAAATAATGTTATTCGTCCTTCTTTATTTACCTGTGGGGTTACCATTAATGTCAAACCAACTCTTCTTCTTTCATAAGATGCGGTTGAAGCACCGTTTGTTGTATCTGTTGTTGTTGTAGTTTCTGCTATTGCAGCATCGGTTGCTGTGGAGATTATAGCCATTTTATTATTTAAGGTTACAACTTTCGGTTTACCTAAGAATCTTGCTTCTCCTGTTGTTGATAATGCTTTCAACACAATGTCTAAAAATGAGAATGTTAAAGTAGCTGCTTCACCTGAACCTGCATCACCATCTGGGAATAACCATCTTATGTCTTTTCTATAATTTGAACCAAAGTATTCATTTGTTACATCCATTACAGGTGCTGTCATAGTAGCTAGAGTACCTGTTGCACCACCATATTCAAAACCTAAATCTAAACCGCTAGATTTTGTTACCTCTACAATTTGTGCTTCTATTAATATTTGTGGAGGTTTAATATCTAACTCTGCTAAAATATTTTCCACTGCTGGGAAAACTTCTGGGATATCTGTAATAATAAGCTTGTTTGTTCTAGGGTCTAATGCAACTTGTCCGTCTGTTGATAACACACCTGCTATCACACTTATTATTGCGATATCAGAGCCTCCGCCACCACCTGCACTACCAGATGAGGTTTCACCACCAAGACCAGAAGTGTCTCCCATACCACTAGTACTACTACTTTCACCGCCACCAAAACCAGTGTTTGAAGATACATCTGCTGGCATTATAGAACTCATTTCGCTACTTGCTGTACCTATTGGTATAAGTGAAACATAATTTAGTGTGTAAATTTTTGTTATAACACCCGGCGCTGTTTTAGATCGTCTTGTAACAACAAAACTATCACTTTTACCTATTCGCTGGTATGTCAAACCCTGCACCATAAGTAAGGTGTCTAATGCTTCCTTTACTGTTACATTTGATAAAGACGCTGTAATTTTCTTTTTAGAAAATTCCTCTGACGGAATTATAAAATTTATTTTACTTTGCGCCGATATACTATTCAAAAATGTAGATAATGGAACATTTGCTAATCTTAAGGTTATTTTTCTATCTAACGGGGAATATTCCTCTACATCTTGATATAAAGCTGTTCTTTCTATTGTTTTAGATTGTATTGCAGGGCGAACACTAATTTCGTCCTTATTAGAACCCAGTTTATTTGAAAAACCAGTTCCTACTTCTAATTGTTGAGCTGATAAGCCTAGTCCCATACTAAAAACAAGAACTGTACTTATTAACACTGATATTAATTTTTGCATTTTTCCTCCGATTCTACTTTATAATTTTATTAAATTTCTGACCTTTGTACTGAAATCTCACATAACTTTCGCCAACAGATAATATTTTTATTGGGTTTTTATTCCCAGAAAGGTAAAGTGTATCACCAACAGAATATATCTTACCATTTAATATCACTTCATTACCTATAACCCCTTGTATTTTTATTCTATACGATACTTCTTTACTTGGATTTAGTCTAAGCTCTTCAGCCAACCTGCGTTTTTTTTCTTCTGCTTGCTCTTTAGCTAACTTTTCTGCTTGTATTTTTTTTATCCTTGCTTCTTCTGCTTGTTTTCTTTTAAGTCGCTCTGCTTCTATATTGTCTGTTTCATCTTTAGACATTGTAGGATCTCTTTTTATATTATCTGGAAAGCTTACTTTTCTTATTGCAAATTGTTCTAACTTTTCATTTTTCTTTGCTGCTACTGCTTCTCTGTTAATAGTTTGGGTATGTCCAAAAACTGAAAAAATAAAAAATGTCAAAGTTAATATTGTAAAAATTCTTAAAATTTTCATTACATTATTTCCTCCTTCACAGGAGAATAAAATATCGTCGCAATGGTAATAGCAACTTGATTAGCATTTAACAAATCCTTACTATTAGATTTTGTTATATCAAAACTGGTTATTCTTAAAAGAAGGTCGTTATTTTCCATATCTTCTATAATTTTGCCCATCTGTTGATATGTAATATTAGCTGTTATGGATATATTGACCACTGTAAAATTATCCCTAACTTGCTCCCTCTGTTCAGATATTTTTGTAGCACTAACTTTATGCTTTTTAAGTATAGTTGTTGTTGTATCCAAAAGCCAACTACTTTTATCTTCTAGTTTGGGTAAATGCTTTAAGAAAAAATCAAACCTAGATTTATCCTTTAAATAAGTTTTGATATTTTCTGTTTGTATCCTTTTTGCTTCTATAGCATCTTTCTTTTGGAATATAGCTTTTTGCCCTTTTGCATAAAACTGACTATACAAAATTACAAAAATCAAACTACCAACTATAACTGGTCTTAAGGAAAATAGAAAACCCCGTTCAGGTAGAACTACTTTTATATAGTCCATATCTTCCTTCATTGTTTTAAAAAAATTTATTATTGCTTTAAACATTTTTTCTTCCTAAACTCTTAATTACTACAATCTAAAGTAAACCGTGCTGCTTCATTTTTTTGAGCAGAACTTTTATTTGGAACTCTATACTTTATCTCTGTGGATACTGGTGTACAGAACTTACGGAAAACTTTATCCATAACTACATCATCTTTAAATTTATCACCAATTTCCAATTCTTGTTTCCTTCCACCTTCAGATAATATAAAACCATTTATCTGAAGTTGCTTGCTTCTAGATATTTTGCTCTTAGCCGAAAATATAGGATATTTATATGAAAATCCACCTATCCACATATCCTCAGGAACAATATTAACAAGTTGTGCCATAACAGGAGTTACTCTTTCTACGGTAAATATATCTGTAAGCTGTCGTTCTTCTATTTTGGTATCTTCTATTTTCTTTTTAATAACACGGGAACTCAAATTAGCAAACTCTGATAATAATGTACCAGATGCTTTTGCACCTGCAAGCTCCTTACCTACCATATAAGATTTCATCTGCGTTAAAACACAGAATACTATCAAAATTAATATACCTAAACCTACGACTTTCCATAAAAACATTAATGCTTTGTTATCTATTTTTGCGGATCGTTGCTCACCTGTTAAGTCAAAACCAATGCCAAAGGTGTCTGAATATTTAAAACAACCACCTATACACGAAAGTTCTTCTATTTCGCTACTTTCAAATCCTAAAACCTCGTTGATATCAAACTCTCTTATATCTTTTTTTACAGCCCCTTCTAATATCATTTTCCAGGTTTCTTTATTAGCACCACCAAGCAAAACTGTTTCTTTGAAAGGATCTTTTTCAAATTGATTTGAAATAAAATCTACATAAGAACTAATTTCCAATTTTCTTCTTTCTGTTGTATACACACCAGAAAAACTTATGTCTTTTTGTAATAATGGCTTTGCCTTGTTTACAAATAAAAAACTACCTTTACTTTTTGCAAAATATCCATATATCTGCCCAGTATCTTTAGACCCTTTATCTTTCATATTCAAAAGTCTTGAAAGCGAAAGTATGGATATCTCTATACCTCTTAAATCTAAATCCAGTTCTTTCATTCCTTTTTTTATTTGGTCTACAATATATTTATCTGTTAGACCAAAAAGCACACCAAGTTTTTTTTGTTTGCTAATTTTAGTTTCAAAGTTGTAAGCATTGTAGGAAAACATTGCTTGATCGAAAGGAAAATGTATAAATTTCTTTGCCTGCATTGGAATAGATTGTTTCCAAAATTTGCGTTCTATCTGAGGCATCACAAAATGACGATATATAGAAAAGTCGCTTGAAAGTGTTATACAAACTTGTTTATTTTTAAATTTTTTATCTTCGAAAACTCTTTTAATAGGTTCAAGCCATACGAATCTGTCTTTAAAGAAATTCTTATTCATTTCAGACGATTTTAAAGACAAAGCATCAACATTTTTTATAGGTACCCTAACTAGCGATATTATGTTTAACACACCTGCTTTGTTAGTCGCCTCTGCTACATAAATGCTTTCTAGTCCTATATATATGGAAACATACTCGTCGGTTATTTCCCTTGAAAAACCTGTCAGTTTTTCTATTAGATTAGCATCTATTTTCTCTATTTTGATTATCCCTGTTGCATCTTTCTTTTTCATATAAAACCCTTTCTAAACCATTCTTAAATTAATATAAATCTTCGCCACCCTCAAGTGCATCTTCTTCTATTTCAACTTCTGTATCTGCTGGTGTTGTTGGTGCTGGCTCACTAATTGTTGTTGTTTCTATAGCAGAGCCTTCCACATTATCTATTGATGTTGTTTCTACAGTGGTAGTAGTAGGCTCTGTTGCCACTGGAGTTTCTTCTATTACAACTTTTTCTTTTTCAATAATTTCTTCTTTCTTTAGTTGTATTTTGCCAGGCTTTTTCCATAATCTGCTAACAGAATAGTTCATATTATCTGTTTGCATGATTGATGCTTTTGAAGAACTTTTTTCTTCACCTACTAAAACTTTACCCTGTACAGTAGTTTTTTTAAGATTACCTTCTTTGTCTACCAAGTTTACTTTTCTTTTTAAAATTTTTGCATTACCTTTTGTATCAACTGCTTGTAGTACTATATTATAGACACCAAGTTCTAGCATATCGCCAAAGAATGCTTTTCTTCCGTTCCATATTATTTGATGATAAACCCTTTCATCTCCCTTCAACTCTCTTACGGTGTAATGTACATTTGGTCCTTCGTTTCTGATTATCTGAAGATCCCATTTAGAAATAGGATTTTTAGTTTCTAATACGGAAAAATCTATTATAAGCACATCGCCAGCTTCTGCAGATATTGAAGTTTCCGGATATAAACCCATACTAAGAACAGGTTCTGTTATACCGTTTTTTCTATACTTCAATTTTGGTGGTACATCATAATCAAAAACAATTGCCATACCATCTAAATGGGCAAATTTTGCTGGCATATCGCCAGTATCTAAACCCATGTTTAAATTTAATTTAGCAGATGATATCCCTCTTTCTAACAGATAGGAATACAACTTCGTGCTATACCGCATACCCTCGATAGAAACTTTACCATTATAAGCATTTTTGGGTAAAATTGTAAACACAGCATCTTTATTTGCTAAAAGTAAAATATATAAATTTTGTAGTATTTCGCTAGAGTTTGCCTTAAACTCTTTAGATCTTTTGTTAAATAAAATTTCAGGATTTATTTCTACAGCATCTACTTTATTTAGCATATCCTTTCTCATATAAAATTCTATGCCTTGGCTTTCGTTTAGCCTGAAAAGTGCCAAATTAATAATATCTTTGATTTTTTGTTCTACCTGAACTTCCTTAAAAGCTTTTCTTTGGGTCATAACTTCTGCACTTGGCTGAGCAGGTGTTATTGTATTTATTTGGTCGTCTCCACGAACTTCCATCTCTCTTTGCTCAATAGCAGAAACTTCCAAAGCATTTACATCTGCTTCTCTTTGAATTTCAGCTTCTCTTGTATAAATATTTTGATCCGACGAATAAGAATCCGCCATACTAAGATGTATCTTGTTTATATAAGTATTCGCTTGAGACATTTGGGCTGAATTGCCATTTACGGAAACATCTATAAAGTAGTCCATAGCTTCGTCGTACTTTTTAGACTCATATAAATTTATACCCTTATCTAACATTACTGCAACTTCTTCGTTACCATAAGCCAGATTATTAAAAAAACCAAAAATTAGAAAAAATATTATTGCTGTAAACAAACGACCAGATAGAATACACTTTTTCATGATATTTCTCCTGTCCTATTAACCCTGTTTTAAAATCAAAATGATACCATTTATATTATAGTATATATATAAATAGCACGAACTACCCCGCAGTCTAAAATATATATAATTTTCAAGGTATTATCAACAAGTATTATTGATATCTTTTGTCTTTGGAACTTCTAAATAACATTATACCTCTGAAAAAACTCTATTGCCTCTTTATTTTTAGGCTGAATTTCTAAAACCCTCTTATACATCAAAGTTGCATTTTTTATATCTTTAAGTTCCAAATATCTTCTTGCTAAAAATATATTGGCTTTCAAATGATTTCTATTTTTATCTAAAAAATCTTTTCTTACAACTAAATCTGTTGGACCTTGTATATATTGTTTTAAAATATTTATGGCATTTTTGTAATCGCCTTTTATCATATATACTTGCGACAAGTCATAATAGGTATTAAAAAACACGGGATCTAATTTTATATATTTTTTGAACTTTTTTTCAGATTCCGATAAATAATACATAGATTTTTTTTGGTATTCCATTTTCAATTTCTTACTATTTGTCTGGTTTATCATAAAGTTATAATAGTTTGCTAATCTAAAATAATATTCCCCCCATCCTCGATGAATGGTTACAAAATTAGGAGATGCTTTTGCTACTTGATTAAGTAAATGTTCAATTCTATCTGCATCGTTTCGTTTAATATTATTTTTATCTAAAAGTTTTGGTTCATAAGTTTTTTGCATTTTAAATCTTTTTAAAAACATAGAAACTAAAAAGTATTTGTAATGATGCGTTGCAAAATCTTTATCAACCGCTTTAGAAGCGTATGTTAAAACACCGTCTAAATTATTTTTTCTTGTAAAGTAAAGTGTCAAACTAAAAAAGTTGTTAGCTTGGAAAAAACCCCAGAAGAAATACATCAAAACAAGCGATGCTATAAGTATCAAAGATACAAGCTTTTTCCTCGATAAATAGATGGTTTTGATATACACATATCCACACATCACAAACACTGCACAAAAAACTATAAACGCGATTAAAATTAGTAGTTGGTTAGAAGATTTTTCTTTAATAAAAGTACTCATACCGCTTAACGGTAAAAAATCTTTGAACATAAAATATGCAAAAACAAAAACAGCTGATATTCCAATTATTTGTAAAATTTTTAGCACGATATCCTGTTTTTGTTTTTGCATAATTTTAGCTGTTTGCTGTTTCAAAAAATCTTTACAAGACAAATTTATAATTATACCTGCAAACAATGCGTAAAAAATACCGGTAGATACAAAACGCACACTAACATCAAAACTACTGTGCACAAAAATAGAAATAAAAGCTACTAAATAGCCAAGCAGATAATAATATTCTGGTGGGGCTCGTTCTTTATTTTTTGTAAAGTTAGAAACTTCTTTTAATTTTACTAATGCACAAATAACTACAAATAAGAATACCCAAAAATATAATCCAGCACCGACTATCCCATTTTCAACTATTTGTTCAATATGTTCATTTTCTGCGTGATGGGTTTCACTATTTTGGAAACCTTCCATATAAAAAATTTGCGGTCTTTTATAAGCAGGATATATCACTTTAAACGAACCTATACCATAGCCAGTGAAAGGTTTTTCTTCTATCATCTCAAAGGCTGATATCCAGGTAAAAACCCTAAAATCCACAGATTGCATTCGCTTAACACTATGAAGTATGATCAGAAATGTAGAAGCTAAAACAAATGCAAAAATTGCTGAAAATATTTTTAGTTTATGTCTTGCAAAAATTCTACCTTTACCAAAAAATAAATAATATAGGAAAGAAAATATTACAGCACTTACAGTAAAACTAACCCAAGCGCCTTTGCTTTCTGCAAAATATAAATTTGCCATACCAACTAAAAATAAAACTATTAAACTTTTACTTTTTGTTTTTAAAATATTAACTAAAATTATAAATTGGGTGAAGACTATAAAGCTTCCAAAAAAGTTTGGATTTGCTTGAAGCGAAAATATTTTGTGTACAAAAAATCCCCTCCACGGAAACGGATCTAATCTGCCTAGACTTTCAAACTTTGCAAAAATTTGTAAATCTATAATTTGCAAAAGTCCGTAACCAAAACATACCCATGCTGAAGCGAAAATAAATTTGTTTATTGTTGTTATGTCGTCTTTTTTAAATTCCGAAATTGCTATTAGAGTTATTGCCGTGTAGATGATGTATCTTATATATTCTTCAAACCCGGAAACTTTGTAAAAAGCGGTTAAAAAAGAGAATGTTTGGTATAGGAAAAATATCACAAAAGGTGCAATGTAGAAAAAGTTTTTTTTGTTGAAAATTGTGCTATATCCTCTTTCTAAAATCAGGGAAACCCATAAACTTATAAGCCCGATACCACCTAAATGAAGCAGTGTGATTTTAACTTGAGCGGTATCGTAAGTACGGATAAAAAACGATATGGATATTAGTAGGCAGAAAAGCCCTATCCAATAAGGAATAATTTTTTGGAGGAAACTTGTAAGATTAAAATTGCTTGATTTTTTATCCATATAATTATTATATGAAATTCCAAAGGAAATTTTGCCAACATAGAAAAAAGCTCGTAAAAAGAGTATAATTTATATTGAAATGTAGTTGTTTTAAAAGTGGATTTTGCCGAGATAGCTCAGTTGGTAGAGCAACCGCTTCGTAAGTGGTAGGTCGTGGGTTCGACTCCCATTCTCGGCTTTTTTACTTCATCTGTTATATAAAAAAGCGGAAGGGCTTTATTGCCCTTCCGCTAAATTTTTGTTTTGTTAAAATTATTTAACTACTTTTATTGGCTGATATATTTTTTTCTGTTCGTTTTTAACTTTATACATGTAAACACCTTTTGCTTCTGGCTTGCTTACCTTATTTACACCTTCTTGAAGTTTTTCAGAATTTATTAAACTTCCTTTTATATCGTATATATCAACTGTACTTCCATTATATTCTGCTGGTACTTTTATACCCACATAGTCTGAACCTGGGTCATTATTTAGCACCTCAAACACATCTTTTTTTATCTCGTCTTCCATACCCGTTACACTAAAACCTCCCTCAGAAAAAAATCCTAAAGGATGTCCCTCTGTTGTTATCAAATCTGGTTTTCTTATATATCTAACACGAATATAATACAAACCATCCTCTAAATCTAATGGATCTGGAAAAGTATAATAATGCATTTCACCATTTTGTGGTGGATAAACTAATCCAAGATTTTTATATTCTAACACTGTTTCTCCTAAACTATTGAGAAAATCATTCCCATACACTTCTTCTGGAGTTAAATTGTACCAAGTAGGACTCGGCTTTAATACATACATATCTACTTCTGCTTCTTCTGTTACTGCATATGAAACTGTTAACAGATTATTTTCTACCTTACTCCAACTAGGGAGGTATCCCCAAAAACTGAACTTGCCTCCATCATAATCCTTTATATAATCACAAGTACTTAAGTCTTGTGGATCAGCACAAATTCCCATAAATGCATTCTCTCCTACAACTGCTAATCCTTCAAAACCTGGTTGATTGCCTATTGCATCCCATATGTGTGTAATTGTAGTTCCATTATCTGCCGATGTTACATGTATTGGGGTGTCTTGAGGAACCCATAATTTATCATCGTAATTTTGTGTTACAGTATAGTCGTATACATACGAAAAAAGAACATAATAATATTCTTCCCCTGCTCCTATTCCATTTATAGTACAGGAAAATTCTATAGGGTTAATCTCAAAAGAACTAACTGACTCAAGTCCCTTTATTTCATCGTATAAAACCATTTCCGTTCCTTGTCCTGGATATTGTTCTGAACAGTACGGTGTTGCAAACACTGTAATGGATAATGTTAAAAATAACATTGATATTAATATTTTTTTCATTTTTATTTCTCCTATTATTTTTTAATTTATTTTCCGATTGTTTTTATGGTTGTACTTTTTCCATCTTCTGTTTTTACATTATATAAGTACACACCATTTTTTTCGGTTTTATTATGTTCAAATGTTTTATTAAAGGGAATACTTTCTACTATTTTTCCTGTAACATCATGTATATCACATATTCCATTTCCTTCACATTCAAATGATACTTTGTTTGCATTATTTACAAACTGCTTTATTTCAAGTTCATCTATACCAGTAGACTGATAGCTAAAATAGTTGTCTGCAGTATAGAAAACATCATAACCATAGCTTGAAACTACATACGGAGTTCTTCTGTATCTTACTATGTAGTAATAATGACGATCCTCTGAAATTAAAGGGTTTTGAAAAGTATGATAATTTACCTCACCATTTGCAGATGGTGCTACTGTTCCAAAATCTACAGAATCAATATAAACACCCCTATCTTCTAAAACTTGCTGAAGGTTGTCACCGTATCTTTCTTCCTGTGTCAATATCCATAGTAAATGATAATTATCTGACTCAAACACATAAGCATCTATTTCAGCATTATCTGTTGCTGCATAAGATATTGTGAGAAGTCCATTTTCTACTTTATGTTTGTTTTCATATTGACTAAAAAAACTTATTGGAACATATTCGTGATCCATAATCATATTACAAGTTGATAAGTCCTGAGGGTCTGTACAAATACCCATATAGGTATTAGGGGCAATTGTAGGAACACCATCAAAACCTGGTTGATTACCTAATGCATCTGCCCAAATATAAGATACTGTCGTTCCGTTATCTGCCTCTGTTACTTTTATTGGTGGTATTTGTGGTACCCAAATTTTATAATCATAATTTACCACTTCTCTTTCCTCTTTTACAAAAGGAAGTGTAACTTGTGTGTTATCTATTTTTTCGCTAAATAAATTTTCTGACAATACATTTTGCCCTTTTGTTGGCATGGGGTTTTCTGCATAAGTAAAGACAATATAATAATACTCATTCCCTGGCTCTATACCATCTATATCACAAGAAAACTCTATTGGAGCAATGGGGGTATTATTATTTTGGTCTCCATCTATAATTGAATTATAAAGAGGTATATTTGTACCTTCTACTGCATAATCCATACAGGTTGGAGCTGGAAAAACCGAAACTGATAATGTTAATAAAAACATTAATGCTAATAATTTTTTCATTTATTTTCCTCCAAATTTTTGATTATTTTAAATAACTAATTATAAGTATACAATAAAAAAGGGAATATGCAAAAACATATTCCCTTTTTCTATTTCTAAACTTTTTTATTTTATTACTTTTATTTTCTTACTTTTGTGCTAAATACTTTTTTGTTCTTATCTGTTACTGTATATGTTAATGTGCCTTTTGTTTTGTTGCTTATTTCGTTGATTCCTTCATTTAACTTTTTGGTTTCAACTTCTTGTCCTAACATATTGTGTATATGCAATGTGCTTCCGTTATATCCTGATGGTACTTTTATTTGTCTTCCATTATCTAATACACTAAACACTTCTTGCTTGATTTCGTCCACTCCTACCCACCATGAATATTCGAAATCTCTTAAAGGTGCTGAAATATACGGATTACCCTTACTAGACATCATATCTCCCTCTAAATCATACCTACTTACAACATGATAATTACCACCATTTTCTAAACCTTCAAACTGATCCTCAAAGTTATAGTCGTACATTTTCCCGTCTGTTGGTGGAGTTATCATTCCAAAATCTATTTTTGGTATTATTAAGTCATCACCAAGTAAATCTGACAAATCTCCGTACCGTTTTTCTTCTTCTGTCAATGTCCAATACCTATCAGAATTCTTTATAAAATACATTTCAAGTTCGTAATTATGCGTTGTTGCATACCAAAATTTAAGTAATCCCTCATATGTTGTGTAATGAAAACCATAGTTGATAGCATGAGTAATGTATGCATATTCTTCTTTTTTTACCTCTATGCAGGTATCTATATTATTTAGGTCTGTACATAAACCCATGTATATATGCGGAGCTAAAGCACCTACACCTTCAAAACCCGGTTGATCTCCTATTAAGTCTTCCCACACGAGTTCTATTGTTGTGTTATTATCATTTTCTGTTAATGGTTTGCTGGCTTTCCATACTTTGTGTTCATAAAGCAAGGTAGTATCTTTTTCTTTATTTTCTTTTCTTGCTATAAATTCTATTTCTTTTCCATTTGCTTTCTTTATCTTTTTTGTTTCCCAATCTATTTTTTCGCCTTTTGTTGGCATTGGGTTATCTTCATATGCAAATGTTACAAAGTGATAGGTTTCCCCAGTTCCCATTCCATCTAACTCACAACTGAATTTTACCGGACCTATTGGGAGATTTTCTATGTAGAAAGTACCAATATTGGTAGTTAATTCTAATGGTGTTACCTTACCATCTATTATCGGATTAGTACATGTAGGCACTGCAAATGCTGAAATTGTTAAACATAAAAATAATGCTAATGCTAATATTTTTTTCATTTTAGTATCCTCCGTTTTTGTTTCGCTACTTATATTCTATAATGCTGAAAGTCTATTTGTCAATACCCAAAAGTACTATTTGGGTTAATTCTTTTATACTATTGGGTATTTGATTGAGATTGCCACGGGCTTCGCCCTCGCAATGACAAAAAATAAAGAAACATTAAATCCCCCTTTAATTCCCCCTTTACAAAAGGGGGAAATTTTTGTTAAAAACTTACTTTAATTCCCCCACAGAGTCTGTGTCCACGACTTTACAAAAGGGGGAAGTTTTTGTTACCAACCTAAAACCTTTATTGTAGTTGTACTTCCTACTTGTACAATATTACACTGGATTGTTTGTTTGTATGCTTGTCCTCTTTCTGGTAAACATAACATATCCTTATAATCGCTATATAATGCATCATTTGTACCTGTTGCAGGACAATAATAAGTAGTACTATAATCCACGTTAAAATAAACATAGTTATCCTCATCGTACGAATCAATTAAATCCACTCCAGATTCTGATGCCCACCAACCTGCACTATCCCAATCTCCTGCATCAAATCCTTCTTGTTTACCTCCTGTGCTGTCTGTGTATAGATAGTAATCGTCTAACTCAGACTCGCTACAAGTGCTTCCTTTTTTCTCTTCACATGCCTCTCCACATGTTGAAGAAGCTGATGAACCAGTATATTCATGTGTAGGGCATCCTCCGTTTTTCTCATCTATTCTGTATGGTTCACTTGGATCGTTATTACAACACGAACCAAACGGCGTATAACTTGCACATTGAACTACACACGACGACCCTCCTGATAATATCGTTTCAAAACTATATACTCTATCTATTGGTTCTACATAATAATCTGTACAGGTTTGCTCTCCTACTTGTGTTCCACAAAATACTCCCAAATCCCCTATATCTGTTCCTTTATGTTCATTACAATCGTTTTCTGTTGTATATCCACTCCATTCCGCTACTGTTACCTTTGCTTCTTGTCCTTCACTATTACTAGTACTACCTGCTTCTGTAGAATATGTTACATTTTGCCATGTTGGGGCTCCACTTGGTGTTGGTAATATGCGATCATTTATCATTGCTACATCTGTTTTAAATCCCTCTATATTTGCTTCACTGCTTATAGAATCCATAGTCACTGATGACCCTATTAATGTTGTTGTATCAAAACCTCCAGAAGTAACTACATCCTTACCGACCACTGTTAAACCATCATTAAAACTTGCTGTGCCTTGAAAAGAAGAATCCCCTCCTCCAGTTACACTCACACTAGAATATGCCACCACATTTCCTTTTATTGTGCTTGTGCCATATATAATCAAATCCTTTTCTACCACCGATGTTGTATTTGTTCCCTTAGAACCTATAGACATATTCTCTGTTAATTTTATTTCCGTTCCACTTGTTGCATTTTTACCAAGAGTTGCTGTTTCTATTGTTGCATCACCTAAAGTTTCAAACTTCTCAAACCCTCCTACTGGACGGTGTTGTATTGTTCTTAATTTTATTCTTTCGGCATATAACAAAATTGTTAATGCTACAAATATTGTTGATACTATTATTACTCTACTCTTTTTCATCTTTACATTCCTAATTGTTAAAAATATTTACCACTAAGACCCTGGTATATATGTTCCCCCTCCTCAGGAGGGACAAAGTTTGTCTAATGCTAAAACATACATATCTTGATCAACACCATTTTCATCTACATATTCCCAAAGATGCCATATCATGTTAGGGTCTCCACTACCATTACAATCGGCATCTTCTAAAACATCTGGAAATTGTGGTAAGTCAGCATATTCATAATAACTACTCTGTGCATCACTTGTTCTAAAAGCAAAACTAGAAATTGTACTTGTACCATTTATCGTTAGTAATGCTGATATGTTTATGTCACTAAATACATAAGTATTATTTGTAACGGTAGTAGTTCCATTTACAGCTAAACTATTATTAAATCGAACCTCAGTATTAGCATTTGCCGTTACAACAGCACCTGTAAAACTTGTAGTACCAGTTACATCCAGATTACTAGATTCTACTAAAAAACTATAATTTCCTACGGAATTTAATGGATTAACATTTAAATCTTTAGACATCTCTGTGTATATGGAGTGATCGCTATCACCAATTGTTAATGTTTCTTCAAAAAATGCTTCCGAAGCAACTTCCAAAGATGCTGTATTGGACGATGAACCTATTTGTAAAAAACTACCATCTTCACTAGCAAGAGAACTCGTTTCTGCTTGTACCTCAGAATAAATTGCAGCAGGTACTGGATAGTAAGTTGTCATACTCACACTGCTCGCGCTGTATAAAAACATCGGGCAGGTTAAAAATATTAATGTTAAAAAATTTTTCATTTGTTCTCCCTAATATCTAGCATTAATTTGCTATAAGTAATGTTAATTGTGTAGTAGTTGTTGTGCCTTGTTCTGCATACTCAATAGTACTCCAAGAAAGATCTAAGGTTCTTGTTAAACCAGAATCTGATAAAGTCCAATAAGTTCCACCATTTTTTACCTGAAATGTATCTATAACAGGCTGAGCAAAACTTCCAGAACTAAATGTTGCATTATCTACTTCTGCAGCAACAACTCCTACCAATCTTAAATCGTCACCAACCGATAATGTACCTGTAACATCTGCAGCTCCATCGGAAGTTATATCGCCAGTATTAAAAGTTCCACCTGATACACTAGTATTTGCTGTTAAATTACCCGATATATCCACATCATCCTTAAATGTTACATTTTCGGACACAGCTATGTCATTAGGTTTACTAGTATTTCCTACAAAAAAAACAGATGTTATTGTTGTGGTATCAAATTGCACAACACTGACATCATTCGGAACCGTTAATGTGTTGCTTATAAGAACATCCGAATCTGATGTTTCAGATGCTAATATGGTTTCCCCAGTAGTATTTAGAATTTCATAGTTCCCGTATTTCGAAGGATGATAAGTAACCATAGTTATATTTTGCGAATAACCCCATATTGAAATACCAAGTAAAAGCATTAATGCAATAAACCTTTTCATAAATGTTGCTCCTCTTTTTAGGCCTTTATTTACTTTATGACTTTGTAAAATGTACCCTCATTACACAGGTAGTATAATATAATAGTTTATACTCGTCAAGTGTTAAATCAGCTTTTATTTTTCGCCTTTTTTTGATTAAAACTTGCATTTTTTAATATAATTACTTATAATTAGTATTGCTAATCTAAATTAAATATATTATAATTAATTAGCATTATTCAACTTATATTAGGGGGCGTTAATGGAAGTCAAAAGTAAAAAAATAGAAAGCAAGCAAGTATCGACGGAAGAAAGCAATTGTGTAGCAGCAAAAGAAATTATGGATTTTTTTAAAAAGAAAAAATTCAAAGTACATATATTTAATTGTTCCTCTAGTAAAGATTCCTAATTAAAAACACCCAATTCTGGGTGAAAATTAAAAATCACTTGATTATTAGAGCAGGATTTTTTATCCTATATACAAGGCTAAAGGGGTTCTTTAGGGGTTAAAAATCTTAGCACCTGGTAAATTTTCTACCGAAAAATAAAATCTGAAAAAAGAATTAAAATGGGGTTATCTGCATTTATGATGTTTATGAAAAAGAAGATTATTTCTGCTATAAAAAATAATTTGCTTGATAATAATAACAAGCAAAATTTCTTTAGTTATGACAATATTCCTTGTGCAATTATACTAACAAAACCAAATGGTAAAATTGTTTACGCTAACCAATTTGCAGAGAATATTTTAAATATTAAAAAAGAAATTTTGCTAGCATCAACACTCTTTAATTTAACACTAAAACAAAATCACGAAAACATAAAAAAAGCATTGGATATTTCTTATAAAAAACAAAAAGTACAAAACTTAGTTGTGCCCGTAATACAAGGTAAGGATAGTAAAAATAAATTTTTTGAAATTGCTTTAAATAAAAGTTTGTCAAACGAAATTATAATAAGATTCTCAGAGATAAAACAAACAAACGAGTTAGATATAAAACTTATAGAAAAAACCGAATTTTTTGAAAAAGAAGCTAACGAAAACAAAAATCTTCTTAGCCAAATAATAGATAATTTACCCGTAGCACTTTTCATAAAAAAATACCCTGAAGGTAAGTATGTAACTTGGAATAAAAAAAGTGAAGAAATTTTTAATAGAAAAGCAGAAGATGTAATTGGTAAAACTAAACACGACGAAATAACTAAAGACCAAGACACATTTTTTACAGATCAAGATAAAAAAGTTTTCGATACTAAACAAGATTTAAAAATTCCTAAAGAAATAATTTCCACTAAAAAAGATTCTGTAAGAATTTTACATACAACAAAAACTCCTGTGTTTAATAAAGATGGCGACCCTTTGTATCTTATAGGAATGTCAGACGATATAACCCAAAAAACTAAAACAGAAAAACGCCTTAAAGAAACAAATTCTAAATATCAAATGTTAATGGAAAATATTAAAAAAGGTGTTGTTATAATTCAGCAAGAAAAAATTATTTTTGCAAATAGTTTTATGGCAACTCTTCTTAAAAAACCAGAAAATGATCTTATGGGTCTAAATATTTTTGATATTATCCCCCCTAAAAATACTTCTGCTATGAAAGAAATTTTAGAGCAAATAACAAACCCACTTTTTAATCAAAAAACCTGCAACTTTTACGACATAGAACTGCAAAACACAATAGGCGAAACAATACCATTAATATTCTACGGAACAGAAAGTATTCACCTTGGTAAAAAAGTAATAATTTGCTTTTTCAGAACTAAAAAAAATACATTTGCTAAAAAAGATTCTGACAAAGAAAAAGAATTACTTTCAAAATTTCAAAATATTTTTTATTACAACAATCACCCACTTGCAGTAATGAATAGCACCGGTTATTTAAGTAGCTTAAACGAGAAAGGACAAGAAACTTTTGGCTTCACAAAAGAGGATAGAAATTTTTATACAAACATCTATATAATGCCAATGTTTAAACTTCATGCACGAAAACTTTTAGTGCAAAATAAAGAAACCAACACAATAGCAAGTATAGATTTTGATAAACTAAAAAAACAATTTCCAAATCGTATAAGAAAAAGTGGAAAATTAAATTTACAACTAAGTTTAACCCCACTAAATATTGAAAATAAAAATACAGATTGGCTTATCAGTATTAAAGAACCTTGCGAGCAAAAAGATATGCAAATATCCTCGAAAACAAAAGTGGCCTGTTTTAATCAACCGTTTTTTATATGTAATGAAAATCGTGAAATTTTAGATTATAATTTGCCAGCAAAAGAACTTTTATTTTTTAATAACAATATTGAAGGATTAAAGTTAGAAAATATTTTTGCACAAAAAAATAATAAAGAAATTAAAAATATTTTCCACGATTTAAAAGAATTAAAAACTATAAAAAATAAAATTTATCTTCTTAAACAAGAACGGGAAAATGGTAGCTTTAAAAATTTAGAAGTAAATATTTCTGCGAGCCAAATTGCATCAAAAAACCCTAAAAAACCAATCAATTATATTTTCATAATAAATAATATAGAACCAAAAAAAGATGCACTAGATACTCTTAAACTGCAAAACAGAAAACACCAAGCACTTTTAAAATGTGTCGAGGATATTATATGTTTCACAGAAATTAAAAATAACAATACCTTCGCAAATTTTAAAGATATTTATAACCCAAATAATTTCCTTGGTTACACAAAAAAAGAACTTGAAATGCTTAATTTAGAAGATATCTTATCTAATCCTAAAAAAGGCAATACAAAAGAAGCTAAAATATTTTTAAAAAACACTATTTCTAAATTAAACGACACCCCAGCGTTCTCTTTTATAACCAAAGCTTATAATAAAGATAAAAAAGAAATTACAATAAAAGTTTGGCTTAGCAAAGTAAATTCCAACAACAAAAATCAATTATTGATTGTGTTAAGGGACATAACATCTTCATATAGTTGCGACACTATTTTACAGAAAAAAGACACTGAACTTCAAAACCTAATAAGTACTTTGCCAGATATGTATATAAAAACAGATATCGAGGGAAATATAGCAGATTATCTTACAAATAAAAAAACTTTTGATAAAACAATTTCCATAAAAGATGCACTAAAAGAAAACATAAAAAACATAGTGCCAGAAAGTTTGTACGAAAATATAATTTTTAATATAAAAGAATCGCTTTCCAACAATTCCTTTAATTTAGAAACCTATAAATATAAAACAAAAAGTTCGGAAAAATATATTGAAGTTCAGTTTATCCCCCTTATTAAAGAACAACAAGTTGCAATATTAATAAAACAAGCAAACTATAAAATAGAGTTTGAAACTAAACTTCAAAATTTAAGCAAAGTTGCCATAGGTAATGATGATAAATTTACAGAAAAGTTAGATTCGATATTAGCACTTGGTCAAAAAATATTTAAAACAGAAACCGCATTTTTAATGCGATTTATAGACGAGGATACCGGTTATATCGCATATTCTTCCAACAACACTATTTTTAGAAGAGGCGAAATGCATGTAATACCAAAATTTGTACGACAGGTGTTAGATGATAAAATTATTTCAAGCCAAAATATAGACCAAACGGACTTAAAAAATACGATGCTTTCGGACAAAAATATTAAATCTGTGATATCTGCACCAATATATATATCATCTAAAATAAAAGGTTGTTTATGTTTTGCTGATACTAAAATAAACATACAAGAAACTAATATAGATAAAGAATTTTTAGGACTTATTGCAACTTTAATAAGTCAAAGTTTAGAGATAAGACAAGATAATAAACTTTTATCTTCTCGGAAAAATATTTTTAAATATATGCTTGACGATTTAGAAACTCCTTCCTTAATTATCGACGATAAATATAAAATAGAATACATAAATTCTAACTTTGAAGATTTGGTAGATGCTGAAATAAAAAGTTTAAAAGGGAAAAATTTCTTTAAGAAATTTTTCCCCAATTCAAACACTCAGGCAGAACACGATTTTGAAAATGAATATTTAACAACCAAGGAAAATACTTTCCAAATATATGGGCAAATGTTGCTTGGTAAAAAGGATTATATAAATATAAATTTAAGGTGTATGGTATTAGAAAATAAATTTGGCAAAGCTGAAAGTTATGTATTAATATTAGAAAAACATTTATAATCCCTCCCAATTTTCACAAATACCCCCAATCACTTTTGTGTAGTATTTTTTTATGTGAATAAATAAATATTTTTACAAGTATTCCACCCTAAGTTTTATGTCGTATTTTTTCGCTGGCCGAGGCCTGAGGGAGGGAGGTTTACATTACCGAATACTCCGCTATTCTTACTATGAGCACTGCGAAGAAGTAGCGGTAAATAACCGACCGAAAACAAAGGCCAGTGGAAAAATACGACAATAAAAGAAAAACCCTACGAGAGAAGAGCTCGCAGGGTTTTGTTGTTTATAAACATTATGCTACTAGGTTAGGCTACTAGCATTTTTTGGGGTTGGGTTTTGGTTGCGTTGTTTGGTGTTTGTTTTGAGGAGGATGATGGTACAAAATTCTTAACTTCCAAATCGCACTGATGCATAAGGTTAATATCCTTAAAAAGTAAATTTTCGCAATTCAAAATGTTTTTTCTAACCAAACCCTGTTTAACTTTAAATGCAAACATATGCATTTTCATTCGTTGAGAAACATCTGCACTTTTTCGCCAGAAATCCCCGTTAAGTCCTAACCATTTTATTCCCGCTTGCCACCACACAGGCATTATTATTTTATTTTTTTTATACTTTGAAGAAAAAGTATAAGAATGTACTGCATTTTCTATATTATGAAGAATACTTAACTGAGTATCTGATACATTTTTTATTAAATTCCATCTTGCTGTTATATAATCCATATCCATTTACCTCTAACTATTAATATTTTTTATTTCTATATCCCAATCTTTATCAATTTTTTTGTAGCGTTTTTTAATATTTTCTGGCACATAAAAATTAACAACTTCCTTCCAATTACCCTTTACTATGAAATTACCAATAGAGAAATTAGGTACTCCCTTAAAATATTGTTTAAGGGCATTATTAATCACATTGAACTCTTCAACATAGCTATTTAGTTTTTCTCTTCTTTCAAGTAGCTGATGAACCATTTCGTATAATTCTGCCCCACTACCTAAAGTTTCATTCAATGATATTTTGTTTTTTATTTCATATTCCATTGTAAGGCTTTAACCTCCTTGTTTTTATTTTTGAAAAATTTTGTAAAATTTATTAATACTTTTTAAGCGCCCAAAATTATTGTTTTGGTTTAGGGGAGAGCCGTCTACAGACACATATAGTGTACATATCTGCATAATAAAAATGGGCGCTTTAATTTAGATAATAGCGGGGTTTCCGCTAGGAATTTTTGGACTTTAAAGAAATACTTGCCAAAAACCTTATCAAATATGATACAATTGTATCAGATATGATAAGCCTTGTCAAGCGTATTTTAATAGTCGCCTTGCAAAGCAAAAAACTGGAAGGAGTGTTGTTATGAAATTAGGAGAAAAAATAGAATTATTGTTAAATAAAACCTCTATGACCAAGGTAGAGTTGGCAAAAAAATTAGGGTTGAAAGATTCTAGTGTGGTTTCCCATTGGGTTAAAAATAGATTCAAACCAGAAAAAGAAAATGTTGTAAAACTATCGCATGTTTTTGAAAAACCTGTGACATATTTTGCTAATGATAAAGATAATTATGAATGTGGCGATCCTAAAGAAATGGAAAACTTAGAAAAAAAATTATACGAAGCACTTATAACTACCGAGGATAAAGCAAAAAATATTAATGTTTTATCAGAAATAAGTGAAGAGCCATTTTATTTAAGTTTGGATTGTCTGCCAGAAGAAATATTATCTTTGATGATAGATAAAGATGCCTTTGCTGTTAAAGCCACAAAGAACTTATCTTTCGCTGAAGCTGGTGAATATATTATTATTTCTAAAACTAAAGATATTAATAGTGGCAAGATTATGCTTGTTAATATTGATGATGATTATTCTTTTAGAAAAGTAATTATAAAGAAAAAAGAAGTTATGTTTTCTTATAAAAAAGCTGGAAAGTTTAAGGTGGAAAAGGCAAAAACTGGTTCTTATGAAATTGTAGGACAAGTAATAGGAACATTCAAGAAGTTGTAAAAAGGGATATTATTTTCTATTCCTATAATGTTGGGAATCGCCGAATTTGCCCCAGCAAACCTGTTCGCCAAACTTTTCAAGTTCTTTAGCTACATTCTTTTTGGTAATAGCGATGTTTCGTTCGTACAAATTATAACTTTCTCTGCATCGTTCTGGTGTGATATTTGGCATAATTACATTTGCACCTGCCAAAATACCTTGTTCTCTTCCGTTTTTTGCCAAAGCATCTAATGATGTTGCAGAAGCAATATTAATATCTGGCATAAGCATTCGCAAAATGGCAACGCTGTTTAAAGCTAGCTGTAATCTTTTATCTCTTGATGGAATTTCATTGCGTTTTTCATACAAAGGCGTTTTACTATGCTCAATAAATGGACCTAATCCACACATATCAATATCAAATTCTTTTAAAAATAATAAGTCGTCTGCTATGTCTTCCAAATTTTGATATGGAAGCCCCACCATCATACCACTGCCCACCTGAAACCCGACATCCCTTAAATGTTGAAGGCAATCAAGCCGAGCTTGAAAGTTATGTTTATCGTCGTTTGGATGGATTTTTTCGTAAATTTTAGGGTTTGTGGTTTCTATGCGAAGTAAATATCTATCTCCCCCACATTCTTTCCAATATTTATAAACTTCTTTGCTTTGTTCCCCACAAGAAAGCACAATGCGAAGATTGTTATTTGTCTTTTGTTTGATTTTTGCAAGAAGTTTACCGAAATTTTTGACATAATTTTTATCTAACACTTCGCCACTTTGTAAAGCGATAGAACCAAATTTATTTTCATGTGCGAACATAGCAAGGTCAAAAATTTCGTCCTCGCTTAGCAAGTATCTTTTGACATCTGCATTAGATTTTCTTAACCCACAATAATAACAATCTTTTTCACAAGCATTAGTAAATTCTATTAAAGCTCGAAGATAAACATTTTTACCAATGGTGTCTGATTTTATTTTATATGCCTTTTTTCTCAACTCTTGGGCTTGAGAATTTTCTGTATTTAAAAGTTCAATAATTTCTTGCTTAGAGATAGACATCTCGTTTCCCTTCTTTTATTTCGTCAATATTTTTACGGATTGTTGCTTGGAATTTTTCGTCCAACATTTCTTTTTCGATAACTTGATTGATTAAATCAAAACCTTTTTTTTGCAAAATATCGTCGGCATAATCTAATAAATATTCTGCGAAACTAAAAATTGCATTTGGTAAACAATGATGTTTTATTAAACCAGGTTTTGCAAGATCCATAAAATCTTTCCCTACTCTTCCAAGCCTATAACAACCGGTGCAGAAAGATGGAATGTGTTTATGTTCCACAATGTCTTCTATAACTTTTTCCAATGGTCTGTGATCGCCCAAACTAAATTGTTCGCCTGTATGTTTTTCTTCCTCGTCTTCTTCATAACCACCTGGGTTTGTTTTTGAACCTGCTGATATCTGTGATACCCCAAGTTCTAATGCCTGCCTTCGCATCGCCTCGCTTTCGCGAGTGCTAAGAATTATCCCCGTATACGGAACGGCGATGCGAAGGCAGGCAATAATTTTTTTAAAAGTTAAATCGTCAATTGGGTATGGCGGATTTTCGCTTAAATCCGACCCTGTGGCAGGCTCTATACGAGGCACAGAAACTGTGTGCGGACCTATACCATACTTTTTTTCAAGATATTCGATATGTTTAAACATCGCGATAATTTCGTACTTATAATCATACAAGCCAAACAAGATACCTATACCGATATCTTGCATACCGGCTTTGAATGCTCGATCAATAGCGTCCAATCTAAATTGATACTTAGACTTTGGCCCTGCGATATGAAGTTTTTTATATGTCGGCTCGTGATAGGTTTCTTGGAATAGTTGAAATGTACCAATATTATATTTATTAAGTTCTTTAAATTCGTCTTCGGTTAGTGGCGCAATATTTATATTTATTCGACGGATATTGTTCTTGCCATCTTTTTGTGCATAAATAGTTTTGATACTATCAAACACATATTGCAAGCCATCTTTTGGATAGGACTCACCTGCAACAAGCAATATCCGTTTATGTCCTTGTTTGATTAATGCGAGGGCTTGGTCTGCAATTTCCTGCTGGGACAGCGCTTTTCGTTCTATCAATTTATTGGAAGCACGAAAAGCGCAATACAAACATTCATTATTACATAAATTGGAAACATAAAGCGGGGCAAAAAGCACTAAGCGATTGCCGTAGATGGTATCTTTAATTTCTTTAGCTGTTTGGAATAGGTCTTTTAGAAGAGGGTTTTTGTCGTCGATATTAAGGATAGCAGAAACTTCCTCAACATTTAGACCTTTGAGTTTTTTTGCTTTGGTAAAAATATTTTTGATATCTTTTTCAGAATATTTTTTAGAAGAATGTAAGATATCATTAATTTCTTGTTCGACAATTTTCATATAAACCCCTCTTATCTATATGATATTAATTTTGGAGGATAAAAGGTAGAGAATCAAAAATGTGTCATGCTGAATTTATTTCAGCATCTTATAGAAAGATCCTGAAACAAGTTCAGGATGACAAAAAAAATGTTAGAAAGAAATGAGATTGCCACGTCGCTAACGCTCCTCGCAATGACAAAAATAAATCCCTCGTCTTTTTTCCTATTGGAAAAAATCCACTCCCTTTACAAAGGGAGAAAAAGAAAATAATCTATTTTCGTATTTAGCTAAATACGAAAATAGATTATATAGATTACAATAAAAAACATATCTCTCCAAAAAAAGATATGTCCCTATTAGAAAGACATATCCCCCATAAAAAAATAAAACCAAATAAAAAAAGAGAGGAATATATTCCTCCCAAACTTAAAACAAAATAAAAAAAGGAAGCATGCCACTCCCTATAATTATCACTTCCTATTGTTTACTCCCTAGAACTCTAAAAGATATTTCACATCCCCCACTTTTGAAGGGCAATTTAAAATTTATCTTTGTGTCAAAGTAAATTGACCTTCAAATATTGTACCCGATTTGAAAATTTATGTAAATAATGATTTTGGATTACTCAAAATTTGATAAATATTTATTTGCTTTTTTAAGAGTTTTAAATTTCTTTTGTTCAATAAAAAAATCTTGGTTAAAAATTCTTCCGTATTTATAAATACTCAAGATATATTTATTCCTCTCTTTAATTAAATGGATATCTATATCTCTTTCTTTATCTTGTAAAACTTTTCCATTAGTTGAAGTTGCATTCTTTTCGCTAAATATTAAAATTTTACCCATTCTATAAATTGGTGTATCATCAGAAGGATTTTCTGTTATTTCTGGCTCCCCCATTAAATCTAATAATGCATATTTTAGCTCCACATGATGATGTCCACCATAAACCACCAAAACTTTATTATATTTATTTAAATTCTCCGCAATAATTTTTGCTATATATTGATTTCTTATTCTGCCTGTTTCTGACCTCATTAAAGCACTTTTATATTCTTTTTCACCTTTTCTAAAAGGAAAACTTTCTTTTTTCTCAACATTTTCCATATCAAATTCTTTTTCATTTGTTTTATAATACCAACTCTTAAACTCATCATATGTAAACATTTTTCCAGATATTTCCTCTATATAAAAACGACTATTTTCTAAATTTTTTGTAGCCATATCAAAACTCATTTTTTGTCTAAATAATCTATCTAAAAACCCTATCCCTTGTAAATCTTCTACAGTATATATACCTTCTCCATAACTTGTAATAAATTCTTCATTAGAAGGTTCTGCTCCCAAGAAAGGGACACCTTTTTGGAAAGCTAATGTGTAAGAATAACTTCGCTCATCTCTCATTACACTAGAAAAAGCCCGACCTGGATTTAATCCTTCTTCTTTGGAAATTCCTTCTATTAATAAAATATCGGGGAAATTTTTACTATCCAAAAATTCCTCTGTAATAAATTTAAAAGTTTTTTTATTATATCCATGAACAGATGCAATAAACACTAATTCTTTTTTTCCTTTTTTATATATGGCTTTATAGGGATGTGGAGCAGGAATTTCATCTTCAACTTCGTGTGTTAGTTTAACCAAATCAGGGTTTGCTACGAATTTTTGAGCATTAATGTTTAATGCCAAAAACAATACTAATGTAACAAAAACAAATAAGAATATTTTTTTCATTTTTATTAATCCTCATTAGCAGATTTTAACCCCAACTTCTCTACTTCCTCGTCAGATAATGCATAATCTAAAAATACTTTGCCGTCCAAATGATCCACTTCGTGCTGTATCGCTTTTGACATTAATCCTTCTGCAGTAATTTCCATCGGTATGCCTTTTTCGTCAATATATCTAACCGTAACTTTTTTAAAACGACGAGTAAATTTATATAATCCCGGAAATGATAAACACCCTTCCTCTTCTATCATTTCCCCCTCATGCGAAGTAATTTCTGGATTTATTAAAACGGTTCTTTCAAAGTCTAAAAAGTGTTCGTCTTTTGGTATCATCAATACGGCTATTCGTTTCGAAATGCCTATCTGATTAGCTGCCAAACCTAAACCTTTGGCTTCTATACAACTTTCGGTCAAATCTTTAATTAGTTTATTCAAACCTTTTTCTTCGTCGAAGATTATCGGCTTAGTAGGTGTGGTTAACATCTTTTTATCATCTGTTTTATATTCAACAATATCTTTTATCATAAATTATTCCAATGTGTGGGATACTTCTCTGCCCTCCCACAAAATTCTTACATTAATCTTTTTCTCTAGCTCTTCTTTTTTAAGCGCACCCCATGCCATCACAAGTCGTTCAAGCTGATTATTTGCACCATGCGAGCCGGAAACTCCCATTACTATCTGATTCGCACCAGATGCTTTTGCAACTTGCGAAATCGCATAAAATGCATCATTAGATTGTACAAGTATAGGCATAACCCTATGTCCAAATTTTTCCGCCGATAAAATCACTTTCGTAAACAGTTCGTTTTCTTCTGTCGGTGCAAAGCTTACATTTCGCCCAAAGCGAGATTCGGTCACAGGTTTTGCATAAAATATAACAACATCTGTTGTGTTTTCGTCCAAAGTTTTTAAAACTTCCTCAAAGTGATATAAATTACTTGGATTTTTTACAGCTACAAGTGTTGTATTTGGTTTATTAAGTTTGCCAAGCACTTCTTCTAAACTGTTCACATTTTTTGTATTTATTTTTTCACGATGACCTTCTTCAAACATTGCATTAGCTTTTTTTGCATTGAGTTTTTCACTAATCCAAAACACTATAAACAAAAACACTGTAAAAGAAATACCTGTTATAGTTGCTGTTTTTTTAGTAAATAAGTTTACTCCTGCAAGTGCAACTAATATAAGTAAAATTATTGTTATGCCGACTGGGAAATAATAATTTTTTATCTTTATATTGAATGGAACCATAAATTCTCTTTTCTTTTCTCTGTTTTTAAAACGGAGCATAACAATGGCAGCAGTTTCTAATACGAAACTCCATAAAACACCAAATGCATATGCTTCACCAAGCAAGTAAACCTTACCGCCAGATAAAACTATTATCAAAATTTGTGTAATGGCTACCACATTTATAATATTGTGTGTAGTACCATATTTTGGGTGAATATTTCTAAACCAATCTGTTAAAACACCGTCTTCTGCTACTCTGTTTAACACTCCGTTAGAACCTATCAATGCAGTATTGACCGCACCAGATAACATTATAACACCAGCAAACACGACCAATGCTTGAAGTATAAGTTTTAGTCCTTGTGGTCCCCATAGTTGCATCGACAAACCACTCAATAAATTCTCTGAATACTGACCTATAATTTCTGGTGGGATAATTAAGCTAGATAAAAATGTTAAACCGCCTGTAAACACTAAGGCGAATATGAAAACTATAATAGCTGCTTTTTTTAGGTTTTTAATTTTTGGATATTCTATCTCTCTGAAAACTTGTGCCATTGTTTCCAAACCACTTAATGCTAAAACCGAATGACCAATAGCCATCACAACACCAAGCATACCTATTTTTTGAAGTAATGTTGGTTTAACCCAACCGTAAGCGTGGTCTGAAAAATCTAAAGCAAAAGTAGGAAGCACTGCACCCCGCTTTGCTATTGTTACTATCGACCATACAAATAATATCACACAAATAAATAAAGCAAAAATAATTATTTTTGCACTTTTGTCACTAGAATCTTCTATACCCTTAACATTTTGATACCAAAAGAACATAGTTACTAAAATTGCGAAACAAACTGCAAAAGTATTTTCTGGTATATACATTGTAACACCAAAATGATGAAATAAAGAATTTATTAACCCCGATAAATAATGTCCTGCAGATACACCAGAGATTGGTCCTGTTAAAACAAAGTCGAACATAATGGCACCCGTTGCAACTTTTGCGACCGTACCACCAAGACCCTCTTTTACTACCTTATATACACCACCTCTTACAAACATTGAACAACTTTCTGTATAAACTGCTAACATTGCACCTGCAAAAAGCATAACCGCAATAACATACCATGGAAATGCCTGACCAAATGCACGCATAGCAATACCACCAACATAAAATGCGCTGGAACCAAAGTCGCACAGCACAACGGCTGCTGCTTTCCAAAATGGTATGAAAGTAAGCATGGCAGTAGTTAGAACAACTACTTTTTTAACCCGCAATGGGCTGTTCTTGTTTAGAAATGTAGTATTTAGATTTTCTTCTGAATTGCTCATATAATATTTATTTTACTTAATTTAGCTACTTTTGGAAGCGATTTTTTCAAAAATTTCCTGCTCGCTATTTAGTGAAATAATATCGCTTATAAACTGAGATTGGAATGTTTGGGATAAATTAGATAGTAAGTTTAAATGTTTTTTGAAAAAATCGCTCCTAGCAGGCGACACAAATAAAAACATAGCTTTAATATCTATATCATTACCTTCGTCTTTTAGGGCTGCATTAGGTAATATTGCAAAAGCACATTTAAAGTTGTCTATCCCCTCGAATCTTGCATGTGGAATACTTAAACCGGTATCAAGTGTAGTGCTTATACCTTCTTCTCTTTTTAATACTAGTTGTAGGATATTGTTTTTATCCAAAGAAGTATCTTGCTTGCAGAGTATCTCTACAAGCTTTTCTATAAGATTGTTTTTTGATATATTTTCTTTCACAATCAACACATTGTTTGTGTTGATGAAGTTGGATATACTTGTTTTATCTTCGGGTTCGCTGTTCATATGTATACTTAAATTCTACTAAATACAAAATATGTTTGCAATAATTTGCTATATTTTTAAAGTATGAAGAAACTTATATTTTTATTAATAACCATAATAATGGTTTCTGCAAACTTATCAGCAGAGGATATACCAGACCACCATTTACAGCACGAAAAAAAATCAAATGTTTTTGGTGGCAGTTTAGAAGTTGGTGCTTTTGCCTTTATTGAACAAAATGCATATAAAGGAACTCATTCCAATTACGAGCTTTATCCTTTAATAAGATATGAGAAAGAAAATTTAACACTTGCATTTCCTACTAGCAAATATGAAATAGAACTATCAGATTATTTTTCTTTAATACCAAAAATAGCATACAGGTTTGAAGGTTATAAAGATAGCGATAGTGTATATTTAAATGGAATGACAGCTCCAAAACCAACTGCTGAAGCAGGGCTAGCATTGGAATATATCAACCCAAATTTTACAATAAATTTCGAGGGTATGGCTGATATACTTAATCGTCATAAGGGAAGCAGTATTTTATTAGATATTTCCAAAAATTTTCATGCAAAAGATTGGCTTTTCAGACCATATACTGGTGTAGAAGTTTATAGCGATAATTTTGTGGATTATTATTACGGAGTTTCCCCTTCAGAAATTAAGCCAGACCGTCCCGCCTATCAAGGTGAAGCTACTGGTATTTATTTTATAGGTTTACTTACATTAAAACCAGTAAGCAAAAAGGTGACATTATTTTCCTATATATCTAATGAGTGGTTTGGAGCAGGAGTAAAAAATAGTCCTATAACGGATAGAACGCAAAGGTTTAGAATATTTTTAGGCTTTAGTTATTTGATATAGAAGTAAAAAAGATTAATAAAAAAAGGCTAGCAAAATTTTGCTAGCCTTTTTTAATATTGCTCCTCGGGTTGGACTCGAACCAACAACCTACCGGTTAACAGCCGGTCGCTCCACCATTGAGCTACCGAGGAATAAATCTGCTATATATATATTTTATTAAAACCTGCACAAATTGTAAAGAGTTTATGTTTTTTATTTGACTTTTTAATACTAATATCTGCTAGAATAAAAGTTGAACATTCAAATATCAATGGGGAGGTAATGGATTATGACAGGAAAAAAATGTTGGTGTACATCAATCGCGATGATACTACTTATTATTGGTGGTTTAAACTGGGGATTAGTGGGAGCATTCGGGTTTGATTTAGTAAAATACTTGCTAGGCGATATGACGATGTGGACAAGAATAGTATATGGTTTAGTAGGGTTATCTGCATTATGTTTAATAATTAAGCACTTTAGCGGTAGCTGTTGCAAATAGCAAACTAGCTAAAAAGATTCTTTAAAATAAAACGGCGAATTTAATTATTCGCCGTTTTTTTAAATTGCAATAAAACTACATTACACCTAATTTCTTTTTTAGTGAATTAACAAACTCTATTTTTTCTTTTTTGTTTTCTTCCTCTTGCTTCCACCGTCTAAAAAACTTAGAACAATCTCTACCTAAATCTTTTTTTCTTTTATAAAACCAAGCTTTATGTTTTTCAACATTTTTAATATCAACAAACCCATTAAAACAACTAGTCTTATCAAAAAAAGTCAGCTCATCTTTCCAAAAATCATCACTTTCAGATAATTTTGATAAAAAATCATACATCTCACCCTCTGGATACTTTTTACCAGGAAGAAAAATAATATTATCTATATTTTTATACTTATCTTTTAGATCCGCATCTAAAACAAAAATAAAGTTTTTAAAGGTTTTTAGTTTATTTCTTGCTAAAGTTACTATAGTTCCATCGGACATTCCTTTATGATCAATATCGAAATTCTGCCTTATTCCAGTATTAGATAATAAGTTGCGAATCCAACTTGCTGCCACTTCATCTTCACACAAAACAGCTTGTTTTATAATTGGAACTTTCCCTCTTGCCTCCATTCTTATTTTATGTTTAGTATAGTCAAAAGATGGATTTAAAGTATTTTTTACTTTACTCTCCATTTTTTCTAAAAAATTAACCACAATATCATCTTTTTCAGATATTTGAGTTTTAAGAGTATTAACATAATCCATAATTTCTAAAGAATGTGTTGTAAAAATAATTTGTAAGTTTAGTTTCTTTGCGTAAGAATAAAGGCTTTGAATCAAATTTATTTGTGCTCCAGGAAACAATGAAGTTTCTATTTCATCTATTAATAGAATTCCACCTTTATATTCTGAACCTAATTTTTCTCTTAACTCTTTAAAAGAAATAAGAGCTGTCCACAATTGCCCAAGATTATCTTCCCCTGCAGATGTTCCCCATGCACCATATTTTTTTGTTTTTATTCCAATACATTTTTTATTAGGTGTTTTTATGTTTTCTGAAGAAATTATTTTTTCTGTAGATACAAATATATTACTCGCAAATCTTATAAATTCCTTCTCAACACTCCCATCTAAATTAGACTTATTTATATTAACTTTTTTTTCTTCTTCTTGGGCTAAAGGATATAATCTTCTTAATCCCAAATAAACAACTGGATGACTAAATTTACGATCTACCTTCTCTGTTATTTGACGAACTCTTATTTCAAAACGATCTTTTTGTTTACTATGCCTTGTTGAAGTACCCTTAAAAACAAGTTGATCAATATCGCCATTTTCTTCTTTTTTCTCGAATATCCCATTATAAGAGTATTTTTCATCATAATCATTTTTAGGACATAATTTAAAAATTTCCGAATAAACTGTTTCAAACGGATTTTCATTAATGGTCTTATGAATTATTTTATTTTTATCCCCTCTAAAACTACACAAATGTCCCGCAAGACCTAAAATTGAAGATTTTCCAGTTCCATTTAAACCAGATATTACAGTTAAAGCTTTTCCAAAGCTCACAGAAATTTCTTTCATATGTCTAAAGTTTTCTATTTCTATATTTTTTAGTTTCATTTCACGCCTCATATAAATTTAATAATATTTAATCATTTTACATTATTTTTGGAGAGATGTGAAAAAATTGATTAATATTCATCCATTACAGAACCACAACAAAAACATCTAGGATAAACTATCCTTGTAAACTCCTTTCTTTTAAACTCACAACTTTGGCATTTGTAGATATAAAACTTTTTCATATTAATAACCTTTTTATTTTATCTTACAACCTATCGGTTGTTTTTGCAAGTCTATATAATGTCTAAACTTTATATAAGGAAGGATTTTTATATGGCAAAAGCAGATACAATACATAAACCAAATAAAAGATTAATACAGAAAATTTCTAAAATAATAAGAACAGAAAGAAATAAAAAAGGACTCACACTAGAAGAGCTAGGTAATATGTCTGGTATTAATTATAAGTATATTCAGAGAATAGAAACTTTAAAAGTGAATCCTTCTGTTTCTATATTGCATTCGTTATGCAAAGCATTGAAAATGAATATTAAAGATTTATTTTAATTGAATAAAAGCCCATTCTAACCAGCTCGTAAGAGCTTTTAAATCTGTGAGATTTATTGTCGGTCCGCACCAAATTCGAAGCCCAAGTGGTGCATAACGATAAGAAGAAATGTCATAAGCTACTTTTTCTTTTTCTAATAATTTTATCATCGCCCCCAAAAACTTTTTTTGTGCGAGCTTTGAAAGTTTTGCAAAATCTTTATCAACTATTTTTAAACATACCGATGTTTTTGAACGATACTGTTTTTGGGGGCATAAAAATTCAAAAATTTCGCTCCCGTTTACAAAAGTTTCTAGCACTTTATAATTTTGTTCCACCCTTTTTACAGAACCTTTTAAACCGCCAACTTTTTTTATCCAATTTAAACTATCAATTGCATCTTCTACAGCCAACATTGAAAGTGTGTTTATGGAATATCCATCAAAAATTTCCTCGTCCAACTTGCCATTCTTTTTTATTCTGAAAACTTTTGGTATTGGACGATTCTTCGGCGAGAAACTCTCCAACCGCTTAACAGCTTTGGGTGATAATGCCAGCATCCCAAAACCTGCTTCCCCCCCCATCACTTTCTGCCAAGACCATGTAATAACATCCAATTTCTTCCAATTAATATTGTATGCAAAAACTCCGCTTGAACCATCGCATATAGTTAAACCTTTTCGCTTACTTTTTAGCCAGTTCATATTTGCCGGCACGCATGTGCCGGCTGTGGTAGCATTAAGTGTGAATACAATGTCCTTAGTGTCGCTTTTAACAGCCTGCAAGTTTGGCAGTTTTCCAAAACCAGCTTCTAAAATTTTACAGTTTTTTATTTTTAATTCTTTAGCGATATCTATCGCCCAATGTTTTGAAAAACTGCCAAAAACTAAAACCTCAACGGGTAATTTTCCTAATAAATTCCACAAGGCAAGTTCCACTGCACCAGTATCAGATGCTGGCACAATTGCTAGCTTATAATTTTTGGGTATCCCCAAAATATCCCTACTCTTTTGTAATACTTCCCTTACCTTATATATACAATCATCGGATTTATGGTATCTACCTACTAATGCTCCCTTCAGTGCATTAGGTGTCCAACCCGCTCTTTTGCTAGACGGACCAGAAGCAAAATTGATATTTTTAGGTTTAATTTTTGGTTTCTTCATAAAAGCTCCATATAATAATATCATTATACTAATTAAAAAAACAGGTCTACAATTGCTACACATTTTGCTATACTTTTTTTAGGGGATTTCTATAATGACAAAAAGGGTTAATAAAAATACTAATAAAAAGAAAAAAATACTGCTCGTTTTTGGCACTCGTCCGGAGGCCATTAAGTTTATCCCTCTCTATCACGAACTAAAAAAATATCCCAAACAATTTGATGTAAAAATATGCACAACCGCCCAACATAGACATATGTTAGATCAAGTTATGACTTTCTTCGATGTCAAAAGCGATGTAGACCTTAATGTTATGAAAGAAGGTCAAAGTTTTTATCAATTAAACTGCAGTATTATATATGGAATAAAAAAAGTTTTACAATTAAACAAACCAGACCTTGTTATTGTCCAAGGCGACACTACAACAACATTTGTATCCTCGCTTGCATCTTTCTACGAAAGAATAGATGTCGCACATCTTGAAGCTGGACTTCGTACCCACGATATTTATTCCCCTTGGCCAGAAGAGGCTAATCGTCAATTAACTGGTAGAATCGCAAAATTTCACCTTGCACCAACACAACATAATAAATATCATCTTCAAAAAGAAAATATACCAACAAAACACATAGCTGTTGTAGGTAATACTGTCATAGATGCACTTTTTATGACTCTTGATAAAATTAAAAAAAGCAAAAAATTAGAAATACAAATTCTTAAACAACTGGAATCTGAAGGATTTGTACCTAATGATAGAAAATTTATTTTAGTAACCGCTCATAGACGAGAAAGTTTTGGCGAAGGTTTTGAAGGTATATGTAAAGGCATCGCAAAAATAGCAAAAGCATATCCAGAAATTGATATTGTTTACCCCGTACATTTAAACCCAAAAGTAAGAAAACCTGTTGGCAAATATTTATCTAACAAAAAAAATATTTTTTTAATAGAACCGCTAGATTACAAAAGCTTTATTTATATGATGGATAAAAGTTATTTTGTAATGTCAGATAGTGGTGGTGTGCAAGAAGAAGCACCTTCTTTAGGAAAACCAGTTCTTGTTTTAAGAGAAAAAACAGAAAGAGTAGAAGCCATTTTTGTAGGCACAGTAAAACTTGTAGGCACAAATGCAGATAGAATTTTTAGAGAAGCTAAAAAATTACTAACAAATAAAACTGCATACAAAAAAATGGCAGAACTTAAAAATCCCTATGGCAACGGGGATGCTAGTAAGAAAATTGTGAAATTTTTATCTAAGTATTACGAGAAAAAAAGAAATAAGAAAATAAAAAAATAAAAAAGCACTCAAAAGACGAAGAATAAAAAAAAATTAAATATTCGGGGGTAGAGGCATGTTTTTAGATATAACAATAGGATATTGGATATTCATGAAATCCCTGTTCTACTTTTGCGCAGTAGTTATTATGATAAGTAGTACAGACGACTTCTTTATAGACCTTGTTTACTGGTTGTATGTCTTACCAAAAAGAAAATTTTCTAAAAAGTTTCCACACAACACACTTCTAAAAGATTTTAACACTAAACCAGAAAAACAAATAGCCGTTATGGTTCCAGCTTGGAAAGAAGAAGCTGTTATAGAAAAAATGGCTAGATTAACCATTGAGAAAATTCAGTATAAAAATTATCAACTTTTTATTGGCACCTATCCAAACGATAAAGAAACTCAAGAAAAGGTGGATATCGTATGCAAAAATCATAAACAAGTACATAAAGTGGTTAATAAAAAATCAGGACCAACCACAAAAGCAGACTGTTTAAACAATATAATGGAAGCTGTTTTCGCTTATGAGAAAAAGCATAAAATGAAATTTGAAGTTATTGCTTATAGTGATGCAGAAGATATTATTTTCCCTATACAATTAAAACTTATGAATGCATTGTGTCCTACTTATGGGCTAGTACAATTACCAGTGTTTTCGCTTAAAAGAAAACTTTGGCAAATTACAGGTTCGCATTATATGGACGAATTTGCAGAATCGCATTTGAAAGATTTACCAGTGCGGGAATTCTTAACAGGTAATGTACCAAGTGCAGGTGTTGGGACAGCTTTTTCCAGAGAAGCAATAGAAAAATTACATTATAAAAATAATGGATTTGTCTTTAACCCTACCAGCTTAGCAGAAGACTACGAAATAGGGTTCACCTTACACGATATGGGCTTTAAAGAAACCATTTGTTTAATGCCTACACCAAAGGAATATAGAAGCAAAAACACTGTGCTCGATTGTCCTTATATCGCCGTACAGGAATATTTCCCAAGCAACTTTATTCGTGCTGTAAAACAAAAAAGTAGATGGATATCCGGCATAGTATTTCAAGGCACAAAACATATCGGCTGGCCAGACGAGTTTTGGAAAACTTATATACTTTTACGAGATAGAAAATCCATAATAACAAATCCTATTATGATACTTGCCTACTTTGTAGCGCTACATATTATAGCTATGGAAGTACATTCTGGTTTAGGCGACGGTATGTATTGGTTTCCTAACCTTGTACCATTAGATTCTTGGTTATGGATCATACTTATATTTAACGGATTTTACCTCTCCAACAGAATTCTACAACGGTTTATAGCTGTTTACAGAATATACGGACTACCACATGCACTTATAAGTCCAATTAGAATTATCTGGAGCAATATAGTAAACTTCTTTGCATTTATACATGCATTTAGATTAATAAGAGGGTCTGATGCAAAAGACGAAAACCCTATATGGGATAAAACCGCACACGAATTCCCAGATGTCTAATAAAAACTAAAGGAATATAACAAACTATGAGTTTGAAAAAAACAATATTATTGTTTCTTAGCATTGCATTATTTTTACCAAACTTGTCTTATGCTCAACAGGAAGAAAAAACTAGTATAAGAAGTTCTGTAAGAACAAACCGTGCTTACGACTTTTATCAGCAGGGCGAATATCAAAAGGCAACTAAAAACCTAGACGAAGCATTAAGAATAGATCCTAAAAATGAAAAAACTAGAAAATTAAAAATAGAAATTTGCATAAAACAAAACGATATCCCCTGTGCAGACGAAGAAACAAAATATTTATTAAAAAACAATCCAGAATCTGCCTATGGTTATTACTATCAAGCAAGAATATACGACGAACTTGACTACCAGAAAAAAACATTTGAAACCTCCTTTATAGGTTTTAGATATCCTGGTTTAAGTTCTGCAGAGGGCGAGTTTCTGTTTAATATAATGCTAAAAAATGCACAAACACCAAATGATATAAAAAAAATAGAACGCTGGATGGAAAGCTCTTTAACTTCCAAAAGATTTAAACCAGAATTCTATGCAATGGCATACGAAAGGTTAATAGAGTACGATCTTATAGACGATAAACCAAGACAAGCAAGGTTATTAGTAGGCACATATTATAAAACTATAGGCACACCGCCAGAAGAAAAAAGAATATTTTGGGCAGATTTGTTTAGCGCTCATAACGAATACAACACTGCTTATATGCTTATTAAAGATTTGCCTTCCGAAGGCAGAGTGTTTGAGATGCAAATAAATTCTCTTCTAAGTGCACAACGCTATCAAGAAGCTGCAAAATTAGGTGAGAAATATATAAAAACCGTCAGCAGACCAAGTGAAGACCTTTGGTACGGTTTGGCTAATTTATATGACAGAGCGGGATTAATGGAATCTGAATACTACACTATTTATCAAGGAATTAAAAGAACATCCAAAAACGATAAATTAGTTAATAGGTTCTATATAGACTTGCTATCTTTGAGAAGTATATGGGAATCTGAAAATAATATAAATGCTAAAAAGATAAACGAAAAGTTAAACGAAAACGAAGTAATATATCTTAGCAGAATGTCCAAGGCATACAAAAAGCAACTTGGGTATACTAACAAACTTATTAAAGGTGGACACTTTAGTAAAAAAGAAAAAAAGATGATGCAAAAAACTATAGCTCTCTTTAACAATAATGGAGATTGGAGAGAATATGCCAGAGAACTTCTACTTGGTAAAAAAGGTTCTGAAGCTAGAGCAGAGGGTATTAAAGCTGCTGGTGTCGGAGCAGGAGCAGGAGTACAAGCAGACTTAGAAGGATTGCTTATAAAAAAACTTGGCAGGAAATCTCTACAAGAAAGCACCCGAGCAAAAGAGTTAAATAACCTTGCTAGAGTTTATATGAAACAAGGGAATACTACCGAGGCGGATAAAGCATTAAATAGAGCTATTAAAAAATCTGACGAAGATGATGCTGATGCAATTTTAGGTATTGCTCAAAGTTATGCAGATATGAAAAATTATGAAAAAGCAATAGAAATCTGCAAGAAATTATTAAAGAAACATCCTAATCATATAAACACCTTAACATTGACAGCATATTCTTATATGCAGTTAGATAAAGAAATATATGCAATACCTTATTTAAAAAAAGCATATAATCTTTTACCAACACCAGAAAGACAGGCTAAAAAAACTCACTTCTCGCAAGAATTAGGACATTTGTATTCAGCTACAAACCAACCAAAAACAGCACTAAATTATTGGAATATATATTTAGAACAAAGAAAATCTTACGAGGTATCAATGTCTGCAACAGTATCTGCAACTATGATTAAAAATGTATCCTTGGCAGAAGAATATTTAAACCAAGTAAATGTAAATAATTTGAGCACAGAAGGTCAGGCAGATTATTGGGCAATAAAGGCAGACTTGTTAAATAAACAAAACGAAAAGTTAGTTGCAGGTAGTGCTTATAGAGTGGCTTTATCAATAGCACCTACTGGAAGTCTATGGGCTACATATGCTTACAATCAAAAAGCTATAAAAGATTATGAAGAAGCAGAATATGCTTTATTTAGAGCATTAGATTATGAACCAAATAGCTTTACCTATTTGACCGATATGACATATCTTCAAAAAGAAATGAATCAATGGCCAGAAGCACGAATGTATGCACACCAAGCATTAGACTTACCAAAAGAAGATACCTTAGAAGACGGTAAACAAAGATACGATTTAAAAACCGTGCTTACACCTATGGAACGACACTTTAAATTTTACGGGGCGGATGTCGTAAGGTTAGACTCTGGTACATTTGCACCAGGAACTGGTATTATACCCAACGCATCATATACGGGTTATGGTGGTATAGAAGGTTATTATATGCCATGGTTAGACGATAGTAAAAGAAAACTAGCCGTTAAAGGTAGAGTCTTTTGGAGTAATTACGACCAGTCATTTAGAAAAGTTAAAGACTTAATGGCAGCAGGACTTGGTTTAAGATATCAACCTTGGCAAAAGTATCAATTCTTTTTATCTGGCGAAAGAATTATACCTATCGGTAGTCAAACAAAAGAAGATTGGTTATTACTTGCAAATGGTTCTTTACAAGACGGGTTAGAATATGAATATATTAAAGACGACTGGTCGTTCTATAGTTTATTTGCGCAAGCTGGTTATTTAACAGAAGCTAGTATTCCACTTGCATCGGCAACTTTAGAATTAGGACATCACTTCAAACTATTCCACGGAAGACAATTCGCTGGAGCAATAGCACCAATGGTTGGTTCTGAAGCAGTGGCATACGATAAAGATACTCGTTTTGATGCAATGGTTGGGTTAGTTCTCAAAACATGGCATTGGGAAAATGACATCAGACCGCACCGATTACACGCACGACTTGCAATATTAAGAAGAAAAAAATTAGGAGGTAATGTAAATGATGACAACACAACACACTTACGATTGGAATTATTTTTCTAAGTTAGCAAAGAAAATATTAATGCCTTTGCTAATACTTTCCATAGCTCTTAGCTTGGGCTGTGGTAAAGAAGAAAGTAATGTTAATATGAAAGTTAAAAACGGGGTTTTAAATGGGGTATTCTATCAGCCACAAGGCAGAGATTTAAAAATATCTAGTAGTGAATGGGATAGACGATTAAAACTACTTAAAGATGCTGGGGTAGAAACTATTTATATCCAGTGGACAAAATATGAACTTTGTGTTTTTGAAGAAGGCGACGACAGATTAGTTAAAGATACTTGTTCTTATCCACTTACAAAAATAGTAATGAAGTATGCAAAAAAACATAAACTTAAAGTGGTACTTGGTTTATTTAGCGACACAAATTATTTTACAGAGATACAAACACAAAATGAAATGTTTTTAACTGAATATCTTTCTAAATTAAGAATTCGTTATAAAATATCGGCAGAATCGCTTGCAAAAACTTTCGGGACATCTTCCGCATTTGCTGGCTGGTATTTACCAGAAGAAATTGACGACTTACATTGGAACACTCTAAATAGACAGGTAATATTAAAAGAACATTTAGATAAAACCTACGCTATACTAAACAACCTAAAAAGCAAGAGTGCAAAAGTATATATATCGTCGTTCTTTTCTGCAAATACTACACCAAATTATTATGGAAAAATGTGGAGCTTTCTTACAAGAACATCACCATTTGTAGTTCTTGTGCAAGATACTGCAGGTATAACATCAACACCAGTTTCGGCTGAAAATAAAATACTATTTATACAAGCGGTTTCAAGTGCTATACCAGCAAATAAAGAGTGGGGTGTTATTTTTGAAATATTCCAACAAGATGGTATTAATTTTAGAGCAGCACGAAACGATAAGTTTTTAACTAAACATCAAATAAAAGCTTTAGATTTAAAACATAAACCAACTTACAAAATAGCGTTTTCTTTAAGATATTTATTTGAAGATAACGACAGACTACTAAAAGAATATGTAAGAAGAAATCAGCAATAGTTTAGGGAGATAAATTTTTATGATGAAATACTACACAGAAAAAATGAGAAAAAATTGGACTATGTGGGATGTAAAATCTGTTAGTTGGTGCGGTATAGTAATAGGTTTAATACTAGCAAAAGCATGGCCAAATGCAGTAAGTTTAGACTGGCATTGGTACATAATAGCTTTTGCTATTTTCTATTTAGTACCGGTAATAAGACTTTTCAGGAAATAAAATATTCATAGGGGGTTCTATGAAAGAAGCAATAGCAACTGTAAAAAGTATGCAATTTTGGCTGTATACCTTATTAATAGGTTTCGCAGGAATGATTTTGGCTTGTGATTCAGATAGTAAAAATAAAGAATTCAAAGGTAAAATAGCCAAAACTTATGACAAATCTGAAGCAGACTGGCCAAAAACCATGGTAGCACCGAAAGGTTCGCCAAATGTTTTAGTCTGGCTTTTAGACGACACCGGCTTTGCACAAATATGTGCCTTTGGCGGTTTAATAGATACACCTAATTTAGATAGGGTGGCATCTAATGGTTTACGATATAACAACTTTCACACAACGGCATTATCGTCGCCATCAAGAGCATCTATTTTGACAGGACGAAACCATCATAATGTTAGTATGGGTAGCCATGCAATAAGTGCGATGGGTTTTCCAGGATACAATGCAAGTATACCTAAAACTGCAGCGGGTATACCAAAAATTTTACAACAAAAAGGATATACAACATTTGCACTTGGTAAATGGGATCATACACCTATGGGCGATATAAGTATTGCAGGTCCTTTCGACAGGTGGCCTAGTGGCGAAGGGTTTGACCATTTCTACGGCTTTATGGCAGCAGATGCACATCATTATGCACCGGTACTTTGGACAGATCATACGCCGATAGATCCTTCTAAAGGCAAACCAAATTATCATCTAACAACAGACTTGGCAGATAAAGCAGTAGAATTTATAACTGGCACAAAATCTGCCAGACCAGACAGACCTTTCTTTATGTTTTGGGCAACTGGTGCAATGCATGCACCACATCATGCAACAAAATATTGGATAGATAAATATAAAGGTAAGTTTGATATGGGTTGGGACGAAGCAAGAAAACAAATTTTAGCAAGACAAAAAAAGTTTGGCATAGTTCCACAAGATACAGAACTTTCCCCCCGCATACCAGAAATTCCTGCGTGGGATAGTTTAACAGCCGAACAAAAGAAAATGTATGCTAGACAAATGGAAGTTTTTGCAGCACAACTTGAACATACAGACTATGAGTTTGGTAAAATTCTAAACACACTTGAAAGAATCGGAGAGTTGGATAATACCTTAATAATAATCACATCAGACAATGGTGCAAGTGGTGAAGGTGGTTTGGAAGGAACTCATAACGAATTCAAAATGTTGAACGGAATACCTAAAACCGAATTTACAGAAAACATAAAACGATATGATAGATGGGGCGATGCTTCCACTTATCCACATTATCATGCAGGTTGGGCAATGGCTGGGAATACTCCGTTTAAATATTTCAAACAAACAACACACAGAGGCGGACAACAAGACCCTCTTATAATTTCTTGGCCAAAAGAAATAAAAGCAAAGGGTGAAATTAGAAATCAGTATCATCATATAATAGACCTTACACCGACGATACTAGAAGCTACTAACACTCCTGCACCAAAAATGGTTGATGGTATTAAACAAATGCCTATGGACGGCATACCAATGAATTATAGTTTTAATAATTCAGGTGCAAAAGATAAACGGACAATGCAATATTACGAAATGTTTGGTAATAGAGCAATATATAAAGACGGTTGGAAAGCTGTTGCAATTCATGCAAACCGAATGCCTTGGAATGCTAATGTTGTGGCACCGTTTGAAGATGATGTTTGGGAACTTTATAATGTTAAAGAAGATTTTGCAGAAAATAATAATTTAGCAGAAAAGTATCCTAAAAAACTAAAGCAACTTAAAAAATTGTGGGACGAGCAAGCTTGGAAATATGGGGTATATCCTATGTATGACGATATGATAACTCGTTTCAGAATAGCTTTTAGTAGATATGCACCACAGCAAGATACACTTATATTCTACCCACCGGGAGCATATAGAATTTACGAGGCAATGTCACCACCGATAAAAAATAAAAGCCATAATATTACAGCAGAAATCAATGTTCCAAAAAATGGAGCAAGTGGTGTGATAGCTACTGCTGGTGGAAGAATGGGTGGATACTCTTTTTATGTGAAAGATAATTTCTTACATTACGACTATAATTATTTTAACGAAAAAAGATATCAATTAAAATCCTTTATGCCACTACCTACAAATAGAAAAGTAATTGTTAAATTTAAATTTAGCAAAACAGGAGATTTAAAAGGTATGGCAGAAATATTTATCGGCGAAGAAAGGGTTGCACATAAATTAATAGAACAAACTATACCAATAGTATTTTCTATGGAAGAAACCTTCGATGTGGGTATGGATACAGGCACATCTGCAAGCGAAAATTATATTAGCCCATTTAAATTTAAAAAAGGCTTAGAAAAAGTTACAATAGAAATTGAATAATTATGAAACAACAAGAAAATACAAATAACCTTGAAACATTGCCGAAAGGTTTACATATACTTGCAAAACCGATAGGTCCTAAATGTAATTTGGATTGTCAATATTGTTTTTATTTAGAAAAAGAGGCAATGTTTCAAGGTAGTGAAAATTTCAAAATGCCGGATAAAGTATTAGAGGCATATACAAAAAAATATATAAGAACTAATCCCAGCCCAGAAGTAGAATTTGTGTGGCAAGGTGGCGAACCGACACTTATGGGGTTAGATTTTTTTAAGAAAGTAATAAAATTCCAAATGCCATATATCGGCGAGAAAAAGATATTAAACTCGCTTCAAACAAACGGCACTTTATTAAATGATGACTGGTGTAAATTTTTAGCTCAACATGGTTTCTTAGTTGGCTTAAGTTTGGACGGACCAGAAAACATTCACAATAAATATCGTAAAAACAAAAAAGGCGAAGGCAGTTTCGCAGATACTTTGCGGGCATTAAAACTTTTACAAAAACATAATGTGGAACATATCATTATGGCATGTGTAGCTAAAGAACATACTAAACATCCGCTAGAAATTTATAATTTTTTTAAAGAGCAAGGTGTAAAAACTATCCAATTTAGCCCAGTAGTAGAAAGAGAAGCAGACGAAAATAATAAAAAATTTGGCTTATCTTTAGCATCACCATCTTCTAAAAATGTAAAAATTACCGACTGGTCTGTAAACCCAAAAGAATATGGAAATTTCTTAATAAAAATTGTGGACGAATGGATACAAAAAGATTTCGGAAATATTTTTATTATGAATTTTGAATGGGCATTACATAATTATATTGGAAACCCATCGCCAGTATGTACTTTTGCAAAAAGCTGTGGACGAGCTTTAGCTATGGAATATAACGGCGATATATTTTCCTGCGATCATAGCGTTTTCCCAGACTATAAACTTGGCAATATTTTAAAAGATAACCCACACAATCTGGCAGATAAAAATCAGGAAAACGGATTTGGTATAAATAAAACAAAAAATATTTCAACATATTGTCAAAAATGTGATATATTAGAATTGTGTAATGGGGGTTGCCCGAACCACAGGTTTGAAAAAGATAATTTAAATTATTTATGTCAAGGGTATAAAAAGTTTTTCAAACATATAGAACCATATTTATTAAAAATAAGTAAAGAATTACAGGTAGGGAGGATTAATGGAAATAAATAAAAAATCTAAAGTGCTAAAAGTTGGTAGTTATACTTTGGCCACAACACTTATGTCTATGGCAGTTGCACCAGTAGCACAAGCAATACAACACGATGCAGAATTTTATGTTGTACAAAAACAACATGCTAAAGAGTGGAAAGCAGAAGATCAAGAAATAGATGCCAAACTTAAAGCATTAAAAGACAAATATGGAAAACGACCTAACATTATTCATATAATGTGGGACGATACTGGTGTAGGAGATATGGGATCTCCTTTATTCAATAAAATAAGAGGGTATGATACCCCTAATATCAACAAAATGGCGAAAGAAGGTGTCACATTTGCAAGAATGTATACAGAACCTTCCTCTACCCCAACTCGTGCAGCAGCTTTAACTGGTAGATTACCAATAAGAACTGGTATGTTTAAAGTTTTATTCCCCCCAGACGATATTGGCTTACCGGGTGAAGAAGTTACTATTGCTGAAGTATTATCAAAATCGGGTTATAAAACAGGGTTCTTTGGTAAAGCACATCAAGGAGTTATCAAAGAGAGTTATCCGCAGAACCAAGGTTTCGATGAAGCTTTAACAGGACTTTATAATCAATGGGGACCTATGATGTGGAATGCAAGTGGAGAAGCTGCAGGGTATAGTATCGGCTGGGAAAAAGATAGTTGGGATAAGAAATATGCACTCGATGAAAAGTTCAGACCATACGACTATATAATGGCAATTGATGCCAAAAAAGGCGATAGAGTTATAAAAGAATGGGGACGACCTAGTGTGAAAAATTATTTCAAACTAGAAAATGAACTTGTAGATAGATCTATAAAATTCATCCGCCAAAATGTAAAAGACAACAAACCATTCTATATGGCATATTGGCCAAATATCCCCGGCAGACCTGTAAAACAACCTGGAGAAAAGTTTACTACAAGTACAGCAAACTTTTGGGCAGAAGCTTTTGTAGATTTGGATAAAAAAATAGGACTTATAAGAAATGAACTTATAAGCTTAGGCATTTCCGAAAACACACTTGTTATACTTATGGCAGACAATGGACCTATGGAAGAAATTGCACCAAGCGGACCTTTCAGTATGTTTAGAGGTGGTAAAGGCAGTGTAACCGAAGGTGGTATTAGAGTACCAGCATTTGGTTGGTGGCCTAACACAATTAAAGCAGATACTGTTGTGGGAGATATTGTTCATGTATCAGACTTATACACCACATTTGCTAAAATTGGTGGCGGTACAAGATATATTCCTACAGACAGGGTTGTTGACGGAATAAATCAAACTGCACTTCTCTTAAACGGCGATGCTCACGGTAGACGGGACTATAATATAGTTTACGCAGGTAATATACTTGGAGCTATAACAAAACAACAGTTTAAGAGACATATGCTTAGCGACAGACCTGGGCTTGTTGGTAAAAGTTTCTACAACTTATATTGGGACCCAAGGGAAGAACACCTTGTAATGGCTGAAATTATATGGGCTTGGGGTAATTTCGATATGATGATTCAAAGACATCAAAAGTTGATGAAAAAATATAAAAACACTCCACCAAGACGGGGCAAACCATACGAAGGAATTGTAAGAGTTGAAGATCAAAAAAAATAATTAAGATACCGCTCCTGTTTAAAGCAGGAGCGGTAATTTGAAGAGGTATCTGTATGCCAAAAAAATATTTAAAAAAGAATTTAAGATTTATATTATCTATTTTATTTTTGTTTGGTATTTTGTTTTTTGTTTTTGTTTTTAATCCAGCAACAACAGAGCAAACGAACGAACAATATGCCAATCTTGTGGGCGAATGGATAAGACCAGATGGTGGATATAAACTGCTTATATCCTCGGTAGATGAGCAAGGCAATTTAACTGCAAGCTACTTTAATCCTAACCCTATAAAAATAACAGAAGCTAGAGTTTTAAGAGGCAAAAAGCTAACAAAAATTTTTATTAAGTTTGATGATAAAAATTATCGTGGTTCAACTTATACATTAAATTATTCCGAAAATGAACCATTTTTACAAGGTAAATATTATCAAGCATTATTAAAAAAAACTTACGACATAATATTCTTTAAACAGCAAGCACAATAAGGTTAAAATTTTATTAACGCTATAACAAAAGCCCCGCACAAAAAGTGCGGGGCTTTTGTTTGTCTAATTTATATTGCTATTTAGCTTATCCATCAAAAAACATAATTCGCCAATATTTTCTGAAATATTTCCTATTAAGTTTTCTCTTACTCTGCATACCATACATGCCTACCCCAATAATTTGATATTTATAGATTAACACAGAACCTTCTGCTGCTATTCCACCTTTTTTTTCTTTACGAATATCAACAAAAAGATGTTCACAATATCTTAAACGACCATCAGAAATAAGGTTTAGTTTTTTTGCTTTTCTATAAATAGGTTCTCTATCTTTTTTAGTACTTCTATGGTTTTCGGCATATTCCTCTCTTGCATAATGTAAAGAAACAGCACCTTCTTTAA
>Ga0233431_1000265_pt1 | contig 121578 bp, 85 predicted proteins | sample SI_118_April2016_FD_179867 | JGI IMG/M metagenome (GOLD analysis project Ga0233431, IMG submission 179867) | Seawater microbial communities from Saanich Inlet, British Columbia, Canada - SI_118_April2016_200_MG | ecosystem: Environmental > Aquatic > Marine > Inlet | place: Canada: British... | reverse complement strand
TCGCCCCGGACGCCGAGGAGCCCGCCAACCCGGACGCCGAGGACGCCGTCGCGCCCGAACCGGTCGCCGAGGAGTCCGCCGCCGTCGCGCCCGTCGAAGAGCTGGCCGATGACGCCGCCGCCCCGGTCGCCGAGGAGCCCGTCGTCGAAGAGGTTGCCCCGGTCGTCGAGCCCACCGATGACGCCGCCGCGCCCGCCAACGAAGAGCTGCCCGTCGAGGAGCCCGCCCCGGACGCCTCCGCGCCCGCCGAGGAGCCCGCCGCGGACGCCGACGCGCCCAAGACCGAGACCTAGAGAATCCCACCTGTTCTTTCCCTCCTCCCATGCCTGATTCGCGTTAGGCACGCAAGAGGGCCATTTCGGCCCGATCACACCGTCACATATCCCAGGAGGAAGTGACGCGCCCGTGGCCGAACTTCCTACTATACATAAAATATTTGTGTGTAATAGGAATAAAAGAATCTGCTTTAATGCAGATTCTTTTATTTAGTTTGTAATTTTAATGTCTAAGTATGTTTAATACCTGTAATGCTCCGGTTTATATGGTCCTTCTTTTTTTATACCAATATAATCAGCCTGATCATCTGTGAGCTCAGTGAGTTTTACACCAATTTTTGCAAGATGTAGACGAGCAACTTCTTCGTCCAATTGTTTGGCAAGTCTATAAACTCCAACTTCATAATCATTTTTCCAAATATCTAGTTGAGCTAAAACTTGATTTGAAAAACTATTACTCATTACAAAACTTGGATGACCAGTAGCACAGCCGAGATTCATGAGACGTCCTTCTGCGAGCATGTAGATTGCATGACCATCTGCAAAAGTATATTTATCAACTTGTGGTTTGATATTTTCTTTTGTAATATTTTTATTTTCATTAAGAGGCTCTACTTGGATTTCATTATCGAAGTGTCCAATATTACATACCACAGCCTGGTCTTTCATTTTTTCCATATGTTCGGTGCGGATAATATCTTTGTTTCCTGTGGTGGTTACATAAATATCTCCGCGTCCAAGTGTATCTTCTACAGTCGTAACTTCATAGCCCTCTACCGCAGCTTGGAGTGCACAGATTGGATCTATTTCAGTTATGATTACTCTAGCTCCTTGCCCTCTGAGAGCTTGGGCACATCCTTTTCCTACATCACCATATCCACAAACTATAGCTACTTTACCACCGATCATTACATCCATTGCACGATTGAGCCCATCAATTACTGAGTGACGACAACCATAAATATTATCAAATTTTGATTTTGTTACGGAATCATTTACATTTATAGCAGGGAAGAGAAGTGTCCCAGCATCTGCCATTTGTTGGAGTCTATGAACACCTGTTGTAGTTTCTTCACTTACGCCCTTTATGCCTTTTGCCATTTTAGTCCAGCGAGTATTGTTTTTTTCATATTCTGTTTTGAGGCATGCCATGAGTTCACGAAGATCTTCTGGTTCATTAGAATAGTCTTTTTCAAGTAAGCTAGGATCTTTTTCTACTTTTACACCTTCATGAATCATCATGGTCGCGTCACTACCATCGTCTACAATCATATCTGGTCCTTTGCCACTAAAATCTAGAGCACGTTCAGTACACCACCAATATTCTTCCAATGTCTCACCTTTCCATGCAAAGATAGGTACGTTTGAATCTCGTACCACTGCCGCTGCTGCATGATCTTGTGTTGAAAAGATATTACATGATGCCCAGCGAACATTTGCACCAAGGTCTTTTAAAGTTTCTATTAAGACTGCGGTTTGAATCGTCATGTGAAGACTGCCCATGACATTTACGTTTTTGAGAGGTTGTTCTTTTGCATATTTTTCTCTGATTGCCATGAGTCCTGGCATTTCACGCTCAGCGATTTGAATTTCTTTGCGTCCAAGCTCGGCTAGTGACAGGTCTTTGATTTTATAGTCCATATTCGTTTTTTTTGTCATTCTGAACGCAGTGAAGAATCTCTCCTACCTCGTTCATTTTTAAATAATTTATCTTGGTTTTATTCTAGAAAATGTTATTATGGTTTCGTAATTATCAGACCATTCAACATTAATTTCTTCAATAAGTTTAATCTTTCTATATCTTTTCCATCCTTTTAATTCTTTTTCTCTTTTTATAGCTCTTCTTATGTCTGTAAAATGTTCGTAATAAACTAATCGTTTACAATTATATCTTTTAGTAAATCCTTTAAGTAACCCCGATCGGTGTTGCATCACTCTACGTACTAAATCATTTGTAACCCCTACATATAATACCTTACTGACGCTTGCCATTATATATACATAATAGTTATGTTGTCTAACCATATTTGGGTGTGTTAGCCCCACAACCCTTAAGAGAGATCCTTCGTTGCACTCAGGATGACAGTACCATCGAACCTACCCCCTAAATGAAATAAATACAATATAACCAACGTACATAAGAAGCATGACTATTGCTTCGCTACGTCGTAATTTGTGTCTACGGCGTTTGCCACCAGTAAACATGAAAACAAATAATATAAATGCAGCTAGTCCAGCTATCATGATATCGAAATTTGCTTGAGGATTCATTTTTATTGGCGCAATGATAGGCGTTACTCCGAGAACCCACATAATATTAAAGATGTTTGACCCAACAACATTACCAACTGCCAAATCTACGTGTCCACGATATGCAGCAATTCCTGATGTTGCAAGTTCTGGTAGTGAGGTACCAACTGCCATAATGGTTAGACCAATAAAGAGTTCTGACAAGCCTGCCATACGTGCGAGAATTACTGCATTGTCAACAATGAATTTACCACCAATCACAAGTCCAATAATACCTAATACAATATACAAGATAGATTTACCTAAAGAATGTTTTTCCACATCTTCTTTTTCTCCTTCAACTTTGGTAAGTCCATATGTGTAATAAAGGAAGATTAGGAAAAAACTAATAAGTATAAGTCCATCTCCTCGTGTAAGTACGTCAATTCCATTATTTCCAAACAATATATCATTTCCAAGTATAAATAAAATTACAACTGACAAAAATCCAAGTGGGATTTCTTTCCAGGTGGTTCCTTCTTTTACAGACAGTGGGCGGATGAGCGCCGCTATACCAAGAACCAAGAAAATATTTGAAATATTACTACCAAGGATATTACCAATAGCAAGATCTCCAGATCCTTGTATAGCAGAGAAGATGTTTACGACCATCTCTGGTGCAGAGGTACCAAAAGAAACAACAGTAAGGCCAATAACAATAGCTGACACTTTCATTCTTTTAGCCAAAGAAGAGGCACCTTTTACAAATATATCACCGCCAAAAAGGAGGATTACAATTCCTAAAATGATGAAGAAAATTGGAAGAATCATAATTTTTGTGAAAAATAAAACACGCGTAGTATAGCGTGTTTTTGGCTTGGAATCAAGCCCTTGAGAGATTATTTCTACATCTTCAAACTAATCGGCTCACCATATGTATTTTCATATCTTTTTTCAAATTCTTCCATAGTGTATGAATGACTCACTGTCCCATAGTGTTCCACAGCATAAGTGGCCGCTACGCTTGCCATCTGTCCGCATGTTTTCAAATCATAGCCACGAGAGTATCCAGAAAAGAAGCCACCACGATATGCGTCGCCAGCACCAGTCGGGTCTTCGACTGACACGGCTGGACATGGATTGATTTCGATTGACTCGTTTTTTGTTACTATGAGTGATCCTTTGTCTCCAAGCGTAATAATAATAATTTCAGCATGTTCAAGAAGGTCGTGTGTGTTCCAGCCAGTTTTTTCTTCTGTTAGTTTCATCTCATAATCATTACCAATATAGAATTTTGCTTGGCCTATTGTGGCAGCGAGTTCCTGATCACTAAAAGCAGTGAGCTGATGACTTGGATCAAAGCAAAAAGGAATTTTTTTGTCATAACATTCTAGTGCGTGCTTTATCATTGCATCTTTTTTTGTTGGGGTGATGAGCGCGAGATTTAGCTCTTCTTTTATATCAATCACATTCATTTCAGTAGCTTTATTTCCTGCACCATTGTGATACGCAATGATTTGATTGTCATCTTTGTCAGTTGTAATATGTGCAGAAGAAGTTAGTTCATCTTTTAATTTTGTAATATATTTTGTTTCAATTTTTTTCTCTTTGAAAAAATCAAGAAGATCTCCACCATCACTTCCAACAGGTCCAAGAACTATAGGATTTTCTTCTAACGATTTCATTGTATACGCAATGTTTGTAGCACATCCACCAAGATTTTTTTTCAATTGTTCCACAACGAAGCAAACATTTAAAATGTGTAATTGATCAGGGAGTATATGATTTTTAAAACTATCAGGGAAGTCCATGATGTAATCGTAAGCGAGGGAACCAGAAATGAGGATTGACATAATATTTAGTTATTAGCAACTAGTAATTAGTAACTAGGTTTAAGTGTATATATAATACGTGATAGTCGGCTGGTTTGCAACTGATTTTTTTAAACAAAAAACCACCTGGCGTTTCTATAGCATATCCCCATACCAAGCCTCCCTGGAACAAATGGGTGCTATTGTGAGCGTCAGGTGGTCTCCGGCATTCGCTCTATCATAGCTACTAGCCTTAGCCATCCTTTTATTTTTACACGTGGATGGGTGCTACGTGTCGACCGTTGAAGTACCTTCGCACTTACCGGACTATTTATACTATAAAACGGGAGGGTCGACACGTCAAATGTGGATATGTGAGTGAAAAGTGGATAACTTTAGTATAGTTTTTCTTTGCTAAGCTTAGCAACAATTGGACACTCTTCATGAGTGCATCTTGCAGAACAATACACACGTCCATACCACACCATGCGATGATTTATATTACTCCATTCTTTTTGAGGAATAATTTTTATGAGGTCTTGCTCAATTTTTTTTGGATCAGTATGTGTGGTGAGCTTAAAAAGTTTAGATAATCGTGCAACATGTGTGTCAACTGCAACTCCTTCATGAATATTGTAGAGATGTCCGAGGACCACGTTTGCTGTTTTTCTACCAACTCCAGGAAGTTCTATTAATTCCTTTAACGTTTTTGGAATTTGTTCATTATATTTTGTTTTGAGTAGTTTTGCTGCAGCTAATATGTTTTTTGCTTTACCTCTATAGAGACCGATTGATTTTATATCTTGTTCAAATATTTTTATATTTGCTTTTGTATAATCATCGAATGTTTTGTATTTTTTAAATAAAACCTTTGTGACTTTGTTTACTTGTAAGTCGGTGGTTTGGGCAGACAAGACTACTGCAACCAAAAATTGCCAATGTGTTTTGTATTGGAGCTGTGTATCTGGTTTTGGGAAAAGTCTTGTGAGTTCACGAAGAACTATTTGTACATGTTTGAGCGGCCTGGTCATAAATCTATTTTTATTTTATACTATACACACTTTTAGTAAAGATGTATATGACTATACGCCATAATTACAATCCAAATTTTATTCATCATCAAAAATCAAAAATACTACCCTTATTAAGAGAAGTAGTTTTTGGGGTTGAAGATGGTATGGTTTCTACACTCGGTGCTATAACAGGGATAGCTACAGCAACAGGTAATTATTTTATTGTAGTACTTTCTGGGGTTGTTGTTATTTCAGTCGAATCTATTTCTATGGGAGTTGGTTCTTATCTTTCAAATAAATCAGAACGAGATGTAGATCTTAGAAAAATTATTGAGGAAAAACAAGAACTTAAAGATTTTCCTGAAGAAGAAAAACAAGAATTGCAAGATATTTATATAGAAGATGGGTGGCCTAAAAAATTAGCAGAAACTATGGCAGAAACTGCGTCACAAGACAAAAAATTATTTTTGAAAGAAATGATTGTGCATGAGCTCGCTGTCGATACTACTGGAAAGCACAATCCAGTCACAAATGGTATTACAATGTTTTTTTCATATGTGGTTGGTGGCTCAATTCCTCTTCTTCCATATTTTGTATTACCAATTTCATATGCATTACCAATATCTATTGTAATTACTCTGTCAGGCTTATTCTTCGTAGGTGTTGGGACTACTAAATTTACTAAACGAAAATGGTGGAAGGCAGGTCTTGAGATGTTTGGTCTTGCTAGTGCGGCTGCGCTTGTTGGGTATGCGGTTGGCCAGCTAGTAGAATATTTTATTAGATAGATTATTTTAGAATAAAAAACTCCAAACTAATGTTTGGAGTTTTTTAATTATTTTTAGTTAGTATTTTATTTTTGTTCACCAAGCCATGATGTGTGAGATTTCATATGAAGATTCCAATCCACACCAATTTTTATGAGAATGAGAATAATAAGTGACCAGATTGGGGTTCCGATGCTGAGTAATACAAATCCAGATAACAAAATGGTGAAATGCATTATCATAATACGTTTGTATGGTTTAAACATTTGTATTGCTGGATTTGTTTTCATATATTCTTGATTTCCTATGTAATTTCTCGAGTAAGAAATTCCGTGGCTTACAAATAGAGAACCAATGGCAATAAGTAAGCTGATTGCTGTCATGTTTGGTATGCCAAACATAGTAAATACAAATATTCCGTGTACAAGTGAAAAAATACCAAAGTGAATTATAAAGAATGGAATGAGAAATGTGTATGTCACTGTTTTTATTTTGTTTCTGTCCTTTTCGGTTTTGACAACAATATTCTCTTTGTTGATTTCCATGTGTGTTGCATGTTGTGCTGCTTTTTTCATTCGAAAGATGTTGTAAAATCCAATTACAATATTTTCAAACCAATAAAGGAAAATAATTGTTGCTACATCCCACCCCCAAAAAAACACACCAAATAAAGGTATAATATTTGCAAGTATTAGGGATATTTGTGATGTGTTATTCTTTGTGTGAGATGTGGTTGTCATAAAGTTTTCTCAGAGTTTGTAAATTATCAGGAATTATATCAAAAGATTTTTCATCAATTGTTTTTACTGGCATTATTTTTCCTGATGTATTTGTTAGAAATGCCCCATCATAATCAAAAATGTTTTTGAGTGGAATATTTTCTTCTTTTATATTATATCCATTTTGTTTTGCGCATTCTATTACTGTGCGTCTGGTCACTCCGTCCAAAACTTCCGATAGCGGGGGAGTTGTAAGTGTTTTATTTTTTATTGCAAAGAAGTTTGAGCGAGTACCTTCTATAATATTTCCATCTCTGTCAATAAGTAAGGCATCATATGCATTTTCTTTTTGTGCGCGTTTGAATATGATGTAGCTTGGTAACATGTTTAGAGCTTTGGCTTGTGGTGCAAAACGTTCGTAATTGTATGTGGTAACTTTTATACCTTGTCTGTATTCTTTTTTTTCAATATATTTTGGTGGAAGCATGAAGATATAAAGAATAGGCTTTTTTCCACCAATAAGAATCATTTTTATATTTCCATTTTTTATGTTATTTTTTTCTATTAATTTTTCTACCCAATTTTTTACTTGTTTAAAATCTAAATCGTGATTTAAATCTATAATTTTAGCAGAATCAAATAGACGTTTTATGTGCTCTTCAATATGGTAAACAAAACCTTTTCTCATTCGTAGGTTTTCATATACCCCAAAACCATATGCAAACTCAATATGATCAATCGGGAGGACTGCTTTTTTTGTTTTGGTTAATTTTCCGTTGAGTGAACAATATTTTCCAATCATATGGTTATTGGCTTAGGCGGCTCTTCATCGTATTCATCTTTATCAATCATATTCATGTCTTTTGGTAAAGTGAGTTTATATTTTTTCATGATGGCTTTTCGTATAGGAGAGGGAAGTCCAATTATATCATTTGTTTTATACACCAGACCGCTCCTTTTTATGTTTGTTGGTTTTTGAAAATCTTGTTTTCTAATAGTGCTGTACTTATAAGCACCTTCATCACAATTCATAAATTCATAAAACTGTTTTTGTCCAAATATATCTTTGTAAGCAATGTGAGAACTTAATGGGCCATAATCTTCATAAGCATACAATATATATTCTTTTGGTAAAATTGTTATCCTGCTTCCTGAGCGTTCCATAACATATTCAGGACCAATATAAAGATAGGTATTATTATAATTTTTTCTTGAGTTAATTTGTCGATCAAATCTTATATATGCCCATATATCAATAGGGACAATAAAAATTAGAAGTAGTGGATAGACAAACCACATATCTTTTACTTTTTCAAAATCTTTTGTAATAAATGGTGCAGCAATTATTACAAGATACGCTACACTTATGCCTAGAGCATATAATATTAATATTATGCTCCACCACAGCCATGGTTTTGCAGTCATAAATTTATTTTTTTGTGCAGTGTCAGCCTGAATCACAAGTTCTTGAATCTCGCGATCCAGTTTTTGTAAGTCTTGGTCTATAATTGGATTTTTTATAATCATAAAATTTAAATATCAATTTCAATTCCAACCGGACAATGGTCAGAACCCGGAATTTGATCCCAGATAAATGCTTTTTTAATTTTGTTTTTTATTCTTTTACTTACGAGACAATAGTCTATGCGCCATCCGACATTTCGTGATCGTGCGCCAAAACGATATGTCCACCAGCTGTATTGTATCTTCTTTGGATTTAATTCTCGAAATGTATCCACAAATTCGTTTTTTAGAAACCTTGTCATGTCTGCACGTTCTTCATTAGTATAACCTGCGTTTCCTTCGTTTGGTTTTGACCTAGCCAAATCAATTTCAGTGTGGGCAACATTGAAGTCCCCCATAGCAATGACTGGTTTTTTCTTATCAAGTTTTTTTATATATTTTAAAAATGTTTTATTAAAGTCTTGTTTGAACTTAAGTCTTGATAAATCATCTCGTGTATTTGGGAAATAAGCATTAACTACATAAAATGTATCAAACTCAAGTGTTTGGACACGACCTTCTGTATCATATTCTTTTTTACCAATACCAGTTGTGTGACTAATAAATCTTTTTTCAATCTGAGATTTTTCTTTCAACAACGTCATTGTGCCAGCATATCCAGGACGATCAGCAGAATTCCAATGTTCGCTATATTTTGCAAAATCAAATTTTTCGATATTGCGTTTTGTGTCATCGATCTTTACTTCCTGAATTCCTAAGATATGTGGTTTTTTTGATAACAAAAAATCAGTAAATCCTTTTCGGACTGCAGCGCGTACGCCATTTACGTTCCATGATAGGATGGTTATTTTCATACTGTTTGTTTTATAGTACACATTTATCATTCTGAGCAAAGCGAAGAATCTTTCTTAAAATAACCATCTTTAATTTAGAAAACATGTATTTTAAATAGTTCTCGGTAAGAAAGATCTTTCGTCGTGCCTCCTCAAGATGACATAAGCTGACTGCCGCTCTTACACCATTTACATTCCATGATAGGGTGGTTATTTTCATACAGTTCCTTTTAAGTATGATTGTCGTTTTTTTTCTTCAAATCTTTCTATAGCATATCTTAGCATAGTCCGAGGCATTTGTTTATAATGTCTTTTTAAAAACTGTTCTTCTTTTTCTTGACTAACTCTTTTACCAAGTTCACGCAACATCCATCCCACTGCTTTGTGGATTAGATCATGTTTATCTTTGAGTAAAATCTTAGAAATGGCGAGCACGTCTTTAGTTTCATTATTTCTTATAAGCGCGAATGTCGCGAGAATAGCAATTCGTTTTTTCCAGAGGTCCTTTGACTTTGCCATGGTGTAGAGTCTATTTCGCTCTTTTGGTTTGTCGAGTAGGTATGTGCCTACAATATTTGGTGCAGTGAGATCGACCAAATCCCAATTATTTACATACTGTGTATTTTTGAGATAGAAGTTATAGATTTTTTGTTGAGACGCAATATTTTGCGTCTTTACCTTGTTTACAGTCTCATATTTTTTTACGAGCATGAGAAGTGCTGCTAGTCTATATTCATGAATCCCACTTTCCAAAAGTTTTTGTATTGTTTCAAAATTTGTTTCATCATAATACTCTACGACTGTCTTTCGTATATTTGGCACTGTAACACCAATAAATATATCACCCTCCCCGTATTGTCCTTTTCCTGTTTTAAAAAATCCCATCAAAAGTTTTGCTTTTTCTTTGTTTGCGGTTTTTTTGAGATCTTTTGTGATTTTTGTGTAGGGCATATAGTTTTAATTGCGGAAAGGGCGGGATTTGAACCCGCGGATCTTTTGCAAGATCGTTGCTTTTCGAAAGCAGTGCATTAAACCGGGCTCTGCCACCTTTCCGTGTCAGTATATCTTATTATACATGACTTGTAGAATCAAGGGTAATAAAAAACCCCTGTGAAGGGGTTACTTTCTACGTTTTTTTATCTCCTTTAATATATCTGGTAATTTTACTTTTTTTTCTACCAGGAGTGCCATGAGGTGATATATTACATCAACACTTTCTTCTACCACTCTCTCATTTGTTTCTTCTCGAGCCGCACGACACACTTCTTCAGCTTCTTCCATCACTTTGGCTTCTATATTTGGTAAGCCTTTTTCAAATAAGCTCGTGGTGTAGGATCCTTCCGGCATCTCTATCTTGCGTTTTTTTATTACATTATATAAATCAACAATAATACCAATATCTACTTCACCTGGTATCCCTTGCTCTATATCAAAACACGATTCAATATTGAAGTGGCAGGTTGGACCGGCCGGCTGTGCCCCCACAAGTAGAGTGTCAGCATCGCAGTCAAAACGGATACTCTTAAATTTTAAATAGTTCTTGCTCTCTTCGCCCTTCATCCAAAGTCGTTTTTTTGTACGACTAAAAAACCACACCTTTTTTGTTTCCAAAGTTTTTTCAAGAGCTTCTTTATTCATAAATCCGAGCATGAGTACACGATTCGTGCTTATGTCTTGAATAATAGCCGGCACTAACCCATCTATCTTTTTCCAGTTAATTTTTTCTATAATATTATTCATAATCTAACAGTTATATTATTGTTTGCTAAATATTTTTTCAAATTTACAATATCAAGTTCACGAAAGTGAAATAGGCTTGCAGCCAAAGCAGCGCTAACATTAGTCTCCACAAAAGCTTCTAAGAAATCTTCTTTTTTTCCAGCTCCGCTAGAGGCAATAACGGGTAGATTTGTAGCTTTGCCAACGGCTTTTAATAATTCAATATCATAACCCCCCTTTGTTCCATCTTGGTCGAGTGAATTTACTAGTAGTTCACCAGCTCCGCGACGTTCCATATCCTTACAAAATTCAATTGCGTCTATGTCAGTTCTTTCTCGTCCTCCTTTAATATAAATTTTCCAAGAATCTCCTTCGCGCTTTGGGTCAACGGAAATTATAATACACTGAGAACCAAATTCTTTTGTGGCTTTATTTACAAATTGAGGGTTAGTTATGGCAGCTGATCCAATAGAGACTTTATCAGCCCCTGCATTGAGAAGATTTCTAATGTCGTCGATCGTTTTTACGCCTCCGCCTACAGCAAAGGGTATATTTATTTCTTTTGATACACGACGAACAAGATCAAATAGGGTATCACGGTTTTCAACGGTTGCCATGATATCCAAAAAGATAAGTTCGTCTACACCTTTTTTACTATAAAGTTTCCCAAGTTGGGTAGGGTCTCCAGCATCAAGGAGATTTTTAAATTTTGATCCTTTTTTTACTCGCCCATCAGCTATATCCATGCAGGCGATAATGCGTTTAGTTAGCATATTTTTCAATAACTTTATTATAATTTAATTCACCACCAAAAATATCAAGAGCAGTTCCAACGGAAAAATTAATATACCCGTTTCCTGTTTGTTTTATTTTTTCAATATCATTCATATCTCTAATTCCTCCAGCATATGTTATAGGGATCCCTGTAAAGTCTTTTAATATATTTAGTAAATCAATTTCTACACCTTGTAGTTTGCCCTCACTATCTACCCCATGGATGAGGAATTCGTCACAATAGTTGGAAAGTGTTTCAAGATTTTTTGATGTGACTTTGAAATTGGAGAATATTTGCCAGCGATTAGTGACAACATAATATTCATTATTTTTTTTTCGACAACTAAGATCAAGGACAATTTTTTCTTTTTTTACTGCGCTCATAAGTCTTTGTAGTCTCAGTGGACTCAGTTTGTTATCTTTAAAAATATATGATGTAACAATTATATGACTTGCCCCGGCATTGATAAATTCTTGTGCATTATCTGAATTTATATTTCCTCCCACTTGAAAATCTTGAGGGAAAGTTTTTAGAGCCTCGATTGTTTGGCTTTTTGTCTTTTCAGTTTTGTCTAGCATAATGATGTGCCCACCTGCCAAATTATTTTTTTTGTAGAGATCTGCAAAATATGCAGCATTTTTATTCGTTACAAAATTTTCTGCAACCAAAGAATTTGTTGCTAGGGTTTCACCAACTATCTGTGTCACTTTTCCATTTAGGATGTCGATACATGGTCTAAATTGCATATTATAGCTTAAGAAAATTTTCAAGAATTTTTATCCCGGCTTCTCCTGATTTTTCTGGATGAAACTGTGTGCCATAAAAATTATTTTTTTTAATTATTCCGGCTGCAGTTATTTTTCCATATTTATACGTAGCCAAAATATTTGAGTCATCAGTTTGTATATAATAAGAATTCACAAAGTAAACATAGGTTTCATTTTTTATTCCATCAAGCAAAGAATTTTTCCGTGTTTGTTTCAAGTCATTCCAGCCTATCTGAGGAATTTTTTCGTCATCCGGAAAACGTTTGACTGCACCTTTGATGATCCCAAAACATTTTGTGTCGTCTTCTTGTGAGTAGGGGAGCAAGAGTTGCATGCCAAGACAAATTCCTAGGAAAGGTTGCTTAATTTTTTTTATAATTTTATCAAGCCCTTTTGCCTTTAAATCATCCATAGCAGATTTTGCCCTGCCTTGGCCAGGGAATATGACTTTGTTAGCGGAAAGAATTTTGTTTGCATCATTTGTTATTTCATATTCAAACCCAAGTCTCTCCAAAGCATTTGCTACTGAAGCCATATTCCCTGCATTGTAATTTATTATAGTGATCATAGTTATAGTTTACCTTTGGTAGAGGGAATCATATTTTCCATTCGTGGATCATTTTCAATTGCCATTTTCATAGTTTTTGCAAAAGCTTTGAAAATAGCTTCAATTTTGTGGTGTTCATTTCTACCGTATTTTATTTCAATGTGTAGATTGCAGCCTAGATTTTCAGCAAAGGCTTGGAAAAAATCTTCTAATAATTCAGTTGGTAACTCCCCGATATATTCCCGTTTGGGTTTGTAATTGAAAACCAAATAACTTCTTCCGCCTAGATCCATAGCCACTTGTGCCAAGCTTTCATCCATTGGTAATAAAAATCCGTATCTTCTGATTCCTTTTTTATCTCCCATGGCTCGCTTTATAGCTTGACCCAGACAAATGCCAATATCTTCAACAGTGTGGTGCTCGTCTATTCGAAGATCTCCTTTGGTTTTTATATCCAAATCAATCATAGAGTGTTTGGAAAATAATTCCAGCATGTGATCTAAAAAACCAATCCCAGTATCTACACTATATTTTCCATCACCATCAAGATTTACATCAATTTTAATTTGAGTTTCGGTCGTATCACGTTTAATTGTTGCAATTCTTTTTTTCATATATCTATTTTGAAGGCTCCATTAGTTTTTATTTCAATAAATTTTATACCTATATTTTTAGCCATCTCTTTATCACTATCTCTGTCACCTATGAATAAACTTTTTTCTATATTAATTTTCTCTTCTTTTAATAGATTGTCTAGTAGCGCAGTTTTTGGTTTACGACATTTGCAATTTTTATCTGGCATATGTGTGCAGATAAATATTTTTTCAAATATAATTCCATTGTCTTTTAAGATTTCTATCAATTTATTTTGAACTTCATCAAAACTTGTTTGCGGAAAAATATTTGTTCCCACACCATCTTGATTTGAAATCATTACAAGCTTGTAGTTTTTTTTAATAAGTCTTTGTAAACCTTCTACAACATTGGGGAGGATTTTTAATTTTTTTAGATTATCAATTTGATATGGAATATCTCCCGATCTTGTTTCTTCTGGTGTCGGTTCATGGATGAGTGTGCCATCTCGGTCTATGAAGGCAAATTTTGTTGACATACAATTATAATAATGTTTTTAACGTATTGATCAGTTGTTTTGTTTGTTTAATTGTACCAATAGTAATCCTTACTGCTCCATTGATTGATTCGTCTTTTCTAAGTCTAGTTTGAATTCCATTTTGGATTAATTTTTCGTATATCTTTTTTGAATCTTTTGGTTTTATCAAAATGAAATTCGAGCCACTCTCATAATATCGAATGTCGACATCGTCCAAAAACTTTTCAAGCATTGGCTTTGATTTCTCCATTACCTCATCAACGTAGTTATCTAGATTATCCAAATTTTGCAAGGCGGTCTTGGCAGCACATAGACTTACCATATTAATATCATAGGGTCCGCGTACTTTGAGCATCTCTTTTATCAGTTCAGGTCGAGCGATGACATATCCAATTCTTAGAGCCACGAGTCCAAATGCTTTGGAAAATGTCCGTGTGATTATTAGGTTTGGGTATTTGTCGAGTAAGGGCACGGCAGTGACCCCTGAAAATTCTGCATAAGCTTCATCTACATACACAATCGCGTCTTTTGCTTTTTTACATATTTTTTCAATGTCTGCTACGCTTATTAGCGTACCCGTTGGATTGTTTGGGTTGCAAATAACAACAAGTTTTGTTTTTTCTGTTATTGAATTTAGTACATCATCTAGGGGAAATGACATGTCATTAGATCCGTATTTTGGCATGATTATTTTATTGTCAATTACTCTAGAGCATTGATAAAACATAGCAAAGCTAGGTGAGGGGATTATTACCTCCTCGTCTTTTTTGGTAAATGTACGAAATATTAGATCAATTCCTTGGTCAGACCCATTGGTGATCATTATGTTTTCTGGTTTTATATTTACATACTCGGCAATATCCTTTGTAATGTCACCATATTCTGGATAAATTTGAAATTTGTTGTTGTTTGCAAATTTTTTTATTGCTTCAACAATTACATTACCAAAAGGCGTAGTTCTTTCGTTGAAATCTAAGAGTAGCCCATCAAAACTACGCCTGCCTTCGATAGGTGGTTGATAAGGCTGCATTGCCTGTATATTTTTGTTTGCGTAGTTTTTCATAATTACTTTTTACATCTGACTTCAATACTTTGCGCGTGAGCATTTAATCCTTCAGCCCGGGCAATTGTTGTGATGTCTTTTTCAAGTTTTTTGAGACCTTGTTTAGTTACTTTTTGTATTTCAATTTTTTTACCAAAGTCTTCCACACTTAGTGCGCTACAAACTTTGGCCCATTTTGCAGTTGGTATGGTGTGATTTGGCCCAGTTATATAATCTCCTGCAGGCACAGGAGAGTAATCTCCCAAAAATATTGATCCAGCATTTATGATTTTTGGTAAGATTTCACGTTCATTCGTGGTCATGATCTCTAAGTGTTCAGGCGCAATTTTGTTTATCATTTTTATTGCTTCATTCATGTTTTTGGCAAGTTTTACTTTGCCAACCTTTACTTTTGTGGCCAGGGTTTTACTTGTGGTAACGAGAATTGCTATGGAGTCAGGCCCATGTTCGAGTTGTGATTTTAAATCTGCTTCAACAAATTTAGCGTCAGCTGTTTCGTCAGCAAGAATTGTAATTTCGGATGGTCCTGCTGGCATATCAATCGCAACTTTATTGCTTACTTGTATTTTGGCTTCTGTAACATATTTATTTCCAGGGCCAAAAATTTTATCAACTTGCGGAATAGTTTTTGTACCAAATGCCATGGCTGCAATAGCCTGTGCGCCTCCTACTTGGTAAATTTCTGTGATCCCAACAATTGATGCTGCCACCAACGTCACCGCTGGTATTGGAGGGGGTGCACAAATTATTATTTCTTTGCATCCCGCAAGTTTCGCAGGAATTCCGAGCATGAGTACGGTTGAAGGATATTTTGCTCTACCGCCCGGGACGTATAAGCCCACTTTTTCTATTGGTCGAAATTCTCGCCAGCATGTAACTCCTGGACTTGTTTCCATTATTTCTTCTTTTGTATTTAAAATATTTTGATTAAATTTCTGAATATTCTTTGCTGCTATTTTTAGAGATGTAATTATACTATTATCGACCTGATTGTAGGCCTTTCTAATTTGTTTTTTGGTAATCTTCAAATTGTCGATTTTTACATTGTCAAATTTAAGTGCATAATTTTTAAGAGCTGCATCATCGTTATTTTTTACATCTTCTATAATTTTTTTAACTACTTGTTGTGTTTTCATATATTTCAATTAATTTTAGGAATTTTTGTTTTTCTAGGTTTTTAAATGGACTTTCTATAAGTACAGCTTCTGATTCCAAGATTGTGTCAATTATTTTTAGTTTGTTTTCTTTTAGACTTGTTCCTGTTTGAGTGATATCACATATTAGATCAGACAATTTTAATCGTGGGGCTATTTCTACTGATCCAGATATATAGACTACCTGGCTATATATATTTTTTTCTTTTAAGTATTTTCTCAATATATTTGGGTAGGAAGTAGCGATAGTTTTATTTTCTAGGAATAGTATGTTTTTTGTATTGTTATTTTCAGGTACGGCGATTACTAGTTTACATTTACTAAAACCAAGCGGCCGGGTAATTTTGATAGCTTCTCTTTTTTCTTCTATAATATCCTTACCAATTATCCCAAAATCAACAAGCCCTTTGTTTATATATTTTGGTATATCATCATCTCGGAGGAAAATTATTTCAATTCCTGTATCAGAGCAGGTTGTTGAGAGAGTCTTTTGTGTTGTATCAAAATTAAATCCGAGTAAATTTAAAAAATTAATACTCTCATCTCTCAAATGTCCTTTCTTTTGTATAGCTATCTTTATTGTCGGTTGCATATGTTGTATTAATAAATATAATGCGGCACTCACAGGACCTGCCCCTGCAACTTCCGGTTCACATCCGGCTATGATCACTTTTTTCACCAAAGTACCATTGTATAAACAAAAAATCGCCGATTAAGCGATTGTATGACCCCAAAGCAAAGCTACTCAAATGTAGATTACTCGAGGTCTTGTGTATGGTGAGTTGAATTGTAGGTAGTTATTTGTTTCATAATGTTATAGTGTATTAACACATTAACACAGAGTGTGTATATTGTCAAGTAAGGATGTGGATAAAAAAATCGTCTGTAGAGACGATTACTTTTTTCTTTTGGATAGAGCCTTTGCATACCCACCCTCTCCGTGTTTGAGCCAGTGCGCGATTCGTGTGATTGTCGTGGTGCTCATACCAGTCTTTTCAGCTATTTCTCTATATGGGTTACCTTTTTCAATCATTTGAACTGCTTCCCATCTATTAGCCATCTCAGTAATTTCTTCGAGTGTACACAGATCTCTTACAAGCAAAAGCATATCTTTTTCATCAGTTACAGAAGCAAGGGCTTTTGAAAGTCTTTTAATTTTTGGCGTTTTCCAGTTTTGGGTCATGTGATTGGATTAAGAACAACGCAATAATTGTCCAAAAGAAAATAGATAAATCATTTTTAATATAAGGGGTGTCTACTAGCCCCATAGTGAGTATAACAACTATTGTAGAAATAATAAAATAACTTAGCCCAGAGGATCTTTTTTTATACAATGAAAAAAGAAACATTCGTACCATAATAATGATCATCCACAAAAAACTAAATAAACCGAGCAGGCCTGTGTTGACCCAAATCGCCAAAAATAAATTATGTGGGAGATGAAATATTTCTATTCCCTCACCGTTTACAGTTGTGTGGTAGGGGACAATTCTTTCACCATAAGATCTAAGTCCTGCTCCAAAAATTGGTCGTTCAGTAAGTAGTGCGCTGGCTTCCCCCCACATCGCAATTCGAATTTGACCAGAGCGATCCTGCATTGTGAGTTCCTCACGTAAGTTGGATAGGTTTGGAAGGCTAAAAATGCTTATAATAGCTAGAATACCTATAACAACTGTTGGCCAACGAGTTTTTTTATAGAATAAAAGTAATATACCAAGTCCTGCTACCACACCAATAAGTCCACCAGTGGATTTTGCAAAAAATATTGCAAATGGTGCAGTTATTAAAAATAGTATATAAGGCATGAGACAGTCTTTATTTTTTGCTCTTATCTTTTTTATTTTTTCAATTAATCCATATATGGCCAGTGGTACGAGTGGTGCTAAAAATAATCCAACTGCATTTGGGTAACCATACCATCCAGTTATTCTAAATGTATTTCTATTTTCCCAAAAGTCCCATGGTACCATCCAGCCAGTAAAATGTTGATAGATTGCAAGAATGGATGTGGCAAGGCCACAAAGAATAAGTGGTGTTACAATATATTTCAATATTTTATTTTTTGAATTTTTTAACGTTGTAATAAGTACTATAAAAATAAGAAACGGCTCAATGTAGAATGCTTTCCATTCGCCAGCGGCAGATTTGAGATCAACGGCAGTGAAGATCGAGATCGTTGCAGCAAGCATGAAGAGGGTAGAGGCTATGAAAAGGTTTTTATGACTTAAGATATAAGACTTAAGATTTGGCAGTATTTTTTTATTATATTTAAAAATCCAAATTATCAAAATGATCCAGATCATTGTTTCTAGAAGTGTGGTCGGGAGAAGCCCAATATTGAATCGGATTAAATATGTTGGTAGGAGAAGGAAAAACAAAAAAATACCGTAATGAAAACGGTACAGTGTTATAGCAGTAAATAAAATGAGATAAAGTAAAATTCCCCAAATCATACTAAGGTTTCAATGTTAAAATTTCTTTTATTGTATTTTTTGAAATTGCTTGCGTGCCTACAATGGCAAAACCATACGTAGCCATACCTATAATTATTAGAAGAAGTACATGTAGATCTTGTAATAAATAAAGTACTGATCCCATGAAGATGCCAGAAATTAAAATTTTTGAAAATATTTTCATGCCTAAATTTTCTTTTGCATAATGTCTTATGGTGAGGAAAAGAAGAGTGCCAGCATAGAGTTCTGAAAAAACAGTCATCCATGCAGCACCATACATTCCAAATTTTGGAATGAAAATAAGATAGCCTGTGAGTGTTATGACTGCGTTTGAAATATAAATCCACATTGTTTGTTTTTGTTTATCAATAGCTACTGCCACATGACCAAACACAGCTCCTACAAATACACCAAATACTGCAAGTGATAAAATTTGTAGTGGTCTGCCAGAAGAAATAAATTTTTCTCCTGCGACAAATGACATAATTTTGTGTGCAAGGACAATTGTACCTATGGTCATAGGAACAGCAAGAAGCATCATCGAGTCAAATGATAGTTGATATCTGTGGCGAAATTCTTCTTTTAGTTTTTTTGACCACGAAAAGGCAAGTAGAGGTAGCATCACACCCATGAGCATCATGGCAGTCTGTGCCAAAATATCAATTACACGATATGCCGCACCGTAAATCCCGACTTCTTCCTGAGATCTAAATAATGTTAGCAAGAGTGTGTCACCTTTGAGGTATACAACATTGAAAATAATAGAAATCGCTATTGGCCACATTTTTGTCATGATTGCTTTCCAAATATGTTTATCAAATGCAAAGCCAACTTCATATTTTTTCCATGCCCAGATTAGCATTACAAGTGTATAGACAACACTTGCTGTAGCTACCACTCCCATAATTGGGAGAAATGAGCTTCCTTGTTTTATAAAAAACCATAATCCAATAACAAGAACAATGCGACCAGTAACTTCACCAATAGCTTGTATGTACATCTTTAGCTTGGATTGATAAAAACCAACCAGCACTTGATTCATCGCAATTGCAAGAAAAGAAATCGTAGTAAAACTAATAGCTATTTTGACTTCCACAGGATAGTGGAATAAAAGTGCTACAAAAGGAGCAAGGCCTAAGAAAAATACTGCAGTAAAAAATCTAAATGCAAATAGATTTTTGAAAAGTTTTGTCTCATCATATTTGCCTTCTCCTATCATGGCAGCAGTCACTGGTGTGATTCCAAAATCAACCAAAATTCCAACAAAAAGAAGAAAGGTAATTGTAGTTACATACCATCCAAATTGCTCAACTCCTAAATATCGTGTCATCATGGCAATTGCCACAAGACCAAGAAGCGTAGAGATTACTTTCCCAGTCATCTGAATGATGGTGTTGTGTGCAATTTTGCGTGTAGTGCTCATAAAATATAAGTGGATAAGGTGTTTATAGAGTATCATTTTTAAGGCAAAATCTCAATGATTTGGTGTTTTGTCTGCATTTTTGAAATATGTTATACTAGCGACATAATAATATTGAAATATGTTTAAAAAAATAACATTAGTTTTAGGGACACTGCTCGCAGTGGTAGGTTTTTTAATATCGTACAATCCAGTATATGCTGCGCCAGACTATGCCAAGATTCGTGATGAAGGTTTTCATGCGAAATATATTAGTCAATCAATTGGTGATCCTGTAAAAATTGAGGCAGGCGAGACAGTTACTGTTACATTTAAATTTAAAAATATTGGTACAAAAACATGGGATGGAAATAGTGATAATTTTATTTCAGCCTATACCATGAATGAACGTTACAGAGCATCAGAATTTCAAGCGACTAATTGGCTTGAGTATCGACAGACTGCAAAAATTTCTGGCGTTGTTCGACCAGGAGAGATAGGAGAGCTCGAACTACAGCTCAAGGCTCCTGAAAAAACAGGACACTATAAAGAAGAATTTTGGCTTGCTGCTGACGGGTGGTCTTGGATGAAGGGTGGTTATTTTTATGTGGAGATTGACGTGGTGGATGCGGAGGTTGTTTTGGAAAAAGAAGTGGTTGAAGAAAAAACTGAAGGGACAGACCTAGGCCTGTCCGTGCCGGATGTTACCGATTCATCTTTATATCAAGCAAAAAAAATAATGCAAAGTAAAAAGGAAATTTCTGCAGCCGGCGGGGGTAGGATTAAGCTTGTGATTGGTTATCAAAATATTGGAGACACAGCATGGGATGGTTATTCATTTGTTACAGATGATGCGTCACTTTCATCTTCAGGAGGTAGCGCTAGCTTTATGGATGAAAGTTGGGAAAATGATTCTGTTATTGCAAAGAGTGAGGAACAAGTATTACAGTGGAAAGCAGCACGAGAAAAATTTTATATTAAAATGCCATATAAGAAGGGCGACTATACACTTACATTAAAACTACAAGTAGCAAATGAAACTCTGGAAGAAACTGTTTTGCATATTCCTGTTACTGTTACTGAGGATGCTCCATCTCATTTGCAGCCTCAAGTACCTGTCACTGAAGTAAAGATTGAAAAGTCTCGTTTGGATTCCGAACCAACAATTCGTGTTGGTGTGTGGAGAGATCCAGAAGAAGGCGTGGAGTTTATTTCAAATGATGACGATTATATTGTTTATGCTGGAGACACGAGAAAAGGGGTTTTGAAAAAAGGTGAGTTTGCCACTATGTTTTTTGCTGGAGGTTCATATCAATACCAAAGTGATTCATTCAATTTCATGACAATGAAGTATATTAGATTGGTCCCAGAAAGAAATAAACATGCAGTATTTACTTTGACCAATTATGATAGAAAAGTGTCTTGGAAGGGTCCTCGTAATTTCAATAGCTATAGAGGTGTAATGGAATATCGTCAGACGCAAGACAAGAGTCTTTTGTACGTTATTAATGAGATTGGGTTTGAGGATTATATTGCTGGAATTGCTGAAACATCAAATGGCGCGCCTATTGAATATATCAAAGCGATTCTGACAGCGGCACGTACGTATGCATATTATATACAACAAAATAGTACGAAACATGATGCTCGTAATTTTGATGTTGTGGCTCATACAGGTGATCAGCTTTATCTTGGGTATGAGAGTGAAACACTTATGCCTCGTGTAAAGGAAGCGCAGCAAGCAACAAAAGGGTATATGATTACATATGACACAGATAATAATGTTAATACACAAAGTGACATTGTAATTACTCCTTACTTTGGTAATAGTGATGGTAGTACACGGAGTTGGACACAGGTGTGGGGAGGCAGTGCCAAACCATGGCTCGTTCCTGTGACTGCAAAGTACGATGCCCGTGATGGTAAATCTATGTACGGACACGGTGTTGGTATGAGTGCTCGGGATGCAGCTTATATGGCCGAAGAAGAAAAGTTAGATTTTAAAGATATTTTGAAGTATTATTATACTGGAGTTGGGGTGGAGAAGATGTATAAATAAATTTTATTTTCAAATAAAAAAACCAGCCAAATGGCTGGTTTTTGATTATAAAAATATATTTTTGTCAAGGGTCAGCCCCTTGATTCCGGGAGTGTTTGATCATATACTTACTGTGGTTCTTTTAACAAGGAGGATTTCATGAAAAAGATGTGGGTTACAAGATTGATCATCCTGTGTGCCCTGCATTATGTAGTGGACAATCTGTATGCCGAGATTGCTCTGCTTACCATGCTGTGTGTGACAGTGTCACTCATATGGTGGGCAAAGCGAAGGATGTGTCGACTCGATGAATAATCGATGCATTAAATTTAAATCTCGGGATAGACATGGAGGTCCACTGTCCCGAACAATATTTGTGCGACCGATGGGTCGTTTTTTTGTTTTTAAAACCAGCTCATGCGAGCTGGTTTTTTTATTGGTCTTTGTCGAGATGCGATAAATCGCGTATTTACTTTTCTACGCTTTGTTTTTCGCCTTTCTTTCCTTCTTCTTCATCAGGTGCTTCGCCGCGTTTTACTGCTTCCCATACCTTCTTTTTAATTTCTTTCATAAGTTTTGGATTTTCACGCAGATATAGTTTTGCCTTTTCGCGTCCAACACCAAATTTTTCTTCACCATAGCTGTAGCTGTTTCCAGACTTGTTGATAATCTTGTGCTCAATACCAGTGTCTAGAAGATCTCCAGAAACTGAAATTCCTTCGTTATACATAATATCAAATTCAGTTGTACGGAATGGTGCGGCTACTTTGTTTTTCACTACCTTTGCCTTAACTCTATTTCCAATAACTTTGTCAGCTTGTTTAATCTGTGCTGCACGTCGTACTTCAATACGTACTGAGCTGTAAAATTTGAGTGCATTACCGCCAGTTGTTGTTTCAGGATTGCCAAATACAATACCAATTTTCATTCTTATCTGATTGATAAAGATAACAACAGTATTTGTTTTGCTAACAATACCTGTGAGTTTTCTAAGTGCCTGACTCATGAGTCTGGCTTGTAAACCCATATGTCTATCTCCCATCTCTCCTTCTATTTCTGCTTTTGGTACGAGTGCTGCTACTGAATCAATAACAATCACATCTACAGCATTGGAGCGTACGAGTGTTTCCATAATTTCAAGTGCTTGCTCACCCGTGTCTGGTTGGGAAATATAGAGATCTTTTACATTCACACCAATTTTTTCTGCATAATCAGGATCAAGTGCGTGCTCTGCGTCAATAAATGCTGCTACGCCTCCCTTTTTTTGAACTTCTGCAATAATGTGTTGAGCTAACGTTGTTTTACCGCTTGATTCAGGTCCATAGATTTCAATAACACGTCCACGAGGAACACCACCAACACCCAAGGCAATATCAAGTGATATAGATCCTGTTGATACAGCATCTACTTGCATGGCCTTTGCTTCACCAAATCGCATGATAGAATTGTCACCGTATTTTTGTTTAATTTGGTCGATAGCAGTCTGTGCTGCCTCCATCTTTGGGTCGTCATTTTTTGGCATAATAGTAATGATTAAGAAGTAAAATAGACCACACCGTCTGTCTCTAACTTCTGTTTGTGGGTTAAAAAAGAGAGGACACCCCTCTCCCTCAAAACAAATTGTACACGTTGTCCCAAAACCTGTCAAACGCTATTTAAGTGAGAAAAATTCGCCTTCTTTGTATATTACATGGCGTATATTTTCAGTCGTTTTTCCATGTTTATTTTGAGCTTTTATTATTAATGTGTTGATACCAGGTGTAAGGTTTATGGATTGTGTAAATACCCCTTTTTCATCATTTTTAATTACTTCATCATTAACCGTTATTATAGTTTCAGGATCTGTTTTTCCAGAAATATTTATTTGTTTTTCATATGTAATTTCTCCATCAGCAGGTGATACAAGTGTGAGTTCTGGTGGTTGTAAAATATTTTGTATATGTGTACCAAGATATAGAAACACCAAACAAAGTGCACTGGCGACAAGAAGATATCTAAACAAATTTGGTAAGTCACTAAAATGTTTTTTTTCACATCCAATTCCTGGATGTTTGTCGCAATCTTTTTTGTGTATTAATTCTTCTTGTTTGAATTGTTCCAAAAAAGGAGCCGGATCAATCCCAAGTGCGCTAACATATTTTTTTATAAAGTTTTTCTGATACACTTCCGAAGCTTTGAGTTCTTCAAACCTACATTCTTCTAGAGCTTGTAAATGTTTCTTTGGGATCCTTGTTACTTTTTCGAGTTGTCCTAATGAAAATTCCGCATCAAGCCGTGCTTGCTTCAATCTCAAACAAACCCTTTTGCTTGGGATTAGACATTTTTTTTTGAATAGTGCGGACATAGACAACTAGATTAGTTTTTCTTCCTCTTCTTCTTCACTTTCATCGTCCTCTTCGTCTTCATATTCCTCTTCTTCCTCATCACTCTCTTCTTCCTCATCATTTTCTTCGTCTTCATATTCCTCTTCTTCCTCCTCCTCATCATCAATCTCTTCTTCTACCTCATCAAATGCATTTAGTTCTCCACCAGCTTTCATAGTATTTTGTACTTCATTTGCTGTAACAAGTATTTCACGTGGTTTTGCACCTTGTGATGGACCAATAATTCCTGCTTCTTCGAGTTCATCCAAGATTCGTGCTGCACGTGCATATCCAATCTTGAGTCTTCTTTGCAAAAATGATGCGCTAGCTTTGTCAGCCTTTATGATTTCTTCACGTGCTTCTTCAAACAATGGATCTTGATCATCACTTGCGCCACCAAACATACTCATTGTTCCGCTTTTTTGTGTTTCAACAATGGATTCGTCATATTCAGGCTTTTCGTCTCCTTTTAGATAATTTACAACATTTTTCATTTCTTCTTCTGAAATAAATGCACCTTGAATACGAACTGGTTTACTTAGTTCTGCTGTTTGATAAAGCATGTCTCCACGTCCAAGAAGTTTTTCTGCACCAGGTGAGTCAAGTATAGTACGTGAGTCAATAAGACTAGCAACAGAAAATGCAATACGTCCAGGAATATTTGCTTTCATGAGTCCAGTAATGACATCCACACTTGGTCGCTGCGTTGCAACGAGTAGGTGAATACCGACTGCACGTGCCATTTGTGCGAGACGAATAATACCAGCCTCTACTTCGCTTGCAGCAGTTGCCATGAGATCAGCCAACTCATCAATTACAAATATAATGTGTGGTATTTTTTTATCTGGATATTTAGCATTATATGATCCAATATCTCGAGATCCTACACTTGCGAGTAATTCAAATCTACGGTCCATCTCTCCAATAGTCCACTTGAGCGCGTTTACTGTTTTTTGAGTATTAGTGATGACCGGAGTGAGGAGGTGGGGGATACCATTATATAGAGTGAGTTCTACACGTTTTGGATCCACCATAATCATACGCAAGGTCTCAGCTGTGTTTTGGTATAAAAGACTCATTATAATAGTATTCATGCAGACTGTTTTACCAGATCCTGTTGCACCAGCTATAAGTAGGTGAGGCATCTTTGGTAGATCAGCAAACCAAGTTTTGCCAGCAACATCTTTTCCAAGTGCCATCATTAGATTGTGGTTTCTACGTTTGAATTCTTTTGCGTCAAGTAATTCTTTGAAACTTACAAGCGCTGTCTTTTGGTTTGGTACTTCAATACCAACAAGTGCTTTGCCAGGAATAGGAGCTTCAATTCTGATCGGGTGTGCGGCGAGAGCGAGAGCAAGGTCATTTGAAAGAGAAGTAATACGAGATAGCTTCATTCCTTTGTCTGGCTTGAGTGAATATTGTGTCACTGTTGGACCAACACGTATTTCGCCCATTGTTACCCCAATATTAAATTCAGAAAAAGTATCATGAATTATTGAAGCATTTGCTTTTATATCTCCACTCGTTGGTTTACCTCGTTTGTCAGACAGGAGCGAGGTAGGTGGAAGATTTTTTATTACAACATGCTTGGACCATACTCCGTCATTGGCATGTGCGGGATCTTTTTCATCTTCTTCATCTTCATCTTCTAGTTCTTCTTCATCTTCTTGTATGTGTTTTTTTGCAAAGCGTGATTTTTTTATTGGTTTTTCTTCTTCTTCATCTTCGTACTCTTCTTCATCCTCATCTTCTTCATACTCCTCATCTTCCTCTTCAAATTTTCCGTGAACTTTCATGTGTCCGTTTGGTACAAATAATTTTTTTACTAGTGAAATAATACCACGACCAAACCATCCAAGAGCTGCAAAGAATTTTTTGTGAATGAGTACAAACGCAGCAAGTGTTGTGTTGAAAATTAAGAAAATAGAAATAACCGTGATACCAATTAATATAATATATCCCGCAACTGTTCCCAGATATTCTTTCATTGGCCATGCAAGCATTCCAAAAATACCACCACCATGTCCTTCAAGAGATTGTCGCAGCATGTCATTTGTTTCAAATCCTAAATGCATTACACTTGAAAGAGATAAAAAGAAAAGTAGAGCTCCGATACCATGTGTTGGGCGATAATTATAATCAATATCCTTGATAAGGAACCATGATAGAATAAGAATAATTGCTGGTGCAAAATATCTAATTGACCCAAACAAAAAGCTCAATACATAATCGTCGAGCATAGCACCAACAAAACCAGCTTTATCAAAAAAACTAAGTATAATGATTGCTGCAAATACAGCGAGAAGGACGGCAAGGATGCCACGAGAAAGAGTAGGGTCAAGTCTAGATGACTTGCGTCGGTATTTTCGAGCCATAAAATAAAATCACGTAATGAGTAGATTACCTACGTATTGTAGCATATTTTGTCTAAACAAAAAACAATCTGATTTACCAGATTGTTTTTTGTGTTTTCTCCTTAAAATGTCTTTGTATCGATATTTTTATAGATTTTATATAATACTGGTATGTTTTGTGGATAACTCTGTTGCTAAAACAAGCCAAATTTATATTTTGTATTTCAAATTTTGCTAAAACAAGCCAAAAAGTAGGCTTTCTTGACAATAAGTTATCCACGTGTTCTCGTTTGACAGGAACTGGTTTTTCAGGTATCCTAAATCTGCGTGAAAAACACTTCAAGAAGTAGACAAAATTGCTAATTTAAGCACCGTTCTGGTATTCTCGTCCTCCATTAGCCCATTCGACTCCCTTTTGGTCGCTCAGGGTGAACTCGCAAGGGCGAACTATCCGGATTTTTCCCATGGCTCAAATTACCTTCACAAATTAATGGTCGCACAAGAATCCTTTTAATAAAAAGGAATTTTTTGTTATCAATAAAAGTGGAATTGGAAATTTGAAACTTGAAATTAGATATTTCTATTTTCTTGTTTCTATTTTCTAATTTCATCTAAGATTAATACTTATGCCTATCTACAAACGCCAGGCTCTAAAGACTAAAGAGCGAAAGTTCTTCACTGATATTCGTGATGCAGTGGATACACCAGATTTAATCGAAGTTCAAAAGTCTTCATATAGGTGGTTCTTTGATGAAGGTTTGCGTGAACTCTTTGACGAGCTTTCACCAATTACTGATTTTACTGGTCGTGATTTGGAATTATATTTTGAAGATTATTATTTGGATGAACCAAAGTTTGATGAAGTTACTTGTCGCAAAAAGAATATTACATATGAATCACCTTTGCGCATCAATGTAAAACTCACAAACAAAAGAACAAACAAAAGTGAAAAGCAAGAAATTTATTTGGGAGATATTCCACTCATGACTGATCGTGGTACGTTTGTAGTTAATGGAATTGAGCGTGTAGCAGTTTCACAGTTGATTCGAAGTGCTGGTGCGTTTTTTACTGCCGAAGTAAATCGTGGACGACGCTTTTATGGTGCCAAAATTATTCCAAATCGTGGAGCATGGGTTGAGATTGAAACAGACCAAAATGGTGTGCTTTGGATCAAGGTAGATCGTAAACGTAAAGTTGCTGCCACATCACTCTTGCGTGCATTTGGTATTACAACTGATGAAGAAATCAAAAAAATCTTTGAAGATGTAAATACACATCCAAATATTGATTATATTGATAACACTATTAAAAAAGATATTGCAACAAATGAAGACGAAGGTCTTATCGAAGTATATCGTCGTATTCGACCGGGTGATCTTGCAACTGCTGACAACGCAAAGAGTTTGATTCACGCAATGTTTTTCAACTTTGATCGTTATGATCTTGGAAAAGTTGGTGTATATAAATTTGATACCAAGTTTGATCTAAAATTGAAAGAAGCAGACTATGATGATAAAGAAAATCGTGTACTTTCTCCAGACAAACTTATCAAAGTATTAAAAGAAGTTATTAGATTGAATGTTACTCAAGAAGATCCAGATGACATCGATCATCTTGGTAATCGTCGTGTTCGTGGTGTTGGTGAGCTCGTACAAAATCGTTTCCGTATTGGTCTTGCTCGTATGGAACGTATTATTAAAGACAGAATGAGTACAATGGAAATTGATTCTATTGTTCCAAACAAACTTATAAATGCACGACCAGTGATCTCTGTCATGCGTGAGTTTTTCATGAGTTCACAATTGTCACAGTTCATGGATCAAGTAAATCCTCTTGCAGAACTTGAACATAAACGAAGAATTTCTGCTCTTGGACCTGGTGGTCTATCACGTGACAGAGCAGGATTTGAAGTTAGAGATGTGCATAGAACTCATTATGGAAGAATCTGTCCTATTGCTACACCAGAAGGACCAAATATTGGTCTTGTAGGACATTTAGCAACATTTTCAAAAATTAACCGTTTTGGTTTCCTAGAAACTCCTTATAGAAAAGTCGTTCATACTGTCGCAAATGAAGCCAGATTTACTGAAGGTGAAATTGCACGAGAAGATATAAAAGGTATAGTGAAAGCAGGAGAAACTATTACATCTGCTATTGCAAAGAAACTCGAAAAAGAAAAGAAGATTGAAAAAGTAAAAGTAAAACCACGTGTAACAAATGAGATTGTTCACCTTAATTCTTTTGAAGAAGAAAGAACAGTAACTGCAAGTGCAAAGATAGATACTGACGAGAAAGGACATTTTGTAGAAGAACGTGTTCCTGCTCGTGTACATGGTGAAGCGCAAGTTACATCGTCTGACAGAATTGAATATATTGATGTTGCATCAAATCAAATTTTATCACTCGCGACTAGTCTCATTCCATTCCTAGAACATGATGATGCTACACGTGCCCTTATGGGAACAAACATGCAACGGCAGTCTGTGCCATGTATCAAGCCAGATCCACCACTTGTTGGTACTGGTGTAGAACGTGCGGCAGCAATGAATAGTGGTTATGTATTCAAGGCTCCTGCTGACGGTGAAGTTACATATGTAGATGGTGGAAGGATTGAGTTTACTGATAAAAAAGGAAAGGTAACTAAATTTGATATTGCAAAATATATTCGATCAAATGCATCTAGTAGTATCAATCAGAGACCAACAGTTGTTCCTGGTCAAAAACTAAAAAAAGGCGATCCAATGACTGATGGCCCTTCTATCAAAGATGCTGAACTTGCACTTGGTCAAAATGTAATGGTCGCATACATGGTATGGGACGGATTCAATTACGAAGATGCTATTATTATTTCAGATAGACTTGTAAAAGAAGATCGCTATACGTCAGTGCATATTGAAGATTATAAAACAGATGTTCGTGAAACAAAGCTTGGTGCAGAGGTAGTAACAAGTGACATACCAAATGTTGGTGAAGAAAAACTTCGCAATCTAGATGCAGAAGGTGTTGTACGTATTGGTGCAGAAGTTCATTCTGGTGATATCTTGGTAGGTAAAATTACTCCAAAGGGTGAGACTGAACTTACTCCAGAAGAAAGACTTTTGCGTGCTATCTTTGGTGAAAAAGCACGAGACGTTCGTGACTCTTCACTCTATTTAGAACATGGTGAAAAAGGAAAAGTAATTGATGTGCGTGTTTTCTCAGCAGAAGATGGTGACAAATTGCAACCAGGTGTAATGAAACAAGTTCAAGTGACTGTTGCAGACATGCGTAAGATTCAAGTAGGGGATAAGATGGCTGGTCGTCATGGTAATAAAGGTGTGATCTCACGAGTTGTACCAGCAGAAGATATGCCATTCTTAGAAGATGGTACTCCAGTTGATATTATTCTTTCACCACTTGGTGTTGTGTCTCGTATGAACTTGGGTCAGCTTCTCGAAACTCATCTAGGTCTTGCAGCAAATGCTCAAGGTTACAAAGCAGCAAGTCCAGTACTAAATGGTATTACTGATGAACAAATAGAAGATGAACTTAAAAAAGCCGGTTTTTCAGCTGATGGTCAGTTGCAACTTTATGATGGTCGTACTGGTGAATCATATGATAGCAAAACAACTGTTGGTTACAGTTACATGCTCAAACTCAATCACATGATTGAAGACAAGATTCATCAACGTTCGATTGGTCCATATAGTCTTATTACTCAGCAGCCGCTTGGTGGTAAAGCTCAATTTGGTGGACAACGTTTCGGAGAGATGGAAGTTTGGGCTTTGCAAGCATATGGTGCAGCACATACACTGCAAGAAATTTTGACGATCAAATCAGACGATGTTCCTGGTCGTGCAAAAGCATATGAAGCAATTATCAAAGGTGATCCAATCACAAAAATTAACTTACCAGAATCATTCAACGTGCTCGTTCGCGAAATGAAAGGTCTTGGTTTGGATGTGGAACTCCTCAAAGAACATGAAGGCGAATTACTTGACGCAGAAGAAGTAAAAGCAAAGCTTGATGCAGCAAGAAAGAAAGAATATGGATCAGACGATGAATCAGAAAATATAGATAGAAATGAGGAATAATTTCAAATCAATCATCTAATAATATAATAATTACTTGAAAAATATGGCACGCGATTCATTACACACTATGACCTTTGATGCGCTTCGCCTGAAGGTCGCATCTCCAGAAACTATTCGTAAATGGTCTTTTGGTGAGGTTTATAAACCTGAAACTATTAATTATCGTACTCAGAAACCTGAGAAAGGCGGTCTGTTTGCCGAAGAAATTTTTGGACCTACCAAAGATTGGGAATGTTATTGTGGTAAATACAAAAAGATCCGTTATAAAGGTATTGTTTGTGATAAGTGTGGAGTAGAAGTTACCCACTCACTTGTTCGTCGTGAGCGTATGGGGCATATCGAGCTTGCAACACCTGTATCACATATTTGGTTTTTGCGTACTATTCCTTCACGTATTGGACTCGTACTTGATTCTTCTATTCAAGCACTTGAAAAAGTTATCTACTTTGCATCTTTTATCATTATTCAAGTAAATGAAGAAGAGAAAAAGGAAACTCACGATGCTCTAAAAAAAGAATACAAATCAAAAAAGAAACAAATTGAAAATGAATTTAATCAAAAAGTAGAAGGTTTGAAAAAAAGTGATGCAGAAGCTCTCGCAAAAGAACGTGACAGAAAACTCGAAAGTCTTGAAGAAGATTTCAAACAAGCAGACGCGGAGATAAAAGAACTTGAAATGATGAACATTATTAGTGAGGCTCGTTATCAAGAATTATCTCTTCGTTATGGTCACTTATTTGAAGCAGGTATTGGTGCTGAAGCAATTAGAGGACTTCTTGAAAGGTTGAATCTACCTGAAACAATTGAACGACTTGATAAAGAAATTATCAAGGGCAAGGGTGCGAAACGTGAACGTCTCATGCGTCGCGTGAAACTTCTCAAGAGTTTGTATAAAAATGATATTAGACCAGAGTGGATGGTCATGACAAATATTCCTGTGATTCCACCAGATTTGCGTCCTATGGTTGCTCTTGATGGTGGTCGTTTTGCAACGTCTGATTTGAATGACTTGTATCGTCGTGTGATCAACCGTAATAATCGTTTGAAACGTTTGCAAGATTTGAATGCGCCAGAAGTAATTTGTAGAAATGAAAAACGCATGTTGCAAGAAGCGGTTGATGCTCTCATTGATAATAACGCACGCGCAACAAAAACAGTTCGTGCATCAACTGGACAAAAACGACAGCTAAGATCTCTCGCTGATGTGCTCAAAGGTAAGCAAGGTCGTTTTCGACAAAACTTGCTTGGTAAGCGTGTAGATTATTCTGGACGTTCAGTTATCGTAGTCGGACCAAGTTTGAAGATCCATGAATGTGGTTTGCCAAAAGCAATCGCACTTGAACTCTTCAAGCCATTTATCATGTCAGAAATTATTAAGCGTGAGCTTGCACATAATGTTCGTAGTGCATCACGATTTATTGAAAGTAATGATCCGCAAGTTTGGGATATTTTGGAAGCATTGACCAAGAAGACTCGTGTTCTTCTAAATCGTGCGCCTACATTGCATAGGCTTGGTATTCAAGCTTTTCGTCCACGTTTGGTAGAGGGTAAAGCAATTAGACTTCATCCGCTCGTATGTCCAGCGTTTAATGCTGATTTTGATGGTGACCAAATGGCTGTGCATCTTCCACTTTCAGAACAAGCAAAATGGGAGGCAGAAAATCTCATGGCTTCTGAAAAGAATTTGCTCAAACCAGCAACAGGTAGCCCAGTAATTACACCGGCTCAAGATATTGCACTTGGTTGTTATTATATGACCAAGAGTGATGAGGATGATACCAAAGAAGTTACAAAATATTTTGCAAATATTACTGAGGCAAGATATGCATATAAGACAAGATATATTACTATCAAAGAACGTATCAAAGTTAAATTTGATGATTTATCAAAGTTTGAAGATGGAACAAGTCCAATTATTGAAACATCGATTGGTCGTATTTTCTTCAATGATATTTTACCAAATAAGTTAGCATACTATAATCAAGCAATTACTAAGAAAGATTTGAGTAATATTATTCAAATACTTCTTGAGATGTATGGTCAGGAAATTACTGCTGAACATTTGGACAAAATAAAAGATCTTGGATATAAGTATGTAACAAAATCTGGATATTCACTTGGAAAAGATGATTTCCCTTATGTAAGTGTTAAGAAAGAATTGATTAAAGAAGCTGACAAACAAGTGCAGACTGTACAAGAACAATATGACGAAGGTCTCCTTACTGACTCAGAACGTCATTCAAAAGTACTTGAAATTTGGGCTGATGCAAAAGATCGTCTTCTTTCACAAAGTAAAGATGTTCTAAATAAGGATAGATCAGTATTTGCCATGATTGATTCTGGAGCTCGTGGTTCATGGGGTCAGTTAGGACAGGTTATTGCTATGAAAGGTCTTGTGGCTTCTCCGTCTGGAGACATTATCGAGTTGCCGGTAAAAGGAAACTTTAAAGAAGGATTTGATGTACTTGAGTTTTTCATCTCAAGTCATGGTACTCGTAAAGGTTTGTCAGATACTGCTCTTCGTACTGCAAATGCAGGATACCTTACACGTCGTCTTGTAGACGTTGCACAAGAAGTGGTAGTAAAAGAAGAAGATTGTGGTGACACAGAAGGTGAGATGTTTACCATCGAGCAATCTGAGTATATGGGAGAAAAACTTTCAGAACGTGTACTTGGTCGATTTGTATTAGCAGATGTAAAATATGGTCGTAAGACTCTTGTAAAGAAAGATGGAGTAATTGATGAAGAGATGGCTCGCACGGTAGAAAAAGAAGGAATCGATAATATTCACGTACGTTCAGTATTACAATGTAACTTACCAAAGGGCGTATGTGCAAAATGTTATGGATTTGATCTTGGTAATCGTAAAGTTGTAAATACTGGTGTTGCTGTCGGTACTATTGCTGCCCAATCAATTGGTGAGCCTGGTACTCAGCTTACTATGAGAACGTTCCATCTTGGTGGTGTTGCTGGTGGAGATATTACACAAGGTCTTCCACGTGTAGAAGAATTATTTGAGGCACGAAATCCAAAACGAAAAGCAGTTTTGACTGAAGTGAATGGTACTATTGAGATCGAAGATGCTGATGGGAAAGTTATTACCAGTCCTACTGGTCGTAAAATTTTCGAAGGACGTCGTGGTCAAAAAATTATCAAAGTTCATCATGAAGGAATGGAAGAAGAAATCTATGATCTTAATACTGAAGATGATATAAAAGTCGCTGATGCACAAAAAGTCAAAAAAGGTGACAAGATGCTTATTCGCGGTGGTTCTGGAGAAGATATCAAAGCACCTTATGCAGGAAGTATCCGACTTGATGATAAACACTTGGTGCTTGTATATGATGGCAAAACTACCAAAGAATACATCGTACCTATGGGTTATAAACTCTGGGTCAAAGATGGTGACAACGTAGAAAAAGGTGATCAGTTGACTGAGGGTGCAGTAGAACTCAAAGAGCTATTTGAGCTCAAAGGACAAGACGCTGTAAAACGTTATATCCTTCGTGAGATTCAAGAAATTTATGCTTCTCAAGGTCAACGTCTAAACGATAAACACATCGAGATCGTGATCAAACAAATGTTCTCACGTGTATTTATCGAAGACCCAGGTGACACAGAACTTCTTCCAGGTGAAATAGTAGAAAAAGCACAATTACTCATTGCTAATAGAAGTGCAGTGAAAAATGGAAAGAAAGAAGCAAAAGCTCGACAAATGCTTATGGGTATTAGTAAGGTTTCCCTTACTACTCAGAGTTTCTTGTCAGCAGCTAGTTTCCAAGAAACATCTCGTGTTCTTGTAAATGCTGCTATCACTGGTCGCGTAGATTACCTAGAAGGACTCAAAGAAAATGTGATTATAGGTCGTCTTATTCCAGCTGGTACTGGTGTACATGGAACTGGTCTAGCACAAGAAAAGGCTGAGGCTACAGCTGCAGAGAAGGCTGAAGTTGAAGTCAAAGAATAGAAGTTTAAAAAATTAAAAAACTCCTCGTGAGAAACGGGGAGTTTTTTTAATATCCTAAATTATTTAGAAGATTTTTTGAGCTCAATTATTTTTCTATTTAATGTATCTAGTCTTTCTCTTTCTGAGTCTGAAAGTTCAGCCATGTCAGCAGTAGAATCAAGATTTATATATTCACTTGCTTCGTCTGGTGTCAATCCTATTTCGACCAATTTGTCCATTAATTTAATTCTTGATTCATTATTAAGTAGAGCATCTTGTTTTACGTATTCCATTTCATGTCCTAGATTTTTTCCTTGGTAAAACATATTGCGTTAATAGAATTTATTTAATAAGTTACCTTAAAAACCATTCGTGAATTCTCACTTCATCATTGAGTTCTGGATGAAAACCGCATGCAAGCATATTGTTTTGTTCGAGAAGGACTGGTTCGTCATTGTATGTTGCCAGTACTATAACATCGTTACTGTGTGAAGTAAATTTTGGCGCACGTATAAACACACCTTTTAAATTTTGGAATTTATCAGATTCAATATCAGCGTAGAAGGAGTGAAGTTGGCTCCCAAATCCGTTTCGTTCTATTTCAATATCCATACCAAGCTTGGATAACAAAATTGCGCCAGCGCATGTACCAAAAACATTCAGAGATTTAACATTGATTTTTTCTTGTAATATATCCCATATATTATATGTACGAAGAAGTTTTTCCATTGTCGTAGATTCACCACCAGGTATTATGAGATGGGTGAGGGAGCTAAGGTCTTCTTTTGTACGGACCAAATAATAATCCGCGTTGAGTTTTTTGAGGATTTTTTCATGTTCTATTACAGAACCTTGGATTGCAAGAATGCCTATTTTTTTCATATGGTAATAATCTATTCCTTACTTTTTGTCACCAAAAAGTAACAAAAAGTGCCTGGGTGACTGAACTCGCTACATCACAAAGAAGTAAGCACTCAGAGTCTACAACGACGCTCAAACAAGCAGTCACCCCGGACCCCATTGGAGATAATACAGCGTCTTACCGACCGGCGTAACGTGTTTCTAGTTTATCAATCTCAAGACTTTTCATAGTTTTTCCAAGTCCAGATGATACTTCGGCAATGATTTCTGGTTTGTCGAAGTTCATGGTTGCTTTTACAATTGCTTCTGCCATCTTTTGTGGGTCTTGTGCACCAAATATTCCTGATCCAACAAATATACCTTCGGCACCCATCTGCATCATCATTGCAGCGTCGGCTGGGGTGGCTATTCCACCTGCGACAAACATTACGACTGGAAGTTTCTTTTGATCAAATACCATTTTTATAATATCTACTGGCACACGGTATTCTTTTGCTTTTTCTTCTAGATTATTTTCAGTGAGTGCAGCAATTTCAGTTTGTATTTTTCGTAAGTGTCGTGTTGCTTCTACAATATTTCCAGTTCCTGCTTCACCTTTTGTTCGGATCATGGCAGCGCCTTCATGAAGTCTGCGTACAGCTTCGCCAAGATTGCGACAACCAGATACAAAAGGAAGTTTGAAGTTATTTTTTTCAATATGAAATTCTTCATCAGCTGGAGTGAGGACTTCTGACTCATCAATATAGTCGATGTCTAATGATTCGAGTACTTGTGCTTCGACAAAGTGGCCTATGCGTACTTTTGCCATGACCGGAATAGATACTGCTTTTTTGATTTCCTTGATCATGTTTGGGTCAGACATACGTGCCACACCACCATCTTCTCGAATTTGAGAAGGGATACGCTCTAGAGCCATAACAGCAACTGCTCCTGCAGCTTCTGCAATTTTGGCTTGCTCTACGTTCATGACATCCATAATGACACCACCTTTGAGCATTTGTGCGAGACCTGATTTTAGTTCAAATGTATTTTGTTCCATATTTTGATAATTTTTAATACTTGATTTAGTGGAAGAATAATACTATAATCCGTGTATATTTTCAAGTTATATCATAATTTTATTTTATATGTCAGGACATTCTAAATGGAGCAAAATTCGACATAAAAAAGGGGCTGCGGATGCTAAACGTGGCAATATTTTTACAAAACTTGGTAAGGCAATAACTGTGTCAGCACAACAGGGTGGAGGAGACCTAGAAATGAATTTTTCTTTGCGTATGGCAGTAGAAAAAGCAAAATCAGCCAACATGCCAAAAGACAATATTGAAAAAGCTATAAAAAAGGGTTCTGGAGAATCAAAAGATGGCGCAGTATTGCAAGAGATTGTATATGAGGCATTTGGTCCAAATGGTGTTGCAATTCTTATAGAATCAGTCACTGACAATACCAACAGGAGCGTATCTGAGATAAAAGGGGTCATAAATAAATATAATGGTTCACTTGGTGGTCCAGGAAGCGTTCAATGGCAGTTTGAACAACGTGGAGTGGTGAGATTTACTGCTGACAAAAAAGCAGAAATAGAAGATTGGGATAGTGCACAGCTTGAACTTATGGATGCTGGAGTAGAAGATATTAGGGATGGCGAAGAAGGGGTTGAGCTTTTGAGTTCTCGTGAAAATTTTCAAAAAATGATGAATGCAATACAAAAAATTGGAGTTGAACCAGATGATTCTGGTCTTGAGTGGATTGCAAAAGAAGAGTTAGAACTTGATGAAGAAGCAAGTGAGAGAATAGAAAGGTTGTCTGATGCATTAGATGAACTTGATGATGTGAAAGAGGTTTATACTAATGAGAAATAAATCATGTCACCGGCAACAAAAAAACAACGTATCCTCGGCATTGACCCTGGTTTTGGTCGAACTGGTTTTGGTATTATCGAAAAAGTGAAAGGCGAATGGTCTTTGGTAGATTATGGTTGTATTGAAACATCTACAAAAGATTCATTTGTTGAGCGGATTGAGGAGTTAAATCTCGAACTTGAAAAAGTTATAAAAAAATATAAACCAACTCATGCAGGAGTAGAGGATTTGTTTTTTGCAAAAAATGTGACAACAGCCGTAAAGGTTGGGCAGGCACGAGGGGTTATATTACTTACACTTAGACAAGCTCGAATTCCTATATATGAATTTACACCTCTTCAGGTGAAGCAAAGTGTGACGGGGTATGGTAGAGCAGAAAAAGGACAGCTCCAGCGTATGGTAAAAATTATATTAAATGTGAAAAAACCCATAACCCCGGATGACGCAGCAGATGCTCTGGCAGTAGCACTTACGTGTGGGGCGAGTATGAAGATTATACACAGAGCTCATCGGTAAGATGTTTCTATTTTTATACGTAAATGATATAATAATGTATATCATTTTATTTTTGTGTGAATAAAACTATGAGCACAAAATATTTTAGTTTACATAGATCTATTTTAACTAGATTTTCTTTTTATATATAAATTATTTAATATTTTTATTATGTTAAAAAACATGGTGGAGCATATTCAAAAAAGGAAAATATATTATATTTTTTCTTTTGCTCTTGCTTTTGTAGTGACTGTATATAGCTTATTTTTTGTGAGTTACCAGCATGTAGATGCTGGCACAAGTCAAGATGGCTCATTTACAGTAGCACCAGTGACATCTACGTATGATAACCTTATTGGGGCAGATGATGCGCGATGGGTATTTACTGTAACTACCACACAAGATCTCGTGCGTGGGGAGATTGTGCAACTTAAATTTCCTGTGGTGAGCCAGGCAGAACCATTTGATATTACCGGTGTGTCTGTGGTCTCATCTACTAATATTACATTATTGACTAGCCTTGGATCTTCAAGTCAAACAGAGCAACTTACTAATGGTGGTTTTGAAACTTCTAGTGTAAACACTTTTTGGACTCCAAATAATTGGAGTATAGATGTTACTGGGCAAACTGCAGGATCAGGTGCTTCTACTGAGCGTGTTACTGATAGTAATGGTGGTACTTATGCATTTAAAATTACTAATCCAACAAATCCAGATCATGACGGGTACGGTCTTGTACAATCTTATTCCGGATTAAATAGTGGAGACATATACGAAGGTAGTTTGTATGCAAAAAGTACAAATTCAGCAAGCGTATGCATCTTATATGCACTTCCAGATTGGTCTCAAGCATATTATTTTAATACTGGGTCTTGGGCTTCTATGGATGATAGTGATGATTACATTTCATGTAGTGGTGCGCTTAGTACATCATATACAAATATAAGCTTTGCAACAAACACAGTACATTCCGGAGGCGCTTTCAATATGTTTATTTTGCCAGGAATTAATAATGGAAGCGAAGACTTGTTTATTGATAATATATCACTTACTAAACAAGGTGGAAGTGATATTGCAACAAATGGTACACTCGAAGCTTGGTCTTCAGAAGATGTAACAAGTTTGGATGGGTGGTCCGTGGATTCTGAAGGAGATACGACTCTTGCAAATTCTACAACTTCTTTGAAATATGCTGGTAGTTATTCTATGAATATGCAGTCAACTTCTGACGGGAATGGATATAAACCGTATGTTTATCAAAGTGTAACAGGTCTTACGTCTGGAGCAAGTCTTACAGCTAGTGTATATGCATATGACACACATAATGAGGCTTACATGATGCTTCTCAATGGGCAAGCAGAATCTCAAACGCAAGTATGGAATTTTAGCACAAACCAATGGTTTAATAATTCAAGTAGCACGAGTTATCTTATGGGTGGTGATGAGAGCCTGAACCTAAGTTCACGTGATGCATGGGCTCAATCCAGTGAGTCATTTACTGCTCCTGCAAATGGCACAGTATTCACATATTTTTCTGTTAGTCCTGTATCAAGTTCTTATGCAAATATAGATAATGCTTCGCTTGTATTAAATCAATCAACACCTGATGTGAGTGGTGTAGGGTATAGCATGGCAAATAATGAATATATTGTATATGGAATAGTAGATGGCACAGTTGCGTCAGGAACTGCTTTCTCAATCACACTTGGGGGTGTTGATAATGGAGCAGGAGACCTCCAGAATATGCAGGATCTTACTTTTCAGGTATTGGTAGGGACGCCTACAGTTAGTGAGCAGCCTGCGGGTGCATTGAGTAGTGTGAAGTTAAATCAATCAGCCACTCATTCTCTTGTGCGGGCGGGAGGTCCTATTATTTCAGATTTTAGTTCTGAAATTACTCCTAGTTCTTATGTAGCTGCTGCAGAAGATGTGAGTTATACATTTGTTTTTACTGCCACATCCAGTATGCCTATTGGAAGTAAAATTGTACTTAATTTTCCTTCAGAGTTTGATGTTAGTGGTGCGACAGTTGCATTACAAAATATAAATAGTAGCTCTACACCAGCAAAAATTGCAGAAGGCGCAATTGTGACTTCGACTGACTTTGGTAGGAATCAAATAACACTTACGACAAGTAACGCTATTTCAGGCACTGATGAGGATATTTCTGTAACTGTTGGGGGTCTTACCAATCCGGTCAAGGGTGTGTATCGTCCATTTTATGTGTATACGACATATGACAATGGAGGTCTCTTGGATGGATCATATTATGGATTTGAAAGTCAGGATTATGATGGTCCTCCTCCGGTGGATACTGTTCATATTGGTGGGACAAATAATATAGAAGTCACTGTTTATAAAGATGTGAATGGTACAGAAACTTTATTGAGTGAAAGTGATTTAGAACAGGTGCGTGTCAGTGTTGGTTGTCCGGACAAAGGATTTTTTGTGGGAACTAGATTTTTGAGTGATTCATCTACTACCACATTTGAAAATTTATTAGATTGTAATTATATGTTAGGTGTTGAGCCAGCGAATGGTTCTGGTGATTCAGATTTTTTTGGCTCATTTTTACCTCCTTCTTTTAAGGTCGTTCCTGCTTTTGGAGATGCTTCAGTTTCAGCTGATTTGGTATTTGGAATTCCAGATTCATTTTTGACTGGTACTATTACTGGTGGTGTTGCAGACGAAGAAGTGTATGTGATGGCATATAGTAGTGACTATGAGACATGGGGGCAGCTATTCACTACTACAGATTATACGACACCTGGATTGAACGGAAGTGGGATAGGGTATTTCAAAATTCCTATGGTGAGCGGGCAAAACTGGAACGTAAGTGTTATGGAAGAGTCTCTTGATGGAGGTAGTGATCAAAAATATTGGCCTCCAGCTATTCCTGCAGTGTATGTATCCACCAGTGGTACGACAGCACTAGGGAGTTTTGCTTATATTGAAGCAGACAAAGATTTGGTAGTCACATTGAGTAGCACAGGGGGTGGTGACGATATACAAGATGCTTGTGTAGGTGTTAAGCCAAATTCTGGCGGCATGTTTATGCCACCACGTGATGTGGTTTGTCAGGCAAATGGTACTGATGGGAATGCTGGTAAGTATGTGTTCAAAGTCCCACAAGGATCAATAACGATTGAAATTATGCGTCCTGGAAAAGGTATGCCAGAACAGTATCCAGTGGCTATTGGTGCTAGTGGAGCAGCAAAAACTATTTATCTTGAAAATCCTGACACATATATTTCAGTATCAGTCGTAGATGCAGAGGGAAATGCAATTGGTGGGGCACCGGTATTTGCTCATGGGTCTAATGGTTTTTCACAAGGTGTGACTAATTCAAGTGGTACAACAACACTCTATATTGCAGAAGGAACGTATCGTCTAGATGGTTTTGCGCCAGGTTTGGGTAAATTGACTGCATGGACAGAGAGTTCTGGTTTAAGTGACGATGGATTTGTAGTGGTCACATCAGAAAGTAACCCTTCTGCAGTGGCTACAGTAAATGTAAGTAGCTTTAATACTATTAGTGGTCAAGTAACCATTGGCGGTGAAGGAATGGGGGATGTAAAAATTGGAGCTCGTGGAATTAATGGAACACAAGGAGGAAATGGAACTGAAACAAGTTCTGATGGTACCTATACATTATATCTTCCGACCGCTGGTGTATATGAAGTTGGTGGATGGTCAGAAGATACAGGTGGTCTTGAACCTCAGCAGGTAGACATATCTAGTGTAAGTGTGAGTGATATAGATTGGACGCTCAATGCACAAGGTACATTGGAAATTACGATTGAAAATGCATCCGATATCTCACCACTTTTTGGTGGTGCTTTCAATCCAAATACTGGTCGTGGTAATGGGACTGAAAGCTGGTCTACAAGTGGCTCTGACAAGATTGCAGAAATTACATTACCAGCTGGTACATACGAAGTGCATGCAGGGTCTCCTATGACAGGTCCTTTAGTGGAAGAAGTTAATGTAGTGATTGTTGCTGGAAGCACTTCGCAGGTGTATATTGATGCACAGACTGTGGCTGGTAGTATGGTTACGCTTAGTGGTACAGTGGATAGTGATGGTACTGCAATAGAAGGTGCTGTTGTATGGGCATCTAGGGTTAACGGCCCAGGACATTATGAAACAGAAGCAGATAGTTCTGGAGATTATTCACTCAAACTTCCTGATGAAAATACTTATTTTGTAGGTGTTCGTGAATTAGGGTATATATCGACAGGAGGAGACGTGGAAATTACGATGAGTGGAAATGGTTCTCAAGATTTTGATATGACAGCGGCAGGTTATACTATTAGTGGTGAGGTTACTTCAGGAGGCGAATCAGTCGAATGTGTATGGATAGATGCTCAAAAATCCATAAATGATAATGAAATATGGTCTGGTGCTCCTACTGACAATGGAGGAAATTATGAAATCAGTGTAGATACTGGTATTTGGACTATATACGCAAATGGTCCTAATGGATTTCACCAGCAAGTAGGTCAGACAACAGTGACAAATTCTAATAAGACTGTGAATGTTGCACTAACCAATTTCGATGGTTGTATTTTTAATGAACCAGATATTCATGCAATTACTGATGTGAGTGGTGGACAGGTAAATACTGAGAAGGTTGTCTTGGATATACCTGCAAATGCAATGGGGACCAGTCAAGCGAGTGTCAGTGTGTCAGTATCAGATGCAGATCTTGTTGTTGGGTCAACCAATGCGACACCAATAGCAACATCAACAGTCACACTTCTTGCTACAGATAGTAGCGGACAATCGGTTAGTTCATTTACACAATGTATAAATCTTGAGTTATCTTATGAAGAAAGTGCGTTGCCTGTAGGATTTGATGAGACTGATTTGCAGCTTGGTTATTGGGATAGTACTGAAGGACGATGGAAGGCAGAGGCATCTACTGTAGATGAAGATAATAATACTATTAGTGCTTGTGTAGATCACTTTACTGATTTTGGCCCGATCCTACCTGGTGTACCGGGAGCTCCAACGAGCCTGGCTGCGACTGCTACATCTGATACACAGATTAATTTGACATGGGATACAGAGAGTAGTGCTGATTATTATGTGATATATCGCAATACTACAGGTGTCACGACATTCACCGCGGAGATGCAACTCGCAACTACAACAGAAACGAGCTATAGTGATACGGATCTGACTGCTGAGACGACATATTATTATGAAGTAGCTGGATACAATGATAATGGAGAGGGTCCTAATTCTGATACAGTAAATGCAACTACTGATGCTGCCACTGTAGAAGATAGTAGCCCTACAAGTGGTGGATCGAACACTTTATTGGCTCCCCCAACATTTTTTGATGGCGAAAAAGCTGTATCTATAAATGATGGAGAGAGACTTTCTGATTCTCGTGATGTGGTACTTACTCTAAAAGCAGAAAATGCTGTACAAATGGCCATATCAAATTCAGATGATTTTTCTGATGCATCGTTTATATCTTTTTCGGAAAGTTATGCATGGTCTATTACAAAAGGTAATGGTGAAAAAACTGTGTATGTAAAATTTAGATCAGCAGATGGAGGTACTGTAGTAGCAAGTGATACTGTAGAGCTTATTAGTCAGGATTTTGATCAGTACGATGCACAAGCTACATGTCCTCTTGATTCGGGTAAAGCATATAAACATGCTAATCATCCTGGAATTTATTATATTACTGACAATTGTGCCAAACGACCTTTTAAAGATGAAGAAAAGTTTTTCTCTTATTTTGTTTCTTGGAATAATGTGAACATTGTTTCAAAAGAAAAGCTTAATTCTCTTGTTAATGATGAACTTGGTTTCATGCCATGGGGCCCGCTGCATGATCCAAAATATGGTGCTCTTGTGAAGACGGTGACAGATCCAAAAGTTTACTTGCTGTTAGGGACACAACGTTTCTGGATTTCTAATGAAACTATATTTAGTGCTCTTGGATATGTGTGGGATTGGATAGAAGATGTATCCTCATCTTTTATAGATAAATATGATGAAGCTGGTGGAATAGATGATACGCAGAATCATCCAAATTATACACTTATTAGATACAAAAATTCACCACATATATATCGTATAGAACCTGATTCAAAAGATAATGAAAAACAGGTCAAACGGCGTATAGAAAATGAGGATGTATTTGAGCAGTATAAGTTTAGATGGGATAGGATTGTAGAGATAGATGAGAGCGAACAATATGAAGATGGAAATCCAATGAAGTAAGAAAAAATATATTAAAAACCTGGCAATAAGCCAGGTTTTTTTGTGCATAACTATGCATTATTTATTGATAAATTGTGTTATAATATAGACATAATTATTTGGAATTATTCATGGTAATTTCATAGATGTGATAGGGAGAAATTGCATTAATTTTGTGTTCAAAAAACCTCAAAAAAAGGTTAATTTTTTGTATGTATGGGTTGGAATTATTGTTTTAGGTCTAGGTTTTGCGGGAGGATTGCTATTTAACAAATATACAAATGCTGCATCTTGTGTTTCTACACAAAATGGATATTGGGGAAGTACAACCACGTGGTTAAGTTGTGGAGGAGATATACCTCAAATAGGTGATGATGTAGATATTAGTCATGCCGTCACCACAACAGTTGCTATAGCACTAATAAATGATCTGGCTATTAAGAGTGGAGGTGTTTTGGCCCAAAGCGGAACAGCAACTAATACTATTAGCGGAACATTTACAATAGAGAGTGGAGGAATACTCACTCATTTAACAAATTCAGATGACGCAGTCGCAGGAGCTCATGCTCATGAAATAAATTTTGTTGCAGCAAATATTGATATTCAATCTGGTGGATCAGTAGATGTAGATTACAAAGGTCATGATAGGGAAGAAGGTCCTGGAGCTGGTTTACATGCATCGGGCGAAGGTGCTTCTGGTGCTGGACATGGTGGTGATGGTGGTGTTGGTGACGTGGGTGTAGGAGGCTCTGCTTATTGTGTTTCTTCAAGCCCATTTTCTATTGGTTCTGGGGGAGGATCTCATTCAGGTGCCTTTTTTTATAGTGGCGGATCAGGTGGAGGACTTATCAAATTAAATGCATCTAGTACTTTGACCCTTAATGGAACAATTACCGCTGATGGAAAATATGGAATTGGCCAAAATGCATTATCTTCAGGTGGTGGTTCTGGTGGTGCTATAAATTTATATGGCGGATCCATTGTTGGTTCGCCCCAAAGTCTCACGGCCACAGGGGGTAGTATTAATGGAGCTGTATTTGATGATAATTCAGGTGGTGGGGGTGGCGGGTGTGTATTTTTGGATTATGATGTTTCTAATATACTTGTTCAAGGTGATGCAAATGTAAGTGGTGGTCTCAGTCAAGATCTAGGCGTTACAAATACATATGATGGAGAAACAGGTACATTCCTTGGATTTAATAACACCCCGACAACGACCAGTATTTATCCTGCTCAAGAAACCAAAGATTATGTATCAGTTACTACTACTATTTCTGATATTGATATTAAAAAAACAAATTTAACAATAGATTATTCTTTGGATGGATCTACATGGGTTTCAAGTACCATAGGTTCGGTGACACAAGGAGGCGAAGGCGATGGGGTGACAACGTCGACAGGGTCTATTTCAGGTATTGATACTGATAATGATGGATCTGTAGATATAACATTTCAGTGGAATATAGGAGCAGATGTGCCAGGAATAAATGACGCAAGCGTTTATTTGAAAATAACACCTAATGATGGTGGTACTGATGGTGATGTGATGAGTTCTGCTGCTTTTTCTGTAGACACACTCGGACCAACTTCTCCAGGAGCTTTATCAATTAATTCGACTTCTACATCTTTTGTGATATTAAATTTTGGTGCCACAAGTACTGATGCGAGTTTTGCTGAATATAAAATATTTTATAGTAATACAACTCCAGTTACTGAGGCAGATACGGCACACACATCATCGACAGATGTAAATCTTGGAAATATTGATTTTAATGATGCTACTACTACAACTATTTCATCTCTTGTTACTAATACATTGTATTATGCCAATATATGGGGGTATGAATCATGGGGCAACACATCTTCTTCTCCAAGTGAGGTGAGCTTTTATACATTAGCTGGTACACCCACAGGATTGTCAAACAGCGCGCTGGCTACAAGCACAGCTAGTTTTAGTGTTTCTACATTTGTAAATGACTCACTTGGTTCATCTGGTTATTATTTTGATTTGACTGTGACGGATGGTGGTGCAGCAGTATCTAGCTCAGCTTGGCAGTCAGGAGACAACACATGGAGTATTTCTTCACTTACACCAAACACCGGTTATACCATAGAATCAAAATATCGTAATGGAGATGGTGTTGAGACAGTGACGACATCACTTGGTTTTTCAACATTATCAAATGAAATTTCATCTATAACTCCCACAGTTGATTCTGATACCCAGATTACTCTGTCGTGGACAGGGGATTCTACTGAATATAGATCGCAAAATTATACCATAAGTTCTACGACAGGATGGTCTGCTAACACATCTTCTATTTGGTCTGGTCTTACACCAAACATGGCATATGAGTTTCTTGTACAAGGTAAAAATATACTTGGTACCACAACTGCATGGTCTAGTACGAGTACCGAAGTTACTTTTTCTACTGTACCTGCTTCGGCTTCTGCTGCAGCAGACTCATCTTCTCAAATTACAATATCATGGACAGCAGCAAATAGTTCATGGTATCAGGTAGAGAGAACAGACACGAGCGCTACATCATCTTGGACACAGAGTAGTTCTGAATCTTTTTCTGGATTAAGTGCATCAACAGAATATAGTTTTCGTGTAAAAGCAAAAAATTCACAAGGTGATGAAACAGCTTGGAGTAGTACAGTCTCAGCTACTACGAATTCTGGAAATAGCATACCTACTCCCGGAGGTTCTTCATGTGCAGGCGTTCCTAATCCTACAGGAGAGTTCACTATAAATAATGGAAACAAATATGCATCAAGCACAGAAGTATATTTCAACTTTTTTAATTTGAGTGACGATTCTTCAAATTATGTTGTTGCAGAAGAAAATAGTTTTGATGGTTTGTCTTATTCTACTATGAATGATAGTGATAATTTTAATTTTACACTATCTTCTGGTGAAGTGAAAAAAAATGTTTATATTAGATTAAAACATGACACATGCAATAAGACATCTGTTGTTAGTAGTACTATTATACTTGATGAAACACCTCCTATTTTTGCAGGAGATAATGTAGATAGTTTACCAAGTGTTGTCAAAGATAATCTTGTTACACATATAAAATTTAATGAAGGTTATGGTGCCAGTACTCAAGATTCTGCACGTTCTAATGATGGAATTATTACTAATGCCGAGTGGCTTGATAGTGCACTTTCTTTTTCAGGATTAAACTTTGATGGTGATGGCTATGTTACTATTCCCAATACATCCGATATCAATTTGGGCCTACAAGAACAAAGATCAATCAGTGTTTGGTTTAAGGTCGAGGATAAAGACATCTCACAAAAACAAGTTATTTATGAAGAAGGCGGCCAATCTAGAGGTCTAAACATGTATATATAATGGAAAATTATATATTGGTGGATGGAATGCAGTGAGTGCGGAAAGTAATTGGCAGGGCACATGGTTATCTACTTCAGATATTGAAAATAACACATGGCACCATGCGGTTGTCACACTTAATGGTTTTTCTGACATATACCCTGAAACATTAAAAGCATATCTTGATGGCGAATTGTATGGAAGTGGGGATGCCTCTCAACTATGGGGCCATACAGGAAACATTTCAATTGGCCGCAATGGTGACACAAAATTTCATACAGGTATAGACACAAGCAGTGGTGAATATTTTATTGGATCTATTGATGAGCTTTCTATTTTTAATGATAATTTGTCGGCTGAAGAAGTTCAGACATTGTACAGCTCTGTTTCTATGGATACAGGCGATCAAACTGTCCATGCAAAGTTTGCTGGAAAGGTTTCAGATAATTACCTTCAGGATGTACAAGTGTATATGCGTTTACTTGATTTTGAGCCAATTGTTGGTGACCCAATGAATCCAGATGACGGTTCAGGTCCTGCAATGTGGAATGAGCCAGTTGATTTTTTTTCATATTTTAATAAAGCATTTGTTGCGATGACTCAATTTGATCCATATCAATATAGTATCGAATCAGTTTCGCCAAATCAGTATGGGGAATGGGAAATTATTGTTCCATTTACTGAGGCTGGTATATATTCTCTCGAGGTACAGGCGATTGACGGCGCTGGTAATAAAAGTGAATCATATAAACAAACACTTTCTCTTGCTGAGTATGTGGAGATTTGTGGTGATCACATAGATAATAATGGTAATGATAGGGTAGATGAAGGGTGTGGGTGTAGTGATGGTACTAGCACAGATCCAGATGATGATGGTATTGATTTTTATCAAGATAATTGCCCATGTAATTATAATCCAAATCAAGAGGATATAGATAATGATGGCGTAGGGGATGTGTGTGATAATTGTTATAAATATAATCCAGCACAGGTGGATTATTATGGACCAGATGGTGTTGGTGACGCGTGTCAAACCACTCCAGATCAGTTTTCATGTGCGACAATACCATATATTACATTTGATATTACAAGAGCTGAAAATACTGGAGACGGTGATTCTCAAGAACGCGTATATATAGGGAATTCCGGATCATACGTTGAAAGTGATGAAACACTATATCTTATGCATACATCAGGATCACAAGAAGGTAATATGAAATATGATCCTACAATAAATCAAAATGTAGATGGCATGGCAGTTAGGCGAGGTCCTGGCTGGATTAGTCTTGTTTTGTATGGTCATCATGGTTCAGGACAAGGCAAAGAGATCATGGACGTAGATTTTACATTGCACGGGGCTCGAGTAGTTGCATTTGAAGATGTAAATATTGAAAAACAAGGGGATAATATACATACTGATAATGCTGGTCAAGATGAAATATATTTTTGGACAGAAGGGTATGGTAATGGTGTAGATTCAGATTTTGGAATTGGAAGTAATCAAATTCAGACTCGTCTTCGTGTGACAACACATCATGATGAATTTTATATAAAGTACAGATGTGACACTACTCCTGAGTATGAGGATCCGGAAGAAGAGGAAAATCCAGAAGAATTAGATGATACAGATCTTGATAGTGTTGTTGATGTAGATGACAATTGTGTATATACACCAAATACTGATCAGGAAGATGTGGATCAAGATGGTAAAGGAGACGTGTGCGATTATTGTCCAGATGTAAAAGAAGGAAGATTTAATTTTTCTGCAAATACACATTTTAAAAGTAGAGAACAAGGATTTTTTAGTAAAGTTGAAATACCATTTCAAAATTCATATCAAGATAAATATGTTGACGTGAGTTGTTTTAATTCTTTTGAACAAATAGGAGTTCAGGTGGATGATGACTTTGTAGCGAAAAGTGATATTTATAAATATGAAACAGACATGCGGTTTAGCGACAAAGATATAAAAATTGCTTTTGCATATGATTCTAATGAGGTGGATCTAGAAAAGGCTTCTATTTATCGTATGGTTGGCGATACTTGGCAAAAACAAGAAACAGATTTTGATATAAATAGCAGTATCGCATATACATATACCAATGGTTTTTCGTATTGGGTATTAGCACATGCTTCAGAAGAGCCAGAGATAGACACTGATGGAGACGGAATACCTGATGACAATGATAATTGTGTACTCACACCAAATCCTCAACAGATAGACACTGATGGAGATTTGGTTGGAGATGTGTGTGACAATTGTTCAACAATTTCTAACATAGAACAAGAGGATGAAGATGGTGATGGACAGGGTAATGCATGTGATTTGTGCCCGGTTGATGCGCTAAATGATGTGGATGAAGATAATATTTGTGCTAATAATGATAATTGTCCAAATTTTACAAACGCGAATCAGGCTGATGCAGACGTCGATGGTATTGGTGATATATGTGATGTGTGCCCTAATGATTCTACTAATACGTGCATTGACGAGGGAGATGGAGAAAAAAAAGATGTTCCTAAAGACCCTTCGGATTCTGGTGGTGGAGAAGAGGAAGAAGAAGATGATAAAGAGGGTGATAAAAAAGATGAAGAGGTTGCCATTATTGAAGAAATTATAGATGATATATTTGAGAAGTTTATCAGTATAATTCCTGAGTCTGTAAAAGAGATGATAGAAAAGGTTACAGTTGCGTTTCAAAACGTTATAAACAATCCACAAGTAGAAGAAGTAAATGAAAAAGTTATTGTGCCCATGATTGCTGCTGCAGGAATAGCGAATGTGGCTGTAGGATTCCAACTTCCTAATATATTTGCTTTCTTACGTTATATTTTTGGTCAACCACTTCTCGCCTTACGCCGTCGTAAACAAAAAAAGTGGGGTGTGGTTTATGATGCGTTTACCAAGCTTCCAATAGGTTTGGCAATGATTCGCATTATAGACGCTAGTACTGGAAAAGTATTGCGTTCACAAGTGACAGATGTGCAAGGACGATATTATCTTATGCTTGATGCTGGCGAGTATATTATTGAAGTCACAAAAACAGGATTTAGTGGATTTAGTGAATATCTGAAAAATAAAAATGAAGATGCAAAATATATTAATTTGTACCATGGTGAGAAATTTGAAATTACTGAGGAAAATGGTGAACTTAATTATAATATTCCGCTAGAGGCACAGAGTAAGTCAGGAGAAACAAAACAAATATTAAAAGATTACACAAGCAAAGTTTTGCATTATGGTATTGGCTTGTCTGGCGTTATTATCACTGCGGTATCATTTATAATATCTCCAAATTTAATTATTTTAGCTTTCTTTTTCTTTCACCTACTTTTGTTTGCTGTATCTTATAAAATTGGTCATAAAGAATTGGCAGGTGGATGGGGTACGGTTACTGTTGAAAATACAATGAAAAAAGTTGGTAAAGTAATCGTGCGTGTGTTTGATGCTGAATATGATAAATTGGTTGGTACTGGGGTGACAGACAGAAAAGGTAGGTATGCAGTTTTAGTAGGACCAAGTACATATTATGCTACATATGAAAAGGAAGGTTTCAAAGAAAAGAAGAGTGATAATATAGATCTTTCAAGTAGAAAGACCGATGGTATGGGTGGTATTATTGGTAGAGATGAAAAACTAGAAAATGAAGTAAAATAAGTTTGTTTTGGTTTACGAGCACCGTTGTATTAACGGTGTTTTTTTGTCCACATTTTGTAGTTTTTTAGGCTTATATAAGAGTATTTTTAGTGGTATAATATGCCTATATGGAACAAAACGTCAGAAACAAAATTTCTGTACATTTTTTTAGGATAATAAGTGTTATTTTTATATCACTTTGTTTTATTTTTGGAACACTTTATGTTGTTGTAGAGGCATATGATTGGAGTAGTGGCTTTTCACTTGTAGCAGATGTTGATAATTGGGGTTATTATAATAGACGAGGAGGATTTGTTATTGATAGTCAAGGTGCCGTGATGGTTACATATCATAATGGTAATAATAATACACAATATGTAGCTTACACGGCGACTCCAGAATCTCCTTCATGGCAGTATGTGGCAGTTGATACGAGTGGCGCAGATAGTGGGTATGGTGAAAATTCAATGATGGAAATGCATCCAGATCTCGGCTATTTATTTATGGTATATATAGATGTAAATGAATCTTTGGACTATGCTTGGTGTGATGCAAATTTTGATGCATCAAATTGTCTGGATCCTAGTGATTGGAACAAAGGTAACATTGTTAACGCACTTGTAACGGGTTATGACAATTATATATACGACATGCATTATGATGATGTTGTAGGAAGATGGGGTTTATTGAGAAGTAGGGCAAGTACCTCTGTTTTGTATCTGGATACGGTTACTACACCTACAGGCACATGGTCAAATCTAACTACAGCAAATTGTCCTAGTAATTGTTCTAATGATTCGGCATATGTAAGGAGTTTTGCTATTGGTTCTTCAAGTAAGATTGCCATATCTACGCATGGTGTTACAGTAGCTCCGACTGGATATTCATGGCCAATTGTCAAATATACAACAAATGGCGGCTCTAGTTGGAATTATGAAACATTTGGTATAGATAGTGAAGCACAGTATGTACCTGGGACAGATCTTGAATATGATAGCGATGGAGATTTAATAGTCGTCTTTAGTAGACCAGTGAGCGCAAAACTCCGGTGGGATTCATGGCAGTATAATGGTTCGAGCTGGTCTTTTATCGAATCAGTTTATACAGCAGGAGGGAATGGTTATTATGGATCAGCTAGCCCAAGACCGAGTCTGATTAAAAAGCCTGATGGTGATTTGTCTTTGGCTTATTTTAGTTCAGGTAGTGCGTACAATGGTATTCTCTATCGAGAGTGGGATGGATCTAGTTGGTCTTCACAGGAGACAGTAAAAAGTTTGTGTGATAGGTGTTATGGTACATTTCATGCTGTAGGACAAAATGGAGGAATTGCTATTGGTTATAATACTGAAGTTACAGGTTATTTATACATGTCATACGCTCCACCAGTGAATAGCGCTCCTACGGTGCTTGTTCCTGGGGCTATTCAAACGTCAGCAACTATTGTTACCGTTACTACAACCATAGCAGACATAGATGAAAATATAACAAGTTCTACATTTCAATATTCTACAAATGGAACAGATTGGACCAATGCTACAATTGGAAATGTAACACAAGATGAAGTGGGAGACGGTGTTGTGACATCTCCAGGGAGTATTAGTGGAATAGACACGCAGTCTGATACTGATAACAGTGTTGATCTTACAATCGAGTGGATGGTTTCTACAGATTTACCAGATACTACTACTAATACTGTCCAAATTAGAATGACACCAAATGATGGTACAGTAGATGGTACGACTCAAACATCTCTCGCGTTCGCTATAGATACAGCAGCACCATCTCCTGCACCTGGAGCGTTGACTGTAAATACAACATCTACTGATTCTGTCATTTTAAATCTTGGTACAACATCTACGGATTCAAATTTTCAAGAATATAAAGTATTTTACAAAACAGGATCGTCTGGTGTTACTGAGTCAGACACTGCATTTACATCGAGCTCTGTTCCAGGTGATACAGATTTGTCTGATAGTAATTTCAATGCAACTAGTGACATTACGATTTCTGGTCTAAGTTCAAACACGCAATACGTCGCAAATATATGGGCATATGATACGTACAGTAACACTGCATCTTCTACTTCAGAAATCGCGTTTTATACACTAGCTCCTGTACCAACCAATGTAGCCACATCATCAGTCGCTACGTCATCTGTATCTTTTTCAGTTGATACATTCAATAATCACAATTCTGCATCTTCATCATACTTTTTCAATATTTCACTCACAGCTGGTGATGTATTTGTATCGAGTTCTGGGTGGCAGGCAGGGGATAATACATGGAGCGTAGATTCTCTGTCTCCTTACACACAATATACAATTGGTGTTGCATATAGAAATGGAGACGGTATTGGGACTACTACCACAACACTTAATTTTTATACACTCGATGATACAGCACTTGTACCAAGTATTAGTTCGCTTACGGCAGAGAGTAGTACGTCCCTGAGTCTTATTGTAAATGAAAATGGTAATGCAAGTACGACAACGTATCTTGTTCATGATTCAATAGACAATACATTTTTGCAAGCAGATTTTAGTTGGGATACAGCTGAAGTATGGCATACGTTTCTTGAATTAGGCGAAGCATCTGGAATTTCTAGTACAGGTTTACTGTCAAATACTGAACATACTGTCGAAGTAAAAGCAAAGAATCAATCTGGTGAAACCACTGCGTATGGTTCATCACAAAATGCATTTACATTGGCAAATATTCCAAGTGCTGCAACATTATCTGTAACAAGTACAAGTGCAATGGATTTAATTCTTGGTCTTAACTCGAATCCTACTTCAACAGAATATTCAATTTGTACTACGAGTAATGGGAGTTCTTGTGACAGTGATGGATATGTACAGGCAGATGGTACACTAGGTACAACAGAAATTTGGAGATCGTATGAGTTGTGGGATGGAGATACTGGTGTAGCAATTTCCGATCTTAGTCCTTCTACTGGTTATAGATTTTTAGCCAAAGCAAGAAATGGAGACAATACGGAATCGTCTCTATCTTCTGCTTCAAATCAAGTATATACATATACCACCACACCAACTTCTTTATCTGCTACTGCAGCAGGAACATTAGAAATTAACGTGTCGTGGTCTGGGAATGGTTTAGAATATTATGCAGAAAACACAACTGAAGGAACAAATTCTGGATGGATAACAAGTGCGAGTTGGTCATCTACCGATTTACAAGCTTCCACAAATTATAATTTTCGTGTACAAGCGAGAAATGGAGACAGTGTGACAACGACATGGAGTGGCACTGTTGCTGGAAGAACTTTAGATGCTGGCGGTGGTACCACCATTGTTATACCCCCAGACTGTAGTCAAACCAACACGTGTCCTCAAGATGCAGATGGTTCTGTATTTATTAATGCCGGTGCTTCCCAAGTAGAAAGCAAAGAAGTTACCCTCACAATCTCTAGTGATTTAGCAACTCACTATTATGAACCATTCGAAGTTCCTTATGGTGAAGCATGTGCCACAGATCAAGATCTAGACCAATATCCATTAACAAATGGTTCTGTTAATACACCATTTGTTTTCTCAGAAATTTCAGGTAACAAAACAGTCTGTGTTAAATTTTATGCACCAAGTGCATCAAATGTAGTTTTCAATAGAAGTGCAAACATTGAATTGCTTGAAGATCTTTTACCAGGAAGTGCTCGTATTGTAATTGACGAGGGTGCAAAATATACAAAAAATAGACAAGTAAAAGTTGATCTTACTGCTCCAACAGCTGAACTATATAGAGTTTCAGAAGATCCATTATTTGTAAATAAATTATATAAAAATAAAAATCCATATGCATATACCAATGTATCATCTGGTGATGGAGAAAAAACGGTATATGTTCAATTTAAAGAAGGTGAAGAAGAATATGTAGCACAAGATTCTATTATCTTAGATCAGACTAAGCCGATTTTATTTGGGGACACGATTGTTTTTGATTCAGGCGTCGAACTCGCAACTCTCGTAAGAGAGCAAGTTGTGACGGGTAAAGTATGGGATAATTATCTAGAAGATGTTGAAATAAAATTTTCTCTTTGGAATATATCTCGTGGAAGTTACAACGCGCCAACTCCTGTTTGGCCAACAGCAACGAAAGATTTTTTTACTACGCCAGATGCAGAAGGTAATTTCAGCTATTCATTTCCTTTTGTTTTAGAACATGGTAAATATACATTTACTGTATGGGCTACAGATGGTGCAGGAAATCAAGATTATGTTGTAAATGTTCGATTTATAGTGCCTGAATATGGAGAGACATGTGATGGTTTTCCGCCCGAGATAATCATGGCACGTTATGCATATGATACTGCAGGACATTATCGAGAACTCAATTTAGATGGTACTGCTGAGATGAATTTTATAAAAAATTCTGATCTTGCAATACATTTTGATGTGAATTCTTGTCCTTTGAGAAATATTTTGAACATGCACATCAATGATAATTCATTTTCAGAGGATGAGGGAATATCTTTTTATAAAGTTGGCGGAAGTCTTGTAAATGAAGGCTTTCAAGGTCCTGTTTCTCCGTTTTATAGTCAAGCTAATATATACGATAGAATATATACACATATAAAAGATTCAAATGATCCAATAAGTTCTTCACAAAGCGCCATGCATGTATCTGTGGCAGATATGAATACACAACTTGCTTTGAGTGAGGATGATTTTCCACAAGAGTTATATTTTAGATTTGTCGCAACGACAAAAGGAGTGTCAACAGTTGGAGATGAAATTAAAGTTTCAGTGACTGAGGAAACATTAGAAACATATTGTGAAAAAAATCCGACTGATCCAATATGTATTCAAGATTGGGATAAAGATTTAGTTTTAAACTTAGCAGACAATTGTCCAAATACAAAAAATGGAAATTGTACAGAAAATACATTACTTTGTGATGCAAATAATGACGGAGTTGTTACCGGTAAAGAATTAGAACAAGGAAATCAACTTGATTCAGATAGTGATGGGCTTGGTGATGTGTGTGATCCAGATGAGAAAGATTATGATTTGGATGAGGTGCTAGATATGTATGATAATTGTCCTTATGCTAGAAATGGAAATTGTACAGAGAATCCATTACTTTGCGATGCAAATAAGGATGGTGTAGTTACTAGTAAAGAACTTGAGCAAGGGAACCAACTCGACTCAGATGGTGATGAACTTGGTGACGTGTGTGATCTGTGTGATTATGATGCAGAAAATGATATAGATGGCGATGGGCTATGTGCTGACAAAGATAATTGTCCAAACATATACAATAAATTGCAAGAAGATTTTGATGAAAATGGTATAGGGGACTCTTGTGATGTTATAGATGATTTTGTTTGTGGTAATGATATTGTCGAGCCAGGTGAATCATGTGATGGTTCTGCTCCAGAAGGGTATTATTGTAATCTATCATGTAAATTGGTTTTGATTGGTGAAGATCCTGTCTGCGGTAATGATATTGTCGAGCCAGGTGAATCATGTGATGGTTCTGCTCCAGAAGGGTATTATTGTAATTCCTCATGTAACCTTATAGTGATAGAACCAGTAGCTGTATGTGGTAATGGAATTATAGAAGAAAACGAAACTTGTGATGATGGAAATAATACAAATGGTGATGGGTGTTCTGCTTCGTGTACCAAGGAGGGCGACGACGGTGGTGATGATGACGATGGCACCATTGTAGATATAATCATTGGTGGAATAATAGACATCATAGACAGTATTGTTGATTTTGGTAAGAGAATAATCAAAAAAATCATTGATATAATTCCAGAGCCAATAAAAGAATTCGTACGCAAGATAACAGAAATAATACAAAAGATAATAGATAATCCTGTAGTAGAAAGACTAAACGAAATAGTGGTTGTTCCATTCATTGCAACCGCAGGAATTGCTAACATAGCAATCGGTTTTCAACTCCCTAACATTTTTGCATTCTTGCGCTACCTCTTTGGCCAGCCACTTTTGGCTTTTCGTCGTCGCAAACAAAAAAAATGGGGTGTTATTTATGACGCTTTTACCAAACAAGCTGTGAGCCTTGCTACTATACGTGTTATAGACATCGCGCAAGACAAAGCAGTGCGCTCACAAGTTACTGACGGACAAGGAAGGTATTATATTATCCTTGATCCAGGCAAATATCGTCTCGAAGTTATCAAACCAGGATTTAGTGGATTTAGTGAATATCTGAAAAATAAAAATGAAGATGCGAAATATATAAATCTATATCATGGAGAAGAATTTGAAATAACTGAAGACAATGGTGAACTTAATTATAATATCCCTCTTGATGCTGAAGCTAAGTCTGGTGCAACCAATGCGATTATTAAAGATTATACGCATAAGTTATGGCATTATGGTATTGGCTTGTCTGGCGTTATTATCACTGCAGTATCATTTATTATATCTCCAAACATAATTATATTAGCATTCTTTTTCTTACACCTTATATTCTTTGGTGTCGCTTATCAGTTTGGACACAAAAAAATGGCAGGTGGATGGGGCACTGTTACTGTTGAAAATACCATTAAGAAAGTTAGTAAAGTAATTGTGCGTGTATTTGATTCTGAGTATAACAAATTGGTTGGTACTGGTGTGACAGACAGAAAAGGTAGGTACGCGATCTTAGTAGGGCCAAGTACATACTATGCTACATATGAAAAGGGTGGTTTCAAAGAGAAAAAGAGTGATAATATAGATCTTTCAAGTAGGAAAACTGATGGTATGGGTGGTATTATTGGTAGAGATGAAAAGTTGAAGAAGAAAAATAAAGGGACATTGATAATATCTGATACGAAATAAAGAGCTCTGGAAACAGTAGCTCTTTTTTGATACACTATGTATATATTTAAATGCCAGAAAGGCCAGAAAGGCCAGAAAGGCTATATAACCTTTTTTTATGTCAAAAGTAAAAGTAGCTATTAATGGGTTTGGGAGGATCGGACGTCATTCTTTAAAGGTGGCTTGGGATAAGGAGAATATAGAGGTTGTTGCAATCAATGATCTGACTGACAACAAGACCTTGGCTCATTTACTTAAACACGACACAGCTTATCCAGATTGGGGTCATGAAATTTCTTACGATGAAGAAAATCTGATTATTGATGGTAAAAAAGTTAAGGCATATTCTGAACGCGACCCTAGTCAATTGCCATGGAAAGATTTGGGAATAGATGTGGTAATGGAATCAACAGGTGTGTTTCGAACAAAAGAAAAAGCCGGCCTACATCTAGAAGCCGGAGCAAAAAAAGTAGTATTATCTGCACCAGGAAAAGGTGAAGGGATTGAAACATATGTTAGAGGAATAAATTGTGGAAGTTATAAGGATAGTGGTGCAGAAATTATTGATAATGCATCGTGTACAACTAATTGCACAGCCCCTGTTATGCGTGTGATGGAAGATACATTTGGTGTTGAAAAAGCAATGCTTACAACCATTCATTCATACACCGCTGATCAAAATATTCAAGATGGGCCACACAAAGATCTTCGTCGTTCAAGAGCTGCTGCACAAAATATGGTACCAACTTCTACTGGAGCTGCAGTCGCTACTACTAAAGTCGTAAAAGAGGTGGAAGGTGTGTTTGATGGTATTGCAGTTCGTGTTCCAACTATCACAGTTTCTCTTGTGGATTTTTCTCTTGTATTGAAAAAAGATGCGACTGTCGAAGAAATAAATGAAGCGCTTACCAAGGCATCTCAAGGTTATCTAAAGGGAATACTCGATGTAACAAATGAACCACTTGTTTCATCTGATTTTATTGGTAATGCACATTCGTCCATTGCAGATTTAGGAATGACAAAAGTTGTTGGAGGAAATTTAGTGAAGATTATTTCATGGTATGACAACGAATGGGGATATGCCAATAGATTGGTGGAGATGGTGGAGATTGTGGGGAAGAATTAGATACTGATTTCCGGATAGACGCAGTGTATTCATCTTCATTAGGCAGGCAGTTTACTGCCTGTTACTAGAACAATTTATCATTAATTTATGTGTGGGGTATTATTTAATTAATATAATATGCCCAATACATACACCAGTTTATTTTACCATGTGGTTTTTAGTGTAAAAAATAGAAGACCTCTCATATCATTGGATTTAAAAAAACAATTGTATCCATATATATGCGGTATAGCCAAGAAGAATGGCTTCTACATTTTGAATGTAAATGGTACTGATGATCATATTCATATATTATTATCATTAAAACCAACTATACAATTGTCCAAAGCTATACAATTAGTAAAAGGTGGATCATCGAAATGGATACATGAGAATTTTCCAGAATTAAAAATATTTTTATGGCAAGAGGGGTATGGCGCGTTTACCGTCAGCATGTCACAAATTGATATTATAAAGAATTATATTGACAAACAAGAACAACATCACAGGAAAATTGATTTGAAGCAAGAATATAGGTCTTTGTTGATAAAAAATAATGTAGATTTTGATAAAAAATATTTGTTTTAGATCAGTCGTCCCTATGGGACTTATTGCTTATCGAACATGAACAGCAGGCAGTAAACTGCCTGCCTAACGTGTATCTGTCCCTACGGGACTATAATATTAATTTGCCTTTAGTAGGGTCCTGTTAGGTACGAAATATTAGAATAGTATGTAATAAATTGTTCATCTAATATGTTTTTGTCCCTACAGGACAATTTGTTGGTGTTATGTCATGTGGAAAATAAATCTTTAATCAGTGTTATTTATTCATACATGACAAACTAAATAATATAAATTTATAATTAGTAGTCCCGTAGGGACAAAATAAAAATAAACAGGTCATTTATGACCTGTTAGGACATGTTATAAAAACATTAGTCCCGTAGGGACGACTGAAAAGATATTTTAAAATAATAAATATTTATTATATGAAAATAAAATCCATAAAACAAATCCGCAACCTTTCAGGCAAGAATGTTCTCGTTCGTGTAGATTTTAATGTACCAATAAAACGTGGAAAGGTGTTAGATGATACACGACTTCATGCATCTTTGCCAACGATTCAATATCTTATGAAGAAGAAGGCAAAGGTAATTTTGGTTACTCATATTGGTAGACCAGAAGGTAAAGTTGTTGCAAGTTTGAAAGTTGATCCAGTGGTAAAAAGATTATCAGAATTATTGAAGAAAAAAGTTTTGAAATTAGAAACTGGGAACTGGCCCTCCTACGCTAAAGCTTCGGCGGGTAAAAAAATGAGATTAAAATTACTCGAAGATATTGACAAAATGAGACCGGGGCAGGTTGCTATGATGGAAAATATTAGATTTAGCCCAGATGAGAAAAAAGACACGGGCACACTAAGTCAGGAATTGGCTAATTTAGCAGATTTGTTTGTAATTGATGGTTTTGCTGTGGCGCATCGTCCAGCAGCTTCTGTGTCTGGTGTGGCAAAGTATATACCAAGTTATGCTGGACTACTTCTTGAGAGTGAGATAAAAGGTCTACAAAAAGTGTTACAAAAACCAAAAAGTCCTTTTGTGGTAGTGCTTGGTGGGGCGAAAATGGAAACCAAGGTTCCAGTTATAAAAAAATTACTTCCTTTGTGTGACTATATGCTTGTAGGTGGCGGAATTTTCAATACCTACCTCAAAGCAAAGGGTTATGGTGTGGGGAGCTCGCTTGTGGATATGGAATTCAAAAAAGAAGCACTTAACTATGGAAAAAAGAAAAAAGTGATCAAACCAATAGACGTAGTGGTAGGGGATATGGAAGGTAAAAATTATCGTCATGTGAAACTTAATAAAAAACCACATCAAATATGTAAGAAAGGGGAGTTTATTTTAGATTGTGGTCCAGAAACTATTCAACTTTTTGCAAAATATATTAAATTAGCCGAGACTATTGTGTGGAATGGTGCATTGGGTGTGTTTGAGCAAAAACCTTATGACATTGGGACGCTTTCTATCGCTCGCCTAGTCGCAAGTAGGTCAAAAGGTAAGGCTTATGGTGTTATTGGAGGAGGAGAGACGTTGCAGTCTATGGATATGGTAGGTATGACTGAGTATGTTGACTTGGTTTCTACTGGTGGCGGTGCAATGCTTGAGTTTTTGTCTGGTAAAATTTTACCAGGTATCAAAGCGGTGAATGAAAAATAGTTTTATCCCCATTCTAAGCCGAAATCCTCTATAATATATAGAGGATTTTTGATATAATATAGACATATTATATATAACATTTTTTGTTATGTCTTTTTCTATAAAAGATAAAGTTTATAACGTCGCAAGAGAATATGTCTATCTAGGCATAATGGTATTATTTTTGGCTGTTGCCGGAGTATTTTTGCCAAATTTGTATGATGGGAGTGTCGGTGAAGTGCAAGCATACTCTCTTTCTACGCCAGTGACTGTCAAAGAAGACGCTGGTGCTGGAAAACATAATACGGTGAGTCTACAGTATGTGGATGGTGTGTATTATTCTGCATATACAACCTATGACGGCAGTGGCCCACCATATTTTATTGAAATGTCTACTTCGACAGATGGTACTACATGGGGTGTTACCACTACTATAATTAGTAAAAGTCAATCACAAATAGATTATAAATATCATTATAATGATATTTATCATATACTTGTCTCTGCAGATTCAGGTAGTATGGACACTACAGATTCTGTGCTTATATCTACTTCCACATATGGTGCTAACTGGTCCGCTACGTCTACGGCTGTTGTAGGTGTCGATGATGATGGTATGGGAATAAAACTTGCCACAGCGCCAGATAGCAGTTTGGTGGCAATTGCATATGTGAATTATACAGAAGCTGGGTCATGCGTAGATGAAGGGTGTACTTATATAGAAATTGCAACAAGTACAGATTTGACGAATTGGACTACAAGTTCATTAGATGGTGTTGAACAAGGTATTTCTGTGTTGGGATTGGAAATTGATTTTGATGATGTTATTCATATAATATATGACGAGCGTTCAGACGAAAACTTTAATACGAGTACTGACATGAGTTTGCATTATGTAAATTCTTCTAATTGGGTTTCAACTACTATAGATTCTAGTTTTGATTATGAATCATACATTTTTGAATTTGGTGCGCATATGGCACTTGATTCAGATGGAAATCCTGGAATAATTTATTATTCTATAGATGAAATAGACACAGGGAACACGTGTGTCGCAGAGGAAGATGATGGTGCAATTGTGTGGGGAGGAGATTGTATGGTGACGACATCGTTGTATTATAAGAAGTATGATGTTTTGGGCTGGGGTGTTACTACTACAATCGATACATTTGCATGGACTATGAGTTCTTCTACAGATATGAGTGTACAGCCAAGACTCAGTTATTTTGGAGGAACTGATCCAGTAGTTGTGTATGTTGGTGATGATTTTTATCCTTATTTTTCAGTTAACACAAGCACCTGGAGTTCAATAGAAATAGATAATAAGCCGATGTATCCTTTAAGTGGAGGGATTGGTTTTTCTCTTGGATACAATGATGATGAAGGGTCCATGGGTCTATTGTATACTGCCATTGATGGAGCTGATGCAGATGCTTTTTTTGTTACGAGCTCTGTGTTAACAGAGGTGGTTCCATACGATGGGAGTTTACCTACTCTTGATACAGATGCCAAAACTAAACTTTTGTGGGTAGATAATGTATATTATCTAGCCTTCTCTAGCTCATCTGCCGATGGCATATATGATGTGTATCTTACTACCTCAACAGATGGCTCAGATGAATCATGGAGTGAGCCACAAGAAGTATTCACAGGTCTTTGGGCACCAGATGATTATGGTAAAGGATTATTTGCTTTTGAATATAATTCTAATGATTCATATTTTGGTATAGCATCTTATACCACTGGAACCAGTAGGATAGATTTTGCAACCTCGAGTGATGCCTTTTCTTGGTCAGCCACCTCTACTGTAGCCGATCACTTGCCCACAACCCAATCTAATGTTAGGCGTATTTATTTAGACTTTGGCACCAGCGATAGTTATGTTGCACTATTCTATAGTAACTATGACCAAGGTGGAATGACCTCTGGCTCATATGAAGTAGCTACCTCTACTAATGGTGGTTCTTGGTCTACTTCTACAATTGGTACTTTAAATAATGGTGAACAAGATTTCTTTGCTGGAGGAGTCATTAGTGGTAGTGGGGCTTCAAGAGTATTTCATGCAGCATTTTTTGAAGATAATTTAAATGATATTATATATTCTTCTTCTACAGATGGTGGAGCTACGTGGACATCGACAACTGTAGCAGAAGAGCTTAATACAGAAGGTCCGGCAGAATTTACTATTAATTTAGCAGTGGATGACAATGGCCTACCTGGTTTGGTGTATCATGGTATGGTTACTTCAAGTATGCCAAATGTCACATCTACATTAATATATAATAAAAAAGGTGATAATGGGGTTTGGGCTAGTTCTACTATAGATACTCCATTGACTTTTGTTGTCGATTCCAATCCAGAACCAAGTGCTTTTACTTTCTTTAACACGGATGACCCTATAGTTGCGTATGGTGGTAGTAGTTTTTATCCTCATTGGGCAGTAAACACTAGTACTGACTTTGTGACTACTTCGATCTCTGGAAGTAATGCCGTAGGCATTTCCACTGAAATGGGTCTGGCTTACGACTCCACTGATGAAGAAGTGGCAATAGCGTATGTTAGTGGCGGTCAATTATATTTTTCTACCAGTAGTTTACCAACACCTACAGTAGCTTGGGACGGCTCTCTTTCTTCCATTACAGAGGCAGAATCTTACTCTTGGACTAAATTGATATATGCCAACAGTCAATATAATTATTTTTTTGCTGGTTTGGAAGATGGTAACTATTATGTAGAATTGACTACATCTACGAGCGGTGCGGATGGTACATGGAGTGAGGTAGTTCAGGCTTTTGACACCCCTATTAAGGTATTGTCTGAGGATGGAAATCTTTATACTATGTTTGATATTCAGTACAATGCTTCCACATCATACTTTGGTCTCACTGCATATGTTTCGTCTACAAATGTGATGTTTTTTGCGACGTCTACTGACGGTATGACTTGGGGAACAGAAAATGAAATATATAATTCTGGTGGTAGCGGTGATGAGTGGGTAACTAGTATAGACTTCCTAGAAGGTACTGATTACATTGCCATTACTTTTGAGTATGATTCAGTAGCTTTATCTAGTGATGCTGGTGTTAACTGGACCTCCTCTACTATTGATGTTGTGGATCCAGACAATGACGATCTATTTGCAGTGGGTATTGCTACAGGATCAGTTTTGCATGCTGTATATAGAGCTAGTAGTACGCAGGATTTTGTCTATACTTCATCTACTGACGACGGAGTTTCGTGGACCACCTCATCAATATTTTCTCCAAATGGTACTGGTGCAACATATAATAAGTTTATGTTAGATGGTAATGGTAGACCAAGTGCTCTACTATATGATCAATCATTTTTTGGTGATACTAGTGCCAGTGGTACTATGTACTTTGCTTCTCTTGAAAGTGGTGTTTGGTCTACCAGCACCATTGGAGTGACTGAGCATACGTTTAGTGATGGTAGCGAGGTTGCATCACCAGATATGGGGTTCTACGGAGCAAAACCATATATGGTATATTATGGCGATGATAATTATGTTGATTTTGCGTATAGTACGAGCACAGACGCACCATTTACCATGAATTTAACACAAGACATAGATTCTAGTAATGCTATTGGTGAGCTTAGTAAAATGTCCACGACGTATAATAGTGCAAGTACTACTGTAGCAGTTGCTTATGTTGATACGAGTGGGGAACTCAGGTTTGTGACGAGGTCTGTTGATTTGGTGAGTGTGGACAATGACGCTCCAACAGTTACCGTAGGAACTCCATCCCAGACTACTGCTGCAGGCATTATAACAGTCACTACTACTGTAGCAGACGCAGATAGTGATGTGACTAGTTTAATAGTAGAGCATTCTACAGATGGGAGTAGTTGGACATCTTCTACCCTAGAAACAGTAACAGACACAGAAGGTATTGATGGAATTACTACATCTACTGGTAATATCGCTGACATTGATACAGATGATGATACTTCGGTAGATATGACTATTCAATGGGATGCGTCAGTTTTAGGGTCAGTAGACGATTTGGAAGTTTGGTTACGTTTTACACCTAATGACGGGACAGTTAATGGTACAGTAGTAAGCTCAACTTCTTTTGGGGTTGATGTGAAAGATCCTACGCAGCCGGGCCCTCTTACCTTAGAAGAAACTTCAATCACCAGCTTTGTGTATGGTTATGGTTCCACTACTACAGATAATAATTTTTCTGAATACAAAATATTTTACAAAGAAGGGTCTTCTGGTGTAGAAATAACTGATATAGCTGTCACATCTTCGACAATCTCAGATTTGGGTAGTATCACATTTGCTGGAACTACTACATCTACTGCTACTGGTTTTTCTGCTAATACTCAGTATGTCTTTAATATTTGGGCATATGATACATGGGGGAATAGCTCTTCTGGTTCAACAGAACTCGCTTTTTATATACTTGCTTCAACACCTTCGTCTGTGACCGCTACTGTAAATTCAAATACACAAATTACAATTGCATATTCTGGTGACGCTACAAATTATTATATAGAAAATACAACAGCCAGCACAAATTCTGGGTGGACAGCAGCATCTTCGTATGCATTCACCGGTCTTACTTGTAATACGGAATATACATTTAGGGTTAAGGGTCGAAATGGTGACAGTGTTGCAACTGATTGGACATCTTCAGTTTCGGCTACAACTTCTGCTTGCTCTTCCCCAGGCGGATCATCATCTCCATCACCATCCCCACCTGCAGCACCTAGTACCTCAGCTCCGGCAACAGTTAGTATTACAACTAGTCCTGGTGCTCCTCAGGCTGTTTCAGTAGGTAATTCATCTCATACAGTTACAGCGTCAGCTCCAGGAGCTGATGGATCAGTAACTATAGTAGTTCAGTCAGACCCAGTTACAATTGTATTAAAACCTGGTGAAGAAGAATTGATTGATACAAATAGTGATGATGAGGACGATTTATTTGTTAGATTAGACTCTGTTGATGGAGATAATAGTAATATGACTCTAGCTGCTATAAATGATTTAGAATTTAGTATTAACAAAGCCTTGTCTACGACAGACTCTAGAAATGTAAAATTATATTTCAATTCAACAGACGCAACTCAAGTAGCAATTTCAGATACAGACGATTTCTCTAGTGCATCGTTTCAATATTACACAGACACTGTTTCATGGACATTGACTGATGGCAATGGATTGAAAACTGTGTACGTTAGATTTAGAACTGCTACAGGTGGTACGCGTACTGTTTCAGATACCATTACACTTACTGGTCAAAGTGCTGATCAAGTGAACGGAACAAGTTGTTCTCTAACTACACAAAAAGCATATAAACATTCTTCATCACCATCTGTCTACTACATTACAGAAGATTGTACAAAACGAGCTTTTTCTAGAGAAGATATATTCTTTACTTACTTCAGCTCATGGAGTGACGCAAAATCTACTACAAAAACAAAATTAGATTCTATTTCAAATGATGCTCTGGGTTTCATGCCGCTTGGACCAAATTATGATCCAAAGTATGGTGCGATTGTGAAGATAATTTCATCTCCACGAGTATATTTGTTATTAAATACAGAAAAATATTGGATTACATCACCAACTGTATTTACCGCACTAAATTATGCATGGGATTGGATAGAAGATGTGGATGAAAGATTACTAAATAAATATTCAACTGGATCAGAAATTATCTATACAGACCATCATCCAAACTATACACTCATAAAATACGAGAATGATTCTAAGATATATAGACTTGAGCCATCCTCCTCCGCTGAAGCTACGGCTGGAGAGCAAGTTAAACGTTGGATTGCAGGAGAAGGAGCATTTAATTCCCTTAACTTCCGTTGGGACAGAATAGTGACTATTCCAGACACAGAAGTATATGAGACAGGAGAAGAATTGGGAAGTAGCGCAGCTATAGAGCAATCATACAGTCCATATACATTTAGTTCCTTCTTATCTTTTGGCCAAGGTGGAGATGAAGTAAAGCAATTACAACTTAGGTTACAAGAATTGAATTACTTGTCAAAAGATATTGAGGCAAATGGTAATTTTGGTCCGTCAACCAAAGAGGCGGTTATCAAATTACAGCAAGAACACAATTTGACTCCAGCCCAAGGTTATGTGGGTCCGGGTACCAGAGCTGTATTGAATGACAAATAATTTAACAACAACTTTATAACTTTATAACTTTATAAACTTTTTACTTTTAACCAATTACTTTTAACCAATATTTATGCCTGTCAAAAAAGCAGCTGGAGCCGGCGCACGCCGTCCAAAAAAGCCAATAATGCCACCTCCTCTTCCAGAGGAAAAGATGGATGATGTAAGAAAATTATGTCACCCTCATGCACATATGTCTCATATGCACCGTGGTCACATGTCTCACTGTTCAGGATTTGCAAAAAAACTTATTGTTACATTTATAGGTATTTTGCTTGTATATATGATCGTGTTTGTTGGTACACTTATACGCAATGAGATAAAAGAGTATGAATATATTGGTCTTTCTGATCGTATGGAACGTACTATTATGGTAGACGCTGTTGGTAGTGTAGAGGTAAAGCCAGATGTTGCAACACTTCGTATGGGTGTAAAAACTCAAGCCAAAACTGTTCAAGATGCACAGACTGAGAATACTGAAAAGATGAATTCATTGAATAAGAGTTTGAAAGAGCTTGGAATTTCTGAGGACTATATTAAAACAGCGAACTATGATGTCTATCCACAATATGATTGGACAGCTGAGGAAGGAAGCGAATTGGTTGGTTACGAAGTAAGCCAGAGTGTCATGATAAAGATGAAAGATACTGATTTGGCTGAAAAAGTTTTGGCTCTTGCAGGTCAGCTTGGTATTACAGATGTGGGTCAACTTGAGTATATAGTAGATGACAAAGAAATATATCTAGAAGAAGCTAGAAAAGATGCTCTTGAAAAAATTGCAAGCAAGGCAACATTACTCTCTAGATCGCTTGGTGTAAGCTTTGTGAATATAGTGAGTTATGATGAATATGAATCTGGTGGTGGGGATGGTTATGGTGTTAATCGTTTGTTTGCAGAAGCTGGGTTTGGTGGAGGAGCCCCTGAACCAGTTCTCGAAGAAGGTCTCAATGAGGTTAGTCTAAATGTTAGCGTAACATTTGAGATTCGATAAGACAGATAAAAATAAAAACAGCCTTTCAAAAAGGTTGTTTTTTTTGTATAATGGTTATGTCATCCTGAGCTTTAAAAGCGAAGGGTTCCTGCCTTCCGGCAGGTAAGTTTCTTACTTCGAGCTTTTGGTAAGAGATGGACATATATTTTAAAAAAGAGCGTAGTAAGAGAGATTCTTCACTTCGTTCAGAATGACAGAACTATGAAAAAAACAACAATAAAAAATATCACAGCACGAGAAATTCTAGATTCACGTGGCAATCCTACAGTTGAGGCAAAGGTTTTTCTTGCCGACGGGACAGTTGCCAAAGCGGCAGTGCCTTCTGGTGCGTCCACTGGGATTCATGAGGCTCTGGAGCTTCGAGATGGCGCCAAGAGGTATGGTGGCAAAGGAGTGCTAAGGGCTGTAAAAAATGTAAATACACTTATTGCAAATGCTTTGAAAGGAATGGATGCTTCTTTGCAACGAAATATAGATGAAACCATGCTTGAGTTGGATGGAACTGAAAACAAGAAAAAACTTGGAGCCAATGCAATTTTAGCAGTATCTCTTGCATGTGCGCGTGCTGCTTCAGTATCAAAAAAGAAACCACTGTACAAACATATTCGAGATACGTATAGACTCAAAGAAAAAGGATGGCGTATGCCAATTGCATCCATGAATATTTTGAATGGTGGTAGACATGCTGACAATAATCTGAGTGTACAGGAATTTATGATTGTACCGATTCATAAACGAATGGCTGAGCGTGTACGTATGGGGTCTCAAATTTTTCATTCACTCAAGGCAATTTTAAACAACAAAGGCTACTCAACCGGAGTAGGTGATGAAGGTGGTTTTGCTCCAGATCTGCTTAATAATGAACGAGCAATTCAGCTTATTATAAAAGCCATTAAAGATTCTGGTTTTACACCTGGTAAGAACGTATTTATTGCATTTGATGTTGCAGCTTCAGAATTTTATCGTAAAGGCAAATATTATTTTTTGTCTCCTTCTCAATCTTCAACCGCAGACAAGATGATGCGTGTTTTGCAATCTTGGGTTAAGCGTTATCCAATTATGTCAATTGAGGATCCTTTGGCAGAAGATGACTGGGATAATTGGAAGATTTTTACAAAAAAATTAGGCAAACGCGTGTCAGTTGTTGGTGATGATTTGTTTGTGACTAATATAGAACGTATTCAAAAGGGGATAGATGAAAAAGTAGGAAATACAGTCCTTATAAAATTAAATCAAATAGGAAGTCTGACTGAAACAATTGATGCAATTTATCTAGCAAAGAAAAATAAATATAAAGTTTTTGTATCTCATCGTTCAGGTGAAACAGTGGATACTTTTATTTCCGACTTGTCAGTGGCAGTAAATGCTGACTTTATAAAGGCGGGCTCATTATCAAGATCAGAAAGAGTTGAGAAGTATAATCGTTTGATGGAGATCGAAAGCGAGGTTATTAGGTAGGTTTAGATCGTAATAACAAATATATTATTTTTAGATGACGGGCCAGGCTCGTCATCTTGATTTTTTTATATACTATGCTAGTATGTGACTGACCCGTAGGGTTAACCATGTGTAGAGGAAAAAGATGGGGATCGGGATTCTGTTCATCAACCTGCTCGTCTGTGCCTTTTGTGCGCCGCTTTTTGTCCTGTTCATGTGGATGGGATGGGGAGTTCTCCGTGAGCGCGATAAGCCGTGGGTTGAGGTTAAGCCGGGGAAATGGGTGCAATGGAACAGATGGTACTACCAATTGGTTTTTCCATTGACAGCGATCTTTCTCGGTGGCATTGGCCTCACTGTACCGATCGAGAGAATCGTGACCGGGCATACAAACATTGCCTCGGTTTGGTACTCGCCCGCGACGCCTGCGTTCTTTGTCCTGTCGAGCATCATCTGCTATCATTTTCTTGTCTCTCGGCTCCTCGTGCCTCGGTCGCGCGATGTGCCGATCTATGCGTTCCCTCCAAAATAACCCATACTACGTCCGTAGTCCCTGGGTTCCCGTTCAGTGTAATTTTAAAATTATAATGATCGAATAAAAAATGAACTACATGGTTCATTTTTTATATTTCTTTACTTACGCTCCATAAATATTCAAACATACTAAGCTGAGTCTGGTAGATATGAGGATCATCTATTATTATTCCCATCATATCATCTTTTCGAAGTGTTAGATAACCAACCTTATTGTCGTATATGTGCATACTTGTGTATGCTGGTTTTATTGATTGATTAAGGATGCGTATTCCGAGTAGTTTGCTTTTTTCTTTCAGAGCAAGCTTTTTTGCGTTTGGAGTATTGTATACAAGCATTTTCTTTTCAAGCTTTCGCTGTTCGCACATGAGTCTATACCTTTTATTTATTTGAGGTAAGTGTTTTACTGATGCTTCTATATCTACAATTGAATATGTTGGTTTAGAACATATGAATGTGTCTTCAAGTGCTTCATTTATTCCTTCTTCTCCCTCAAAAAAACGTACTCCAGGCTTATGTTTTGTTAGATTGTATTGTGGCGTCAATGATTTTAGAGTATTTTGTAAATCATGTGAAGCACGTTCAGTTTCATTTCTTTTTTCATCTACTAAAGGTGCTAGTTTTGATGGATGTTCTGGTCCATACAATGCGATCTTGCCTTGTTTACGATATGTAATAAATTTACGTGACAAAAGACTGCTAAGTGCTTCATACACTGTAGTCCTACTCATGTTCGTAATTTTTACAATAGACGGCACATCAAGCTCACCTTGTTTATTGAGTATGAGATAAATGGTGGCTTCGTGTGGAGCCAGGCCGCAGGACACAAGTGTATTGTGTTCAAATTTCATATGTGAATACAATATGTTAGGACATTCTATTAAGTGCACGATCTATGTTTGGTCGGTGTATGACAAGGAGTAAAATAGAAGGGATGGCGAAATATAAGAATATTCCTAATTCATGATTTATAATACCAAGTACAAGACCATAAATTGCTATAGATTCTGCCATTGCTATCTTAAGCATAAAAGATATAAAATATGCATAAATGATTCTAAGATCTTGTATTTCTTTATCACTTAATTTTTCTAGCTCTTGTCTATTTTTTATAGAAACTAAGAGTTGTTTAATATTTTCATCACGAGATAGTTTGCCTGATTTGATTGCAGATAACAATCCTTTGGTGATAAAATTAGGTAGAAAAAATGAAAGTATAACTACCATGATTGAAAATATCACTAATGTATAAACAAATGAGTCATTTGCTGGAGCAGAAGCAGGATCTATATTATTTGAGGTTATTTTATACAATACACCCGCGTATATAGATGGGGCAATCAAAAAGGCTCCCCAAAGGGCCTGCATCTTTAACTTCATAGATTTCATGGTTTTTTCAAAGTATGGTGTAGGCATATTTTTTGGCTTATTTTAAATATAATAACTTGTTTAAGTATATACCAAAAGGTAGGATTGAATCAATCCTAAAAGTAGGCTATAATGTTATTATTATGAAAGTAACCAAAGTACCTAAAAAACAAATAAAAAGCAAGCATAAGGAGTCTACGCTTCTTATTATTTTAGATGGATTTGGTCTTGCTGACCCAAAAGAAAAGGGGAATGCTATTACACCAGAAACTGCCCCAAATATCTTTGGATATATGGAAAAGTACCCAAATTCACACTTAAAGGCCTATGGTGAAAATGTTGGTTTATTCAAAGGACAGCAAGGGAATTCAGAGGCAGGTCATATGAATATTGGCGCTGGTAGAATTGTAAAACAGGATTTAGTAGAAATTTCAGAATCTATACATGATGGGACTTTTTATAAAAAGGAGGCATTTAAGCAGGCAATTCACCATATACAGAAATATAATACATCTGCTCACATCATGGGACTTTTGACAGACGGTAATAGTGCGCATGCATTTTCTGAGCATTTGTATGCTACTCTTGAACTTTTTCGTAGAGAAAAAATAGATAAAGTATATATACATCTGTTTACAGATGGGCGTGATTCACCTCCACATGCCGCATCTACATATTTGCATGAATTACGTACTCATATGATGGCACATGAAAAAATAGCAACAATCATGGGGCGGTTTTATGGGATGGATCGAAATAAATATTGGAATCGTACAAAAAAGGCATACGAAGCTATGGTACTCGGGAAAGGTTGTGCTGCAGCAAGTGCTGAAGAAGCAATTTCTCAAAGTTACAATCGAAATGAAACGGACGAGTTTATTTGTCCAACCGTTATCATAGAAAATAATAAACCAGTTGCGACCATACAAGATAATGATGCAATATTTTTTATCAATGCACGTAGTGACAGGGCACGACAAATTACCAAGGCGTTTGTGCAGAAGGATCTAGGCAAAAGGAATCACGGAAGTTTTAAGCGTTCAAAATATCCTAAAAATACGCGCTTTGTTGCTATGACTGATTTTGGTCCGGATTTGGAAGGGATCTTTACAGTGTTTCCATCTCCTGATTTGATGGGTACACTGCCTATGGCGCTTGCAAAAAAAGGGCAGCTATATATCTCCGAATCAGAAAAGTATGCTCACGTAACATATTTTATGAATGGTGGTTATGCGGATCATGTAGGAGGAGAAATTCGTATGAAAATCGAGTCAAAGGAAACAGATAGTTATGACAAAAAACCAAAGATGTCAGCCAAGGGGATTGCTGACGAAATTATTCGTTATTTAGACAAAGACTATCTGGATTTTTGCTGTGTAAATTTTGCAAATCCAGATATGGTTGGACATACTGGAAATTTTGAAGCAGGAAAAAAAGCTGTCAAAGAAGTTGATGGACAAGTAAAGAAAATCGTAGATAAACTTTTGAAAACAAACGGACAAGCGCTCATCATATCAGATCATGGAAATGCAGAAGCAATGATAAACAAAAATACTGGAGAAGTTATGACAGAGCATACAATCAATCCAGTTCCATGTATACTTATTAAAAATGATGTAAAGGATGTAAAAATTAAAAATGGTATATTAGCTGATGTTGCGCCTACTATTTTGAAAATGATGAATGTGAGTAAGCCAGAAGAGATGACGGGTAAATCATTAATTTAAAACTGTACATTATGTCGGACCGTCCAAAACCAGTAGTACTCGCCATACTTGATGGCTGGGGTATTGCACCAGATGGCAAAGGAAACGCCATTACACGTGCAAAGACTCCAACCTTTGATAAGTTTGTGCGCGAGTATCCAGCAATGACACTTTTTGCTTCTGGAAATGAGGTTGGTTTATCATTTGGTGAGATGGGAAATTCAGAAGTAGGGCATTTGAATATCGGCGCTGGCCGGGTGTATTATCAGACACTCCCTCGCATTAATAAGACAATTGATGATGGGACATTTTTTGAGAATAAGGCATTTTTGTCTGCGGCAGAACATATTAAAAAACACAAATCAAAATTACATTTGATCGGACTAGTTAGTCCAGGAAACGTACATGCGAGTCAGGATCATTTATATGCTCTATTAGAATTAGCAAAAAAACAAAAAGTAAAAGAAGTGTTTGTTCATGTAATACTCGATGGGCGTGATACAATATACAATTCTGGAATTGATTTTGTAAAACAATTGCAGAAAAAAATGAAGAAATTAAAAGTTGGAGAGATTGCGAGTATTTCTGGCCGGTATTTTGCTATGGATCGGGATAATAGGTGGGACAGGTGTGAAAAATCATATCGTGCAATGGCAGAGGGAAATGCCCAAGAATATTTCAAAGATCCAATCGATGCTCTTGAGAGTTCGTATAAAAAAGAAGTATATGATGAAGAATTTATACCTGTTGTAATTGGAAAAGAGGGTAAACCTGTGACAACCATAGAAAAGAGTGACGCAGCAATATTTTTTAATTTTCGTCCAGATCGTGCACGTCAGCTTACCAAGGCATTTGTATTGCCAGGGTTTAGTAAGTTTGATAGAGAATATATAAAGGATTTGTTTTTTGTGACTATGACTGAATATGAAAAAGAAACACCGGTGACTGTCGCGTACAATCCGGTCGTAGTACATAATTCTTTAGCAGAGGTGATAAGTAAAGCTGGACTAAAACAATTTCATATTGCTGAAACTGAGAAATATGCACACATTACATTTTTTTTGAATGGTACTGTAGAGGATCCTTTTGACAAAGAAGATCGTTTGATTATTCCTTCTCCGAGAGTGTCTTCGTATGATAAGGCTCCAGAAATGTCAGCAGGAAAAATCACAAAAGAAGTTGTAAAAGCTATTGAATCAAATAAATATGATGTTATCATTTTAAATTATGCAAATGTTGACATGGTTGGGCATACTGGAGATACCAAAGCTACTATAAAAGGTTCCGAAGAGGTTGATAAAGGTTTAGGAAAAATTTCAGATTATATTTTGGCGCAAGATGGTATCCTTCTTGTTACTGCGGATCATGGTAATGGCGAAGAGGTGTCCAATCTACAGACAGGTGAAATGGATAAAGAACATAGTACAAATCCAGTTCCATTTCTTATTATTGGAAATGAGTACAAAGGTCAGGCAGGACCAGCAGGAGACCCACCAGATGGAGATATGAGCCTGATGCATCCAGTTGGAGTTTTAGCTGATGTAGCACCAACCATGCTTAAGATTTTGGATGTAGCACAGCCAAAGGAGATGACAGGAAGAGCATTAATATAAATTTAAAATTTTTAATTTACAATTTGAAAATAATTTTAAATTCACAAAAAATAAATTATGGAATATGACCTAGAAGGCAGAACATTAAATTTTTCTAAAGATGTTCTAGGTGTGGTCAAAACTATAAAAGAAAACAATCTGAATAGAAATATTCTTTTTCAATTGATCAAGTCTGTGACCAGTGTTGGTGCAAACTACTGCGAAGCAAATGGTGCGAGTTCAAAAAAAGATTTTAGGAACAAGATACATATATGTAAAAAAGAAATAAAAGAGTCAAAATATTGGATAGAGCTGTTAGCGGAATTAGAAGTAGATAAGAAGGATATATTGAGAAAATTATGGAAAGAGGTGCATGAGCTAACATTGATTTTTGGAAAAATAAGTTCGACATTAAGAAATTAAAATATTGAAAATTGTTTTAAAATTGTAAATTAAAAACTCCTTTTCAAAGGAGTTTTTATTATGTGTGAAGTTTATTTTTGTATTTCACTTTTAATGTGACCAATGATTTCGTTTTCTACTTCTTTCAAATTTCTTCCAGTAATTTTGAATGTTGATTCGTCTTCATCACCCTCTGCTCCATATTTTTTCATGATATCTGTGGCATGGTGAGATGGGAGTATTCTGAGTGTGCCCTCAATATTTTCTTCGTTTGGATGCTCGTTTAGAAGTAATATAAATTGTGCTTCTGGGGATGTGGTGATGAGTTCGTCCACAATGGTATTTAAGTCTTCACGTTTTGCACCAGCGCGAACAAAATCATCACGAGTGAGTGTAGTCCATACGAGACCGTGTTTCAGGTCATGCTGTATGTTTGATAAAGCAGCACCCCATAGTTTGAAGGTTGCGATAGATTTTGTTTGGTACAAATTTTTTATAATGAATGATCTGTCAGCACCAAAGTCTACAAGTTTACTTGCGACGTTAAGTGTTTGTGGGCGAACCTTTTTCTTTTTGAAACTATTGGTTCCCGCAATAATACCAGTAAGAAGTGCATTTGCAACATGTCGATCAATAAATTCTTCTTTGATATTAGATAATGCATTGTATACTATTTCAGCACTTGTGCTCGCAGGCAAGTCTATAACATTTATAGCACCAAAATACTCATTAGTACTCTTGTGATCAATATTTATAACTGGAGTAGAATAGAAAAAATCTTCATGATCAGTATACACATTTCCCAAAGATACAAGATCAGGTGTGTCAATTACTACGATGAGATCATATTTAAATTCAGTTTGAGAGGTTTTTACTTGGTCTTTTGAAATGTACCCTGTTTTTGGTGTAATAAAAATACGAAGTTTTTCATCCTTCATATCATAGCTCAGTTCTGATAGACCTGATTTCTCAGTGTCGAGTGTAATAATAAATTGATGAAGATCACCAATTTGAGATTTGATTTTTTTACTACGCTTGAGAAATGAATATTGTGAGGATAGCACAAAACCATCGCATACTACATCTACGCGTTTGTTCATTTGTTCAAGGAAGAGTTTAAGTGCCAAAGCACTTGCCAAAGCATCGCCATCAAAGTGTTTTTTGAAGGTAATAAGGATACTTTTCTTTTCTTCTATGAGTTTTTGTAATTGTTCGGTTTGGTTTAATGCCATATATTAGTTAATAGCCAATAGTTCGTAGCCAATAGTTTAAGACAGCCACAAAAATGCTATTTAGAGTGGATAAGAGATTATACAGGAATACTATTCTTATGTCAACCCTGCTAAATAATGGCTGGTGTGGATAAGAAGGTTACTTTTTTGGCTAAACTAAGCGTATTTCTTGCATTTTTTAGTGAAATGATTTAAACTTAAGACTAAGAGTTTTTATAGAGTATACATGGATATAGAGAAAGAATTATCTTTTATCAAAGATAGAAATAAAAAAGTCGAGCTTGATAAGGCTTGGGAGACTTCTTTTGCCCGTAAAATGGTAATTTTAGTTCTGACATATGTGATAATTGTATTATTCATGTATGTTTCACATATTGTAAAACCTTGGCTTAACGCTATTGTGCCAACGATTGGTTTCTTCTTGTCCACACTTACATTGCCATTTATCAAAAAATGGTGGATAAAAAAACATTTAAAATAATATGAAAGAATTAGAAAAAGCTTACGAGCCACAAAAATATGAGGATAGTATTTATAAGCGCTGGGAAGAAAGCGGGTTTTTTAATCCTGACAATCTTGAAGGTGAACCATATTCTATCATGATGCCACCACCAAACGTTACCGGTGTTCTTCATCTTGGTCATGCTTTGGAAAATAGTCTCATGGATGTAATGACGAGATATCAGAGGATGCAAGGAAAGAAAGTACTGCTTCTTCCTGGAACTGATCATGCTGCCGTAGCAACACAAGCGCGTGTTGAAAGAAACTTGATAGAGGGTGGTATGAAAAACCCTCGTGAAGAGCTAGGTCGTGAGGGATTGCTTGAAAAAATTAGAGAATATTCAGAAGAATCAAAAGCAACAATACTAAAACAAATAAAAAAGATGGGTACTAGTGCAGACTGGTCTCGTCTTGCTTATACATTTGATGAAGATAGAGGTAAGGCAGTGAATGAAGTATTTAAAAAGATGTATGATGACGGACTTATTTATAGTGGGTATCGCGTGGTGAATTGGTCAGTAAAAGGTCAGTCCACTGCTTCTGATGACGAACTTATCTATATAGATCGTAAAGCAAAAATGTATACATTTAAGTATAGCAAAGATTTTCCATTTACTATTGCGACAACTCGACCAGAGACAAAACTAGGGGATACTGCAGTTGCCGTAAATCCAGAAGACAAACGTTACAAAAAATATATTGGACAAACGTTCGATGTAAATTTTTGTGGTGTTGATTTGAAATTAAAAGTTATTGCGGATGATCATGTTGATCCAGAATTTGGAACCGGCGCACTTGGCGTTACACCGGCTCATAGTTCTGTTGATTTTGAAATGTTCGAGCGAAAAAAAGCAGAAGGTGATGAGATAGATCTAATTCAGGTTATTGGTGAAGACGGTAATATGACTGCGCAGGCAGGGGACGAATTTGTAGGCAAGACTGCACTCGAAGCTCGTGAATTTGTAGTAGAAAAATTAAAAACAGAGGGATTGCTTGAGGCAGAAGAGGAGATTGATCAAAACGTTGGTACGTCTGATAGGTTTGGGGATGTGGTTGAGGCTATTCCTATGAAGCAATGGTGGCTTGATGTACAAAAAGAAATTCCAAGCAAAGGAAAAAGCTTGCGTGATTTAATGAAAGAAGCTCTTACAACTGGCCTAGGTGGAGATGAGGAACAGAAAGTAAATATAAATCCTGAGCGTTTTACAAAATTATATTTGGATCGTGTAGACAATCTTCGTGATTGGTGTTTGTCCCGACAGATTTGGTGGGGACATCGTATTCCGGTTTGGCATAGAGGAGAAGAAATCCAGGTTGGTGCGGAAAAACCTGATGGAGAAGGATGGACTCAAGATGAAGATACTCTTGATACGTGGTTTAGTTCAGGACTTTGGACTTTTTCAACGCTCGGTTGGCCTGATAAAGAGCCAGATGTAGAAACTTTTCATCCAACAAATTGGATGCAGATGGGTTATGAGATCCTTTATCTATGGCTTATGCGTATGGTTCTTATGAGTACTTACAATTTGGGAGAAATTCCATTCAAGGATGCATATATTCATGGCATGCTTCGTGACAAAGATGGGCAAAAGTTTTCCAAGTCAGCAAAGAATGGTATTGATCCGCTTGAAGTAATAGAGAAATATGGTACAGACGCACTTCGCTGGAGTTTGCTTTCTGGTGTCACACCAGGAAATGATTCTCGTTTTTATATAGAAAAGGTTGAAAGTGCACAGCATTTTGTAAATAAAATTTGGAACATTGCCCGATTTACAATCGGTAAGATACAAGAGACAGATTATAAGATACAAAAAGATATAAAATTACCTGAGGCCAAGACATTGGCAGATCAATATTTTTTGATGAAAGTAAATCAAACTGCTAACACAATCACTGGTTTGTTGGATAGTTACCAATTTTCTTTAGCAGGAGAACAACTTCGTGATTTTACTTGGAATGAATTTGCTGACTGGTATTTAGAAATTGCAAAAATTGAAGATGATAAATCTGAAATACTTAATTATATTTTGAATATAATTTTGAGATTGTGGCATCCATTTATGCCATTTGTGACTGAAGCTATTTGGCAAGAAATTCATGGTGAGGAAAATATGCTTATGATTGAAAAATGGCCAGTTAAAGAAAATGTTTCTTCTGATAAAAAAGATCCGTATCATGATTTTGCAATCTTGAAAGATACTATTACTGGCATTCGTTCTCTAAAAGCAGATTATAAGATTGATCCCGTTAAAAAATTAGATGTGATTATTTCAGCTGGAGACAAAAAAGATATATTGCAAGAAAATAGTGAAGTTATAAAACGATTGGCAAGGTTAGAGAGCTTGGAGGTTCAAGAAAAAATAGAAAAACCCGAACAATCTGTTGGATTTGTTGAGTCAGGTGTTGAGGTATATATTAAACTCGAAGGTGTGGTTGATTTTGATAAAGAAAATGTACGTCTTACGAAAGAAATAAAACAACTCGAAGGGTATGTTAGTGGATTAGATAAAAAATTGGGTAATGAAAAGTTTGTTAGTAGTGCTCCAGAAGATGTGGTGGAAAAAGAAAAAGAAAAATTAAAAGAGGGGAATGAGAAGTTGGAAAAATTACAAATGCAATTAAACCAAATTAAATAATTTATATGTTTTCTAGAGTAAATCCTGAAGGTTTTACACCAGAAGTAAAGGAAAATAAAGATAATAATTTTGGTGATTATATAAAATATTTTCGTGATGTTAGTAACAAGGTACTTCCTAATTTGAAGGAGTCAATAGATTATTTGAGTGAACAAAGAGAGCGTGACCCAGATTATTTTGATGATGATGAACTTAGTGAAAGTTTTGAAGAATGGAAAACTATAATGAAAGAAAAAATAAGTGAATTGTTTGAGCAATTAAAGGATATGAGAAATGAAGTAAAAGAAAATGGACTTGCTCCATATGTTGGACATGATCTGAGCAATATATCTGGTGCGTTGGTAGGGTTCTTGGAGTTAAGTTTAGAAGATTTTGAAAGTAAAAAAATGGAGTTTTTTAGATCATACATGGAGAGAGTAGTTAAGTATTGGGATAGGTACTGGGTTTCTTTAGAAGATGTATTGCTTAGAGGGATTGATAAGGATAGTATCTCACAAAAATATTGTAATAATTTTAATATTGATTCTCTTGGGAAGGCCGTGTCTTTTTTGGCGACTACTGAATATGATGGTTTGAAAAGAGATGCTGTTGGCAAGTATACTAAACTCAAGGATAAAAAAGTCGATGTTGATGTTGATGTTGACTCACTAAAAGATGAATTAAAAAATAAAGATGTTAAAGCCCCTACAGGATTTGTGGGAAATTTTATTTTTAATGCAATGAGAAATGTTTTTCAAGATAGGATAGAGGCTTCTCACGTGAGACTCGATATAAAAATTGATAAAGACAGTAATCAATTTGTCGTACGAATAATTGATGATGGTAAAGGAATGTCTGCTGAGCATCTTGATGAAAATAATCCTATTAATAAATCAATACGAAGAAATAACAAAAAACGTAAAAAAGATGGAGATAAAGAATTGAATACATATTATATTTTTGAAGAAGGCTCATCTGGTGATTCAAAAGATCTTGTTAAAAAGAAAAGTACAGGTTTGGGGTTGGCTAATTTTGCTAAGCGTATCACGTCAATTGGCGGAACATTGCGTGTTGCAACACGTCGAAAGGAGAATGGTGAAGAAACATATTTTTCAAATGTTGATGCTGGAGATTTACCTCCTTTAGAAATGGATACAGATCATGGAACAGTATTTGAGGTTCGTATTCCAATTGTAGATAAATAAACAATCCCATATTTATTATTTTACGTTTTTATATTTCATATAAAGATAAATATTTTTCAATATGACTATATCTATCGATCCACAAAAAATAGAAGAAGTTTTGACTCGATCCATTGATACTATCTATCCTAAGAAGGAAGATTTTAAAAAATTACTCGAATCAGGAAAACAACTTACTATATATGTTGGTATTGATCCTACAGCAACATATGTTCATTTGGGTCATGCAACCAATTATATTATTTTGAAACGGTTTCATGAGCTCGGGCATAAGATCATTGTACTTGTTGGAGATTTTACTGCTAAGATTGGGGATCCGAGTGATAAAAACGCAGCTCGAAAGCGTTTGACTGATGAAGATGTAAAGACAAATGTAAAAACATTTAAGGCCCAAATTGGGAAAATCCTTGATTTTGAAGATAAAGAAAATCCAATTGAATTTAAGTTTAATTCTGAGTGGTTAAGCAAGCTTAATTTTGAAGATGTGGTGGACCTTGCATCAAATTTTACGGTTCAACGCATGCTAGAGCGTGATAACTTTGAAAAACGTCTCAAAGAAGAGAAGCCATTGTATGTACATGAATTTTTTTACCCACTTATGCAAGGATACGATAGCGTTGCTATGGAAGTGGATGTGGAGCTTGGTGGTACAGATCAGACATTCAACATGCTTGCAGGTAGAACACTTTTAAAAAATTATAAAAATAAAGAAAAAATTGTAGTAACTACAACGCTTTTAGAAAATCCTGTTACTGGTGAGAAACTTATGAGTAAGAGTCTTGGAACGGGGATTGGTCTTGATGAATCTCCAAATGAAATGTTTGGTAAAACTATGCGTATGCCAGACGAAGCTATTGTACAAGTATTTATTGATTGTACATACAAGACTATGGATGAAATTTCTGACATGAAAAAACAACTTGAAGACGGCACAAATCCACGGGATTTGAAAATCGCTTTGGCAAAAGAAATTGTAAAAACATATCATAATGAAGAAGAAGCAGAAAAGGCCGAAGAATATTTTATAAATACATTTAAAAACAAAGAGGTTCCTGATGAAATAGAAGAAATAAGTCCTTCAAAAAATGATATTATTACTGTTTTGGTAGAAGCTGGATTTGTAAATAGCACTTCAGAGGCTCGTCAGAATATTAAGGGTGGCGGCGTGAAGATAAATGATGAAAAGATAGAGACACAAGATTTTTCGTCTGTGCAAGTTAAATCTGGTGATATCGTACAAAAGGGTAAGCGTTTCTTTGTAAAAATTAAATAGTATGGAATTTGATATTTCAGTCGACAAAAAGACAGCCCAGTATCTTTCTAGAGGGATTGCTTTTTTGATTTTGGGAACCACACCTTTATTTTTTGTAGTTAAAAGATTTGGTTTTGTAAATGTAGATATAAGCGAGTTTTTTTGGATTTTTTTTGGAATATACTTTGGGTTGAGCTTTCTTTTGTCAAAGGTCAAGTTATTATTTGATGGAGACACATTGCGCTTTGTAGGGATGGTCCCTTTTCCAAAGCTAAAGATAAAAATATCTGATATTGAACGAGCGTGGACAAAAAATACTAATCTTTCTACAGGTGGCTCATTTATAAAAACTAAATCACAGGGTTCTGCACCACAGGTATCAGATAAAAAAACAATCTTTATTAAACATCGTAAAAGTAAAGAGCCTGTTCAAATAAAAGGACGTGGTCAGGGTACAACAGATTCAATTATTAGTTATTTATATTCTTACGGGGTTAAAGTACAAGAAAATGTATAATATGACAAATATAATAAAAAATGAAATTAAAATTCTTTTAGAAAAAGTTGGTGTAAAAGACAGTGTTGAATTTAGTACACCACCAAAACCTGAAATGGGTGATTTAGCTTTCCCATGTTTTGAGATTGCAAAGCAAGAAGGAAAGAGTCCAGTGGAGGTTGCGAAAGAAGTGGTAGAAAATTTGAAATTAGAAATTAGAAATTTGAAATTGATTGAAAATATTAAGGCTTTTGGACCTTATGTGAATTTTTTCTTAAATACAAGTGAAATCGCTCGTCTTGTTTTTGAAAATAATATATCTGCAGAAAATGTGGGGAAAGATAAAAAAGTTTTGATAGAATATCCAAGTCAAAATACACACAAAGAATTCCATATCGGACATTTACGTAATGTGTGTATTGGTAATACTATTGTGAAGCTTTATCGTGAGAGTGGATTTGATATAACGCCAATGAATTATGTAAATGATTTTGGTCGTCATGTGGTTAAAAGTTTGTGGGGTATAGAGAATGGATCAAAGTTCGGAGTTCAGCGTTCAGAGATTGATAATGCAGAAAATAAACAGAAAATGCTTGGGGAAATATATGCAAAGGCAAATACATATATTGAGGAAAACAAAGAAGACATTACTCCAGAACTTGATGAACTACAGTCAAAATTAGAATCTCGTGATCCAGAAGTCACGAAATTGTTTGAAGAAACAAAAGGTTGGAGTACAGAAGGATTCAAGGATTTGATGGATGAACTCAAGACTGAACATGATTCAATTATATATGAGAGTGAAGTAAAGGGGCGTGGTCAAGAAATCGTGGACGAGCTTCTGAGTAAAAAAATCGCAGAGGAAGGTGAGCGAGGTGCTATTATTGTTGATTTATCAAAAGATAATTTAGATATTGCGCTCTTGCGAAAGAGTACTGGTGGTGGAGTATATATGACAAGCGATCTGGCTTTGGCAGAACGTAAATTTGGGCAATATAGTGTGGAAGAAAGTATCAATATTACAGGTACTGAACAAGATCATTATTTCAAACAATTATTTAGAGTTTTGAATCTCAATGGGTTTACACACAAAATGACTCACGTAGGATATGGTTTGGTGAATTTACCAAGTGGAAAGATGAGCTCTCGAGCCGGCAATGTTATTTTGTATGAAGATTTACGTGATGAGGTTTTTTCACATTTATACAAAGAGACAAAAGCACGACATGAAGATTCCTCCTCCGCTTCATCCTACGCTAAAGCTTCGGATGACAAGAAAGCTTCGGCGGACAAGTGGTCTGAGAAAAAAATTGAAGAAACCACACAAGTTCTCACTATGGCGTCGCTTAAGTTTACAATGCAAAAACACGAATCAAATAAAATTATTACATTTGACATGAATGAGGCAGTTAGTTTTGATGGCTATAGTGCGCCGTATATATTGTATGTAGTTGCGCGAATTAATAGTTTACTAAGAGATGGTAAGTATGTAGAAAATGATATATTGTATGATGTACTGTGTGAACAAGAAGAAAAACAGTTGTTAATGCTTGTAGCTGATTATGGGGGAGTGGTAAAAAATGCATTAGAATCTTATAACCCGTCTACAATAACACGTTATTGTTTTGATTTAGCAAAAAGCTTTAATGATTTTTATAATAAGCATAGTGTGCTTAATGCATCCTCTCCAGATTTAGTGCAGGCACGATTGAAGTTGTGTGCCTTGGTAAGTGGTACATTAAAGAAATCATTAGATCTTCTTACAATAGATACTGTAGAAGAAATGTAAATATTAGTTTTAGATATTTAAATTAAAAAGACCTCAAAAATTTGGGGTCTTTTTAATCTTAGTATTTTTGTCCACAAGTACACCTTTACAGTACACCTTCTCAGGTGTACTATATATTATATATGGTGAATAAGAAATCAAAAGAACAAGCAGAGCGAGTAACACTTAAACTTCCCAAAAGTGTTGCTTCTTATTTTCGAAAAGAATTTCCACATGGTAAGCGAAGTGAGTTTGTTGCTCACTGTTTAGAAAAATATCAACACGAACAAGAGATTGTACAAATGGAGAAAGAATTAAAAAAAGTAGGTTCTATCCGTCAAACTTAATTTAATCTTATAAATTATGTCTTCCAAAAAAGATCTAGATCTTCGTAAGTACGAAGAAACACTTGATCAACTAAAGAACAAACTTGAGCAAGACCCTGTATCTCGCGAACGTGCGTGTGAGTGGCTTAGGGAAGTTGTAGGGGATGAAGCAGCAGGACATCTGTGTAATTTGTCGGACAATATAAAGATTCAAGCTTGTATTGATCATATAAAAATTGGTCTTGCTAGCGGGGATATAGATATTGATGACATAAAGAAAGTTTTTGGATAAATATGACAAAACATCTAGACAATATGTATTGTGCCGCAATAAGGCGAGGTGATGTCGTCTTGTGTGCAGAAAAAAATAAAGAACAGCTTTATGTTGTGTTGCAAGATGACGTACTTAACCAGAGTTTACCCACAATGGTATGTGTACCTGTAGAAACATATAAAAAAGGTGATGATGTGTTTGTAAATGAAGTACTTTTGCAAAAAGGTCAAACAGGTTTGGGGAAAGATGCTATATGTTTTTTACACAAAGTTGTGACAATAGAACGTGTGCGTGTTATTGCTAAAAAAGCAGAGTTAAAAGATGAGAGAGTTCAGGAATTATTGCATGCATTAGATATAACACTTGGAAGGTTTCGAGATAGGGCTTAAATTTTCTAGAGTCTACTATCCATACCTGGTTGGAGGGTGTGGGGTTTGGATAGTATAGTCTAGAAAATAGACAATTGTTCTTTGAAAATTTTTTAGAAAGATCAGAATATCAATAGAAGTAAGAACTGCCTCTATTTTTGTATTTTTAATAATAAGAATACAAGAGTAGAGACAGTTTAAACTTCGCAGTTTTTCGCCATTGGGCGGAAGGAGGACGCGATGAATAGTCGCACAAACCCTCTCCGCCCGGGTAATAGGACGGCATACAAGCGTGTGATCTTCATTGCTCACGCGCTTATCCCCGAGCACGCGTCAAGCGAGCTCATCAACCAGCGTCTCCTCGAGACAGGGCAAGAGCCCCTCGAGCAGGGAAGCATCGGCTCGGATGGCCGTCCAGGGTTCATCAAGTGGTTGGACTTCCCAGTTCAGCCCAAAGATGGGCAGATGGTCCGCGTGCAGTTTTACATCATCCCTGTGTATGGGGGTGAGTTCCTGCCTGCGGCTTTCGACGGACGCGCTTACGCCTGGTGCGAAAGAGTGGCCCTTCAGGCAATTCACCAGGCTAGCATCGAGGGTTACGAGTTGACCATTGGTTGGGGTGCGGCGACCAAAATCGCTACCAATCATGGACGCAAGTTCCTCGATCAACATCCGGAGTTCGCAGATGTGGTTGAGTTCTCGACCACGCATGGTGACGCAGGCACTGCAGCACTCGCGCTGCAGGCCATCGCTCTGGCTGGGTTCAAGAAGGACTTCCGTGTCGCCGTGATCGGTGCCAATGGTGCCATCGGCGACGTAACGTCGCGTGCGCTTGGTCATTACTTCCGGCCCACGAGTATCACACTCGTTGGCAAGCCAGATGATCCTGGCAAGACCAAGAAGCGCGATCGGCTCCTAGAGCTGGCAGGCCGGGTCACCGAGACCCTTCCTACTGGGTCGAAGACCAAGGTCGAAATCCATCAGGACAAGAGCACCGCATGTGTGCGTCCTGGTTTGGAGGTCGATCTTGTCGTCGTCGCAACCAACGGGATGAAACTCTATCCGAGTGAAGTCCCGATGGGTGCTGTGGTCATCGACATGACCGCACCTCCCGCCTGCATGCCACATCGTGACTGGGCCGGTCGGCTCGTCCTCACCGCAGGCTGTGGTGAGTTTGAATCGAACGTCGTCCCGCGTGGTTTCGGTACTATCGGTGCGAAGCGCGTGTTCGATCTCGGCATGGGATCGCACGTGATCTGGGGCTGTACGGGTGAGACGATCGCTCGAGCCTCTGACTCCACGTGGTCCGGACATATCGCCGGGACCATCATCCCACTCGACGAGGTCGGCTGGTCGAACAAGGCGTTCAATCGTCTCGGGTTTCACACCCAGCCCCCTCTCATGTTTGGTCAGCGCCTCGCGTGGGATCGGGTCCGACGCTTCGTCTACGACGCGCGTCGTGCGAAGATGCCTCGCTTCAAGCGAGTCGTCACTGCGCTCGATGACGTCATGCGTCGCGCGGCGACCTACTGATCTTTCATCTGTACTCGCGAACGTCGCTCATGGTGACTTCGCGTGTCTTTACTCGCACCCCGGACTGGAAACCGGGGTGTTTGCTTTTTATACGTAATGTTAGTTTTATGATATAATATAATAAATTAAATTTTTGTTATGTTTATCTTAGATATTTATACTATCCTACCACTTACGTGTGCAATCTTTGTGTCTGTTTTTGGTTTTTTTGTTTTATCAAAAGATCCAAAATCACGAATTAACCAACTCATGTTTGGTTTTAATATGGCGATGTTTTTTTGGATGTTTGGCACATTTATGATGTTTGGTGTACGCGGAGTGGATATAGATCGTTCAATATTTTGGGATCGTTTTGTATATATTGGTGTGGTGTTTATGCCATCTCTAATGCACCACTTTAGTTTGATATTTACTAATAAAAAAAATAAACAGAGAAAATTATTAATAGCAAATTATACATTGTCTTTTGTATTCCTGTTGGTAAGTAGGACCCCATATTTTATGGAGGACCTTTTTGTATATAGTTGGGGTGTGCATGCCAAAGCACGAATTATGCATCATGTATTTTTGGGTTATTTTTTCTTGGGCACGGGAATTTTCTTTTATAACATGTATGGATTTTTTAGAAAAGCAAAAGAAAAGATTGTGCGTATTCAAACAAGATATACATTTCTTGCCTTTGCAATTGTTATCTTTATTGGTGGTTCTGCATATTTACATGCATATGGAGTAGATACACGTTTTCCTTTTGCTTATTTTTCTGGAATTATTTTTCCAGTTGTACTTTTTTATGCAGTAACTAGACATCATTTACTTGGTGCGCGTGTGGTTGGGGCTGAGGTGCTTGCGGGTATAGCAAATTTTGTATTAATATCTGAGATTTTCTTGGCAAAAAGTATGGGTGAGTTGTTAGTTCGTATATTTTTTGCGCTTGTTATTGGACTTATAAGTGTGTTGTTTATTATGGCTGTTCGTAAAGAGATTAGACGTCGTGAAGAGGTTACCAGGTTGGCTCATTCACTTGAAAAAGCGAATTTACGGCTTCAAGAACTTGATCATCAAAAGACAGAATTTCTTTCTATCGCTTCTCACCAGCTTCGTACACCACTTTCAATCCTCAAAGGATATATTGAACTTATAGAAGACGGTGCATATGGTAAAGCACCAAAAAAAATGAGAAATATTCTACATGACATGGATGAAAGTAATGAACGTTTGGTTAAATTAGTAGACGAATTTTTAGATATTTCTCGTATTGAACAAGGGCGTACCAAGTTTGTATTTGATAAAAATAACTTCAATGATCTTATTTCTAGTGTAGTTAGTGAACTGGTTGAAAAAGCAGATGAGAAAAAGATGAAAATTTTGTGGAGACCAAGCAAGACAATTGGTATAGCTAGTATATTTGATGAAGATAAAATTCGCCATGTCGTTTTTAATTATATTGATAATGCTATAAAATATAGTAAGAAAGGAACTATCAAAGTTTCTATTGAGAAAGAAGATGAAGGTATTACTGTGCGCGTTAAAGATAATGGCCTTGGATTTAATAAAGAAGACGAAGTAAGTTTTTTTCAGAAATTTTATCGTGGAAAAAATGTACAAGGTACCAATGTGAATGGTACTGGATTAGGAATTTACGTATGTCGTAAATTTATTGAGAGACATAAAGGGCACGTATGGGCTAATAGTAAGGGGATTGGTAAAGGAAGCGAATTTGGTTTCTGGATACCGGCAAATTTGTCAAAAGGGAAGACTGAATAATCATTGTTAGAACAACTTGTTTTATCTCAAAAATGTGTTAAAATATACAAACCTTTAAACAACACTTAACTTTAATTTTGTACCTATGTTTAAGCCAAATAATGACGAACAATACAATCCATCATATAATGCCTCAAATGAGCCAGATGAGGTTGAAACGGTTGTTGGGCCTTCGGTTGTTGTAGAAGGAGATTTTGCCTCAGAAGGAAATATTTTGGTAAAAGGTACTGTATCTGGAAATGTAAAAACAGGTAAGTTGCTCACTGTTGAGCATGGTGCAAGGATTTTGGCAAATATAAAAGCAGGGAGTGCAGTAATTTCTGGTTCGGTAAAAGGCAATGTTCGTGTGTTAGAGCGACTTGAACTCACAGAGTCTGCCCAGGTTGATGGAGACGTGACATGTAAAACCTTGGTTGTTGCTGCTGGTGCACTTGTAGAGGGCAAGGTCGTTATGAAAGGGATTGAGATTGAAGGTATTAAAAATGATAAAAAAAAATCTTCTCTACGCAGTAAAGTAAAATTAGCTTCCGACGATAAAAGTGATAAATAAGGAGGTGGTAAAATACCAATATGTATGTCTACCTCTATGACAATTTTTTGAAACAAAAGCGATACGAATCTGTTCTCAAGGCTATGGAGACCAAGTTGACAGATTACGGTATTGCTGGTAAAATAATCCGGCTCCAACATTATACGAGTGCCGAGATTTTGGTTGAAGACGAGATTCGTAAAGGTGCAAAAAGTATTATTATCGTTGGAAATGACACTACGTTTGGTCATGTACTTTCACGAGCAGCATCATGTAAAGTGACCTATGGTTTCTTACCTGTAGGATCTGAGAATAGTATTGCAGAAGTACTTGGTATACCTGTTGGTGTAGAGGCATGTGATGTGCTTGCACGCAGACGAAAATTGCGACTAGATGTAGGTTGGTTCAACAACAAATATTTTGTTTCTCAACTTCATATACCACCAAGCAATATCGCTATTGAATATGATGAGAGTTTCAAAGTTTCAAGTAATAGTGGCAAGATGGAGCTCGTAGTATGTAATCTAAAACCATTTATTTGGACAGGAAAAGGAAAAGATTACGTGGTACATCCTCAGGATGGTAAACTCGAAGCTTTTCTAAGGCCCATCATCAAAGGTAAAATGCTCAAGCGTGAGCAATATGAATCTCCTAGTATTTTTCCTTTTGAAGAAATGGTTGTGAGTAGTAAGACGCCGTTTCCTGTTGAAACTGATGGACAAATTTCAAAAGAAATAAAGATTACAATTAAGCTCGCAAAATCTCGAATTGATATGATTGTGGGCAAGGAGCGTAAGTTTTGATGTCGTCGTTGTCATCCCGAGCGAAACAAAGTAAAAAATTAGAGAATACAATTTTTTACATAGTTAAGTCGAGGGATCTCTTTTTTAAGGTAGTTATTGTTTAGGAAAGAGATTCCTCCACTTTATTCACCCTTCTTCGTCGGGTTCATTGCGGTCGGAATGACACAAGTGACATTGCTCAGGTGGCGGAACCCTCCTACGCTCTGTTTACACAGAGCTTCGGCGGGCAGGCTGGTAGACTTGGCCTGTAAGATAGAATAGTGAACTACAATATAACATTATGCTCAGGTGGCGGAACTGGTAGACGCGCTAGCTTGAGGGGCTAGTGGGATTTTTTCCCGTGGAAGTTCGAGTCTTCTCCTGAGCACAAATAAAAAAACACCAATGCGGTGTTTTTTTATTGTCTTGTTTATTACGATAAGCCGAATTTTGTTCCCGACTAAGTCGGGAGACGGTCATTTCTCTGTCACATACATTGCTGTACGTGATCAAACGCACTATCTTTTCCAATCGAAGCTCACGTTCGTTCACTCAAGACACCAGATATTCTAGATTAGTCTGAGCTTGTCCTGAGCGAACGAAGTGAGTCGAAGGGCTGTGCTTTCTCTAGGCAGGGTTTATCACATTGTAGTGTCACCACCACAATCCGTATAGTAGCTTTTGTCTTAAGAGCAAAAACCTCCATACACTTTTCACCTTTCTTTCATCCGCCGAAGCTTTAGCGTAGGAGGGTTGGAATCATTAATAATAATTGATTCCACCTTCGCTGAAGCTACGGCGGATAAAATAGTATAGTCTCTGCGACACTTTCCCTATACCAATGTTGCCATTGGGCCGGTGGGCGTTACCCACTACCTATACTAAGTATATACTTAGTGGAGTTCGGACTTTCCTCCCACCTTCGCTCTTCGCTTCGCTTGAACTTCGGCGGGCAGGCCCCTAGTTTTATTTGAAGGAGCATGCTTTGCCGTAGTTTCAAACAGAGTGAGGAACGAAGACGGGCGACCATCTGTAATGAACAAGACAATATACACTATACCTTAATTTGAGCCTTTTGTCAAGGTTGCAAAGAGGCTCATTTTCAAGTATGATATAGATATAATTTAGCCAAACAAAAGCAATTATGAAGCGTTCTGAAGTAATACTCATGGTTCTCCAGGTTCCTCTGGATTTTCTTATGTTGATATTTGCAGGGGTGTCAGCTTATTATCTCAGGTTTACCAATTGGGCTATTGATATGAAGCCTGTTGTTTTTGAGATGAGTATTTTTGAGTTTATTGATGTGGCAATATGGGTGGCTCTTGGATGGGTCATTATTTTTGCTGTGTTAGGTCTTTATTCAATAAATCCAAATAGAAAGTTTGCTCGTGATCTTGGACGAGTAATTTTTGCATGTTCTGCTGGCCTTGCTGCCATTACAGTTTATATAGTTTTTACACAACAGATTTTTGATTCTCGTTTTCTTGTTGCCGCTGGATGGGGATTTGCAATTCTGTATGTTGGGCTTGGTAGGTTTGTAATGAGAGGCATAAAGTCTCTTTTGTATCGTGGTGGTATTGGATTGCGTCGTATTGTGATTATTGGGTCAGAAGAAATTGCTGAAAATATTACAGATGTATTAAAAAGACGGCGGGAATTAGGGTATGATGTAGTAGCTACATTTGAAAAATATTCAAAGAAATTGGATAGAGAATTAAAAAAATTACGTCTTAATGAAATTATTTTTACTAATCCGCGTGCAGATGAAGCAGAGGCACTTGCAGCTATACAATTTTGTAATCAGCATCACGTTGTATTCAAATATTCTGCAGATGTATTTGCTACATATTCTGCAAATATGTCGGTCGCTGCGCTTGCCGGAGTTCCAATTGTTGAACTCAAGCGCACATCGTTGGACGGGTGGGGGAGAGTTGCTAAGCGTATTTTTGATATCGTCGTTAGTATTTTTGTAATATTGTTTTTGAGCCCATTTTTATTACTTTCTTCACTTATTATTTTACTCGAAACAGGACGTCCAATTATTTACAAAAATGAACGAGTGGGTATTCGTGGAAGAAAATTTTTTACGTTCAAGTTCCGATCAATGTATAAAAAAGATTCAACAGGGTCTCAATTTGGTAAGGATGGGATGCGCGCAGAAGAGAAAGAACAGGAACTTATTAAAAAACAAAATGCACGTAAAGGACCTATTTATAAAATTAAAGACGATCCACGTGTCACACGGTTTGGTCGTTTTATTAGACGATGGAGTATTGATGAACTACCTCAATTTTTTAATGTTCTTAGAGGTGAGATGAGTATTGTTGGGCCTCGCCCACATCAACCGCGTGAGGTCGACAAATATGAGAAAAAATATCCTATTGTTTTTACCTTGAAGCCTGGTATTACTGGGCTAGCACAAATTTCGGGAAGAAGTGATTTATCGTTTAAAGAGGAAATGAAACTTGATATCTTGTATACGGAGAGATGGAGTCTTTTACAGGATTTAGTTATTTTTATAAAAACGCCATTTATTGTTTTTAAGAAGCGAAAAGTATTATGAAGGTTGCTCTAGTACACGATTATCTCGCACAAGATGGAGGAGCGGAGCGGGTATTGAAGGCGTTTACAGAAATTTGGCCTGAAGCGCCTGTTTTTGTTTTGTTTCATGACAAGAAAAAAGTAAAAGGATTTGAAAATACGGAAGTTCAACAATCATTTATTAGTAAATTACCATTTTGTAAGACGCGATATCAATGGTATTTACCATGGATGCCATTTGCAACTGAGAGGCACAATCTACATGATTTTGATGTAGTTATTTCTTCTACTAGTGCTTTTGCAAAAGGAATTTTGACGCGTCCAGATACACTTCATATTTCATATTGTCATACACCCACGAGATATTTGTGGACGGATACACACAAGTATATTGAAGACTTAAATTATAATAGGTTTGTCAAAGCTTTATTACCGAGACTTATTTATAAATTACGTATTTGGGACAAGATGAGTACTGATAGAGTAGATCATTTTATAGCAAATTCAGATACCGTACGTGGTCGTATTGAAAAATATTATCGTCGAGGAAGTGATATTATTTATCCACCTGTCGATATCGAAACATTCTCGATTAGTGATGAAGTTGGTAATTATTTTGTAACAGGCGGACGAATGGTTCCATATAAGCGTTTTGATTTAGTAATCCAAGTCTTTAATCGTCTCAAAATACCTTTAAAAATTTTTGGTGATGGACCAGAAGAAGAAAAGCTAAAGAAGATAGCCAAGAGTAATATTGAATTTGTTGGTCGTGTGAGTGACAAAGAAAAAGCAGAGCTTTTGAGTAAGGCGCGTGCATTTATCCATCCTCAAGTGGAGGACTTGGGTATTACCCCTATCGAGTCTATGGCGTCTGGTCGCCCAGTAATTGCTTATGGTGTTGGTGGTGTGACTGAAACTGTTGTACCAGACAAGACTGGTATGTTTTTTGAACATCAATCGTGGGAGTCATTGCTAGATGCAATAGTTCATTTTGATCATAATTCTTGGGATAGTCAGCTTATTCGTGAACGTGCCAAGAAATTTGCTATTGATGAATTTAAAAATAAAATGAAGAAATATACTGAGGACAGATATGAAGAATTTACTCGTGGGTTGAACCAATGTAGGCTGGATATACGTTAAATTATATTCGTACATACATGAATATAGCAATCGACATTAGGTGTCTCATGCACAAGGAGCGTACTGGCGTCGGGGAGTATACATATGAACTCCTGGACGTTCTTTTTGAGATAGACAAAGAAAATAATTATATTTTATTTTACAATTCGTGGAAAGATGTATCAGATATTATACCAAAATGGAATCAAAAAAATGTCCATTATATAATTACGCGATGGCCAAACAAATTGTTTAGTTTTTTTACATGGTTACGTGTCATAAAACTTGATCATTTGATTGAAAGAAGGTTTGTGAAAGGTAATTCAAAATTTATAACTACTAGGCTTGATTACTTTTTTTCACCAAATTTAAATTTTACATGTCTTTCTAAAAAAATAAAACATATTATCACAATTCATGATTTAAGTTTTGAATTTTTCAAGAAGTGTTATTCGTGGAAACGTCGTTTGTGGCATAGAATATTGAATCCAAGTAAACAATGTAGACGAGCAAATATTGTTTTGGTGCCATCAGAAAATACAAAATTAGATGTTGGTGAGATTTATAATATTTCTAAAGAAAAAATTAAGGTAATAATTCCAGGTCTTAGTAATGAGTTTTTAAACATACGTTATAAAAAAGTTAATGAAGATGATGTTAGAAAAAAATATAGCCTTCCACAAAAATATATTTTATTTTTAGGAACTATAGAGCCTCGGAAAAATATAATAGGTGTTATAGAAGCATATAAAAAAGTTTACGGTCAAAAGTTTGGAGCCTGTGGATTGGTTATAGCTGGTGCACGTGGATGGAAATATGATAATATTATCAATGCAATCGACAAAACTCCTGGAGCGCAATATGTTGGGTATGTAGATGCAGAGGATAAGCCCGCATTATATAGCTTAGCCGAGACATTTGTGTATCCAAGTTTGTATGAGGGTTTTGGTTTTCCTGTGCTCGAAGCGCTTGTGTGTGGTACACCAGTTATTACAAGTAATCGTTCATCACTACCAGAAGTGGTAGGTGACTATGCATACTTGGTAAATCCATATAATATACATGAAATTGAAAAAGGATTGCAATTTTTTCAAAATAAAAAACAAACGTACATCGATTTAGAAAGTTTTAACTGGAGGGTGTCAGCACAAAATTTTTTATTATTACTAACATAAGTTATGAGAGCATCCAAAAGGCCCATACCATTTTTTCGTAATTTAGTTTCCTTTCCCTTTATCAGTATACTCATTGCCCCACTTGTGATTTTAGACATTTTTATGGAAATTTATCACCGTATTTGTTTTCCTTTGTATAAAATTCCATATGTAATACGTCGTGATTATATAAAGATCGATCGTCATAAATTGAAATATTTGAGATGGTATGAAAAAATAGGATGTGCATATTGTGGTTATGGAAATGGTTTGTTGCTCTATTCAAGCGAAATAGCAGGGCTAACTGAAAAATATTGGTGTGGTATAAAACACGCAGAAGACCCAAATTTTAAATCACAAAAGCACCAGAAAGATTTTTTTGAGTATGGTGATGAAGAAGAGCTTAATCAGTTTTTAGGAAGATAATATGCGTATTGGAATTGATGCACGTATGTTTGGTCCAGGGTATGGACTCGGGCGTTACGTCGAACAACTCATAAAGCATTTAGAAAAAAATGATAGAGAGAACGAGTATGTTGTGTTTATGAAGAATGACACGTGGGATTTGTGGAAACCAAAATACGATAATTTTAAAAAAGTGAAGGCAAATATACATTGGTATACATTTGCCGAGCAATTGAAATTGAAATCGATTATAAAAAAAGAACAAATAGATTTGATGCATTTCCCTCATTGGAATATACCTATTTTTTTTAATGATCCATTTGTCGTGACAATACACGATCTCACAATGTTTCATTTTGCCAGACCAGAAGCATCCACACGTAGCAGACTTATCTTTTGGTTAAAAGACAAGGTCCATAGGTGGGTAGTAGGGCGTGTGGTAAAAAAAGCTTTGCATATTATTACAACAAGTGATTTTACGAAACAAGACGTACATCGCACGCTAAGTGTTTCTCTTGATAGGATGACAACGGTTTACCAATCTCCATTTCAAGAAGATGGGTGGAAAAAAACAGATAGAGAGATTGTTAAAAAACATGGAATTACAAAGGATTATATCATGTATGTCGGGGCAGCATACCCACACAAGAATTTAGAAACACTGCTAAAAGCATGGCAGATTTTTGAAGAGAAATACGGAGACAATTATGAGCTTGTTTTGGCAGGAAAAAAGAATTATTTTTACGAACATCTTTTGAAAAGTGATGATTTTCAAAAATGTAATAATATTACTTATATAGATTTTCCAAATGATGAAGATCTTGCATCCCTATATTCTTGGGCAAGCCTATATGTTTTTCCTAGTTTGTACGAAGGATATGGATTGCCTCCTCTTGAAGCAATATCTTACGATATCCCCGTAGTTTCTTCAAATGAAAGTTGTTTGCCAGAGGTGCTAGGGGATGCCGCATTATATTTTGACCCACGTAATCCAGAACATATGTGCAATGTGATGCATAGCGCGCTTATAAATAAAGATATTCAAATGAGCTTAACGCAAAATGGTCGTGACCGAATAAAGCAATTATCATCTAAAAAATTTGCTTTAGAAACACTGGAATTATACAAAAAGTATTCAAAATGAAGATGTGTCTTTATCGTAGGTAAATTAATAATTTATATTAATATTATGTACCCCTCCCTAACCCTCCCCTAATAGGGGAGGGAATGGGTGGGGTTTGGTAAAAAATAGATAAACAGGTTGTATAATTAGAAGATAGTAGCTTTATTCACAGTTCCTAAAAAAACGGCTTAAAATCCGTTTTTTTTGTACGTATTTTATGGTATAATATCTATACAAATTAGCAATGAAATGAATGTAAATGACTAGAGGTAACACAACCAAGAAAGCGACTCAAAAAAGAGCACCTCGTAAGTGTTCTGTTTGTGGTAAAACAGGGCATAATACACGTACATGCTCTTCTCTAGCTGCCAAAAAAACAAAACCAAAAAAGAAACAATCTTCATACGTATCTGTCCATGTCGGAGGAGAGGTAAAGGAATCTCCTCATGTTGTTGAACTTAAGAAAAATGAACAAGGAAAACATTGGGATCGGGTTGAAGTATATAGTGATGCACCTCAGATCAAACACGAGCGTCATGCAGTGGACTTTGCCAAGATGGTTCGACATGCAAATTTGAAAGATACTGAAAAGAAATTAGAGGAAAAAGAAAAAAACATTTCAGTTGACATATTGTCTGAGATAGCAAAGATACAACCCGTAGAAATAAAAAAACCTGGGAAAAAGATGTCAGCATTTAAGGTCGGTCGTATTTTAAAAAAGAAACAGGGGATTAGTTTTTCAAAAAAGATTGTTAATGCAAAAGATTCCCTAGAGAGGCGCAAGGATTCTTTTTATGAAGGTATCCAAAATATTCAAGAAAAATTTAGTATCAAACGTTTTGCTGTTAGTACAATCATTTTATTTGTAATAATGGCATTGCCTTTTCCAGTAATTGGATATTACAAAAAAATTCAAAATGATACAGCGCGTATTGTATCTGAAAGTACTAATGCATTTTTGTCATTGCAATCTTCGACTGTGGCTGCCTTTCAACATAATATTCCACAAGCACAATATGATTTGAACGTTGCATTAAATTCATTTAGTACCGCAGAAGAAATTATTGACAAAGAATACAAGGCTATAGTGTATGTGGCAGGAATGCTTCCTGTCGTTGGTTCAAAAGTGAAGAGTAGGCAAGACCTGCTACTTGCGGGACACCATCTTGCGCTTGGAAATACCTATTTAGTAAAAGGAGTTAGTGAGGCAACAGAAGCTGAAGACGCGGATTTGATTGATCGGATGAGTTTGTTACGTCAGCATATCAAAAGTGCTTTACCTCAGTATGAAGAAGCATTGGTTTATTTGTCCAATGTGGATGAGAGTGTTGTCCCTGTGGAGTATCAACAATCTTTTTCAGATTTTAAGATGCTTTTTGGTGGTTTTATAGGAGATATGAAACAAATGGATGATGTAATTCAAGGTATTCAACTTGTTATGGGCGGTGATGGATTCAAACGATATTTAGTATTATTTCAAAATCATCATGAACTCAGGGCAACTGGTGGATTTGTAGGAAGTTTTGCAGTTGTAGATATCCAAAATGGAAAAGTTCAAAATATCGAAGTGCCAGGTGGAGGAAGTTATGATTTGCAAGGTCAACTTAATACATTTGTTAAACCACCATTGCCTTTACAATTACTCAATGAGCGATGGGAATTTCAAGATGGAAATTGGTTTCCTGATTTTAAGACATCTGCTGAAAAAATGGCATGGTTTTATAGGCAGAGCCGAAATGCAACGGTTGATGGTGTGATAGCACTCAATTCAACAGTACTTGAGCGATTGCTTTCTGTAGTCGGGCCAATAGAAAATGAGGACTACGAACTTATTTTGGAATCAGAAGATGCACTTAGTAATCTACAATATGAAATAGAATCTTACGAAGACATGGAAGAAAATACACCAAAGGCAGTTTTGTCAGTGTTACTTGACCAGCTCATGGAACGTATGACTGAGGTAGAACCGTCTCAAATTGTTAATTTGGTTACAGAACTTCACGATGCTCTCAAGGAGCGTGAAATTCAATTCTATTTCAAAGAAGATGTTGTACAAAGTGTATTTAGTGAGTATGGATGGACCGGTGAGTTGCGTGAGACGAATGATCATCAGGATTATTTGATGGTTGTAAATACAAATCTTGGTGGCGGAAAGAGTGATGCCAAGATGCGTCAGCAAATTCATCATCAAGCAGTTATTGACGAGGATGGTTCAGTCATAGACACAGTTCTTATTACTCGTTTTCATGAGGGTGATGGTAGTGAACAATATTTTGATGAAGTGAATAGTAGTTATGTCAGATTATACGTGCCAGAGGGTTCAGAACTGCTTGACGCTGGAGGATTTGTATATCCAGATGAAGCATCATTTCGTGTGCCGCCGCGTTGGTATGAGGATGACGAAGATTTGTTAGAAATAGAAAAAGAAAAATCAATCCACATAGATACAGGTACACGTGTTACTGATGAATTTGGTAAAACAGCTTTTGCCAATTGGATTGTTACAAAACCAAATCGTGAAACACAGGTGTATTTTACATATAAGTTACCATTCAATGTGTTTGAAGAAGAAAGTGTTCGTATTTCAGATACTGATGGACTTGATATTGCAAGTCTAATAGAAAACTTCAAAGGACAGGAATCACTCTCTCGTTATAGTATGTTTATGCAAAGACAATCTGGATCACAGTCAAACTTTTCTCATGCAACTATTTATCCAGATAGTTGGAAACCTGTGTGGAAGTCAGGGGACGACCTATTTTTGTCAATCAATGGCGCCTCAATCGAAGGACCTTTTGATTACGATCGTGTATTTGGTATTGTAATGAAAAAGGAATAAGGAAAAAATAAAATTAAATATTTTTAAGTCTGTCATTTATGCCTCCAAAAAAGAAATCGCCTAAAAAGAAAAAAGTTTCGAAAGCAAAAGTTTCGAAGGCTCCTTTGAAAAAAAAGGTAGTTAAGAAGGTAGTGAAAAAAAAGAAGGAAAGCTTGGAAGAGAGTCCTGCTTTTGTTACAAAAAAATTGGATGGTGAGACTGAACCAGTTTTGGAAGATTTTGAGGTAGAAGAAGCTGTGGATGAGCCAATGGAGGAAGTGGTAGAAAAACCAAAAAAGAAATTATTTAAAAAGAAAAAAGTTTCAGAAAAAATAGATAAGTTACCAAAGGGCGAAGAATTGAAAATTGAGGAAAAACTTACTGAAATCTATGAAAATAGGGACGGAAGTATGCCTGATATGCAGACATTTGAAAAACGAAAGAAAAGCACTTTTCTAAAAGCATTTTTTATACTTTTGTTTTCATTTGTATTTTTTGCAATTGTGGCATGGGTTGGGTTTTTTGTTATTCAACCTTCCTCTAGATTTTCTGAGGAGGATGTAATTCTTTCTATTTCAGGAGAGGAAGAAGTAAAGGCAGGTCAGGAACTTACTTATCGTATTAGATATCGTAATGCTCAAAATGTTTCTCTTGGTAATGTAAAATTAGAAATTCGTTATCCAGAAGGGTTCCAATATGTTGAAAGTTCAGCTAGTCCAGCTAATGAAAATAACGATGCATGGGATCTAGGCACACTTGCCCCACAAGAAAGTGGATATATCGATGTCATTGGACGTGTGTTTGCTGATCTGGATACCAAACAATCGTTTCGTGTGTTTTTAAATTATATACCAGCAAATTTTAGTTCATCATTTCAAAAAGTTTCTCACGTAGCTCTGACTACAAATGAATCAATTGTGGGTATGGACGTTGAAATTCCAGAAGAAGTACCTGTTGGTTCTGAAGTTGGAATTTCTATTACTCTTACACCAGAACCAGGTGAAGTATTGGAGAATATTGCAGTTGTATGTGAATCAGATTCTTTTCTTCACAAAAAACAAGCAAGCGAACCAGAAGCTGATGAAGATGAAGATTGTCAGTGGTCAATTGAATTACTTGATAGCGAAAAAGTAATTACACTCAATGGGTCGTTTAGTGAGGAAAATGAGACGAAAGTTCCATTTGTAGTAAAAGTTTTTGGATGGGATACAGATGAAAAAATAGGGGATGGTTACATTCTTGCACAAGTTGAAAAAGAAGTTGCACTTGTGGAGACAAATATGGTATTCAATCTCGCGGTGAATGGAGGTGTGAGTTCGCTCAATGTTGAACCAGGGGAAATTTTAGTAACTAGTTTAGTACTCCGAAATTCTGGTGAAACACCACTTGATGAGTCAGTAATCAGACTTGTGATTGACGCACCGTCGTACAGCCAAGGAGGTATCACGAGTATTATTGATTGGAATAAACTTGATATGGACGCGGATGCCGATCTCACGGGAGAACAATTGTCAGATACTGTTCGGCGTGGTGAGTTTACATGGGACAAGCGATATATTCCAGATTTGGATCAGGTAAATCCGGGTGAAGAAATCAAAGTAGATTTATCACTTCCTGTCAAAGATGGTGCTGATGTATTATTGTCACATTTTGAACATTCACAAATTGATATTGTGGCTGAATTGCAGTATGGTGAAGGAGAAGGTAGAGAAGTGGTGAGTAGTAATAATATTGAACTAACTATTGAGTCAGACCTTGAATTTGAAGTGCGTGATGAAATTTCATCAGATTCACAAGATCAAGAAGTTCATACAATCACATGGTTATTATCAAATTCTTTTCATGATCTCGAGGATATTACTATTAATGCAGATATTTATGGGGATTTTGAATTAGATGAGAATGACATTGTTGTGCCTGCTGGTGAGGTAGAGTATGATAAGGAGACTAAGCATATTACATGGACAATTGATCAGATGCCGACAAGCGTGGACGTTCTCGCAATGCAATTTAGTTTTACGATTCTTTCAGAAAATCCAACACAGACACAACTCATGTCAAAGGCAGAACTTCATGCCAAAGACATTGTGATCGAGTCTGATATTGTGAGAGTTGGAGATGAGATTTTGTTGCAAACTTTACTAGGACAATAAGGAGAGTTTATAATTAATTTTTATATATGGCAGGCAAGAAAAAAATTTTAATAGTGGAGGATGAAAAATCTCTTTTGGAGGCGCTGAAAAGAAAATTTTCCAGTGAAAAATTTGCTGTTTTTGAGGCAAAAAATGGAGAAGAGGGTTTGGAAATGGCTCTTAAAGAGCATCCAGATCTAATTCTTTTGGATATTGTAATGCCAAAGATGGATGGTATTACAGTGCTTGGGAAATTGCGCGAAGACAGTTGGGGCAAGGATGCTAAAGTGATTATACTTAGCAATCTTTCTGATGCTACAAAAGTAAGTGAGGCTTCAAAACAAGGAAGCTTTGATTATTTAGTAAAATCTGATTGGCGCATTGAGGATGTAGTTAAAAAGGCAAAAGAGATATTAAAAATGTAGTTATTTTTAATGAAAATTATATGTCTTTAAGGAGGGTAAAGATAGTAATAATAGAGGACGAGGCTTTTTTGTCAAAAGCTTTGTATGATGGGCTCTCATCTGCTGAGTGTGAGATATTGTCGGCATCAGATGGTGAGTCTGGGTTAAAAATAATCCAAAAACAAAAACCAGATTTGGTTTTATTAGATATAATATTACCAAAAATGAACGGTTTCGATGTTCTTGTAAGTTTGAAAAAATATAAGAATACAAAAGGCATCCCAGTAATAATGCTTAGTAATTTGGACAGGGATGAGGACAGAAAAAAAGGAATTGAGCTCGGCGCTATTCAATATATTGTGAAGTCAGATATAGAATTGGAAGAGTTGTCTAAAATAATAAAAAGATATTTATCTTAATTTTATATATAAAAAATCATATGGCAAAAAAAACAAGAAAAAAGATTGCAATTATAGAAGATGAGCAAGCTCTTTTGTGGGCACTATGTGATCAGCTTTCATCTAGCGACTATGAATTGTTAACCGCAGTTGATGGAAAATTTGGGTTGGAAGTGGTAAAAAAGCAAAAACCAGATTTGATTTTGCTTGATATTGTATTGCCAAAGATGGACGGGTTTAGTGTTTTGCGTGCTCTAAAAAAAGATCCCAAAACCAAAAATATTCCAGTAGTAATACTTAGTAATCTAGCTCAAGATGAAGATAAGATAAAAGGTTTGAAACTTGGTGCAGAAAAATATATTGTAAAGACTGATATTGATATTGAAGATTTGCCGAAAAAAATAAAAGAATATCTATCTTAAATTATCTTAGCTAAATTGTATGGCTAGTAAAACAAAATCTTCTAAAACAAAAAAACAAAAGGCTTTACTAGAAGAAAGGGACTATAGATTGATTGTCGATAATACTGTTGACGTTATTATGGTTACAGAACCAAATGCTGTGGTTTCTTATCTCAGTCCTAGTAGCAAAAAATTATTTGGATACAACCCAAAAGAATTGATAGGTAAAGTTCCTAATATAGTTTTTAAAGAAGATACTGATAGAGTACAGGTAGAATTAAAAAGAGCTTTGAGGGGGAAAAAAGGTACAAATTTGGAATATCGTATATTAGCTAAAAATAAAAAAGTTAAATGGATCAGGCATGATTGGAAGCCTGTTTTTAAAAACAAAAAACTTTATAAAGTGATAAGCGTTATTAAAGATATTACAGAACAAAAAAAAGTAGAGAATGACTTATTAGAAGAAAAAGAAAAAGCACAACAATATCTTAAATTGGCTGGTGCCATAATTATTTCTTTGAATTCTGAAGGAATAATTACCTTGGTAAATAAAAAAGGTAATGAAATTTTAGGTTATAAGAATGGTGATTTGATTGGACAAGATTGGTTTAGTTGTTGTTTACCAAAGGAAAATGTGGCTGATGTCAGAGGCGTGTTTAAGAGTTTAATGCAAGGAAAAATTAAGTTGACTGAGCATTATGAAAATCCAATTGTCACCAAGAGTGGAGAAAAAAGACTTATCAGTTGGTATAATACTTTTCTAAAAGATGATAGCGGTAAAATAATTGGTATTTTATCTTCAGGTGAAGATGTGACAGAGGCAAAGAAAGTAGAAGAAGATTTGAAAGATAGTGAAGAAAAATATAAGACTTTGGCTCAGGCTTCTCCAGATTGTATAAAAGTTTTGGACAAAAATGGTAGAGTCGTGTTTATAAACAAAGAAGGATTAAAAGAACATAAAATTAAGAACCCTGATAAAATTTTTGATTTTGATTGGATGGAGTCTATTTCAAAGGAAGATCAAAAAAAAGTAGAAAAGGCGTTTAAGACTTCTTTGTTAGGAAGTGCTAGTAGAGTAGAGATAAGACATGCTGAAGGAAAGTCTTCTCATGACTATTGTCTCATGTCTTTTGTGCCTATAAAAGACACAAAAGGATTGGTTAAAAATGTTTATGTGGTTTCAAGAGATGTGACAGAGGCAAAGAAAGCAAAAAAGAAACTGGAAGAACGTGAAAAACTTTACCGAACTTTGTTTGAGAGTACACATGATTTAATTCAGTCAATTACTCCAGAAGGTAAGTTTGATTATGTAAATAAAGCCTGGGTTAAGAAGTTGGGGTATTCTTTGAAAGATATTGAAAAAATGAATATTTGGGATATTATTTCTCCTGAGAGTAAAGATCATTGTCAAAAAGCCTTTGGGGAGATAATGAAAAGTGGTAGTATAAAAAATGTAGAGGCTCAATTTGTTACTAAAAAAGGTAAAATAATTGATGTAGAAGGTAATATTGCACTTAGAAAAGATAATGGTAATATCGTAGCTACTAATGGATTTTTTAGAGACATTACAGAAAAGAAGAGGGCTGAGAAGTCTTTGAAAGAAAGTGAGAATAAATTTCGTGACATGGTTTTAAGTTCTGTAGATTGGATGTGGGAGGTAGATGTGCAAGGTCGCTATACTTTTGTTTCTAATGGTGTAAAAAAAGATTTGGGATATACCCCAAAAGAAATTATAGGAAAAACACCTTTTGATTTCATGTCTAAAGAAGAGGCACAAAGAGTTGGTAAGCTTTTTAAAAGTATCGTTGCAAAAAAGGGTCCGATAGTTGATCTTGAGAATCGTAATATAACCAAAAAGGGAAAAAATGTTTTTTTATTGACCAACGGTGTTCCTATTTTGGATGATGTAGGTAGACTAGTTGGTTATCGCGGGGTTGATAAAAATATTACAGAAAGGAAAAAAACAGAGATTGCCTTGAAAGAAGAAAAAAGTCGTTTAGATGTAACGATGGAAAGTGTGCCTGGGGTTTTTTATGTATTTGATATAAAAGGAAAATTCCTTAAATGGAATAAGAACTTTGAAAAAGTTGTTGGTTATTCTAGTAAAGAAATGAGTAAAGCGTCACCATTAGATTTTTTTAAGGGAAAAGATATTGTTCATATTGCTTCTAGAATTAAAGAAGTATTTACAAAAGGTGAGTCTAGTGCAGAAGCTTATATTGTTTCTAAGAGTGGAAAGAGAATCCCATATTATTTTACAGGTAAATTAATGAAGATTGGCGGTATTTCTTACCTTGTTGGAGTTGGGCTAGATAGAAGTGAAAAAAAGAAAGCAGAAGAAGAAATTGAAAGATATAAATTCTTGGCTGATCAAGCAACACAAGAAATTGCTCTTGCTGATCTTAAAGGTAATATTGTTTATACTAACGATGCTTGGGCAAAAAATCATGGTTATAAAAAAGAAGAACTTATTGGTAAGCCTCTTTCAGTGTTTCATCCTAAAGAAGAGTTGTTAAACGTGAAGAAATTTAATAAAAAATTGATGAGAGATGGTCACAATGAAGGGGAGATTGTTCACAAAAGAAAAGACGGAACAACATACACATCACAAATGGAAAATTTTATTTTAGAAAAAGACGGAGAGCCTTTATTTTTGGTAGGTCTGGCAGTAGATATAACCGAGAAAAAGAAAATAGAAGAAGATTTGAAAGAAAGTGAAGAAAAATACAGACTTCTATATGAGACATCAAGTGATGCAATAATGACACTCGAACCACCATCTTGGGAGTTTACATCTGGAAATCCTGCAATTGTTAAAATGTTTGGTGTGAAAAACGAAAAAGAGTTTACTTCTCTTGGGTCATGGCAAGTCTCTCCAAAATATCAACCAGACGGACAATTGTCATCGGAAAAAGCAAAAAAGATGATTGGTATGGCAATGAAGACTGGTCGTAACTTTTTTGAGTGGACACATAAAAAAGTTCATGGAGAGGATTTTTTTGCCACTGTTTTGCTCAATAGAGTTGAAGCAGATGGTCATACTTTTTTACAAGCCAGAGTAAGTGATATTACAGAAAAGAAAAAAGCAGAGCAGGCTTTGAAATACAGTGAAGAAAATTATAGGACAACATTACAAAGTATTAAGGCAGGGTTAGTAGTTCACGATGCTAACACAAATATTCTTTTTAGTAATCCCGAAGCTCATAGGATTTTGGGATTAAGTGAAGCTCAGATGCTTGGTAAAAAAGCTATAGATTCAGCCTGGTCGTTTGTTGATAGGGATAAGGTGAAATTGCCTCTTGCCAAATATCCTGTGAACATGGTCGTTTCTCGTAAAAAACCATTGAAGGACTATCTTGTAGGTATAGAACGATCAGATAGAGATTACACGACCTGGGTCATTGTAAATGCTATGCCAGTTTTTAAACAAAAAAAGTTAGAAAAAGTAATTATTAATTTTATAGATGTTACAGAAAGAGAGCAGGCAGAAGAAGAGTTGATGGAGAGTGAGGAATTGTTAAGAGAATCACAAAGAATCGCACATGTTGGTAGTTGGCATTTGGATATTGTTAATAATAAATTGACTTGGTCTGATGAAATTTATAGAATTTTTGGATTAAAGCCGCATCAGTTTGTTGCAACTTATGAAGCTTTTTTGAAAGCAATACATCCTGATGATCGGGATTTGGTCAATAAAGCATATGCAGATTCATTGAAAAACAAAACTTCTTATGATATCGAGCATAGAGTTTTGAGACCTAACGGAGTTATTAGGATTGTTCGTGAAAATTGTTTTACTATTTTTGATAAAAAAGGCAAACCACTAAGCTCAACAGGGTCAGTTCAGGATATTACAGATAGTAAGAAAGCCGAAGAACTTGTGTCAGAAAGTGAAGAAAAGTACCGTAATGTTGTGGAAAGGGCTAATGATGGAATTATGGTTATACAAGATAGAAAAATAAAATATGCAAATTCTAGAATAGCAGAAATGGTTGGAGTATCTGTGAAAGAAGCCTTGAATAAATCATTTACAAATTTTGTACATTCAAGCGAAATTAAAAAAGTAACAAAAATGTATCTAATGAGGATGAGTGGTAAAAAAGTTCCGACTGTTTATGAGACTGTTTTAAAAAATAAAAAAGGTAAAAAAGTAGAAGTTGAATTGAATGCGGGTTTGATTGATTTTGGTGGTAAAACTGCAGATTTGGTAATAGTAAGGGACATAAGAGAAAGAAAAAAGAGTGAAATGGAATTGGTAGAAAGAATGAATGAGGTGGTAACTGAAAAAGACAAGGTAAGTACGATAGTTCAGGGTATTGGGGATGGTGTGTTTGTGGTGGATATAGATTTGAAGATTACTCTTTTCAATCCAATCGCTAGTCATATATCTGGTTTTTCAGACACAGAAGTTATTGGCAAAAAATATTCTGATGTTTTGAAGTTTGTTTCTGAATCAGATATTGAAAAGATCAATGATAGATTTGTAAAAGATGCTATCCGTACCGGTGAAATTCAGGAAATGTCAAATCATACCTTATTGATTGATAAAAATGGTGAGAAGATTCCAGTGGCTGATAGTGCTGCACCGCTCAAGGATGAGAAGGGTAATATAATTGGTTGTGTAGTTGTATTTAGAGACGCAACCAAAGAGAGAGAAATTGATAGGGTGAAGTCAGAGTTTGTTTCAGTTGCTTCTCATCAGCTAAGGACGCCTTTAAGTGGAATTAAATGGTTCACAGAACTACTTCTCAAACAAAAGGTTGGAAAACTTAATGATGAACAAAAAGATTACGTGAATCAGGTTCATGTCAGTAATGAGAGATTGATTAGATTAGTTTCAGACCTTCTTGATGTTTCTCATATTGATACTGGCAAAAAATTCTTTATTGAAAAAAAGAGGACAGATATTAGCGAAATAATCAGTCAGGTTTTGGAAGGAAATATCGCCTTGATAAATAAAAGAAAAATTGGAATCGATATATGTAAAGAGTTATCTGGTAAGGTTAATTTATTCGTAGATCCAGATAAAATACGTCAAGTATTTTATAACCTTATTACCAATGCAATCAAATACTCCAAAGTTGGAGGAAAGATTGAGCTGTGTATAGAGACAAATAAAGGTAAGGTAGTATTTTCTGTAAAAGACAAAGGCCTAGGTATTCCAAGAAAAGATCAAGATAGGATATTTGAGAAATTTTTTAGAGCTGATAATGTAATGACAACTCAGACAGACGGAACTGGTTTGGGCCTATATATTACAAAAGCCATAGTAGAGGCTCATGGCGGTAAGGTCTGGTTTGAGTCTAGGGCTGGTAAAGGTACTACCTTCTTCTTCTCATTGCCAAAAAAGGGTAAAAAATAGCAAAAATGTTCGATAAAAGGGGTCAAATTGACCTCTTTTGCTGTGGATAAACTTTTATAAGTGTTGATTATCTGATATAATACTTCTATTAGAAAAAGACCTATTTTAAGATCAATTTTTGGTTTATTTAAGTTAAATTAGTAGGGTATTATTGTATGTTAAAAAGTATATATAAAAATATATTTAAGAAAAAAGAGAAGACTGAAAAAAGAAAAATTTTGTTAATTGAAGATGACGCTCTGTTGGTAAAAGTTTTGGTGACATAAATAACTGCTAGTGGTTTTGATATTGTAAATGTTAGTAATGGTTTAGAGGCGCTTGAGGTTGCTCAAAAAACCAAACCAGACCTTATTTTGCTTGATCTCATATTGCCTGGACTGGATGGTTTTGAGATTTTAAAACAAATCAGAGCAGATAAAGAGTTAAAGAATATACCCGTCTTTGTGGTGTCTAATCTTGGTTCTGTGTCTGATGTAAAATCTGCAAAAGCTCTAGCAGCTGATGAATACTTTATAAAGGCTAATACAGAGGTGGATAGTATAATAAAGGCAATAAATAAAAAACTAGGTAAAAAGAATCAATAGTATGGCAGATGAAACAACAAAATCTAAGGGAGGTTTGTTGGAGAGTGTATTTGGAGGAAAAGACACAGATAAGAGCTCAAAAGCTGGGAAGAAGATAATTTTTATAGTTGAAGATGATGAGGTTTTGCTTCGTGCCCTATATATATTGTTTCATGAAGAAGATTATACTATAGCTACTGCCACAGATGGGCAGACTGCAGTGAGCATGGCTCAGAGATTAAACCCAGATGTAATTTTGTTAGATTTATTACTTCCAAAGATGGATGGTTTTGAAGTTTTAAAAGCCTTAAAAGCTGATCCAAAATTGAAATCCACCCCAGTAATTGTTCTATCCAATTTGGGGGATAGCGATAGTATAGAAAAAGCAAAGAAGCTTGGATCAAATGATTATTTTGTAAAAGCAGAAACAGACTTATCAATTTTATCACAAAAAATTGAAAAAATATTAACATAGAAATATGCTAAAAGCTCGTTGGTTAAATTTTGTCCTGTCACTAACCAATAAGATATACGAGCGCAAACAACTTATACTAAAAGGAGTTGGTTTGGGGGTAGTGACAAATATGGGGATCTTGATTTCTCAAGAAATTTTCTTGGGTTTCATTTCATTCCCACTTTATTTGGGATTGAGATCTGCCAAAGTTACAGCTTATTTTGAAGAAAAAGGGGGGTATAGTAAAATATCTTTTGATTATAATCTACGTAGAATTTTAACACTCACAGGCGCGGGTGTTATTTTTATTATTTGGATGATAAAGCTACTCTTGATTATTTTTACTCCAACAGTGTTTGGTCCTTTGCAGCTCTACAAGGTTTCTGATCTTCGTCCAGTGGACATTATGGAAAGTGACATTGTGATTTCTGACACGCAGGTTCAGACAGCTAGAGTAGTAGACAAAATGGTTGTGCCCGAACTCACAAAAGTAGATAAACTCCGAAGTGGAAATTATCGTTTTTATGGTACGGGTCAGGTGGAGACTACTGTTGTGGTATTTATCTCGGATATACAGACAGTAATTTTAACTGGTGAAATAGATAAAAATGGTGAGTGGGAAGTAGAGTTTAGTAGAGAAGATTTCAAACTCAGTGAAGGAAACCATCAAGTAATTGCTTTTAGTTTTGATGAAAAACAAGAAATAAGAAGTAATTCTTCGCCAAAACAATATTTTAAAGCCAGAACGACTTTTGTAGATAAGTTGATAAAAAATACAGATGTCTTTATCAATTCCTCGATTATTGTTGTAATTGCTGTTGGTGTATTGCTAACAGTCCTAACCCTGTGATTATATGTCAAAAAGATGGTTAAATTTATTTTTCAAAACTTCAGGGTTTTTGTTTAGAACAAAGCAGAAGTTGGTTGAGACTAATAGTTTTCCAAGAGCACTTCCTTATGCTTTGGTAGTTATTGTCTTTGAGATTGGTTTTGCTATAGTTTCTATTCCATTATATTTATTAGTCTCACCAGACAAGGTTCAGGAGATGGGTTTTGTGTTTCCTGTCAGTGGAAAAGAGAAGGGCAGGGACCCTTTCAAGATTTATAAAGCTAGAAGAAAAATAAGTCTTTCTACTGGTATTGGAGCCGGAACTTTTATTGGTTTAAAAATATTATTGATATTTATTACTTCATTTTTCTTGCTCGGTGGGCAAGCATTACTTGCCGCTACACAGGATTGGGCATTTGATACAGCAGGAAATTATACCTATGATAGTGGGAAAATAGAAGTAACAGGAGGTGTGTCTCAGTTAAAAAATTTGAGTAGTTCAGCTTCTGGTAATACCCTAAACTTTGGTTTTGATAGTGACGCTACAAATTGGACAGCTGTTCCAGGTTGGATAAATGCTCCAAGTAAAAGCAATACGGCATCATATCAGTCAACAGGGGGTAATCCCGGTGGGTATGTAGATGTGAATCTAGCAGGAAAGAAAAATAATATTTCGGCTGGTTATTGGTCTCAAGCATTTATAACTACAGTAGACAATCCATCTGTGGCAACTTTAGATTTAGATTGGAGTTCTATTTCTGTTTCTGGATCACCAACATCCTTCCATTTATATGCTTTTATAGATACTTCTAGTGGAAATCCTGTGTTAGGTCAAGAGGTATGGGATAGCGGAAACATCTCCAGTGTTCTTTCATGGGCAAGTATTTCTCAAATAGACATAAGTTCAAAGATGCCAACGAATGGTACTTATTATCTAAAGATTGCAGCTCACGCAACTTGTCCTGCAGGGGCAGATTGTAATCCTGTGGCTGGATTTGATAATACTATAGTTAATTGGTCTGGTGATGTGGCACCAAGTTACGCAACAGATATACCGACAATTGAACCAACAGCATCGTTGCAACCAGCCTCTGTAACTACTTGGGACTCTATTGTAGAGACCGCAACTAAGAATGGTGGAGAAATTTATTATCAACTTTCTGACGATGATGGCTCCACTTGGTAATATTGGAATGGTAGTATTTGGACTACTGCGGGAGCTAGTAATTACAATACAGCGTCAGTCGCCAATACAAATATAAGTAGTTTTTCTACGACAAATGGCAAAATAATGTGGAAAGCATTTTTAGAGAGTGACGGCACTCAACAAGTCATTTTGAGTAATTTACAAATTGGCTACACAGAAAATGATTTGCCAGATATAACAAATATAACCCCAGCACAAAGTGTTAGTTCTAGTTTGATAAATATTGATTATGATTTACTAGATGATGAAAGTGATCCGGCAAGTTTAGTAGTTTATGAATATTCGCTTACAGGTGCTTTTGGTGGTGAGGAAGCTACTATGACACCGTCTACTACAGACGCAAATCATGATGGTGTGTCAGGGTTATCTAGTTCTCCAACTGGTGTTACTAATACTTTTGTTTGGGATGCTCAGGCTGATGTGGGGGATATCTATGATAGTACAGTCTATGTTAGATTTCGCGCTAATGATGGTGTTGGTGATGGGGCATATTCTGCATCTGCGGCTTTTGCAGTTGATTATGTGGTGCCTGTAGTTAGTAGTGTTTCTGCTGCGCAAGTGGCCTCATCTACAAATGTTAGTATTACTTATAATCTAGCCGATGATACAGCGACAGATTTGTTGATAGAATTAGATATATCTGACGATAGTGGTAGCACTTGGAATGTTACAGATACTTCTGTTTTTGGTGATATAGGTTCTGGAATGGGGACAGGTAGCAATACTATTACTTGGGATGCTGGCGCTGACTTTGATGAGCAGGAGCAAAGTGATTTGCAAGTTCGTGTAAGAGCTAAAGATAAATATTCAAATCAAGGAATTTATGCAAGTTCAACTGATTTTTCAATTGATACTTTAAATCCTGCAACGGATACAACTTCTAATCTTCAAGTTCAACCAAATGCTGGAGACACAACAGTACTTATTGGCGGATCATTTACAGAAACAAATCCAGATACAAATGATTTTTATTTAGAAATAAATGATGGTGGTTATAGTGGTGCAACTGCTGGTGACACCAATACCGCCAGTCCTTCCAATCTTCTTACTTCGGTTGGAGCTACGCTAGATGGTAATGATTATATTTCAAAAACAAAAATTACTCACACAGATGATTTTGGTCAGGCAACAGATAATGAGAATACTTCTCCTACTGTTGCTTATAAATATGTAAAACCATATACACCTGCGAGCCCGACACTCAGTAGTCCTATAACTACTCAATTAGATTTGGCAATTAATAAACATGCTTCTGAAACTGCAGGACTTGAATATTTAATCCAAGAAACCACAACAGGAAACTATGTACAAGCTGATGGGACTCTAGGGGTAGGTGAAATTTGGCAGACAGATTCTGCTTGGGGTACGAAGACTATTACAGGACTTAGTTCTCCTGTTTCACAATATATTTTCAAAACAAAATCACGCAATATTAGCGATGCTCTTGACGCTGCTAGTTCAGAGTCTGACTATTCTGCCACTTCTCAGATAACAAATACAGCACCTTCTATTTCATTTGATAATTATTCTCAGACAACAGACGGTACCCAGTATGTTACTGTTGATTACACTGGTACAGATGGACAAGGGGATATAAACAATATTACTGTTTATGAATATTCAACCAACAATTCAGACTGGTATACAATGACTGAGAAAGCAGGAGTTGGTTCTGATGGTATTTCTAATTTAATATTTTTATCAGGTGGTACAGCACATGATTTTATGTGGAATAGTGGCACAGATGTATCTGGAGTAGAGGATTCTACTGTATACGTCAGACTTAGATCTACAGATACCTTGGATACGAGTACTTTGGTTGCATCTTCTGCTTTTGAAATAGATAATATTTTGCCAGTAGTTTCTGGTGTGAGTGCTTCGCAGACCGGTGGTTCTACTGATGTGAGTATTACATATACTCTGACTGATGCAAATAATTCAACAGTTGAAATAGATATATCTGACGATGGTGGTTCTAATTGGAATGTAACAGATGCGAGTGTTACAGGTCATATTGGTGCTGGCGTTACTCCGGGATCAAAAACAATAACTTGGGATGCTGGTACTGACTTTGATAATCAATATCAAAGTGATATCAAAGTTCGTGTGAGGGCTCTTGATACTTTTGGAAATCAAGGTTCGTATTCGCAGTCTTCCAATTTTACTTTGGACACAAATGATCCTGTAGTTTCTAGTGTGACAGGCGCACAAGACAGCGGACTAAAAACTTTTGTATTTAACTACACAGTTTCAGAAGACATGGGCAATGTGACAGTTGGCCTTGAAATTTCTAGCAACGGAGGTTCTTCTTGGGTGGTGCCGGTTACTTCTGCAGCAGGGGATATTGGAGCAGGTATTACACCAGGAAGTAAAACAATAACTTGGGATGGTGCTACTGATTATAATGGTTATGAGGAAAATGACATGCAGATTAGAATTACAGCTACGGATCAATTTACCAATTCTGGAAGTACTGCATCGTCCAATTTTTCTCTAGACACTTTGGCTCCGCGTATTACCAGTGTAGTTGGAGTTCAAGATGGCAACGTGTCTATTACTTATAATTTAGCTGATGATAATTGGTCTACTATTGAAATTGATATATCTGACGATGGTGGAAGTACTTGGGATATTGCTACGAGTACTGTAACAGGAGATGTAGGTTCTAGTATAGTTGAGGGATCAGGCAAGACTATTACTTGGAATGCCAATACTGATTTTGATGAACAAGAGCAATCTGACATGCGAGCGAGAATTCGTGGTCTTGATACTTATTCAAATCAATCTGGATATACGCAGTCAGCAAACTTTTCTCTTGATACTGTGGATCCTGTTACCAATGTTACTTCTGACTTACAAGCCCAACCAAATGCTGGAGACACAACAGTACTTATTGGTGGGTCATTTACTGAAACCAATCCAGATACAAATGATTTTTATGTAGAAATAAATGATGGGTCTTATTCCGCGTCTACTGCAGGAGATACTAATACTGCTAGTCCTTCCAATCAAGTGACTGCGGTTGAGGCAACACTCGATGGTAATGATTATATTTCAAAAACAAAAATTACTCATACAGATGATTTTGGTCAGGCTGGAGATAATGAAAATATAACACCTAGCACTAGTTTGAAATATGTAAAACCATACACCCCTGAAGCTCCTACAGTTTATAATCCAACAATAGGTACCGTAGATGTTTTGATAAATCCACATGCTTCTGAAACAAGTGGTCTTGAATATGCAATTTACGAAACCACACAAGGAAAATATGTTCAGTCCAATGGCACCTTGGGGGTTTCTGCTGTGTGGCAAGTTTTGGGAACAGGAGCTAGTCAATGGGGGAATAGCACAGCGCAGAGTGGAAGAGTGTACGTCAATGGTCTTGTAAATGATTCTTATACTTATGAATTTCAAATAAAATCTAGAAATATTAGTGATGCAGGTAATGCCGCATCTAGTGAAAGTGGTCTGTCAACCGGGACGTCTTCGAGTAATCAAGCCCCTGCTATTTCTATTATTTCAACTTCTCAAACAACTGATGGAACAAAATATGTGACTATCAATTATACTGGAACAGATTTGGAAAGTGAAACTTGTAGTTTGGTAACATACAAATATTCCACTGACAATGCTACCTGGTATACCATGACAGAAAAGGGTGGTGTAGGAAGTGACGGCACTTCTGGTTTATCATTTACTTCAGGTGGTGCGAGCCTTAACTTTATGTGGGATGTGGGTACTGATTTGAATAATACAGAGGATAGTACTGTCTATATTAGACTACAGGCAAATGATGCTACAACTGATGGAAACGCAACTGACTCAAGTGCATTTATTATTGATACAAAAAATCCAGTAATATCTAGCCCAGCTGGTTCTCAAGTGGTTGGTACAAATAATGTTACCTTTACATACATATTAACAGACTTATCAAACTCAACAGTTGAATTAGACATTTCTGATGATAGTGGAGGTACTTGGGATGTGACAGATACTTCTGTAACAGGAGATGTTGGCTCTGGTATAACTGCTGGAAGCAAGACAATAACTTGGAATGCTGGTACTGACTTTAATAATCAAGATCAGGCAGATTTGAGAACTCAAATTCGTGCTCTAGACACTTTTGGGAATCAGGGTTCATATACTGAATCTGCTGACTTTGCACTCGATACAGCAAATCCTAGTGTTACCAGTGTGAGCGCTTCTCAAGATGGTGGTGCAAATACTGTTACAATAACTTATGACCTAGCTGATACAAATAATTCAACAATTGAAATTGATATTTCTGAAGACGGTGGATTAAGTTGGGATGTGACAGATACTTCTGTAACAGGAGATGTTGGTTCTGGTATAACCGCTGGAAGCAATTCTATTACATGGGATGCCGAAGCTGATTTCTTTGGTGAGGATCAAGACGATATTCGCGTACGTGTTCGAGCCTATGATATTTATGCAAATGGAAGCGATTACACTGAGTCAGCCAATTTTGCTCTAGATACCTTAGGACCAATAGTTACCAGTGTTGTGGCTAGTCAGACTGCAGGTACTGACAATGTAGTGTTTACATATGATTTGGCAGACGCTAGTAATTCAACAGTTGAAATAGGTATTTCAGAAGATGGAGGATCTTCATGGACAGTCGCTAGCAGCTCTCTTAGTGGTGACATAGGGTCTGATGTTACCCCTGGTTCTGGTAAAAGTATTACTTGGGACGCAGGAACTGATTTTAATAATGAAGACCAACCAGATTTAAAAGTTAGAATAAGAGGTCTAGATTCTTTTACAAATTCTGGTGGATATGGAAACTCTGATAATTTTTCATTAGATACATTAAATCCAACAATAAATGCAGCTGTTGATCTTCAGATCCAACCAAATGCAGGGGATACTACAGTGCTAATCGGAGGTTCATTTACTGAAACCAATCCAGACACTAATGATTTCTATGTAGCTATAAATGGTGGCTCTTACGTGACTAGTACAGCAGGGGATACAAATACTGCAAGCCCTTCAAATCAAGTAACAACAATTTATGCAACGCTTGATGGTAATGATTATATTTCAAAAGTGAAGATCTCTCACGCAGATGATTTTAATCATTCTTTTGACAATGAAAATACTTCTCCAACAATAAGTTTAAAATATGTAAAACCATATACTCCGGCAAGTCCTACAGTTAGTAATCCTCAAAACACGTCAATGGATGTCGTAGTAAATAAAAATGCATCAGAAACAGACGGATTAGAATATGCAATTTATGAGAGTACTACTGGCAATTATGTTCAGGCAGATGGTACGTTAGACTCCTCAGCTGTATGGCAGACTATTTCTACTTGGGGTACCAAGACTGTTACGGGTCTTACTTCACCAGTTGCTGGGTATAGTTTCCAAACCAAATCTCGTAATACAAGTGATCCATTAGATGCCTCAACTAGTGAAAGTGATTTGTCTTCAGCATCTGCTATTTCTAATACCGCACCTGTTATTTCAATTTCTAGTGCAGCTCAACAAACAGGTGGTGTGAATTATGTTTTGATAAATTATACTGGTACAGATACACAAAATGATACTAATAATCTAACTACATTTGAATTTTCTACCAATACAACTGACTGGTCTACAATGACAGAGCAGAGCGGAGCAGGTTCGAGTGGAACAAGCACATTATTATTTACTTCAGGTGGTGATAGTTTTGTATTTGCTTGGGATGCTAATACAGATTTGCCAGGAGTGGAAGATTCCACAGTGTATTCTAGATTGCAATCAAGTGATACGCTAGTAAGTAGTAACTTGGTTCAATCTTCTGCTTTTTCTATAGATAATTCATCCCCAGTAATTTCCAATTTTGATATTAGTCAGACACCAGATACAAATAATATAGTTATTGAATATGATTTGTCAGACAATACTGGATCAGGAAATACGGTAGAGGTTGGTATTTCTGAAGATGGTGGTTCTACTTGGGTAGTTGCTAGTAGTACCCTAACAGGTGACGTTGGCGCTGGTGTTACTGCTGGAGTAGATAGATCTATTACTTGGGATGCGGGAACTGATTTTAATAATGAAGAAGAGTCTGATATGAAGGTCAGGGTTCGTGGTACGGATAATTATGGTAATGTTGGAGATTTTCTAGAGTCAGGTAATTTTACAGTCGATACTGCCATTCCAATAGTTTCTAGTGTTGCTGCCTCACAGAGTGCAGGAAGTTCAGACATTGTTATCACGTATGATTTAGATGATGGTTCATCTGCCGGACATTTGGTTGAATTTGGTGTTTCAGAAAACAGTGGAGGCACATGGATTGTGACAAGTACTTCTGTAAGTGGAGACGTTGGTTCTGGACAGACTACAGGATCAAAAACATTTACTTGGGATGCTGGAACTGATTTTCCTGGCGAAGACCAAAGTGATATGAGAGTAAGAGTGAGGTCTTTGGATTATTATGGAAATCAAGGATCATATGTTGAATCGATTGATTTTTCAATTGATGTTGCAGATCCTGTAGTAAGTGGTGTTTCTGCTGTACAAACAGCTGGGACTAGTGGCGTGGTTATCTCTTACGACTTATCAGATACAAGTAGTTCTGATTTGACTGTTGAAATAGACGTGTCTAATGACGGAGGCTCAAACTGGACTGTGACTGATACTTCTGTAACAGGAGATGTCGGGGCAAGTATTACAGCGGGAGCTGGCAAATCTATCACTTGGGATGCAGGAACTGATTTTAATAATGAAGAACAAACTGACATGAGGGTAAGAGTTAGGGCGACAGACAGCTTTGGTAATATAAGTAGCTATTTTGGGTCGAGTGATTTTGACCTAGATACAGGATACCCACTCGGCCTTTTATCTTTTTCAGAATTTAGTTCTACTGAAACTTCTGTAACTTTAAATTGGTCTAGTGGAGTTAGTGATAGTAATTTTGATCATTATGAAATTTGGTATGGAACTGTTTCTGACGATGTAAATAATAGGATTGGTACTGCAGTTGAATGGGACGACAGCGATGATTCTGATTTGAGTATTGTTAGTACAATTTCAACAGTAATTACTCCACTCGCAGAAGCTACATATTACGCAAAGATATGGGGAATTGATACTTTTGGTAATCAAGTTACTCTAGATTCTATATCATTTGAAATTGGTGAAGAGGTTGTGGATCCTGAACCAGAACCCGAACCAGAGCCAACAGTTATTTCTGGCGGAGGAGGAACAGACGTATCTAGAGACTTAACCCCTCCAGGGCAACCTATTTTGTCTACCATAGATAGCCCAACCAATAAAACGAGAGTAGCTATTTCAGGGTTAGCAGACCCGAGGTCTAGGATAGATTTGTATAATAATGGCAATCTTATTGAAAGACTTGAATCTGCGGTAAATATTGATGGTACCTTTGAACAAGAATTTATTCTTGAAGAAGGAACACATATTTTGACTGCCAAAGCTGTAGATTTCAATAATAATGAAAGTGCGTTTTCAAATCCATTAATTTTGGTAATTGATTTATCTCCTCCTGATGCACCAATAATTTTATACCCAACCATAGATGAAGTGATTGGAGATCAGACACCTGAGTTAATTGGTGTTTCTGAACCATTTGCAGATATTTCTATATTAGTTGACGGTATTAATTTATTTGAAACTATATCAGATAGTTATGGATCATGGAGTTTTATTGTGCCAAGTGAAGCATCACTAGATGAGGGTGATCATGAGTTTGTTGTGGGTATTACTGACGAGGCTGGTAATATTGGTTCACAAACTAGTCTAGAGATAACAAGAAGTGGTGAAGTAACTTTACCAGAAGAAGTTATTGTAGAAGAGATTATTCCTTCAATTCCTTTACCGTCAGAAGTAGAAATTATGGAGGTTATTGAAGCAGTTGAGCTGCCAGGTGTCCCTGTTCCAGAAATAGTAGAAACCGCTGTCAAGATCCAAGATAATATCTTTAGTTTCAATGGTAAGTCATTGCCAAATAAAGATGTAGTAGTTTATATTCACAGTGATCAGGCATTGGTATATCGTACAAAATCAGATAGCTTAGGTAGCTGGGTTATCAATCATTCTCAGGATATTGTTGAGTTGTCACCAGGAGAGCATTCTATATTTGCAGTAGCAGTTGATGCAGACGCAAAGGTGAAGAGTCGTCCGAGTGAAGTAAGATTGTTTGATGTAGAAAAGAGTTTGTTAGTTACATTGTTTAATCTGTTAAATTTACAAACCACAATACTGGCGTTAATTATAATTTCTATAACTATATATTGGCTTTATATATCACGAAAAAAAGCAATACCAGAAATTGTATAATATATAATCTAATTATTATTTATGAAAAAAAAGATTTTAGTTGTGGAAGATGATAAAATTTTGCAGAATGTTATAAAGAATACATTAATCCAAGCCAAGTTTTCAGTAGTCACGGCTGATGATGGAGAGGACGCTCTAAAAAAAGTAATTTTAGAAAAATCAGATTTAGTATTATTAGATCTTTTGATGCCAAAAAAGACAGGTTGGACAGTACTTAAAGAATTAAAATCTGATGAAGGTACCAAAGATATTCCAGTTTTGGTTTTGACCGTCCATACAGATACAGAAAGTATAGCAAAATGTATGGCTCTGGGTGCAAAAGGCTATTTTATTAAATCTGAGTATACTCTAGATGAGATAATAGAAAAAATTAATAAGATTTTAATATAATAGTATGCCTAAAAAAATATTAATTGTTGAAGATGATATTATATTACAAATGGCAATTGTTAAGGCAATAGAAGATGAGGGATTTGATGTTTTAGAAGCGGTTGACGGTGAGGAAGCTTTATATAATATTGAAACAGAAAAACCAGACTTGGTTTTACTTGATTTATTGCTCCCCAAAAAAACCGGATGGAGGGTATTAAAAGAAATCAGAGAGCATAAAAGTGAACCCATAAGAGATATACCAGTAATAGTTTTAACGGCTATTGGAGAGGATAAAAGTTTAAAAGAATGTTCAAAATATGGGATAGACGATTATCTGATAAAGTCAGAATATTCATTAGATACTGTGATAGAAAAAATAAAAAACAGCTTAATATAAGCTGTTTTTTTGTTTTGTTGTATTTGTTTGGAGTTTTAAATTAGATCATCACAATTAATACAATAAGAGAATATAAAAAAATAAAGAATCCAGAAGTAAAGAAAATAAAACTTATAAGGTTGAAGTATCGTTTTGTTTTTAAGTTTGCCATAATTCCCCCGAAAGAAATAAGCATCACTGATGAAACTAAAAAAATCAATGCTAATATAATTATGGAAAACCAAGGTTTAATATAGTAGAGTTGATTAGTGTATTCAAAAAATTTTACGATTCCCTGCATTAAGAAAGTTGCTGATAAAATAAGTAAAAGAGTCGCATTAAGTTGCGTATTAGAAAATTGAGCAAAAAAAGTTTCTTCTTTTGCTCTCGGTTTTGTTTTTCCGATTTCAATTATTTTTTTTCTTCTTTTTTCATATGCCCATTATTAATTTATATTTGTAGTATAACATATCATATTTAAATAAAAAAACCCACTTTACAGAGGGCGTTTTTTATTAGCAGGATCAAGTTTGTTGTGTTATATGAACTTTATAGTATAGGTGATGCTTGTTTGGTACACCCAGCAGGACTCGAACCTGCAACCTTCTGTTCCGAAGACAGACGCTCTATCCAATTGAGCTATGGGTGCATAATTTAAATTTTTAATTTGAAATTCTTAATTTTCAAACAATATAAAATTTAAAATTTTTTAATTTCAAATTGTTTTCAAATTAGAAATTATAAATTTGAGATTATATCTGTGCCCTCAGCAGGATTCGAACTTACCTTCCGTCAGTCAGGCCTGCGACCGTTTGCTTAAGAGTTCGTCAGATGACGGATCTACCAGCTGAGCTATAAGGGCTTGTTTAGTATATGTGTTTTTATCCAATGTCTTCCACGTGAGGATTTAAGTTGTCTTTCTCTTTGAATTGCTTCTGTGCGTGTTTCAAATTTTTCTTTGTGAATAAGTACCCACTCGCCATTTTTATTTTTATTCGTGTAAGAACTTTTTTTGTTTGGTAATTTGCCATTATGTCGTTGTATTCGTCTTTCAATATCGACGGTGTATCCAATATAAATCTTATCTATATCATTTTTAATGATGTATATATAAAACATAGTGCCCTCAGCAGGATTCGAACCTGCGACCGTTTGCTTAAGAGGCAACTGCTCTACCAGCTGAGCTATAAGGGCGTAAATTTAATTTTGTTATTTTTTTATATAGTGAAGCGACCGTTTGTTTAAGAGTCCGTCAGCCGACGGATCTACCAGCTGAGCTATAAGGGCGTAAATTTAATTTTGTTATTTTTTTATATAGTGAAGCGACCGTTTGTTTAAGAGTCCGTCAGCCGACGGATCTACCAGCTGAGCTATAAGGGCGTAAATTTAAT